>Ga0233425_10003963_pt1 | contig 25758 bp, 23 predicted proteins | sample Watercolumn_Towu_2_FD_181712 | JGI IMG/M metagenome (GOLD analysis project Ga0233425, IMG submission 181712) | Freshwater microbial communities from Lake Towuti, South Sulawesi, Indonesia - Watercolumn_Towuti2014_140_MG | ecosystem: Environmental > Aquatic > Freshwater > Lake | place... | reverse complement strand
GGTAGTCTCAAGGTCAGAAAAAATGATCGATCTGACCATGCGTTTATGGGCCTATTTCGAACAAGGCCTTAATTTCGCCGAATATCAGAAAAAGTTTATGTGTATCTTAGGATAACACTCTCAAAATTATATATCTTCGACCCTGCCGGGCCTGGGGGAGTCTACTGGACCACCATCATTTCCGGGACCTCCGATTTCTTAAGCGGCTGCACCCTCCAGGTCATGGATGGGAAGATCTATGCAGTGGGTGGTATGACTGCCTTAGGCGTAGCCAGCAATCAAGTGGACGTTTTCAACCCCGCCACGTCAACCTGGAGCAATATCGACCCCACCCCCGATATGACCGCCCGGTACGACCTGGCCTCAGGGGTGATCGACGACAAACTTATTGCCGTCGGGGGATGGGACGGGACCACAGTTTCAACGAAAACGGAGGCATTCGATAAGGCAACCACTCCGCCCTCATGGGCCACGAAGTCCAATTTGCCGGCTGCTCGCCGGGGGTTGGGCGGCGCGGCCATCAACGGCACCCTCTATGTAGTGGGGGGCGCCAATAACGATTTTTCTGCTGTTTATAGAAAACTGTATGCCTATTTACCCGTGCAGGTAGTAGTCAGCATCCTGGACCCCGGCTTCAGCAGCACGGTGGGGGTGCTCGGCCAAGACTGGATGGTCATTCTGCGCCTGCTTTACATCACCAACGATATTACTGATGTCGGGCTCGTTGGCAACACCGGAGGAGCCGGCAAAGCGATTCCCGGGCTGGTGGTGCTCATTCCCACCGACGAAGGCGCCAACCCCGACACGAATTGGGCCCAAGCCCCCAACAATAAGTTCAATTATGTGGCGGTAAACCAAATAGGGCACAACATGGTAGAAGTCCTGACCACTTGGTTTGTCAATGAAACCACCACCTTGGGGGGCGGTTGGAATGCCAGCATTTATGCGGCGGTGACAGTGGGCGACGCTCCCGGCACGGTGACTGATACTGCGGGTGACGGGTACGAAGACGATCTTCAAGCTCTCGGTCTGATGTCCAATGTGGCCAAAGCTGATTTCTATATCAACCCGATAGCGGATTACATGAAAAAGAAATAGCAGCCTTCTTGAAACCCCGGGGACGGCCGGGTCCGGCAGGGAGGCCGGGCCCGGGCCTGTTCCTGCCAAGCATTAATCAGCCGGCCATTCCCACCCCAAAGACTTCCGGGGCCGGGAATGGCCGGCCCCGCGTTGATCCCTTGATATCCGCGTGTATCGGCGTCCATCGGCGTGCCTCGGCGGTTAAATATCAGCCGCCGATGCACGCAGATAAACGCCGATAACTTTAGCCCACAACGTAGCTATTCCTTGAAAATTCCCTACAAATGCCATAGAATTAACAATTATTACCGATTGTTAGATATTGCCATGGCCAAACTTCCCATTCGCCAGTTGCCGGACCCCGTGTTAAGGCAGCAAGCCCAGGAAATCACCGAGATTAACGGCGAGTTGCAGCGCCTCATCGATGACATGGCGGAGACCATGTACGCCGCGCCGGGCCTGGGCCTGGCCGCGCCCCAGGTGGGAGTGCTGCAGCGGCTCATCGTCCTGGACGTGGCCCACCGGGAGGGGGCCAGGGACCTTAAAGTAATCCTCAATCCCTGTATCAAGGCCGGGGAAGGGGAGGTGGTCCGGGAGGAGGGCTGCCTGTCGGTGGCGGATTTTGCCGCGGAGGTGCGCCGCCACGCCCGGGTCACCGTCACCGGCGTGGACCGGGAGGGCAAACCGCTGGCGATCAGCGGCGAAGGCCTGCTGGCCGTGGTCTTGCAGCATGAAATCGACCACCTGGACGGGGTGCTGTTCATCGACCACATCGGCCGGCTCAAAAGGGGGCTCTATTTAAGGCGGCTGAAAAAACAACTGGCGGCCAAGGGAAGATGAATGGGTTCTTGGTTCTTGGTTCTTGGTTCTTGGTTCTGGGAAAGTAGACAAAGCCTTGGACAACAAGCCCTGGAACCCAGAACCCAGAACCCAGAACCCAAAACCCAAAACCTAAAATGAACCGTGACCCTAAACCCTGGCGCTTGATATTCATGGGCACTCCGGCCTTTGCCGCGCCTTCCCTGGAGACCTTGCTGGCCGCAGGCGAAGAGGTGGCCGCGGTGGTCACCCAGCCGGATAAGCCCCGGGGCCGGGGGCAAAAGGTCAGCCCTTCGCCGGTGAAGGAACTGGCCGCGGCCTGGAACCTGCCGGTTTTACAGCCCGAGAAGCTGAAAGCCCCGGAATTCCTGGCTACACTCCGGGACCTAGCGCCGGAGCTGCTCATCGTGGTGGCCTACGGCCGGATCATCACCCCGGAAATACTGGCCCTGCCGCAGGTGGGGTGCCTGAATGTCCACGCCTCGCTCCTGCCCCGCTACCGGGGGGCCGCGCCCATCAACTGGGCCTTGATCAATGGGGAAAAGGAGACCGGGGTCACCATCCAGTGGATGAAGTTTGAGGTGGACACCGGGGAGGTTTTCCTCCAGGAGCGGGTCCCCATCCGGGACGAAGACAACGTCGGGACCCTGGCCCGGAAACTCTCGGAGCGGGGAGCCAACCTGCTGGTCCAGGCCCTGGAAATGCTGCGCCGGGGGGAGGCCGTGCGGGAGAAGCAGGATGAGTCGCTGGTTACTTACGCGCCCCTCATCACCCCGGAGATGCGCCGCCTTAATTGGGAGCAGCCCGCAAAGGCAGCGGCCGACTGGATCCGGGGGCTGGACCCGAAGCCGGGGGCTTATACCTTCTTTCAGGGAAAGATCCTGCGGCTGTTCGGCGCGCGGGTGAAAAAGACGGAAGGCCTCCTGGCGGCCCCGGGGACGGCCCTGGGGCTTACCCCCCACGGCCTGGAGATCGCCTGCGGGCCAGGCAGCGTCACCGTCGCCGAGCTGCAACTGGCCGGGCATAAACGCCTGAGGGCGGCGGACTTTCTCCGGGGGCAGCCGCTGCTTAAGCAGGTGTTGGGGTAAATTAAGGCCTTTGGCCTGACTTGAAAAAGCCTCACGCAAAGACGCAAAGTAAGACGCAAAAATATATGTAAATATCGGGAAAATGGGAGCTGTTCTTTTAACGAAAAACGGAAAACGAAAAACGGAAAACGGAAAACGGTTTTAAATGGACGAGACCCCCAAAAACCTGAACGGCGGGAATTCACTGCGGCCCCAGAAGCGCATCTTCCTGGGCCTGCTGGCAGTCACCTGCGTTTTGTTCACCGCCATCCTGGCCGTCTTCTGGTACGTGCCCTACGTGGGCCTCACCACCCTGCACCCCAAACTGCCCCTGTTCCTGGGCGCCCTCTTCTCCATCCTCCTCTTCCTGGTTTTCGTGATCGTCACCATGCTGGCCCTCACCGTGGCTTTGGGCCGGGACCTCTTCTTCTCCAAAAAGCTCCGGGGGGTGGTGATCAAGCTGCTTTTGCCCCTGATGAGCGGCATCGGCAAACTCTGCGGCGTGTCCAAAGACGAGGTGCGCCGTTCCTTCATCGCCATCAACAACCAGTTGGTTCTGGCCCAACACCTCAAGACCACCCCGGACAAACTGCTGCTCTTGATGCCGCATTGCCTCCAGTTCCACGACTGCAAGTTTAGGATCACCGGCAATATCGTCCACTGCCAGCGTTGCGGCAAGTGCCCCATCAAGGGTCTGGCGGAGCTCTCCGACAGGTACGGGGTGGGCATCGCGGTGGCCACCGGCGGCACCCTGGCCCGCAGGATCGTGGTGGAGCGGCGGCCCAAGCTGATCATCGCCGTGGCCTGCGAACGGGACCTCTCCAGCGGCATCCAGGACAGCTACCCCCTCCCCGTTTACGGCATCCTCAACCGTCGTCCCCAAGGCCCCTGCTACGACACTCTGGTGAACCTGGAGAGGGTGGAAGAGGCGTTGCAGACGTTCTTAGCTCCGGAAGCAGGCGCGCCGGTCCCCGCCCCGCCTCCTAACGAAACAGACTGATAATGAATTATGTTACCCCACCTGCTTTCGCTCCTCCCGCCGTGGCGGCGCTTCAGATTTGCGGCCCTCCCCATGTCGGAGCCGGGAAGCAAAGAAGGAATTCCCGTGCTTACTTTGCCCGTGAATTGAGTATATGATCCCAGGCGTTTGTTTGGTTTAAAACCTCCAGGACAATGAGAGTTTCCTCCCGTCCCCAAGTTCAGGATTGGGGACGTTTTTTGGCCTCAAGCTTCAGGCGAAAATTGAAGATTGCCGTCGGAATTGCCGGTCTGCTAATATGTCTGAGGAGGCAAAGATGCGAATGAACTCCCCCACCGGGAAGAAGATCCTGGCCCTGGTCAGACAGGGTGATTACGCCCACCCGGGGGAGGAGGCAGCCGTCGACCTGGCGCTGCGCAATTTTGCCCCTGACCCCCAGCGGCTGATTTTGGATGTGGGCTGCGGTCGGGGGGGCACGGCCCATTATCTCCAGGACCGGGGCTGGGGGCGGGTGACGGGGTTCGATATCGACGCCGACTCCATCGCCTATGCCCAGGCCGCCTACCCGGAGGTGAAATTCCTGGCCTGCGACATATATAAGATCGCAGCCCGGCTTGCAGGTCCTTTCGATTTGCTCTGTCTGTTCACCACCTTTTACGCCTTGCCCGACCAGTCCGCCGCGCTGCGCCAGTTGCGCAGTCTGGCGGCGCCCCAGGGGGTCTTGGTCCTTTTTGACTACCTGGATCTTTCCGAGGATGGGAACTCGCTTCTCATCCAGGAAGGTGAAGACGCAGTTTGGAACCCCGTCAAACTTAAAATTATTAAGCCAGAATTTGCCGCCGCGGGCTGGCATATTAGCAAACTTGTTGATATAACGCAGAATTTCGGCGATTGGTACTCTGGTTTGGTATCTCGGATCGAAAAACGGGAAAAGCAGATAGTTGATTTAGAGGGAACGGCCTGGTACCGGTTCGTGCATGATTTCTATGGGGGCATGCTGGCTGCTATTAAGAGGGGAAGTTTGGGCGGGGTCCTGGTCTATGCGAAAGCTGGTTGACTAACCTTCTTTGCGTTCCTAACTTCCTCTTTGGAGAAAAAGAGTTGTTGCCTCGGGAAACTCCGGTTTGGCCTCATTAAAGGACCTACAAGTACTTTTTTCCCGGGAACAATGGAGGAAAAAAGGCAATTTTTTAGTACTAAGCCGGAAAAAAATTTCCGTTCGGGGGTTGATTTGTTTCCCCGCCCCGCGCAGATATTGCATTGAAGGCTTATATGCACATAATTAACCTACTGCCAGGGTATCAAAAGGAGAATCAACATGACTAACGGCCATCTAGCTTACTCCAGGGAACGGGCCGCTACGGTGCAGGCGGAGTTCATCCGCCGGGTGTACAATTGGATGGCGCTGGGCTTGGCGGCCACGGCCTTGGTGGCCCTGTACACCGCGGGAAGCCCTTGGCTCCAGAGGATGATCTTCGGCAATTCCCTGGTCTTTTTCGGGCTGATTATCGGCGAACTCGTCCTGGTCTTCTGGCTGAGCGCGGCCATCGACCGCCTGGCCTATTCCACGGCGTCCATGATGTTTTTTATTTATTCGGCCTTAAACGGCCTGACCCTGTCGGTGATCTTCCTGGTTTATACCGAGACCTCCATTGCCAGCACCTTTTTCGTCACCGCCGGCACCTTCGGGGTCACCAGTCTTTACGGCTACACCACCAAGCGGGACCTGACCAGTTGGGGCGGTTTTCTCTTCATGGGCCTCATCGGCATCATCCTGGCCTCGGTGGTGAATATCTTTCTGAAGAGTCCCATGATTTACTGGGTGGTGACTTACGCGGGGATTATCGTCTTCGTGGGCCTGACCGCGTACGACACCCAAAAATTGAAAGAAATGGCCGTCCAAGGTTTTGCCACCGAAGAGGCGGAGGGCAAAAGCGCGGTCATGGGCGCCCTGGCCCTGTACCTGGACTTCATCAACCTCTTTTTGATGCTGCTGCGCATCTTCGGGCAGCGGCGGGATTAAAAGAAGTTCAAAGTTCAAGGTTCAAAGTTAAGGCCTGGGCTTCGAGAGAATTTGCGGGACTGAGTAAGGTAAAGGGCGCAAAGGCGCAAAGATAGGCCCAAGAGGCTGGGGCATGAAATTCCTAAGGTTCCTGATTTTTATCGCCCTTTTGGCCGGGTTTGCCGGTGAAGCCGCGGGGCAGGTCAGCGGCATTCAGCAGGCCGGGAGTTGGGGCTATCAGTTGCAGAATGCTGCCCCCGCGGAGTTGGCCGCCTCCAGGTACGACGTCCTGGTCATGGATTATTCCCGGGACGGCACCGACGCCGGCGCGTATACCGCCGGGGAGATCCAGTCCATCAAAAACCAGGGGAAAATCGTCCTGGCCTACCTGAGTATCGGGGAGGCGGAAGATTACCGGTTTTACTGGCGGGCCTCCTGGCAGCCGGGGAACCCGCCCGGGGTTTATGGAAAACCGGTCTGGCTGGGGCCCGCCAACCCGGAATGGCCGGGCAACTATAAAGTTCTTTACTGGTATGCCGGCTGGTGGACGACGGCGCTTAAGCCCTACCTGGACCGCATCCTGGCCGCGGGGTTCGACGGCGTCTACCTGGACATCATCGACGCCTACTGGCATTGGTACGAGCACGCCCCGGAGACCTATACCTTGCGGTCCTCGGCCAACAGAATGGTAAGACTGGTGGAGAAAATCGGGGCCTATACCCGGGGCCTGCGTCCCGGTTTCATCCTCTGCCCCCAGAACGGCGAAGCCATCATCGACGACGCCTCGGCTGATTATCGCCGCCGTTATCTGCAAGCCATAGACGCCCTGGGGGTGGAGGACCTCTTTTATTACTTCGGCACCCGGGCGGACCAGAGGTACCGTTTGCAACTGCTGCAAAAATATGCCGAGCAAGGCAAAAAAATCTTCAATATCGAATATATCCCCAAAAAACGCTGGACTGAGTATCTCTCCAAGGTCTGCGCCGCAGCCGTTTCCATCGTTCCCTATGGCGGCCGTCCCGACCGGAACCTGGATGAACTCGTCCCGGATTTCCCAAAGGCCGACTGCGGCAACGCTGCCGGCACCAACCTCCCCTTGCCGGGGGAATGAGTATGGGCAGAAAAAACTTCTTATCCCGGGAATCTGCTTCCCGCACGGGAAAGTGAATTATAAAGAAATTTAAATTATAACAAACGGTATTCCAGGGTATTTCTTATTTCAGGTCCTACATAATATTTTTTAAAATAAATTTGCTCAAAACCTGCACTTATGAGGTTTTTCCGGGGCAATATGACCGAGAAAAAGAAGGCCCCATTGCTTTAACTATCTTAAATCATTATTTAACTTGACAAAGCTTAGCATTGTGCATATATTATTGCAACCAGACAAAGCTAAACCCATCGTAAGGTGGGGGCGGAAAACTACGGGTCTCTGTCTTAAGAGAGATGGCCGGGTCACCTGGGAAAGGGACCCGGCTTTTTCATCGCTGCCTGCTTGTCATGGTTATCAGAGACTGAGGACGATTGAGGGAGCTAACACCGACGTCTAATCCACCTTGAGGAATCAAGGCCACCCCCAGAAGCCGGAAGGCTGACCAGGAAAGGATTCCTGATGGGTTTTGAGCTGACTATCCAGAGCCCGAGCCAGGTTGGCTGGCAGGGAACGCCTGGACGGAGCAGGGCCAACCCCGAGTCGGGCGAAGGACGCCGCCGGGCCTTTGATCCCCCCGGGGTCAAGACCCCAAAAGATGCGTTGGCTCATATCGAGCTGCTCTACAAAACCGGCCGCATCGACGAGGTGGCGGCGCTGCTGCGCCACAGCCAGGTCTTTCGCATGGCCTGGCAGACGCTCCAGCAATCTTCTTCCCGGGATGCCGGGGCCGGGGAACTTACTTCATCGCTCCCGGCCGGCGTTGTGCCGCCGGAACTGTCCGGTTTGCCGGCGCCGCGCCCCGGTTCCGGTCCTGACGGCCGACACCTGGGGCAAGACCTCATCTCCCAACAGACTGCCCCACCGGAATCATCCCGGGAAATTTCGCAGGCTCCGAATTATCCCGTCCCCGCTTCCAGACCTACCCTCAGCATGGCTGCCGGCCGCCGGGTCTATGAAACCCAACTCGACTTTTTCGCCAGGGAAAGAGCCGGCTTCCCCCGGTTCAACCTCATGGTTTAACGCAGTCCTTTGGTAAGGGCGCAGCAAGCTGTGCCCTACTTCTTCTTGAGCTGGTCGGCCACCGATTGGATGGCCGCCTGCACCTTCTCCGGGTCTCCCAGGTAATAATGCTTGATGGGCTTGAGGTCCCCGTCCAGCTCATAGACCAAAGGAATGCCGGTGGGGATGTTCAGGGACACGATCGCTTCGTCAGAGACCTGATCCAGGTACTTCACCAGGGCCCGGAGGCTGTTGCCGTGCGCGGCGATGATGACTTTGCGCCCGGATTTGACCGCGGGGGCCAGGGTGTCGTGCCAGTGCGGCAGAAAGCGGGCCACCACGTCTTTCAGGCATTCCGTCAGGGGTAGCTCCGCGTTGGGCACGGTGGCGTACCGGGGGTCGCTGCCGGGATAATATGGGCTATCAGGCGTCAGGGGCGGCGGCGGCACGTCATAGCTGCGCCGCCAGATCTTCACCTGCTCCATCCCGTGCTTCTCCACGGTCTCCGCCTTGTTGAGCCCCTGGAGCCCGCCGTAGTGGCGCTCATTCAGGCGCCAGCTATGGTGTATGGGAATCCACATCAGGTCCATCTCTTCCAGGGCCAGCCACAGGGTCTTAATGGCCCTTTTGAGGACGCTGGTATAGGCCACGTCAAAGGTAAAACCCTCTTTGGCCAGCACCCGTCCGGCCTCTTTGGCCTCCTCGGTTCCCTTTTCGGACAGCCCCACGTCAATCCAGCCGGTGAAGCGGTTTTCCCTGTTCCATACGCTCTCCCCATGCCGGAGCAATACAAGCTTATACATCGATCCCGGTCTCCTTACCCAAAATTATCTTGTTTTTAAACCGGAAAAGGGGAAGCCTGCAACCCTTAATCAGTTTTCGTTTTTCGGTTTTCGCTTAAAAGAATATAATCTAATTTTGATAATTGGGAATTTATTCATTTCATAGCTTTTTGGAAATGCATGAGGTCGGGGATGACAGAAATTCATTGGAGTGAAATCTTCTTTGCTGGCGCCACCTTCCTGGTGTTGACCGCTTATCATATCTACTGGGTGCACCAATTGCACCGGTCGCCCTTCCAAACCTATCAGGGCCTCACCCGGCATCTCCGGCATATGTGGGTGGAGTCGGTGATGAAGGAGAAGCGGGACATCCTGTCGGTGCAGACCCTGCGCAACTCCATCATGGCCTGCAGTTTCCTGGCCTCCACGGCCATGCTCATCGGCCTGGGGCTCCTCAGCTTCATTTTCAAGCCGGAACATATAGCCGAAATGCCCTTTGACCTAACCCAGATTTTTGCGCATATGCGCGCCCTTTTCCTCGCCAAGATCTTGTTATTGATCATCCATTTCTTCTTTGCTTTCTTCAGTTTTACCCTGGCCATCCGCTACTTCAACCAGATGAATTTTATGATTAATGTCCCCATTCAATGCGACCCCATGCTCACTCCGGAGTTCGTCTCCAAGACCCTGGATTTGGGGATGACCCATTACACCCTGGGGATGCGAGCCTACTATCTGGCGGCGGTGGTCACCTTGTGGCTCTTCGGCCCCCAATGGATGTTTTTGGGCAGCCTGGTCCTAATCGTCATCCTCTACCGGTTGGACCACTGCTGCCACCTGGATTACTCCGCGGCGACTTGTGACCTCAAAGACCGGGGCGAATTCCCGAGATGAAGGTCAAGGCCGCCGTGGCGGCAGGCGGGCTCAAAGCCCGATTGACCTGTCGCCCCGTTACTGGCAAAATGCTGCCAGGATTGTTTATCCTCCGGGAGGTTGACCATGGCCTGTTTGCGGCTGGAGAATTTAAGTCAGGCGGTGCAGGACAAAATCTCTCCTTTTTTCCATGAGATCCTGCAAGCCTCCGGGTCCCGGATCCATTCCCTTTATCTGGTGGGCTCCGTCTTGACCGCGGATTACCGGGAAGGGACATCGAAGATCGACAGCGTCATAGTTCTTCAGAAAATGGACCTGGCTTTCCTGGATCTTCTGGCGCCCCTGGGCCGCACTTACGGCCAAAAGGGGATCGCCGCGCCCCTGATCATGGACCCCGGTTACCTGCAGAGTTCGGTGGACGTCTTTCCCCTGGAATTTCTCAACTTCAAGTTGCTGCACCACGCCCTTTACGGCGAAGACCTGTTTGCCGGGCTGGAGATCGACCGGCAGGAGCTCCGCTACCAGTTGGAGCGGGAACTCAAAGGAAAGCTTCTCTGGCTGCACCGGATTTATGTGTCTGCCATGGGGGAGGGAAAAGTCCTGGCCGCGGATATCGTCCGCCATTTCGACGGGTATCCGCCGCTGTTCAGGGGAATGTTATATTTGCTGGGCCAGACTCCGGCCGCGGCCCTGACAGGAGACCTGGACCGGTTGCGCCAGGCGGCGGGCGTGGAGACCGCGGTCTTCGAGGAAATCATTGCCGTCAAAGAGGAGCCGGCCCGATTCTCCCGGGAGGCGATCTCCCAATTATTCGGCAGGTTTTATCAAGCCACGGAAAGGCTGGCTGAGGTGGTGGATGGCCTACAAAGCTAACAGCCTGCTTAAGGTCTTTTTTTGTCTGTTATTTTGGGCCTGCCCCGTCTCTCTCCCGGCGGTGACGCCGCCCATCCCGGCTCACCCTTCCCAATACGTGGTGGACCTGGCCGGGGTGATGGACGCGGGCGCCAGGGCCAGGCTCAACGCGATGCTGCGCGACCTGGAGGCCAAGACCACGGCCCAGGTGGTGGTCCTCACCATCAATTCCCTGGAAGGGGAACCCATCGAGAGCTTTTCCCACCAGACCGCGGTGAAATGGGGCATCGGTAAGAAGGGCAAGGACAACGGCGTCTTGCTCACCGTGGCCGTGAAAGATAGGAAGTACCGCATCGAAGTGGGCTACGGCCTGGAGTCCGTCCTGCCGGATAGCCTGGTGGGGTCCATCGGCAGGAAACATCTGGTCCCGCATTTCAAAAAAGGGGATTTTGCCGGGGGCATCAATGCTGCGGCCACGGAGATAATCAATAAAATAACCGGCGAACCCGGTGGGGCGGTTGCTCCCAAATCACTTGGAGAAACCGCGGCCTCGAAAGAAGGGGAAGGAGAAGACGACCGGCTCGTTCTCATCATAGTTATTCTTTCCGTGATCCTCGGGCCTATAATTTTAATCTGGTTAATTTCCCGGTGGCTGAAAAAGCGGGGCAAGAAAACCGGCGGCGGCTATTACTGGTTCGGAGGCTCCGGCGGCAGCGACTGGTCTTCCGGAGGCGGGGGCTCAGGTTTTAGCGGCGGCGGCGGTGATTTCGGCGGCGGCGGCGCTTCGGGAGATTGGTAGATATGGTCATTGACTATGAAGGATCAAGGGGAGGAAATCCATGAATAAAAATCTGCTGGTCGTCCTGGGCGTGGTCGCCCTGGCGGTGGTGCTCGGTGTGGGTTGGGTCATCAGCGGCTACAACCGCGTGGTGGCCATGGATGAAAACGTCAAGACCGCCTGGGCCCAGGTGGAGAATCAGTTGAAAAGGCGCTACGACCTCATCCCCAACCTGGTGGAAACGGTCAAAGGCTACGCGGCCCATGAGAAGGGGATCTTCGAAAATCTCGCCAACGCCCGCACCAAATACTTCCAGGCCCCGGACGTCAAAGGCAAGATCGAGGCCTCCGGAGAATTGGAACGGGCCCTCTCCCGGCTGCTGGTGCTGCGGGAGACCTATCCCCAGTTGAAAGCCAACGAGAGTTTCTTGAAATTGATGGACAGCCTGGAGGGCACCGAGAACCGCATCTCCGTGGAGAGGAAGCGGTACAACGACGCGGTGCGCACCCTCAATACCTATATCCGCACCGTGTTCGGGGCCTTCTTTGCGGGCCTGGCCGGGGTGACCAAAGCCGAATACTACCAAATCCCGGAGGCGGAAAAGGCCGCGCCGAAGGTGAAGTTTTAAAGGATCTTGATTAACCCCAAATCCTCCCCATCCCCCACAGCCCGGGCCTTGGCCCTGGAGATTCTGGCCGCGGCCCGAAGAAAGGGGGAGTCCGTGGAAGACCTGCTGGCCGTGGCTTTTCTGCGGCATCCCCGCCTGCCCCGCCAGGAGCGGGCCTTTTTGCTGGAGCTGGTCCAGGGCGTGAAACGCTGGGAAATCCGCCTGGACTACATCATTTCCCGCCTGGCCGCCCAACCCCTGAAAAAGATGCACCCCCTGGTCCTCCTGCTCCTGCGCCTGGGAGCCTACCAACTCCTGTGGCTGGACCGGGTGCCGGCCCGGGCGGCGTTGAATGAAGCGGGAAAACTGGCCAAGAGCCGGGGCTTGGCCCGGGCCCAGGTGGGTTTTATCAACGCGGTGCTGCGGCGCCTGGCCGCGGGGGACCTGCCGCCTTTGCCGGACCCGGCTTCAGACCCGGTTTTGGCCCTGAGTGTGGCCCAAGCGCACCCGGAGTGGCTGGTTAACCGCTGGCTGGCCCGCTACGGCCCGGAGGAGACGGCGGCGCGGCTGGCTGCGAACAACCGCATTCCCCCCTTGACCATCCGGGTCAATACCCTGAAAACCGATCCGGAAAGACTGCGACAACGGCTGGCAGGGGAGGGCGCCCAGGCGGAGCCCTGTTCCTTTTCTCCCGTGGGCCTGCGGCTGACGGCCCTGGAGGCCCCGCCCCTGGAGCTGCCTTCTTACCTGGAAGGCCTCTGGCTTTTTCAGGATGAAGGGGCCCAATTAGTGACCTATCTCCCGGCCGCCGCCACCGGGCAAAAAATCGGGGAAATCGGCTGCGGCCGGGGAGGGAAGACTACGCACTTGGCGGAGATGCTGGGCAACCGGGGCTGGCTTACGGCCCTGGACTATCATCGCCGCCGTCTCCAGGAAGCCCGGCTCAATTTAAGGCGCTGGGGCGCGGCCCTGCCGCAACTGCTCCAGGCGGACGCCACCCGGACTCTGCCCCTTAAAGAAAAGAGCCTGGACACGGTGGTGGTGGACGCGCCCTGCTCCGCTCTGGGAATCTTGCGGCGCCACCCGGAGATCAAGACCAGGCTGCAGGAAAAAGATCTGGCCACCTTTCCCCCCCGGCAACTGGCGATGCTGGAGCAGGCCGGGAGGCTCCTCAAGCCCGGGGGCCGTCTCCTCTACGTCACCTGCACCACGGAACCGGCGGAGAACGAAGGGGTAATTGCCGCATTTCTAAAAGGGCGCCCGGATTTTCGCGTGCTGGCCGCTCCCGGGAACCTGCCTCCGGCGGCCCGGACGTTCCTTGCGTCCTCCGGCTTCTTTCAGACCTCCCCGGCTGTTGCCGATCTGGACGGGTTCTTTGCCGCAGTGCTGTTGCGGAAGTGAGCAGTGAGCAGTGAGCAGTAAGCCGCGGCTGGCTATCATTGATGATTGATAGCAATTCATCGGTAGAATAATGGTGCGTAAAACACACCCTACAGTTTCCGGCCCCTGCTCCTGACCCCTGGCCACTACCTCCCCATCTCCCTAAAAATTTTATATAATGAATTTTATGATTGCCTCCCTGCACCGCCGCGCCCTGCTGTTATCCTACTTCACCGTGGGCTATAACCTGCTGGAGGCCCTGGTCTCGCTGCTGGCCGGGTACCTGGCGAACAGCATCGCCCTGGTGGGCTTCGGCCTGGACAGCCTGGTGGAATCCCTCTCCGGGGGCGTGATGATCTGGCGCTTCAGCCATGGGCCGGGATTATCGGCAGAGGCGGAGGAGCGCCGGGAGCGGCAGGCCGTCAAGATCGTGGGTTGTACCTTTCTGGTGCTGGGGGCTTATGTCCTGGTGGAATCCCTGAAGAAGCTCTATTTCCGGGAAATCCCCGCCCCCAGCCTCCTGGGGATCATCATCGCCCTGGTCTCCCTGATCGTCATGCCGGCGGTCTTTATCATCAAATACCGCACCGGCAAATCTCTGAACAGCCGCAGCCTGATGGCCGATTCCAAACAGACCCTGGCCTGCGCCTGGCTCTCCCTGGCGCTGCTCATCGGCCTGGGGCTTAATTATTTCTATGGCTTCTGGCAGGCGGACCCGGTCATCGGCCTGGTGGTGGTGGCCTTCCTGGTGAAAGAAGGCCTGATTGCGCTCAAGGAAAAGAAACTCTGCGCCTGCGCCTCCTGCGGCCTGCCGCCCGGGGGCGGGGTGAAGGTTGATCTTCCCGGCAGTCGTCTTGAAGTTGCGGATTTACCCGGAAATAATGACAAGCCCTAGGCAGGGCATCATGCCGCCGTCATCCGAGGGGTGCGGGGAACGCACCTGCGCGTAACTTGGGTGCCTAGAACGCACCCTACGGAAATTGAACGCACCCTACAGAACCTTGAACTATTCCCAGAAAATACTGTCCGATTGCATCGGTGAAGAACCGCCCCCCTGCCAGGCGGCGTGTCCCCTGGACATCCGGGTCCGGGAAAAAATCCGCCTGATGCGGCAGGGCGATATGGCCGGGGCCCTGGACGTGCTCCTGGAGCGCTGTCCCTTCCCCGGCATCCTGGGCCGCATCTGCACCCACCCCTGCGAGACCGCCTGCACCCGGGGCAACCTGGAAGCCCCCATCGCCATTGCCGCGCTCAAAAGATACGTGGCCGATCTCGACCCGGAGGCCGTGCTGCGGGTCGCGGCCGGCCCTGACCGGCCCGGGCGGGTGGCCGTGGCGGGCGGCGGCCCCGGGGGCCTGATGGCCGCGTATGAACTGCGCCGCCTAGGGTACGGCGTCACTCTCTTCGAAGCGGAAACCGCCCTGGGAGGCGCGCTGCGCTCTTACATCCCCGTCTTCCGCCTGCCCCGGGAGGTTCTGGACCGGGAACTGGCCGTCCTCGAGAAGCTGGGGGTGGAAGTTCGCCTCAGGACTCGCCTCGGCCGGGACCTGCACCTGGAGGAGCTGCGCCGGGACTTTGCCGCGGTCTTTCTGGCCCTGGGGAGCCATAAAAGCCTCTCCCTTCAGGTCCCGGGGGAAGACCTCACCGGGGTCATAGACGGCCTCAGTTTTCTCAAAGCCTTTAATTCCGGCCAGCCCTATCCGGTGGGGAAGCGGGTGGCGGTCATCGGCGGCGGCAGCACCGCTCTGGACGCGGCCCGGGCCGCGTGGCGCAGCGCCGCGCAGGAGGTCCATTTATTTTACCGCCGCACTGCCGAACTCATGCCCGCGCCGGCTTCGGAGGTGGCGGAGGCCCGCCTGGAAGGGGTGCAATTTCATTTCCTCGCCATGCCGGTGCGGATTTTAGGGGAAAGTCGGGTGCAGGGACTGCTGCTCCAAAAGACCGCGTTAGGCGAGCCCGACGCCGACGGCCGCCTCTGCCCTCTGCCGGTGCCCGCCTCCCAGTTCACCCTGGACGCGGACACGGTGATCACAGCAACGGGGCAGACCGCGGACTTCGGCTTTTTCGGCCCCGGCCTGGCCTTCGACACCGCCACCGTCCACCGCCTGGAAGCGGACCCGGTGACCCTGCACACCAAAATCCCCGGGGTCTTTGCCGGAGGCGACCTGGTCACCGGCCCGGCCACGGCGGTGGAGGCCTTTGCCGCCGGGCGCCGCGGGGCTTTAGCCATCCATAGTTATTTGCAGAAAGAGCCCTTACCCGGGGACCTGCCGCCTTTAACGAGCCGCTCCACGGGTTTAATCGTAGATATTTCAGGAGTGCCGACCGCGGCCCGGCAAGCCATGCCCGACCTCCCGGTGGCCGCCAGGCGCGCCAATCCCGGGGGGGAAGTGGAACTGGGATTTTCTGCTGGGGAGGCCCGGGCCGAAGCGGGCCGGTGCCTGAGTTGCGTCTGCTCCCAATGCGTCAAGAACTGCACCTTCCTTAAGCACTATGTCCATGATTTCCCTTATACGGAGAAAGGGATCGTCCGGCTTCTCCAGGACAAAGGGGAGGCGGAACCCCGTATTCCCTACTCCTGCCATTACTGCGGCCTCTGCCAGGCCGTCTGTCCCAAGGACCTGCACGCGGGGTTGGTCTGCCTGGACTACCGGCGCAATTTGGTGACCCAAGGAAAAGGTCCCCTGCCCCAGCACCGAGGCGTCCAGAATTACGTCAAATGGGGCACCCATCCTCTCTTTACCCTGACCCGCCCGGACCCGGCCACGGGGCAGGCGAAACAGGTCTTCTTTCCGGGCTGCTCCCTGCCGGGCTATTTCCCCCACCTGGTGCGGGCCGCATACGGGTATCTCAGGGAGCGGCTGCCCCACACCGGCATCATCCTCAACTGCTGCGGCGCTCCCAGCATGATGTTGGGGGAGGAGGAGGTCCAGGAACGGGTGGCTGCAAAAGTGGCTGCGGAATTTGAACGCCTGGAAGCCCAGGAGCTTATCGCCGCCTGCACCCACTGCCTCCATACCCTGAACCGCTACCGCCCGGAGATCAAAACCCGCTCACTCTACGAGGTAATGCTGGAGCACGGGCTGCCGGCAGCCGCGCCCGCGGCGGCGGGGGCGGTTTTTCAGATCCACGATCCCTGCGGCGCCCGGCACATGCCGGTGGTGCAGGACGCGGTACGGGAGCTGGCCACCGCCGCGGGGCATCGATTGGAGGAGATGCCCCATAATCGGGAACGCACCATCTGCTGCGGCGCCGGGGGCCTGGCGCCCGCCGCGGACAATCCTTTAGCTAAACAAATGACTGCGTTCCGCCTCTCCGAAGCCAAACACGACCTTTTGATCTACTGCGCCACCTGCCGGGCCAAGTTCGTCAACATGGGCCGCCACTCCCTCCACCTCCTGGAACTCCTCTTCAACCCCCGCTGGCCCCAGGCCAAGGCGGCCGCGCCCCACGGCCCCGCCAAACGCTGGTGGAGCCGCTGGCGGTTGAAGCGGCAGTTTATGAAGTGAGCAGTGAGCAGTGAGCAGTGAGCAGATTACTCAACACTGACCACTGCTTACTGCTCACTGCTCACTCTTCCTGATTTTTCCAAAATTTTGGGAAAATTACTTTTTCCCCCCAATTTGTGCTAACATGGGTTTGAATTGACATCTTGCTCCAAGATGAACAAATTCTTAGGTAAAACTAGGGTAAAGCCCGGAAAAGGAGGACAGCGACAGCATTTTATCGGTCAAAGCGGCCAAAGAAACCGCCTATTTCGGCTACAAGGATAAGGATCATCCGGCTCTGAACAGCAAAGGGGAGGTAAAGAGGAGGCCGATATGAATGGATTGGAGAAGCTTAAGCAATTATTGGGATTAGGTCCCGCGGTCTCGGAGGCGGGCGTGGTCGAAGAACTGGAATCCCAGGTCAAGGCCCTGAAGGAAATCCGGGAGGCCTTGGGATTGCCCGCCGACACCCCCGCGGCCCAGGTTAAGGAATATCTGAAAACCCTCAAGGCGGAACATGCTGAACTGATGGGCCTTAAAGGCCAATGGGAGGCCCGGGAAAAAGAAGAACTAGAAATGACGCAGTGGCAGGCTCTCTACAAATCCGAGGACTGGCTGGGGTGCTGGATCGGCCTGGGTATCATTGCCGTAGCTATTCTCATTTTCAATTTTGCCGGCCTGACCTATAAAGCCCCATCCTTCCGTTGGACCACTGACGCGGAATTCCTGGCCCACGCCGCGGATATGGCCCCGGTGATCGACCAAATAATCAAGCAAGCCGAAGCCAAAGGGGAAACGGCCTTGCAGGAGTCGGCCCAGGGCGTCCAGAAGGCCATAGCCGCCAAGGACCGGAAAGCCATCGGCGCCGCGGGCAAAAAGATGGAAGACGCGGCCAAAAAGGCCAAGGATAAGGACTTGAAGGCCAAGGCCGGATCGGTGGGCAAGGATTTCGGCGACCAGGCCGGCAGACTCATCGACAAGGTCCTGTCCGCGGACAACATCAGGTTTTCAGTATATATCCTGTTGGCCTACCTGTTCATCGGCATCATCGGCATGGCCCTCATGGGCCAGTCCGTGGGCTTCTTCATCACCGGCTTTCCCTTCGTGTTTATAATCTCCTGGATTTCCCTCTTCCTGGCCGGGAATTACACCATCCACGAATACGGCCTGGAATACGTGCTCTTTTGCCTGATCCTCGGCCTGCTGGTGAGCAACACCATTGGCACACCCGAGTGGATGAAGCCTGCGGTGAAGACGGAATTCTACATAAAATCCGGTCTGGTCATCCTGGGGGCCCGGGTCTTGTTCGGGGTGATTATGAAAGCCGGGTTTCTGGGCATGATCCAGGCCCTGGCGGTGGTCAGCGTCGTCTGGTATTGCTGCTGGTGGCTGTGCAAAAGGATGGGCATTGACGACGAGTTCGCGGCCATGCTCTCCAGCTCAGTGTCCATCTGCGGCGTCTCCGCGGCCATCGCCACCGCGGGCGCGGTGAAGGGCGACCCCAAGAAGCTCTCTTACGTCACCTCCATCGTCCTGGTGTGCGCGGTGCCCATGATGGTGCTCATGCCCATCATCAGCAAGGCCGTGAGCATGCCGGACGCGGTGGCCGGGGCCTGGCTGGGAGGAACCCTGGACACCTCCGGCTCGGTGGTGGCCGCGGGCGCGCTCATCAGCGACCTGGCCATGAAGGTGGGGGTCACGGTGAAGATGTCCCAAAACGTCCTCATCGGCCTGGCCGCGTTCATCCTCTCCGTGGTCTGGACCATGAAGGGGCAGAAGGAAGGCGAACAGGCCAGCCTGTGGGAAATCTGGTACCGCTTCCCCAAGTTCGTCCTGGGCTTCCTGACGTCTTCCCTCCTGTTCTCCTTCGTCTTGAGCGAACCCACGATCAAAGCCATCAGCAGACCCCTGCAGAACCTGGAGGTCTGGTTCTTCGCCCTGGCTTTCACCAGCATCGGCCTGGAGACCAGGTTCATGGATCTGGCGGCCTTGGGCGGCGGCCGGCCGGCCCTCGCCTTCCTGGTGGCCCAGGGCTTTAACGTCATCTGGACCCTGATCCTGGCGTACCTACTGTTTGGCGGGATTCTCTTCCCGATGCCGGTGTTTTAGCGGCAATTAAGACAGGGTTCACCCCGGGGCCGGGAGGCAGCGACGCCTTCCGGCCCTTTTTTCGTTTTCCGTTTTCCGAACCTGTTGTAAATGTCCTTTCTCTGCTTCAAAAGTTAATTGGTGGGGCGGGCGTCTCTGGCCGCCCGTCGTCAGGGCGGGCACGGAGGGCCGCCCCACCAAACTTTTTATGTTTTATGGGTGGGTCATAGACCCATGAAGAACTGCGGTGAATCTTCCCTTTTTCACCGAGAGGAATAGAGGACGCAAAGAAAACGCAGAGAGTATCAGGATCAAATTATTTATTTTGCAAAAGCTAGCGCCAAGCCTGCCTTGACCCAGCCGGGACCGCAACCCGCAACCCCTGATCCCTGACCCCTGGCCCCTAACCCCTGCCCCTGCCCTCTATCCCCGCCGAAACTGCCCCAACCTGGCGGCCAGTTCCGCCGGGTCCTTAATGGCCGGACGGCAGGTGAAATCGTGGCAAAGAAAGGCCGTAGGCCCTTCTCCCAAAGGGCCGTAATTCCGGGCCGCGGGGGAGAGCTCTTCAATCAGGGTGCAATCCGCCGGGTTTTTCAGAATCAAGCGCCTTTCCGGCAAAAATTGGCCATAAGCCGCAGCCAGCATCTCCCGGAGCCGGGGTTCATGGGGATCGCCCACCAGGGTGAGGTCCAGAGGCGGCATTAAATAAAGCACGACCGCGGTCCACAGGTGGGAAAAAGCGAAGGGGTTCTCCCGGGCCCGGCCCAGGAAGCCCCGGAGAATGGTCTGGGCCCGCTGCCGGTATGGGGCTTCGTCGGTGAGGCGGTGGAGTTTCAGGCAGACCCGGGCCGCCAGAGAGTTGCCGGAGGGCAGGGTCTGATCGAAGATGCTCTTGGAGCGGATTAAAGGACTTTCCCGGTCCCGGGCCACGTAAAAATAGAGGCCGTCTTCCGGGTCCAGGAAATTCCGGTCCAATAAGGCCATAAGCTGCTTGGAGGCAGTGAGCCAGGCCGGGTCGAAATCGGTTTCATAAAGGTCCAACAGCGCCAGGGCCAGGGAGGCGTAGTCTTCGGAGAACCCGGGCACACTGACTTGACCCGCGGTGGCGCTCCGGTAAAGCACCTCGCCCTGGAGGAGATGCTCCAGGAGATAGCGCGCGGCCTTGGCCGCGGCCTCGTAGTAGCGGCGCTCTCCCAGGACCTGGCTCCCCAAAGCAAGGGCCGAGATCATCAGCCCGTTCCAGGAAACGATGATCTTTTCATCCCGGTGGGGTTTAACCCGCATTTCCCGGGCCCGGCGCAGGGCCTCCAGGGCTCCCTCCAGCTCTTCCTCCGCCTGCCCCGGGATTAGGAAAAAGCGTTGCGCCAGTTCTTCCATGGCCAGGGGCCGGGTCAATATGTTTGCGCCCTCGAAGTTCCCCTCCCGGGTCACCCCTAAGGCCGCAACAACCAACGGAGCCCGGTCCGGCCCCACCACCCGCTCCACTTCCTCCAGGCCCCAGACGTAATATTTCCCTTCCACCCCCTCACTGTCCGCGTCCCAGCCGGAGTAAAAGCCGCCTTCGGGGGCCTGCATCTCCCGGAGGACAAAGTTCAGGGTCTCGCCGGCGATGCGCCGGGAGAGAGGACTGCCCTGAAGTTGATAATGGGCCAGATACAGGGGAACCAGGAGGGCGTTGTCGTAGAGCATCTTTTCAAAGTGGGGCACCATCCAGACCCCGTCCACGGTGTAGCGGGCAAAGCCGCCTCCCAATTGATCGTAAATACCGCCCCGGGCCATCTTTTCCAGGGTAAAGGCCACTTTTTCCAGGACTGGGAATTCGCCTAGGTAGCGGTAATAATGGAGGAGGAAACCCCATTCCAGGGAGCGGGGGAATTTGGGCGCGGCCCCCAGGCCGCCGTGGACCGGGTCGAAATCCTGAAGAAGCAGTTGTCCCGCCTGGAAGACCGCCTGATGGTCGGGCTCCGGCCCGGTGCCGCCGATTCCCTCCACTTTCTGCAAATGGTCCAAAAGCCGCCGGGAGAGTTCCGCGATCTGCTCCTGGTTCTGGCGGTAGGCCTGGCTCAGGGCCAGAAGCAGGCGGGGAAAGCCCGGCAGCCCCCCCCGGTCCTGGGGCGGGAAGTACGTGCCCCCGTAAAACGGCTGCAGGTCCGGGGTGAGAAAGACGCTCAAGGGCCAGCCGCCCCGGCCGGTGAGCGCGGTGACCATGCTCATATAGGTCTCATCCAGGTCGGGCCGCTCTTCCCGGTCCACCTTGATGCTGATGAAATGCTCGTTCAAGATGGCGGCGATGCCTGCGTCCTCAAAGGATTCGTGGGCCATGACGTGGCACCAGTGGCAGGTGGAGTAGCCGATGCTCAGGAAAATGGGCTTATCCTCCCGCCGGGCCTGCTCCAGGGCCTCCGGCCCCCAGGGCTGCCAATCCACGGGATTGTGCTGATGCTGCTTAAGATAAGGGCTGGTGGCCCGGGCCAGCCGGTTGGGGCGGGGTTCTTCGGACATTACATAGCTCCTCGGCGCCGGGATAAGTGTCTGCGAGACTTGGCCCCAGGCTGATAAAATTAAAGTAGATTATGGTTAAATTAAGTATGCCCGGGTGCGTTGCAAGGAGGACTGCGTCTCTGTTACTAGATGTTGTCAGTGGCCAGTGGTCGGTGGCCGGCAAAAACCAGGACATACGGGAACTGGTTATCTCATTTTTTAAATTTTGCCATGAACTTGCCCAGGACTTCCTCCACTTCCCCCCGGGCCTTTTCCGCCTTGGCCTTAAACGCCTCCCATTTTTCCGCGCCGGCCTCTTTCAATTCCTGAAGCTTCTGCCGGGCTTCCTGCTGCTTGGCGGTTAACTCCGCGACCTTTTTATCGATTTCCTGTGCGGCTTCCTTGCCGGTCTTGGCCGCTTTGGCCTTCAATTCCGCAATCTTGGCGTCCAGTTGCTCCAATTGCTCGGCCATCTTTTTCAGGTAAGTCTTTTGTTCCTCCATGCGCTTGACCTCCTTTAATAACAAATAATTGGATAATATCGGCGTTCATCGGCGGTTAATTTTTTTGCCGCCGATGAACCCAGATATACGCAGATGTATTTACCGAAAACCGACAACCGGAAACCGCAATCCATACTTGGGTAAGTTAAGGCTCCGGGGCCTTGAGTCAAGGGCAGATGGGATGCGGGTCAGGGAGTAAAAAAGTCCAGGGGATTTTAGCCCCCTGGACCTCTTTTGCCTGTGCCTAATTGAAAGGTTGCAGTTTTATCTGATGCGGGCTCCCACCATTCTGCCGCCTCCCTGAGCCTGGGGAGCGGGCTGAGGGGCCCGCACCGCCCGGTTCGCTCCCGGATTGGGAGCCGCCATATTAGGCGCAGGGGTTGGCCGGGCCATAACCCTGGGACCTGCCGGAGACGCCATAGGGGCCCCTGGGCGAGCCTGCGGATTGGCCATCTGGGGCCTGGAACCCCCGGGGTAACCCCGATAATTTCCCTGTTGTTGGGGCCCCTGGGCATTCGGCCGCTGATTGAGCTGGGCCGCCTGGCGGTTGCTCTGCGGGGCGCCGCCCGGCTGTTGCCCCGGGTGTTGGCCAACCACCAAATTATTATGCTTATTGGGGTCGGCGGAAGGAGCAGCCGGATCGGTCACCGGGTCGGTTGGCGGATTTTTCTGGTTTTGGCCGCCTCGATTTTGCGCCTGGCGGGGAGGCTGCTGATTCCTCTGCCCGGGCTGTTGCTTGTTTGGATCTTCCGAAGCTGTGGAGGGATTGTTAACTGCCGGCGGAGCCGGCGGATAAGGATAAGCATAAACATTTCCATAACCATACCCGTACGGAGCCACCGGGTAGCCGGCTTGCGGAGCAGGGCACGGGTTTCCGTAAGGACTGCCGGCGGCGTACCCGCCATAGTCCCCATAGCCGCCATAGCCGCCAGGGTAGCCGCCATAGCCGCCGGCGAAGCTGCCATAGCCGCTGCCATAGCCGCCCATCGGCACCGCACAGCCGGTCAAGAGCAGCAGTGCCGGCACCAGGAATAAGAACTTCTTGCGCAGCATCTCTCTCCTCCTTATCTGATTTCACGAGGGGGTATTAATGATACTGATTCCAAGGAGATTAAAATAACCTTTGGATAAATCAGGGACACTTTGTCACTTTCCCATACCGTTCCCTCCTTTGATATCCCCTCGGTTATCTGGCGGCCTGCCGGGATGCCGGAACAGCTTCTAACTTAATATTCAACGGGCTGGCAGGTGAGAAGGACCCTGGACTAGCCCCACCAGGGAGAATAATCCTCTAACTTGATGAATTAGATTGGTGCGGTCCCAAAATGTTAAGGAAAGGAATTAAAAAAGAAGGGAAAAAAGAAATCCGGGTCAGACCGCGGTTTCAGAGGTTAGATGCGGGTCAACGCCGTGAATTCTTCTTCCTGGGCCAGGCGGATCAGGTCTTCCAAGATTTTCTGCAGTTCCCCGGCATCCCGGAATTTGATCTCCAGGTGGAAGTCTGGGCCTTCCAAAGCCGGCGGCGGTTGCAGCCGGAAGCGGGGGTGATGCCGGAGGCCAAGCCGCTGCAACCCGGCTTGAAACGCCTCCCGGGCTTTAGTGAAACGGGGAGATACCAGGTTTTGTAACAACAGGCGCAGGGCCGCGGCCCGGACCTGGGGGGCGCCCCGATCCTCCTGGAGTGCCAGTCGGAACTCTTCCCGGGAGAGGATCCCGGCCGGCCGGACGCCTTCCCGGCGGGCCAGAAGGTCCAGGCCCTCGAGGAATTCCTCCTGTTTGCTCTGGGATAAGGGCAGTTGCTCCAGGAAGGGCGCGGCCGCCTCCCGGTCCGCCCGGTCCCAGGAGGCCAGCAAGGCCACGGCGGGCAGGGCCAGGCGGCCCCGGGCCGCCAGTTGCCGCAGGGGTTCTTCCAGGGAAGCCAGGGCCAGGAGGCGCTCCAGGATCGTCCCGGAAGGAGCCAGACCCAGACAGGGCAGGAATTTTTCGATTACCGTCTCCCGGTTCCAATGCTCCAGCAGTCCGGAAGCCAGCTGGGCCTGCTCCAAGATGCCGAAGTCCCGGGTAAAGGCGTTATCGTAAAGGCAAACCAGGAGACATTGGGCCTTGGAGGCCTCTGGGGGCAGAATCCTGGCGGTGACCTTCTCCCAACCCAGCCCCACCGCGGCCAGCAGGCGCTTAAACCCGGCGACTGCCTGGAAGCGCCCGCCGGCAACGGCCCGCATCCAGGGAGGATTGAGCAGACCCACTTCCTTGAGGGAGTCCTGGAGGCGGGATAGGTCCCCGGGAGGTGAGAAGACAAAGGTGTGGTCCTCCAGGTCCAACGCCGCCAATGGAATTTCCCGTACCGGTGCGGGAAGGATCACGGGTTTCTCTGAAAGGTCATAGTCCAAGGTGAAAACCTGAAAGAGGACACTGCCCGTGGTCAACAGTGCCTCGGATTATCGGTTTTGATCTGAAGGGGGCCAAAGAATCTGCTGACGATTATAGATCATCTGCGGATAAAGAAGTGAGGAAAAAGGAAGGAAGAAACAATGGGCAGTGGAAAGCGGCCTCCCTGGACCGTTGTGGCCCCGGCCGGAGAGCCGGGGCCTTGGACTGCCTTGATCTTAACGCCTCTGATGGGTCTCAGGCGCCGGCGCTCCACTGACCCATTCGGGATCGGTGGGCCCCGCCGGGGTTGCGGCATGATATTGGGGACCCTGGCCGGGAGCCGGCGTTGCGGCATGATAGCCCTGGCCCGGCGCCGGCGTGGCCGCGTGATATTGATAACCCGGACCGGGAGCCGGCGCCGGTGGGGCGTATTGGCCGTAAGCCCTTGGGGGTGGCGCGCCATAACCCGGCTGAGCCGGGTAATAGCCCGGTTGGGACGGATAATACCCCTGGGGCGACCCGTATGGCTGCTGCCGCTGTTGCGCGGCATAACCGGCGCCGGCGCCCACGGCGGAGCCCACCAACCCTCCGATTATGGCCCCGGCCCAGGGATTTCTATTGCCGATGGCGGCGCCGGCCAAGGCGCCCAGGCCTCCGCCCACGGCCGCGCCGGTGCCTACGTACGGGCTGGAGGCGCAGCCCGCGAGCAGGCTAAGCGATACCAGTGCCACAACTAACCCCTGGCAGGTGCGAACGACCATTTCCCCTCCCCGAAATCGGTAATCAATAATACCTAATAGCTATACCGCGGCGCAGGCTGCGCATAGCTGTAGCCCGGAGGCGGAGCAGTGGAGCTGGCCGGCGGCGGAGACTGATACTGGGGGGCCGGCGGCTGATAATAAGGCGGCGGATTAACCGTACGCCCGTACATCTCCCCGCCGACACCGCCTAACGCGGCGCCCAGCAGGCCGCCAATGGCCGCACCCTTCCACGGGTTGGCGGGGCTGGCGGCGATTCCCAAAGCCGCGCCCGTGGCTGCGCCCAAACCCGCGCCCGTTACCATGTACGGATTCTGATGGGGCACACTGGAGGCGCACCCCGCCGATAGAGTCAAGACCAGCACCCCCGCCAGGAGGTACGGAACCTTCACCTTTCTCCACAGCTTTGTCATTGTCTTCACAACCCAATCCTCCCCAAAAGGTTTGCTTGCTTTTGAAATTTAGACCGGGCCGGTCAGAAAAAGTTAAGGCCGGTTAACATTAACCGGCCCAAAAAATTCACATTAGATTTTTTTTGAAAAGCAGTCTGAAGTTATTCTCGTAATAAACCGGCAGGGGCGGTATAACACCGCCCCTACGGTCCTTTTCCTGCCGATTTCTTTACTTGCCGACCACCAGGATGATGGCGTCTTTGGCTACGGATGCTCCGGGTTCGAAGTTGATGGCTTTGACGGTGCC
>Ga0233425_10003962_pt1 | contig 25761 bp, 24 predicted proteins | sample Watercolumn_Towu_2_FD_181712 | JGI IMG/M metagenome (GOLD analysis project Ga0233425, IMG submission 181712) | Freshwater microbial communities from Lake Towuti, South Sulawesi, Indonesia - Watercolumn_Towuti2014_140_MG | ecosystem: Environmental > Aquatic > Freshwater > Lake | place... | reverse complement strand
AGGTGCAGCAGGACGCGGCCTTCAAAGCCAAGGTGAAGTTCCTGGCGCTGGCCCAGGGAAATGATGCCAATGCCGCAAAAATGTGGAAGGCGTTTCAAAAGATACAGTTTCCCGTGATTGCGGACCCCAAGAGCACCTGGGGAGATGCCGTGAATTTCCATCCCTATCCGGTGAGTCTGCTTCTGGATAAATCCGGCAAGATCCTCTGGGTCCATATCGGCTCCTTCGAAAGTGCGGATGAGGCCCTGAAGGAGATCAAAGCCGCTGCGAAATAAAAAAGATTCACCACAGGGACACAGAGAGCACGGAGTTACACAGAGATAATACTTTTGCTTTGGCGCTTTGCGCCCGGGCAAAAATCTTGTCCCCTGTGGACCTCTGTGTCCTCCGTGTCTCTGTGGTTAATCTTTATCTTTTAATTCATTAGGGAATCGAGGATGGACCTGCAAACCATTCTGGTGGCCACCGATTTCTCGGACTGCGCCTGCGCCGCGTTTCATGCTGGCAAAAACCTGGGCCGGCCTTTCGGGGCCAAGATTATCCTGCTCCACGTCATCAACGACAAGCGAGTGGGGGTCCTGGCGGAACACCTGAAGGTGGAGCCCGAAAGCCTGGTGCCGGAACTCCGGGAGCGGGCCCAGGAGCAATTGCAGGCCTTTATTAACTATTGCGACCCGGAATCCCTGCAGATTGAAAGCATGGTGACGGTGGGGGCCCCCTTCCAACAGATCGCGGTGTTGGCCCGGGACCTGGCGGTGGACCTGGTGATTATGGGAGGTTACGGCCAGCGGGGCCGGGCCCCCCTGGAGGAGGTCTTCTTCGGCTCCACCGCGGAGAAGGTGGTCAGGCTGCTGCCGTGTCCGGTGTTGTGCGTGCCGTTAAAAGATTAACCAGTGGCCAGTGGTCAGTGAAAAAGCAAGCCATTGAATTCTGACCACTGGCCACTGGCCACTTATTTATGCTCCCGATGGCAAATCGTCATCTGGTTATGCAGGTCCCGCAGTTCATGTTGCAGCATCTCCAGTTCCCGGTTCTGCCAGGCCAGTTCCAGGTTGGCCGCGTGTTCCAGGAAAGTTTGCATCTCCGTCTGCCATTCCGGGTCGGCGAAGCGGGCAAATTCCCGGGACGCGGTTACAAACTCCCGGAGTTGGCCCTCTCCGGGGAATCCTCCCTGGCCAGCAATCTTCTCCAACTCCCGGAAGGCGACTCCCAGCCTTTTCTTGACCTCTTTGAAATTTGCCAACTGCCGCAGCCCTTCATCCTTGCAGGGCACGAAATCCGGCGCAGCATAGGCCGGGGGCAGCCATTTGACGCTGACCTTGGCGCAGCGGCGCCCTTTCTTTTCCTTGAGATGAATATTGGCTTCGATCCCCGGAGCCAGCGTGAGATCTTCGGCCGCGTCCCCCAGGCGCAAACGTTGGGCCAAAGCCTCCAGGTGCGCGGCCAGTTCCAGGCGTAAAGCGTTATTCTGATCCTTGTCTTCCATAATTGAAACCCTCACCACAAAGACACAAAGAACACCAAGAGTCACAAAGAAAAGATTTATGGTTTGGCGCAAAGCGCCAGGCCATAAATAATTACCTTAGTGAACCTTTGTGTCTTGGTGCCTTTGTGGTTAGTCTTTTTTATTTGGCCTCACACCGGGAAATCCACTTTGATTTTGAACATCTCATATGCCGGCAGGCTCAATACCTCGATGCCCGTATCCCGGGATATTTCTCCCAAGATTTCTTCCAGCTTTGCCGTGGAGGGAGCAATGAGGGTGAACCAGACGTTGAACCGGTGGCGGCGCAGGTAATTGTGGGTCACTCCGGGGTAGCGGTTTACCCTGGCTGCGAACTGCTCCACCTGCTCCGCCGGCACGCTGGCCGCGCACAGGGTGCTGGTGTAGCCCAGTTTCCGGGAAGTGAAATTGGCGCCGATGCGGCGGATGACGCCCGCGTCGCACATGGCCTGCACCCGGCGCATGACCTCTTCCTCCGAGGCCCCTACCCTGCTGCCCATCTCCGCGTAGGGCCGGGTGACAATGGGAAAATGGGACTGGATTTCGTTCAATATGGCCTTGTCCAAATCGTCTAATTTTGGCTGAGTCATAATTGTTTTAGTTTTCACGCAAAGGCGCAAAGGCGCAAGAAATTTACTAAAATATCTTGCGTCTTTTTTTGCTTCTTTGCGCCTTAGCGTGAGATTCTTTATTTTTCAACCCTCATATGGGCAGATAGGATCTTCCCCCAGGACGTCGCCGATCATGGCGTAGGCCCGGGCCCGGCAGCCGCCGCAGACCTTGCGGTATTGGCAGGAGTGGCATTTACCTCGATAATCATCAACTGCCCGCAACTGTTTGAACAACTCGGAATTGGCCCAGATTTCCGGAAACGGCGTCTCCCGGATGTTGCCCGCCACCAGTTCCAGGTAGCCACAGGGCTGCACTTCGCCTTGATAAGAGACAAACGCGAAGCCCTGGCCCCCCAGGCAGCCCTTGGTCATGGCCTCCATGCCGTGGGTGGCGGCCGAGATCTTTTCACCTCCAGCCGCCGCGTCCTGGCGCCAGAGGCGGTAATACTGGGGCGCGCAGGTGGGCTTGATGAACAGCTTCCCCTCTTTTTGGCGGGCCAGCAGCCAGTGCAGGGTCTCCTCGTATTCCTCGGGACTGACGATCTGGTCCCGGATTTCCTCGCCCCGGCCGGTGGGCACCAGGACAAAGACGTGGTGGGCCGCGGCCCCGAGTTTAATAGCCAGTTCGTGGATGGCCGGGAGTTCTCCCCGGTTGGCCCGGGTGACGGTGGTGTTGATCTGGAAGGGCAGCCCCACTTCCCTGCAGGCGGCGATGCCCGAAAGCGCGCCCTCATACGCGCCGGGCACGGCCCGGAGCGCGTCGTGGCCGGCTGCAGTGGCCCCGTCGATGGAGATGCTCAGGCGCTGGATGCCCACTTCCTGCAAGCGCCGGGCGATCTCGGGGGTCAGCAGCGTCCCGTTCACGGCAATGACCATGCGGTGGCCCTGCTCATGGCCGTGGGCCGCGAGATCGTAGATATCATCCCGTAAGAGCGGCTCGCCGCCGGTCAGGATGACCACCACCTGGCCCATGGTGGCCAGATCGTCCAACAGCTTGATCCCCTCGACCGTGGTCAGTTCTCCGGGATAAGGCCCGGACCCGGCTGCGGCCCGGCAATGGAGGCAGGCCAGGTTGCAGCGCCGGGTGGTCTCCCAGGCCAGGAGGCGCAAGGGGGGGATTTTAGACTCCGGGGCGGAATGTGCAGGTTTCATTATCAATTTCTTCTCATCCGTCATTGCTTAATAATTTTAGATATTCTTAACTAATAAGATACCAAACCCGCTCCCGCAAGGCTACCCTTGCTCTAAATTCAGGATTTTGCCGGGCCGGGGAATAAGCCCGCAGTCCGCCACATAAAAAGGCAGGCCTCGCCGGCCTGCCCCGGGGATATTAGGTTTCTCAACCTTTATGGCGTTTGCCTGTTTGCCCCGGCAACAAGTTTATGGTATTGAACGTAAGTAAATTATCCGGAGATGATGGAGATTTCCCATGGCCGATTATCGAACCCTATCCCAAGACCTGGTTGCGGCTTTGTCCCTCAAATTCGAACCCGCGGGTGTGACCCTGTATCAGGAGACGGACCCCCTGCCCCCCGGTGTGCCTTTTACCGACGAAAAATTCAAGAGCTACTGCCAAGCCCTGGTGTTGGCGGGGGAAGGCAGGACTTTGCTCTTGCAGAAGGACCAGCTGGGGTGCAAGCTGGGCACTGCAGTCCTGGGGTTCGAGAAGGGCCGGGAACTGGAGGAATACCTGGACGACGGGGTTCTGGAAAAATACGGGGTGGGCTTATACGCCAGCGAAGAGGCCTCCGCGGCCACCATCCGCAGGGCTGTTTACCTGGAGCCGGGTAAGACCCGGGCCGCGTTTATCGCCCCCCTCTCGGCCTTTAGGGAAAAGCCACAGGTGGTGGTCTTCACTGCCGACAGCGAACAGGTGATGTGGCTGCTCTATGCGGTGAACTTCGAGAGAGGCGGACGGATGGAACTCCCCCAATCCGGGGGGGCCTTGGGGGGCTGTTCGGACATCACCGCCATGCCGCTGCTGCAAAAAATTCCCAACATCACCTTCCTGGGCCTGGGCTGCCGCCTCAAGACCAATCTAGACCCCTGCCACCTGATGCTGGGCATCCCCGGGGGAGACCTGGAGAGCACGCACCGGCATATTAAGGAAATGGCCAAGCCCATTGCCATGCTGCAGAAGGCCCGGGCGGGGGGGTGAGAAAGAACCTTTGAGGTAGTCCCATGGAGAAGATTGTTAAAGTCAAAGCTTTGGACGGCTACCATCTTTATCTGGAATTTGAAGATGGTTTGCAGGGAGAAATCGATTTATCCGCGAGGTTGTTCGGCCCCATGTTCGAACCTCTCAGAGATCCTGAGTTCTTTTCCCGGGTGGGCCTGGATGAGTTCGGCGTTATTTGTTGGCCTAATGGGGCCGACCTTGCCCCCGATGCGCTGTATCAAAATTTATTAAAAAAACGGCAACAAGCTACGCTTGTGAATTAATCCATAGAAAACTAACCCCAGCCACCGGCAACAGACCCCTAAAATCAACAACGATAGATTTACATTGGCTAGCCATCTCAAAGCTGGGTTTTGGCATAGTAGTTCAATGTCGTATACCTGATGATTAATTTGGCGTTTATTTAAACTTTTTTCCCACCACCCCGTGCCGAGGATTTACACCGCTTAACCAGGTCTTATATTTAGACCAAAATCCATGCTCTAGAATCGGCTGTTCAAGAAAATTCCGGAAAATTTGTTCCCCCTTCTCCCCAACCTGTGGCGCCGGTTCCGCACCGGCTGTTTTGGAAAGGAGGTTTTATGGACCGGAACATCCTGCGCATCCCGGTGGATGGCGCTTCCGGGGTGTGGCTGCGCTATTCCCCCCTGCCCCGCAGCCGTTTTTTCGACCCGGGAACCTGGCTGCAAACACAGCTCACCGACGCCGGCGGCGGCTGGTTCCAGGTGGATTTAGCCTCCCTGCACCTGGCAGACGGCGCCTACGAATACGAGTTCGTCATTGCCAGGCCTGAGCCGGGAAATCCCGGGAAGACCATCACCGCCCCCGACCCTTTTGCCTGGGAGCTGACCAGGTATGGCGGCAACCGGGGGATTTTCCAGATCGCCAATGGGACCCGCATCCTTCCGCCCTTCGATTGGTCCGGTGAACCGGATTTAAGCGGCCTGCCCGGAAACCATCAAATGGTGATCTACGAACTGCCCATGCGTTGGGTGGATGCCCCGGAGGAGGGCTATGCCCGGCAGGTGGGACTGGGCACCTTCGACAAGGCCACTTATGAACATCTGCAATACTGGCAGGACCTGGGTATCAATGCCATTGAACTCACCCCGGTGCAGGACTCTCCCGATACCCTCAATTGGGGCTACGGCACCCGGTTCTTCTTCGCCCCGGATTTTGACATGGGCGGCCCCTATGATCTGAAGATGTTCATCCTGGAGTGCCACCGGCGGGGCATCCGGGTCTTCCTGGACCTGGTCATGAACCACAGCCGGGGGTGTCCCCTGCAGGACCTGGCCTTTGATCGCTTCTACCTGCGGAAACCGGATGATGCCCGGGGGTATTTTCTGACAGACGATAATAAAGACAAGGAAGAAAGCAAGGACCGCCAAGACTGGGGAGGCAGCCTCTTTCGCTACGCCCATGCCGTGAACGGCGTCCATTGGGGCCGGGACTTCCACTACGAGGTGGCCCGCTACTGGATCGAGGAATACCATATCGACGGCTTCCGCCTGGACGAATTCAAGGGGATCAAAAATTGGGATTTCATCCGGGAATTTACCCGCAAGGCCCACGAAGCGAACCGGCAGCGGTTCCCGGGCCGCCCCTTCCTGGTCATCGCCGAAGATTCCCATCGCCGGGCCCAGGCCGCCAAGGACGGAGTGGTGAACGCTATCTGGGACTTTGACTTTCGGGAAGGCCTGCGCCGGCTGGTCACCGATACCTGGCACACGGAATGGCAAAAGCCGGAGGGCGGCCGCCGGGAACTGGCGGAACATCTCCTGAAGGGAGACAAGCTATGGAACGAAGGGGAAAAGAAATACCGGGACCATGGCTTCACCGACCTGGCCCAGCGGGTCATTTACCCCACCTCCCATGACGTGCAGGGCGACATCGAACAGCGCCTCTGGAACTTCCTCATGGAGCGCGCGGGCGACGTCACCGGCGACCATTCCGTCCCCGGGGTAGTGCGCAGCCAGGCCGCCCTGGAGATGCAGGTGGCCGCGTTCGCGCTCACCTTGACGGCCGTGGGCATCCCCATGTTTTTAGCCGGGGAGGAATTCGCGGAAGCCCACGATCTGCCGCACTGGGATTGGCGGCAGAAGATGAGCGACGTGGTGGATTGGTACCGCCGGGAGCAGCCCGGCCATCAAGAGGTGCTGGCGCGGGTTAAGGGCCTGGTGGACCTCCGGCGCCGGGCTTCCTGCCTCCACTGGAACCGCCTGGAGTTTTTTGCCTTGCAAAACGGCTTCCATCAGAATTTCAATAATATTGGCGGGGAGCGGATCTTTGCATTCTGCCGCCCGGGGAATCAGGATCCGGGTAAGAAAGACCAGGTCATTGTGGTGGCCAATTGCGGGAAGACGCAGTATCAGCCTTTTATTCTGGATTCCTGGCCCTGGGGCTCCCTCCCCCTGGCGGAGGCGGGGGGCAAAAAGCAACCCTTGCCGGCCGTGGCCGGCGGCCACGCCTCCCTGGACCTGGATCCTTTTCAGGTGCGGGTGTTTCGGAGCTGACGTTCGTCCTGCGCTTTCCTTAGCCCGCGGCCATCTTTCGCAGGCGGATGGCCCCGGGGGTTACTTCCACCAGCTCATCGTCGTTGATGAATTCCATGGCCTGCTCCAGGCCGAACCGCCTGGGAGGGACCAGGCGCAGGGCCTCGTCCGAGCCTGCGGCCCGGATATTGGTGAGCTTCTTCTCCTTGGTGATGTTCACCCACATGTCTTCGGACCGGGTATTTTCGCCGACGATCATGCCCCGGTAAACCGGGTCCCCGGGCTGTACGAAGATGGCGCCCCGGGGCTGCAGGTGGAAAATGGCATAGCCCACCGCCTTGCTGGGCCGGTCTGCGATCAGGGCCCCGTTGGGCCGGCCGCCGATCTCCCCGGCGTAAGGGGTGAAACCTTCCAGGATGGTGTTCAGCAGCCCCGTGCCCCGGGTGTCGTTCAAAAACTGGCCCCGGAAGCCGATGAGGCCCCGGGAGGGAATTTTATACTCCAGACGCACCCGGCCGGAGCCGTGGTTGATCATCTTTACCATGCGCCCCCGCCTAGCCGCCATCTTCTCGGTGACAATGCCGATGAACTCCTCGGGAATATCCACCACCGCCAGTTCCACCGGCTCGGAGAGCTTGCCGTCCAGCTCCCGGGTGATGACCCGGGGCTTGGACAGCGACAGCTCAAACCCCTCCCGGCGCATCATCTCGATCAAGACCGCGAGTTGCAGTTCGCCCCGGGCGCTCACCTTAAACGCGTCCTTGGTCTCCCCCGGCTCCACCTTGATGCTGACGTTGTAGAGGACTTCCTTCTCCAGGCGCTCCTTGAGATGCCGGGAGGTCAAGAGCTTCCCTTCCTTCCCGGCCAGGGGCGAGGTGTTCACCGAAAAGACCATGGAAATGGTGGGCTCCTCCACCCGGATGCCGGGGAGGGCCTTGGGATTCTCCGGGTCGCTCAAGGTATCGCCGATGAAGGCTGCGGGCACGCCGGCCACTGCAGCCAGGTCCCCGGCGGCGATCACCTCCGGTTCGCTCTTCTCCAGGCCTTCGAAGTTGTATATGACGCTGAGGTGGGCCTTACCGGCCGGGTGCCCCTGCTTCATTAGGGCCACTTCCTGGCCGCGTTTTAAAGCGCCGTTGACGATTTTGCCCACGGCGATGAGACCCACGTAGTCGCTGTAGTCCAGGCTGGTGATCAAGAATTGCAACGGCGCGGCCGAGTCGTATTGCGGCGGGGGGATGGTGGCCAGGATGGCCTCAAAAAGCGGGGTCAGGTCCCGCCCCTCCCCTTCCGGCTCGGTCAAGGCAATGCCCGCCTTGGCGTTGGTGTAGAGCACCGGGAACTCCAGTTGCTCCTCATTCGCGTCCAGGTCGATGAACAAGTCGTAAATCTCGTTCAGCACCTCTTGGGGCCGCCGGTCCTCCCGGTCGATCTTGTTGATGACCACAATCGCCGGCAGCCCCTTCTCCAGGGCCTTGCCCAACACGAACCGGGTCTGGGGGAGCGGGCCTTCGGTGGCGTCCACCAGGAGCATGACCCCGTCCACCAGGTTCAGGGTGCGCTCCACCTCGCCGCCGAAATCCGCGTGGCCCGGGGTGTCCACGATATTGATCTTCACGCCCTGGTAAGTGATGGCCATGTTCTTGGCCATGATGGTGATGCCCTTTTCCCGCTCCAGGTCGAGGCTGTCCATGACCCGCTCGGCCACCTGCTCGTTGTCCCGGAAAATCCCGCTCTGCCAGAGCATGGCGTCCGCCAACGTGGTCTTGCCATGATCCACGTGGGCGATGATGGCGAGGTTGCGCAGGTCTTCACGAACTTTCATAAATATCTCCGGGACAGGGTGCTGCGGAGCAGCCCGTCCTTTAGTCGATTATCTTTCCCGGTGGAATGAGGCCGGAAACGGCCGGGGTTACCGGTGAGCCGACGGAGGCTGATTCTATCGGCCAACTACTTGAATATATTTTTAATAATATAGTAGAATCGACAAAAAAGCTATCCCATGAGATATTTTAGGGTATTTATCAGGCTCTGGTAAGGGCAACGGAGAATTTCATGGATTTCGATAAGGAAGCCGCGGTTTGGGACGCCGACCCCCGCCGGGTGAAACTGGCAAATGGCGTAGCCGACGCCATCATCCGGGAGATCGGTCCGGCCAAAGATATGGACGCCCTGGACTTCGGCTGCGGCACGGGCCTGGTGACCCTCAGGCTGCAGCCCCTGGTGCGGAGCATCACCGCGGTGGACAACTCCCGGGGCATGCTCGCGGTTCTTCAGGATAAGGTCGAGAAACAAGGGCTGGCGAACGTACACCCCCTGTTGGTCGATGTCAACCGGGGCGATAAAGTGACCGGCAGGTTTCATCTGCTGGTCAGCAGCATGACCATGCACCACGTGGAGGACGCGGCGGGGTTGTGCCGGTTCTGGTTCGATCTGCTGCTGCCGGGCGGGTGGCTCGGTTTTGCCGATCTGGATGAAGAAGACGGTTCGTTTCACGGGGACAATACCGGGGTGTTTCATCTCGGCTTCCCCCGGCCGGAGGTCCAGGCGCTTCTCAGCAGTACCGGTTTCGGGGAGATCCGGATTACGACCGCTACTTCCATAGTGAGAGAGACCGCGGGAGAAGAACCGCGGGAATATACCGTGTTCCTGGCGGTGGGGAGGAAACCGGGGGAATAGGCGGGGCAATACTTTTCAGTCAACCGCGATCATGCCCCGCGGCCTTAATAGATAAGCTTTCGCACTTGCTCCCAGGAAGCCCCGGCGACCTGAGGTTGCAGCCCTTGGCCCTTGAAGGTGGCCCGGCGCAGCTTGATAAAATGGGACTGCATTTCCTTGCCGATGGCATGCAGATGTTCGGGGGGAAAACCAGCCCCATTGGGCCATTCGATGGTGCCGAAATCGGCATTCAGCCTGACCTGCCTGAATAATTCCAGATTTTTCAGGGGTTCAAAAACCTCTCCCCAGAGATCATTCTGTAAGTCTACCTCTTTGATTGTTCCGTCAGAGAACTCCAGCCTGAGGCGGTAATCTTCAAGATAGGTAAGAACCGCAATGCGTAAGGTCATTTTAAGCCTCCCTAAATGGCTACTTTACATTCAAACTAAATATATTAAAATTGAAAAAAATGGTAAATATTCCTGGAGTTATGCTATGAGCGGCTTCGAGATCGGATCAGCTTCATGAAGCATGATGATATTCTGAGGAAAGCCACCGGGAAAAACCTCCTCTTCAAATATATTCCACCGGTTCCCTCGCATCGCCCACATTTCTTGCAAACCGAACTCTTCCGTTTCACTCAGCCAAATGAACTGAATGATCCTTTTGAAGCTCGGCCAAGGGTACTTATGAATGAGCATTCCAAAGAGGATTATGAGGAGATGCAATCGAGAGCCATTGCTGACGGATTTCCAAACATATCCAAAGAGGAAATAGAGATTGTTTATTTAGGTCCGGCCGTAGATTACCGTCTTGATGAGAAGATTGCTCCGGGATTATGGCCCGCACGTCTGCGGGAGTTGAGAAACGAACCCTTTCATAGCATTGAGGAGCTTGACCACTTCAGAGCTAACAAAGCCTCGAATGATTTCATCGAAAAAGCTAGCAGGAACGTAGGCATTTTCTGTTTAACAAAGGAACCACACTCATTACTTATGTGGGCCCATTATGCCGCTGACCACAAGGGAATGTTGCTTGCGTTCGACCAAGACCACACCTTCTTCAAGAGGGGCACCGGCCTTCATGCTGTGGAGTATGATGAGGAACGGCTATCTATTACTTCAAATAGCGGCATGACTCATTTCTGTGGAGTTCGATTTGAAAATTCCATACCGTTGCTTCTCAGAGCCTTCCTAAGGAAACATCCCGTCTGGTCTAATGAAGCTGAAGTTCGCATGATTTTACCTTTAGTTGAATGCGATAATCGTCCCAGTGATAATCCATTTGTATATCTTTTCAGAATTCCTGCTGAGGCTCTGTGTGCGGTCGTATTTGGGTCCAGGATTTCTGAAAAAGATGCTAAATTTATTAGACTTCTATCTTTAAAAGATCATAGATGGAAGCACATTAAACTCTTTAATGCTATTTTTCATAAAAGAGATATGGCGCTGGACTATATTAGAGATAATTAGCAGGATGTCATACGAACGGTGTGGGCACCTTTTCAGTTGCCCTTCCCTCACCCCACCCACCACGCCACCGTCACCAGCAGCCAGGTGGCTTCGTTGGCGATTTCGCTCAGGGCCGCGGCCAGACGGTTGCGATCCCAGCCGGCCTCCCGGATGGCGAACATCAGTTGTCCCAGGCGGGTGGTGATGCCGATGTGCCCGGCGAGCAACATGCCTCCGGCCAGGCCCGCGCCGCCCACGGTGAAGATTTTATAGGCCAGGGTGAGTTGCGGCAGGCCGATGAAGCACATGCCGAAGCCCGCGTTCACCAGGGGGTCGGTGAGGCCCAGGCGCCGGATGCGGGCGTACATCAAGGTCAACAGCAACCCCAGTCCCACCATCACTGCGGTCACCGTGTCTTTGTGGTCCCAGGCTTCCGTGCCCCGCCAGAGCAGGAGCGCCAGGTTGGCGGCGATGACAGAAGTCCAGGCCCCGTAGGTGAGGACGGTCTGCAGCGTCACCCGGCTGGGGCGGCTGCGGTGGGCCCTAAGCGTCAGTTCCAGGTTGATCACCAGGAAGATGAGCCAACAGGCCAGCCAACTGACGTTCACCCCCTGGGAGGTGGTGAGCAACCTCAAGAATTGGCTGGACCCGGAAATCAGGGCCAACACAAGTTGCAGGACGAACAGGAGGTCCGCGGTGAGCTGTTTTGCCGCCGGCATGGGGGGAATTTATCATAGAGACCATCCAGTACCAAATAGCAAAAGCGACGGCCCCGGTTTCCAAAAACTTATTCACAAAGACTGTCGGCGGCGCAAATTGATTGACAATTCTGCCAATAGTCCCTATCTTTGTAGCTCAGGGCGGCAATGCAGCATTGGTATCATCAATTCGAGGGAGGGATGCTATGATTCGGACGTCCGTTAAGATTACCGCCATTGTTCTGGCTCTCGTCTTCCTGGCCAGCGGTCTGGCCTTCGCGGCCAAACCCAAGAAGCCCGCGAAAGAGATGGATGTGGGCGAAATGCTGATGGCGAGTTTCGAAATGATGGAGAAGGGGAAATTCGAAGCAGCCCAGAAACTGCTGGACAAGGTTTTAGCCAAAGACCCCGGCAACCCGCTGGCCCTGAACAACATGGCCGCGATCATGGTCAAGCAAAATAAATTTGACAAGGCCGACACCTACCTCAACCAGTCTCTGGCCCGGGCCAAGGGTTACATGGTGCAGGTCAACCGGGTATGCCAGGTGCGCGGCATCTGCGTAGCCTTCAAACCCGCGGCCGGCGGCTCCGGCAATCAGGAGCTGGAACCCCTGGTCAAAATGAACATCGATATGGTCAAGCAATATATGTCCGCCGAACCCCTGGCAGGGAAAGGCCTCAGATAAGGCATTTTGCCGCCCGGCAGGAGCTCCTGGCCCCTTCGGGGGCCTTTTTTTTTTCCGTTTTCCGTTTGCCGTTTGCCGTTTTCCGTTAAAAGTCCGGTCCTAACATTTCCTCCTAATTTAATAATCTTAATTTTCAAGCAGGTTCCAGTTCAAATGGAAATTAGTTGAAGTTTACTCGACGTCCGCATTGACTTTAATACTGGCTAACTTATTGACAATTAATCATCTTTTAAAGGAAAACGGCAAACGGAAAACGGAAAACGCTCCTGGCGCGTTGATTTCCATTCCTGCGGCCTTATGTTATGTTGGTTATGATGGGCCTAGAACCCGTCCCACTTCCGGGAGGTCCGGAGCAGCGCGTTGCGGCTTCGGAATTCCCGAAATTCAGGAGTATCAGCTTATGAAACGTTTTTCCCTGGTATTGGCCTGGTTAGGCGTGATGGTACTTCTTCCCGGTGCAATTTACGCCCAGGACGTGCAAAAATACGTGGACGCGGGCATCGAGAAATGCGAACTGGGGAAGTATGACCAGGCTTTGAAGGACTTTAACGACGCCTTGAAGCTGAAGCCGAACGACGCCAGCCTCTACGATCTCCGGGGCATGGCCTACCGGTGCAAAAACATGGAAGCTCAGGCCATCCAGGATTTCGAAAAGGCCATGCAGTTGGACCCCAAGTTCGGCCGCCCCTATCGCAACCGGGCCATGATCCATTTCGACCGGGGCGAATTCGACAAGTCTCTGGCGGACCTGGAAAAGGCGAAAAGCCTGGGGTATAAAGTCGATCCGGATTTCCTGAAGATGGTGGCCAGAAAGGCCGCGGAAAAGAAGTAAAATCAGGGGTCAGGGGCCAGTGGTCAGGGGCCGGTAAAAGACATCAGCAATTTCCGACCCCTGACCCCTGATCCCTTCTCATTTCTTCGGGGCAGCCCCCTCCGCTGCGGCCAGTTTCTCTTTGAAGTACGGCAATAAAGAAGGGTCAGGGGGCTTGTCCGCCAGCTTTTGCCAATAAGGGGCCGCTTCCTGGGGTGCTCCCGCCTTCTCCAGGAGGATGGCCAGGCGCCGGTATAGTTCGCTCTGCAAGGGCGCGGCTGCCTTATCCGCCGCCGGCGTTAAGGTCTGGGCGGCTTTGCGGAAATCACCCAGGTCCTCATAACAGTAGCTCAGGCTGTCGGCAACCAGAGTGTCCCCCAGGGACTTGGGGTCCTGGGCCAGGGCTTCATAAGCCTTGGCCGCAGCCGCGTAATCCCCGGTCTGGTAAAGGAGATGCGCCCGGAAGAGGGCAGCTTCGTGGGCCGCGGGAGAGTCGGGGTAATCCTTCAAGATCTGGTCCAGACCTTTTAAGGCCTCGGCTGCGGACTCGGGCTTGCTCAACAGGGGCGCGACCCTGGCCATGGCCAGCCCGGCCTGCTGCTGATGGCGGGCCTGAAGCTGGACCCTGACGCCGAAGACCGCCAGAGCGATGAAGAGCAGCGCCAATCCGGCCGCGAACCACTTCCAGTTATCCTTGAGATATTGCAGCAAGCGGAGCTGCAGGGAGAAAATCTCCGGAGGCTGCTCCACGAAGTCGCGTCTGCGGGAACGGGGTTTGGCCATTTTTTTATCCTTATTAAATCTGGTTTTTGTAACTTTGAAAAGTTGGGGCTTCAAATGTCGGTGTGAGTGAGCAGTGAGCTGTGAGCAGTAAAAACAAGATCTCGGGCTTATCGAAATACTGCTCACAGCTCACAGCTTACTGCTCACTTCTTCCAGCCCCCGGGCCAATTCCTTACCCCTGGCCCCATGCCCCCGAAAGATGAACTCCCGGGTGGTCTCCCCGGAAATGGCGATCTCTATTTCCAGATAATCACCCGGGAGCAAAGCCCCTAGTCTTTCGGCCCACTCCACCGCGGCCACCCAGGGGGGGGCGAGGTATGTCTCCAGGTCCGGCAGCATCTCCCCAGGCATGTTCTCCAGGCGATAGAGGTCGATATGCGCCAAAGGCAGCCGGCCTTGATATTCATGGACCAGGGTGAAACTGGGGCTGGCCACCGCGTCGGACTCCACCCCCAAACCCTGGGCCAGGCCGTGGACGAACTCCGTCTTGCCGCTCCCCAATTCCCCGCTCAGGGCCAGCACGTCCCCGGGGGCCAACCATCTCCCCAGGGCCGCGGCCAGGGCCCGGGTGGCTTGGGGGCCGGGGCTGGTCCAGTGATACCGTTTAGTCATATAGTTCTCACGCAAAGACGCAAAGGCGCAAGAATTTATAATTAAATGTTTTTGCGTTTTTGCGTCTTGGCGTCTTTGCGTGAGGTTTCTTATTTTATCCTTCATAAGAACAAATCGGGAGCTTCCCCGACAATGCACATCGAGTCACCCCTCCGATTGCCGGGCCTGGGCCCGGATGAGGTCGATCTTGCCGATCACCCCCACCAGTTTGCCCCCTTCCATCACCGGGATGGTGTGCGCCTTTTTTTTCGCCATCAAGGCGGCGATTTGGGACACCGGCGTCTCCGGGTAAACGGTGATGGGATCCCTGCTCATCACGTCCGCCACCGTGGTCCCCAACATCTTTTCCAGCCGTTTTTTGAAGTGTCCCGGGGTTTCCAGGACCAGGCGTAGGTCGAAGAGGCTGATGGTGGGAGGAAGTTCCAGGTCCCGGGCCCGGGCCACCAGATCGCTCTGGGTTATCACCCCCACCACCCAGTCCTCCTTATCCACCACAGGGACCCCGCTGATCCGGTGCTTATCCAGCAAAGCCGCCACCTCGGTCACCGGGGTCTCCGGGGTGGTGGTGATCACTTCGCCAGTCATGATATCACGCGCTTGTAGCATATAGCTTCCTCTGTCAGGGGGAAATCACCCCGGATAAATTCACCGAGAACTTCAGGAAAAATCAATAGCAGGTCCCCGGCAATCAACCCCCGGGGACTGCACCGGTCTACGAAAAAATCCGCGGCCAGGCCGTGGAGGTAGACCCCCAGGCGGGCCGCGTCCCAGGGGTCGAGCTTCTGGGCGAGAAAACCGCCGATAAGGCCGGTGAGCACGTCGCCGGTGCCGCCGCTGGCCAGCGCCGGGTTGCCCGTGGAGTTGACGCTGACCCGGCCTTGAGGGTCGGCCACCAGGGTCTGCGCGCCTTTCAGCACCACCACCGCATTGGCAGCGGCCGCGGCCTTCCGGGCCGTGCCCAGGCGGTCGGCCTGCACTGCCTGGGTGGTGGTCCCCAGGAAGCGGGCCATCTCCCCGGGGTGCGGGGTCAGAATGCGGGGGCCGGCTGCGGTTTTTACCGGCTCAAGCGCACCGGCCAGGGCGTTGACCCCGTCCGCGTCGATGACCATGGGCAGGGGGAGGTCCCGGGTCAAGCGGCGCACCAGTTCCCCGGTCTCCGGGTGGGTGCCCAGGCCGGGACCTAGAGCCGCGGCGGTTTTATTTTCCAAAAAAATTTGCAACGGCTCCAGGGCTTTCATACCCAGGGCCCGTTCGCCGATGGCTTCCGGCAACGGCAGGGTCATGGCCTCGGTGATCTTGGCCTCCAGGATGTCGTTGAGGCTTGCCGGGATTCCCAAGGTCACCAGGCCCGCGCCGGAACGCACCGCGGCTTCGGAGGCCAGGGCCGCGGCTCCGGTCTTCCCTGCGGAACCCGCGATCACCACCAGGTGGCCGAAATTCCCTTTGTGGCCGCCCCAGGGCCGGGGCGGGAGCAGGGCCCGCATCTCTGCGGCCTCCGCAAGTTCTGTGGGCACTTCCCGGGCCAACTCCGGGGGAATGCTGATGTCCACCTGCCAGAGGCGGCCCGCGTAATCCCGGCCCGGAGGCAGAATCTGCCCGATCTTGGGCCAGCCGTAGGTCACCGTGACTTGGGCCCGGACCGCCGCGCCCAGGGGCTGGCCGGTGTCCGCGCCTAGGCCCGAGGGAATGTCCACGGCCAGGACCGGTGGCCGCATCCGGTTGATTTCCTCGATCACCGAGCGCATCAGGCCCCGGACCTCGCTGTTCAGGCCGGTACCCAGAAGCGCGTCCACGATGAGCCCGGAGCGGGCCAGACGGTGGGCCAGGGGGTTCAGGTCCTGCTCCTCCCGGACCTCCACGATCTCAATGCCCATGCGCACGGCGATCTCCAGGTTGACCAGGGCGTCGCCTTTGACCTGGTCCCGGGCCGCAACCAGAAAAATGGCCACGGGGATGCCCGCCTGGGCCAGGTACCTGGCCACCACGGAGCCGTCGCCGCCGTTGTTGCCGCGGCCGGCAATAACCGCCACCGGGGAAGGGTTGGGGAATTCCCGGCGGAGAATCTGGTAGGTGGTACGCCCGGCATTCTCCATGAGCACCAGGGAGGGAATACCCACCTCCTCGATGGCTTTGCGGTCCAATTCCCGCATTTCTGCGGCAGTGACAAGCTTCATTGGCTCTTGGAAGCAGCTAAGGATTTAATAAATTTAGGGGTTAGGATAACACAATCCCCGGGAGAAAGCCAAGAACACGGAGGGGCGCCAGGGGCATTAACGATAATTTAAGCCAATACTATACTGAGCGACTTAATTAACCGCGGTTGACATTCTCTGCGGCCTCTGCGCCTCTGCGAGAAACCTTTTTATCTCGCAGAGGCGCAGAGAGCGCAGAGATTAATAATGCGCAATTATTTATATCGCCATGTTTAAAACAACTCGGAACCCGGAACCTGGAACTTTTCCTGGCCGCTCCTCACGGCTCCTCCACCGGCGGGGGATTGCCTTCCAGGGTGTGGAGGAAGGCGATGAGATCGGAGATATCCCGGGAAGTCAGGCGCAGGTCGAGTTGCAGCCAGCCCATGAGGCGCACGGCCTCTTTGAGGGTGGCCACCCGGCCGTCGTGAAAGTAAGGCGCGGTACGGGTGACGTTGCGCAGCATGGGCACTTTGAAGACGTAGCGGTCCTCTTCCTTCCTGGTGACCTCGTAGCGGCCGACATCCTCAGTGTTTTTATAGGGATGATGTTTGCCGAGCCGGTGATAGAGGCGGCCGCCCACCGTGGCCCAGGAGTGGCATTCAACGCAACGGTACTGGATGAACTTGGTCAGCCCGCGTTTTTCCTTGGCGCTCAGGGTGTTGCGCTCATCTTCCAGGAACCGGTCGAACCGCCCGGGCGCAACCAGGGTGCGCTCGAACGCGGCGATGGCTTCGGCCAGATTATCATAGGTGATGGGGTCGACGTCGCCGGGAAAGGCCCGGCGGAAGGCCTCCGGGTAACCCTCGGTTTTTCGCAGCAGCACCAGGGCGTCTTCCGGGGTCCTAATGGCCATTTCAATGGGGTTGAGGATGGGGCCCTTGGCCTGGGCGGCCAGATCGGGGGCGCGGCCGTCCCAGAACTGCATGGACTGGAACCCGGCATTAATAACCGTGGGACTGTTGCGCTTCCCAAAGACGCCCGTGGCCCCCTTGGAGGTGGGGGTAAAATCCGCGCCGGCCCGGCCTTTGGTGAGGAAATGGCAGTCGTTGCAGGATTTATTCTTATTCAAAGAGATGTTGCGCTCGAAATAGAGCTTTTTCCCCAGGGCGATGCGCTCCGGGGTGTCGTTGCCGCTGCCGGGCATGGCCTCGGGCAGACGGCCCATGAAGATCCGGGCCGAGAGCAGGGCGGTGTCCCAATCCATGAGTTTTTCCCGGGATGGCCTGGAGGCGCGATTTTGCTCCGGACCGGCCGGGGCAATCGGGGCAGAGCCGAATAAGGACACCAACCAGAAAAATAGAATGATGGCGCAGATAATAAAACGGTTGCCCATGGAGGAACCCTTCCCCGGGTGACAAGCATCTCGCCGCAGGATCCCCCCAGGAGACCGGGATTACTCGCCCCCTAAAAATTTGCCCGTGCCCTCTTCTCCCGTTGCGGCCGTTGGCCGCAGCAGGAGAAAAGAAGGGTTAGTATGTTGCATCTCAAAATAAACATGCAACTCTGGCCTGTCCAGTTCTCCGGGATTCCCTGTCGGAAGTTCTTTCCGGAGAGTTCCTCCTGAGCCGCTGGCCCCCCTCACCCCAGCCCTCTCCCCCCGCCAGTTAGCGTCAGGCTAGTTAATGATATTATGCGGGCGGTGGGATAGGGGGTAAGTACCAGGTATACCTTAATTATTACTGACCACTGACCACTGACAACTATTACTTCGCCTTCTCCATCTTTTTGACATAGACGGCCTGCAGGCCGTTCCGCTTGACCACCATGCCGGTGACCGTGACCTTGCCTTGCAGCATATCCATTCTTTCGGGAGTCATCAGGGGTTTCATCTTCTCCCCGGAAAGGAGGATATAGTTGCCGCCCTTGGCATCGGTGAAGAGGACTGGATCCCCTGCTTTCACGCAGTTCTGGCAGCACTCCTTGGAGCACTTCGCCCCCCCGGGGAGGCTGCAGAAGGTGCAGCTCATCATTCCGGTCATGGTCACTTCCTGGCCCTTGGGCGCCTGGGCCCAGCAGGTGGTGGTTAAGAGTAATACCGCCATAAGTACCAGCACTGCCTTTTTCATCGGTGTTCTCCTTCTGTTTGGGATTTTGTTGAATCATTTACCACATAATGCGGGAGATACCTTGTGCAAAGTTTCGTCTAAGCTAAAAAAGTTAGGGGGGAGATCATAACTGCCGGTTTTTCTACCCACTTTTTAAATGGATTATGCACGATGGCTCATTGTCAACCGAGCCATAATTTTTTATATAGGAATCTGAAGTGAGGAAATGATGTCGGATACCAATTTGCAAGCAAAAGGTGTTCAACCGTGGCGAACCTGGTGTTCGCCCTGGGCGTTCAGGGCGAACACCAGGTTCGCGCCTACAAGAAATTGCTGTTTGATTGGGAAATGTTATGAAGAAAGATGGGGAGAAAAAAGGGGAGCAGTTCATTTCGCTCCCCTTTCCTGTCAACAGTTATTTTTTGAGGATGCCGAAGAAGAAGTTGTCCCCCCGGAAGTCGACCTTGGCCTTGGCGTCGGCATTAATAATGATCATGACCTGGGCCACCGCGGAAGAAGACGGTTGGTAGATGAAGGCGGGCAGGCCGAAATTGTGCCAATAAAACCCGCCGAGCCATTGGTAATTGAGCCAGTTGCCCGCGGCATCGAATTCATCCACGCAGACGCCGATGCCGCCGTTGATCCCCTCGGTGGCCACTTCCGCGAAAAATGAGAGGAGATAAGGGCGTTTGTTATCCTTCAACTTGATCAGAGCCGGGGAGGCTGCGTTCTGCTCCGGACTCCCGGTAATTATTAGACGATTCTTGGTGGAAAACAGCCTCCTGACGCTCCCCTTTGCCACCAGCACCTGGTCCGCATTATTGCGGGTCCAATTGAGGGCCCAGCCTGACTTGTCCACATTCTCCAGCTTGGGATTCTTGATCAGATTGGGGCCCAGTGCGGCTTGCCGCAGGTCCATGGCCTGATCGATGGTGGGCGCCAGGATATTGTTATCGGCGACAAAGGCGACAATTTTCTCCAAATCCCCGGCGTTGTACTGGTAATCCTTAGGAGTGCCGGAAACGACGTCGTGAAACACTATCAACAGCCACTTTTGCGTTTCCACCGCTTCCTTGATCCAGGAAATGACCTCATCCGGCTGAGTGGCAGCGGTGACTTCGCGACAGAGAATGGCGTAGCGGTCACAGTCGATGCCGTTTAATTCCTTAGACGCGTACCTCCGGCTGTTCTCGTAATAACGCGTGGCGTAATCCAGTACCCGGGCATCGAAGCTGGAATAAGGGAAGACCACGGTTTTGGCCGTTAAGTCATAGTCGGCCAATAACTTCTTGGACATTGACAGTTCATAATCCAGGTCCTTATCGGACAGTTTGGTTAAGTCGGAGTGGGTCATGGTGTGGCTGCCGATCTCCCAGCCGGCCTCGTCGAATTCCTGGAGCTGCTGCCAGGTGACAATCCAGTCTTCGCCGTTCTCAATGGCGCCGACCACGGGACTAAGAGTAGCCACCACTCCATATTTGAGAAAAATGGGCAGCGCGTTTTCGTAAATTCCCCGGTGGCCGTCATCGAAGGCAAAGGTCACCATCCCGTTCCAGAAAGGAAACTCGGTTTCCAGGGCCTTGGCCGCGGCTTGGACTTCCACGCCGGCCAGCGGATTTTTCTTCGCGGCCTGGGTGGTAAGCGGAATTAAAGCCATGGCCGCGGCCAGCAAGATTAAAAAAAATTTCGTTATTTTCATTCTCCCCCCGAAATGATTTCCACAAAAAGTGGCGGCCTTTCCTATGGCCCTTTTTGTAGGATTGATATTAAGCGCCTGGGGCTGCCGGATGGGGAGCGCGTTCCAGTCCCCGGCAGCCGATCTTGCCCCCAATCACACCTGTCGATCAACTCCTTCGTTACATCCTGGCATCCTCCTTGCCGATTTGGATTTAAGGACGATTTATTAAACTTTATTCGTGGTTATCCTGAAAATTAGATGGAATGGGATAATAAGGCAATCGGGCCGGGTCTGATTTTCCGGTAATGAAATCCCTGATTTTGAATTAGGGTGAAGTTGGGCAGTTAGACATCAAGAGTATCCACTGGACGGTGGGAGAGGGAGTAAGTCCCAGGCATGTCTTGCTTTTAACTGGCCACTGACCACTGGCCACTGGCCACTTTTCGGGCCAGATTCACGTTGACGCGGCTTGAGGCTATTGGGTATAGTCTTAATAACTTGATTTAAAATCCGATTTTTAATTTCTTCCTCCGGCATTTCCCTATGAAAATCACCCTGGCCCAACTTAATCCCATCGTCGGGGATGTTTCCGGAAACCTGAGGAAGGTCACCGACACCCTGGAGAACTACGGGGCGGAAACCGACCTCATCGTCTTCTCCGAACTCTTCCTGGTGGGCTATCCCCCCCGGGACCTGCTGGAGCAGCCGGCGTTGATCGAAGCCACCCAGGCCGCGGTGGCCAAACTGCTGGCAGTCTCCCGGAGCCATCCCTTAACCGGGGTCCTGGTGGGCGCGGCCATGCCCACCGGCCTGGATACGGGCAAGGGGCTGCACAATTGCGCGCTCCTGATTCAGGGCGGGGAGATCCTGGGCCGCCAGAACAAATCCCTGCTGCCCACCTATGACGTCTTCGATGAAACCCGGCACTTCGATCCCGCCACCCTATTGGAGGTATTCCCCTTCCGGGGGGAAAACCTGGGCGTCTCCATCTGTGAAGACGCCTGGTACGAGCCGGAATTGTGGGCCCGGCGGCTTTACCCCTGCGATCCCATCCGGGAGCTGGCCCAAAAAGGCGCCACCGTGCTCATCAACATCTCCGCGTCCCCCTTTCAGGTGGGCAAAGAAGAGACCAGGTTCCGCCTCTTTCGCAATCACGCCCAACGGTTCGGCCTGCCCTTTATCTACGTCAACCAGGTGGGGGGAAACGACGAGTTGATCTTTGACGGCCGCAGCAAGGCCCTGGACCGCCGGGGGGAGGCGATAGTGGTGGCGCCGGCCTTTAAGGAGGCGGTGCTGACCGTGGAGACGGCCGCCCCCGGGATCCCCGGCCTTTATCAGCCCCTGGAGGAAATCGCCGGCGTCCACGAGGCCCTGGTTCTGGGCCTGCGGGATTATCTGCGCAAATGCGGCTTCTCCCAGGCCGTGGTGGGCCTCTCCGGCGGGGTGGATTCCGCGGTCACCTGCTGCCTGGCCCAACAGGCCTTAGGCGCGGACAACGTCCTGGGGGTGCTCATGCCCTCGCCGTATTCTTCCCGGGGCAGCATCCGGGATTCCCGGAAGCTGGCGAAAAGTTTGGGGGTCCGGGTCAAGGAAATTCCCATTACCCCCATCTACCGCGCCTATCTGCGGTCCTTAACAAAGCACCTGGACGTGGAGAAGATCGGCGTGGCCCTGGAGAACGTCCAGGCCCGCATCCGGGGGAACCTGCTGATGGCCCTGTCCAACGAATTCGGGTACCTGGTGCTCTCCACGGGCAACAAGAGTGAAATGGCCGTGGGCTACTGCACCCTTTACGGGGATATGAGCGGGGGTTTAAGCGTGCTCTCGGACGTGCCCAAGACCATGGTCTATCAACTGGCCCGGTACCTGAACCGGGAGCGGGTCCTGATCCCCGAAGAGATCATCACCAAACCCCCGTCCGCGGAACTGCGTCCCGACCAGAAAGACCAGGACACCCTGCCGCCTTACGAGATCCTGGATCAGATCATGAATTATTATCTGACGGAAGGGTATTCTTTTAAAGACATCACCCGTCTGGGCTTTGAGCCGGATACGGTGAGGTGGGTGATCAGGGCCATCGACCGCAGCGAATACAAGCGGCGCCAGGCCGCACCGGGCCTGAAAATCACCTCCAAGGCCTTCGGCATGGGCCGGCGGATTCCCATTGCCGCGCGGTATGAGTTCTGAAAGAAAAAGACTTTACCACAAAGGCACAAAGGTCACCAAGATACACCAAGGATAATTTAATGCTTTGGCGCTTCGGCGCCAAAGCATAAATTATTTCTTGGTGATCCTTGGTGTTCTTGGTGCCTTTGTGGTTAATCTTTTATTTTCTTTTCATTCCTTGATAATCGCGCCGACGAGGAAGCCGGCCAGGGCGCATTCCGCCAGTTCTCCGAGAAACCAAACCAGGGCGATCTGATAGGTGATGGGCATGACCGCGTAGCTGCCGTAGCCCATGGACACCCCGGCCCCCAGCCCGTACAGCAAGCCGTATTGGAGGCCCCGGGAGACGCTTTTTTTGGTGATGAGCCAGGCATAAATCAAAACCAAAGAGATTGCGGCAATCAACGTCACCACCCGCAGCAGACCCATCTTCATCTCCGCCATGGGCCGCCAGAGATGGGCCGTGGCTTCATACGCGGACTTCAGGAATATTCCATGGATGACGAAGTCCAAGAGACTCCAGGCGACAAACACGGCCACAACTGCCAGAAGGGTTCTTTTCAGCATGGTCTCCTCCGATTCCGATGTCCGGCTAGCTGCCGGACTAAGGTATCACCATACCGGGAAAATAGGAGGTAAGCAAACTTCTCGGTAAGTGGCCAGCGTCAGTATTCAGTATTCAGTATTCAGTATTCAGTAATCAGTGATCAGTGAAAAGACATTCCCGATAAGTATTTTTTTACTGATCACTGACCACCGGCCACTGACCACTGTCTTTACTCGTCCCGGGGTTCGAGGACCTCCCTGATTTTCTGCACCATGACGTTGACCTTGAAGGGCTTTTGCAGGAACCCCACGTCTTCTCTGAGAATCCCGTTATTAACGATGGCGTTTTCGGTATAACCTGACATATAAAGCACTTTCAGGCCGGGAAGGGAAGAGCTAAGACGTTCGGCCAGTTCCCGGCCCCCCATCTGGGGCAGGACCACGTCGGTGAGCAGCAGATGAATGGGCTCTTTCCGTTTTTCGGAAATCAACAGGGCCTCGCCGCCATTGGCCGCGCTTATGACTCCATAGCCGAATTTCTTCAAACCCTGGGAAATGACTTCACGCAAGGTACTATCGTCTTCCACCACCAAAATGGTTTCTTTGCCTTTGAGTTCGGTGATGGCGCCGGTCTTCGTCTCGGTGGGGCTGAGGGCCTCGTCCACCTGGGGCAGATAGATCTTAAAGGTGGTGCCCTGGCCCGGCTCACTGTAAACCCAGATATGGCCGCCGCTTTGTTTCACTATGCCGTAGACGGTGGCCAGCCCCAAGCCGGTCCCCTGCCCCATGGTTTTGGTGGTGAAAAAAGGCTCGAAAATATGGGCCTGGGTGGCCGCATCCATCCCCTCGCCGTTATCGCTTACCGCCAGCATAACGTAAGGGCCGGGCTTCACTTCCAGGTGGCTCCGGCCATAGGATTCATCCAGAAAGACGTTGGCGGTCTCCAGGGTGAGTTTGCCTCCATGGGGCATGGCGTCCCGGGCATTGACCGCCAGGTTCATGATGATCTGTTCGATCTGGCCTTTATCGGCTTTAACCGCGCCCAGACCCTCGTCAATATTGGTGATCAATTCAACATCTTCGCCAATGAGGCGGCGCAGCAGCCTTTCCATGCCGCTGACCAGGGAATTGATACTGAGAACCGTGGGCTGGAGAATCTGCTTGCGGCTGAAAGCCAGCAACTGGTGGGTGAGGGTGGAGCCCCGGGTGGAGGTCTTCAAAATCTCTTCGGTATAATGGTAATGGGGATCATTCTTCTCCAAGTCCATTTTCATGAGTTCGCCATACCCCATGATGGCGGTGAGCAGGTTATTGAAATCGTGGGCGATGCCCCCGGCCAAAATACCGACGGCCTCCATCCTCTGGGCCCGGGTCAATTGGGTTTCCAGACGCTTGCGTTCCGTAATATCCATAAAATAGCCGATGGCGGCCGTCTTGCGCTGGTAAGTGGTGGTGGTCACCGACTCCATGGCCCACCTGGTTTCTCCCTCTTTGTTTACGAACTGGTATTCGTAGGGAGAAGAGCTTTTGCCTTTCAGCATCTCCACCGCCTGGCGCCTGATCTGATCCTTGAACTCCTCCGCGGCCAGAATTAAGCAATCCTTGCCCACTAATTCCTTTTCGCTGTAGCCGGTAATTTTTTGGAACCCGGGGTTTACCATCTTAAATCTGCGGTTTTGGATGATGAAGATGCCGATGGGCGCATGGTAGAAAAGATCGCGAAACGCTTCCTCCAGGCGCCGGCGCTCGGTGATGTCGATACCCAGGCCTATCACGAGCTCGTGGCCGTCCACGGCCACCAGATTGCCGGTGAGCAAATAGGGGATTTTGTTTTCGTCTTTGGTCACCAGCATCGCTTCCACCGTGGCCCTGCCTTGGGCGAAGACCTGTTGAATGGCGGTCTTCACCCTTTGCCGTTCTTCTTCGGCAACGAAATCCAGGGCGTGCATGCGGGTGATTTCTTCGGTGGAATATTGGGTGGTATTTTCCAGGGCCTCATTCCAGCGGATCATCTTCCCCTGGTCGTCGACGAGATAGAAAATACCCGGCAGGGTCTCCAGCACCGCTTCGGAGAGGACTTTCTCCGACAGTAGTGTTTCGGCCATGATCCTTTGGCTTTTTTTCCTCTGCTCCATGTCGAGCAACTGCTGGCGCAACTCCGTCACCGTTTGCAGGAGCTGCTCCCTGCTCTTATACTCATCATTCATCACCGACCCCATTTGAGGATGTAGTTGTGCGCGGCAGATTCGCAGTCGTTGAGGTATAGGTGGGTGTTCCTTGGGAATTGAGGGGCAAGGAAAAATTGTGAAAATTTTCGCTTAAGCGCGGCTGCGGGTGGCGCGTCCCGGATTGTTTCATGTTTTTATCAGGTTTGCCTGCGAATCGGGTGCCATTCCCGCCGACATCCAGGATGGGCAAGTCACCGGCCCGACGCGTGGGGCAGTCCCGAACCTTCAATTTAAATCAACGTGTCAATTTATCGGCATAATGACCGGATAGCTTAAATATTAATACTAAAGAGCCTCTTGCAAAAGTCACATAGGAGTTGATTTTAAAAAAGTAAGCCTCATCGGCACTCCTGTGCTAAGGTGAATTAGCCAGAAACACCGCAGCCTTGGGGGAGCCGATGAAGCTTAGAGAAGC
>Ga0233425_10003961_pt1 | contig 25766 bp, 25 predicted proteins | sample Watercolumn_Towu_2_FD_181712 | JGI IMG/M metagenome (GOLD analysis project Ga0233425, IMG submission 181712) | Freshwater microbial communities from Lake Towuti, South Sulawesi, Indonesia - Watercolumn_Towuti2014_140_MG | ecosystem: Environmental > Aquatic > Freshwater > Lake | place... | reverse complement strand
CGAAATGTTGTCTATAAAGATAAAATAAAAAAACTTATTAAAGAGGCCCGTACTTTAGTTGCAGCAAAAAAAATGGCCGAAGCCAAAAAACTTTTGCCAGAAATCTACAGCATATTAGATAAAGCTGCTAAGGTTGGTGTTATCAAAAAAAATAATGCCAGTCGCAGAAAGGGCAGATTAACAAGATTAATAGACAAAAAATCTTAAACAAAAAACCCGCCAAAAGGCGGGTTTTTAAATTTGTGAAACTAATAAGTCTAACGCAGTTTCTGGCTCAATTTTCCCGCTTTTTATATCATTATCTATCTGAAAAATTTTCTGGTATATCTTTTTCAACTGCTCATATGTAAAATAGTTACACAAATAAGAGCTTTTTTTAACAACAAAAGGATGCAACCCACAAGTCGCCAGCGGCCTTCTAGAGTTTTGTAACTCTTTTATAGTTAAAAGATTTCTGAATTGATAAGCAACCATAGAAAGTAAATACAAGGAATTATCTCCATTATCCAGATGTTTATGCAAAAGATTTAACGCCTCTCTTTTATTTTTAGAAGCTAAAGCGTCTATGGTTTTAAAAATATCGTTCTCAATATTTGGCTTTACTAATAGCTCTACATCTTGGAGTGTTATTGCGCCTGTTTTTCTATAATTTGCCAGTTTATTAATCTCACCAAACATTTGCCAGAGGTTATTTCCAACAAAGTTTAAAAGTAAATTTAAGGCGTCGAAATTTATTTTTACCCCCCTTTCTTCAAATTTTGAAGAAACCCATTTTGCCAAAGCTGCTGGAGATAAATGTTTAAACTCTTGGTTTTTAACAGTTTTTTGTAGGTTTTTAAAAAATTTTAATCTCTGATCTGGCAAGCCTGGCTCGTAAATAACAACTATATCTTTTAGTCCGTCTATGTCCTTTATTTTTTCTAAAAATTCCTCTTGAAACTTTACTTTTTCAAAAATATTTTTTATTACAACTAGCTTTTTTTCAGCAAACATCCCCATGACTTTAAAATTACTGTAAAAATCTGTAAAATCTTTTTCTTTAGCATCTATGTATATTAAATTTAGTCCAGATTTGTGGATTTTTTTATAACCATCTATAATCTCATTTAATTTTTGCTTTGAGCGGAATGAATCCTGCCCATACAAAAAATATATCATTTTATTTTTTGGCAGTTGGGGCAGTAAAATGCTGAACGACCGCCAAAACTTATTCTCTTGATAACAGCTTTGTGGCATCGCAAACATTTTTCGCCATCTCTCCAATAAGCTTTCCTTTCATCATCAAATCCTCCTTTTGAACCGTCGGGCTTTCTGTAGTCAGAAAAGCTTTCCCCACCACACTTTATTGCAAGATCTAAAACTTTTATTATTGCCTGGTATAAAGATTTTAACTCTTTTTCTGATAGTTTTGCAACATTTTTTTCGGGATGAATTTTTGCTCGCCATAAAGACTCGCTACTATATATATTACCAATACCGGCAATTACAGCGGGGTCCATTAAAACTTGCTTAATTCTTCCGCTTTTCTTTTTTTGCAAAGCTTGTTTAAATTTTTCGAAAGTAAAACTTTTTTCTAATGGTTCTGGACCTAATTTATCTAATTCTTTTTTTAAATCCTCTGTTTTCCATAGTTCTACTTTGGCGAATTTTCTGGCATCAGAAAGCCCCATCATCAAACCATCAGACAACCAAAACATTAGGTGGATGAAGCGATTATATGGGTCTTTTAAATAGCCATCTTTTGCTGGTATCCATGTCTTTTCTTTTTGTTCCCAATTTCCCAGCAATAAATGGCCTGTCATTTTTTGATGAACCAATAAAGAATAACCATCTGATAAATCAAAAATAACATTTTTTGCTCTTCTCCATATTTTTTTTATTTTTTTATTTCTTATTTCTTTTTCAAAAAACTCCCAAGAGACCGGCTTTTTGACAACTTTTTTCCAATCAGACCAAACGCCAACAAAAGCCCTGTTAAGGGCTTTTGATTTTAATCCGTTTACTGTTGTTTGGACTTCTGGTAATTCTGGCATTTAAATCTTCGTGTTCTTTTTACTACTCTTGGTTTTATTTATTTTAGGTTTTAAAACCTCTAGCTCTTTTCTAAGAGCTGTTATCTCGTTACCCTTATTTTGGACCTCTTGTTGTAACCCTCCAGATTCTTGCATTAATTTATCTAATTCCGCTGTCCTATTTCTAACCTTTTGTTCTAGTGCGTCTATTGTTTCCTCTAGAGCTTGTGTTCTAGCTTTTACTTTCACTCCAACTGTTTTTTCTGACTCGGTGGCCTCTGCCCTACTTTTTTCTAACTCTTCTGCTATTTTATTAAAAAGTTTAGCTAATTCCTCAAACTCGTCTTTGCTCTCCAAATAGACTCTAGCTGTTAAATCGCCTCCGCTTAGTTCTAGGGCTCTTTTTAAAAGTTTTTTAACAGGGCTAGCCATACGCTGGCCAGATGCAACTCCGTAAAAAAATACGAAAACCCCCAACAAACTCATTATGATATAAAAAGACAAATTAAGCCCAGTAGGGTTTAAGGCCATAAAAACAACTATGACAAAACCCCCAACCAATATCATTGGCATAGCAATTTTGACAGCGAGATTATTTACTGGATTAACCATATAAGCGATTTATTAATGAATTAAATTCTAATTTTTTAAAAACCTCTACGACCTTATTTTGATTATAATTTTTTAGTCCACATTTTTCGATGTTAAAATCTATATCAACCTTTTCATCCATTTTTGCCAACTCATAAGACATTAGGGCAGACTCTTTGTTTTGTTTTAAGGCCTCTTTTACTTTTGGTTTCAAAACAGCAGTGTCTGTTGCCAACTCATCATACAGGTTTTTTATGCTGTTATATTTTTGAATAATTTCTGCAGCCGTCTTTTTACCGATGCCCTCAACTCCCGGAATATTATCAGATGGATCTCCAATTAAAGCCTTGTAGTCTACCATCTGCTCTGGATTTATCCCAAATCTTTCTTGCACCTTTATTATATCATAAATTATCGTATCTTTGATACCCCTGCCAAGTGTATAAACTTTTATTTTATCATTGACAAGCTGCAAATTATCTAAGTCTCCAGTGACAATATAGACTTCTGCGTCTTCAGACTTTTTACAAATGGTGGCAATTAAATCATCTGCCTCATAACCATCTTTGGCAAAAACTGGAATACCCATAACCTCTAAAACCTCTTTTGTGATTGGTATTTGCGAAATAATTCCTGTTGGTGTTGCTGGTCTATGAATTTTGTATTGTTCAAATTTTTCGTGACGAAAAGTTTTAGCCTTTGTATCAAAACAGGCAACAATGTGCGTGGGCTGTAAATCTTTTATCGCCTTAAATAAAGTCAGCAAATATCCATAAACGGCCCCAGTCTCCTGGCCAGACTTGGTTGTTAGCGGGGGCAAAGCGTGAAATGCTCTATGTAGTAGCGCATTAGAGTCAATTATTATCAGTTTTTTCATAGATAATTATATCACGTTTGTTCTCATCAATAAATTCAAAACCGATATAAATTACGATTTTAGGCAAATATTTTTTTATTTTTTCTGGCCACTCTACGGCAATAATATTTTTTGGATTAGAAATTATTTTTTCCCAACCTAATTCTAAAATTTCTTCTGGCTGGTTTATTCTATAGCAATCTATATGATAAAAATTACCAAATCTTTTTTGTATTACAAAAGTGGGGGATAATATTTTTTCTTTTATTCCCAAGCCTTTTGCAAAACCTTGTAAAAACGTGGTCTTGCCTCCGCCTAAATTTCCTTGTAATCCAATAACAAGCGCAGACTTGCTGGGCTTTTTAAGAATTTCTTTAGCAAGTTTTGCACCCAACTCCTGGGTCTCTTTGGCGCTGTTTGTAGTTATTTTTTTATCCACAGGCATAGTGATTGACTAATATTTTTAAATAAAATAAGGTGTAATAACCATGGAAGTAGAAGCCGCAAAACAATTTATCAATCAAGTAAAAAATATTTATCTTATACCTTCTAATAATCCCGAAGCTATAGCTTCAACGATGGCCCTTTTTTATACTTTAAAGCAACGCGATAAAAATGTAAACCTATTAATAGAAAGCCTATCTGAAGATTTAAAATTTTTAACCCCTTCGTTGGATTTTATTTCTTATCCTAAAAATTTTGTTATTTCTGTTCCCAATAAGGTAGCTAAAATTTCACAAATTCATTACGAAAAAAATAACGAAGCTCTCAAAATACACTTAACGGTGGAAAATGGTGTAATAAAAAAAGATAATATATCTTTTTATTTTTCTGAAACAAAACCAGACCTGATAATAACTCTGGGTGTCAGCGACTATCAAAAAAAACTAAAAGAATTAGACGCTTTTGGTTTTTTGCTAGATTCGCCAATTATTAATATAGATAATAAGACAGATAATGAAAAATTTGGTAAAATAAACCTGGTGGAGGAAAAACCTTTGCTAGAAATTATTATGCATCTTATAAATAATCTATGATTGAAGAAAATAGAAGGCTACTTGGTTCAGTAACAATTTCGCCAAAAATTATTGAAGAAATTAAAAGCCAAGTAAAAGATATCGGACAATTCAAAAAGAAAATTGAAGAATATATACCACAAAGCGTGACAGACCTTTTGGATGTAATTTTATTTGGCTCGATTACTCTTGATGCTTCTGATATCCATATTGAGCCACAAGAAAGCGAAGCCAGGCTAAGAGTAAGGCTAGACGGCATTCTACAAGACGTTGTATTTTTTGACAACAATGTTTATCGCCACTTAATTTCCAGGTTAAAACTTTTGTCCCACCTAAAACTTAACATTACCGACAAGCCACAGGATGGTAGATTTTCTATAGCGATTAGTGACCTACTTATTGAAATTAGAAACTCCAGCTTGCCAGCAGAATACGGAGAGTCAATTGTGATGAGAATTTTAAACCCGAAATCTTTGATTGCTTTAGACGATTTGGGTTTAAGAAAGGATATTTACGACGTGTTTATGAAAGAGATACAAAAACCCAACGGCATGATTATTGTTACTGGTCCGACTGGCTCTGGTAAAACAACTACCCTGTATGCCTTCATGAAAAAAATTCAATCGCCAGAAATTAAAATTATTACCCTTGAAGACCCAATTGAATATCACCTAAAGGGCATTTCCCAGACGCAGGTCAACCCTGAAAAAGGATACACTTTTGCCGACGGCTTAAAATCTATTGTTAGACAAGACCCAGATGTTATTTTGGTTGGTGAAATTAGAGATATAGATACTGCAAAAATAGCTCTACAAGCGGCTCTTACCGGCCACCTAGTGCTTTCTACCCTTCACACCAATGACGCAGCTGGAACCATTCCAAGGCTTGTAGACTTGGGCGCAGAAGCTGCCTCAATTGCACCAGCGTTAAAAATGGCTGTAGCGCAGCGACTTGTTAGAAAAGTTTGTTCTAAGTGTTCAACCCTCCAAAAGCCAAATTCCGATGAATTGAAAGAATTAAAAGACGGTTTAAAACACTTGCCCAAAAAAGTGAATGTGCCAGATTTAGATAAAGTAAAAATAGCCCATATAAAAGAAGGTGGCTGTGCAGCCTGCAATTTTACAGGATACAAAGGCAGGCGAGGTTTGTACGAAACATTTTTAGTTGATGCAGAAATGGAAAAATTTATTTTAAGCAATCCGCCGGTTTCTGCAGTTAGAGAGCTGGCTGTTAAAAAAGGGATGATAACAATGTACCAAGCAGGCTTAATAGATATTGCCGAGGGTATTACAACTTTTGAAGAAGTTGCTAGGGTTGTTGAAGAAGACGAGGAAAAAGCCGCCACGGAGGCTGCGGGACAATCAGAGGCAGCAGCTGTATAACAAAAAACGGCTCTGGAGTTGGAGGTATTTTTATGTCTGGGACATAAAGAAAGATTTTTCTGAGGAATAATCGAGCCGAAGCAAGATTATCCGAAGCTGAGAAAAATCCAAATGATACCTCCAACTCCAGAGCCGTTTGGGTCTGGATCTTAACTTCCAATAGTCACACTATATCAGATAATATAGCCAATGTCAAGCATACTAAACAAAAAAACAAACACCGAAGATATTGCTTTAGACTCTGCTTTAAGACCCAAAAAGTGGTCAGATTATGTTGGCCAAGATAAAATTAAAGAAAATATCCGCATAATTCTGACTGCGGCCAAGCAGAGAAGCCAAAGCCCAGACCATTTATTGTTTTATGGTAATTCTGGTTTAGGTAAAACCACGCTGGCTAATTTAGTTGCTCTGGAAATGGGCAAAGAAATTCGTATCACTTCTGGCCCAGCCATTGAGAGAGCTGGGGACTTAGCTGCAATTTTGACAAACCTCAACGAAGGAGATGTTTTATTTATTGATGAAATTCACAGAATCTCTAACACCATTGAAGAATACATTTATCCTGCAATGGAAGATTTTAAATTAAATTTGGTTTTAGGTAGGGGGCCCATGGCGCGCACTATGGAATTAAAACTTCCTAAATTTACACTAATAGGCGCTACCACGCGGCCAGCTCTTTTGTCTGCCCCTCTGCGCAATAGATTTGGCGCCACATTCCAATTAAATTTTTATACTGATCAAGATATGGAAAAAATCATTACAAGGTCAGCAGAGCTTTTAAAAGTTAACGTAGATCCAGAGGCCGTAAAAATAATTGCTAAACGATCTCGCTTTACTCCGCGCGTTGCCAATAGATTGCTAAAACGCGTCAGAGATTTCGCTGAAGTCCAGCATGATGGCAGAGTTACAAAAGAGATTGCTGACCATGCTTTGAATTTTTTAGAAGTTGATGCGTTGGGACTTGAGCCTGGTGACAAAAAAATTCTTTTTGCTTTAATAGAAAAATTCAATGGGGGACCAGTTGGTTTGCAGACACTTGCTGCAGCCGCCATGGAAGAAGAGGACACTATTTTAGATATGTATGAGCCTTATTTAATGCAAATGGGCTTTTTGGAACGCACTCCTCGTGGCAGAGTAGCCTCCCGCCTGGCCTACGAACACCTGGGCCTGCTCCACATGAGAAAACAACTAATATAATTTATCTCAGCCAAAAACCGCCTCCCGGCGGCTTTTTTCATTTTTTCTTTTTCCAGCTGATGGATTTTAGAAGCGGGGAGTAAATGTCGTCGTCAGGATTTATCTCAACGGAAAAGTCTTTTTCGGAAAATTCTATGTTGCCCGCGCCTTCTATAATAGCGATTGGGGTTTGTTCTGCGCCTTCGCCCATTGTGTAAACCGCAGCGGCGGCCAAAGAATCTGCAATGTTCGTTTGTGACATTTTTAATTTTCTGCCAAAGATGTCTTTTTTGCCAACGTAGTTTCTTAAGGGATTAAAACCATAAAAAGAGATTGCAATCCCCATGATACCTGTTCTTAAAGGAGTCGTATGACTGTCTGAAATTATCACCCCAAATTTATTTACGCCGAATTCTTTTTTTATAAAATCATAAATCTTTTTTGCAGATTCAAAAGGTTTTTCTGGCCATAAAATATAATAACCATTGGCGTTACTTTCATCAATGCCGGCTGTAGGAATTAAAATATTATTTTTTATTGTTAAAGCTACATCCCATTTTAGATCTTTATCTAAATACAAATCTGCTTCTTGTTTTATTAGGTCATCTTTGTTACCCTTCACACACCTGCCTTCCCAAATAGATACAACCTTTGAAGTAATAATTATTATAGATTTTTCTTTTACTCCAATGAGGCTTTCTTTTATTACAGAAAGCAGGTCGTCCTGAGGAGGAATTAGCGGACGCGTTTTAATTGCTTTTACCAGCATACGGCAACAGTTCTGCGCGAACCAATGGTTTTAGTGAAGAGGCAAATCTTAAATTAGTGATTTTGTCTAATACAAAATTAAAAACTAAAGTACTAGTAAAAATTCCTAAAGCAAAAACCCCCCTTTCAATAAACACAACTGGGATTAAGTTTAGCCAAATAGCTGGCGTCAGCCCAAAAGCATAGAGAAAAATTGTAGAACCAACTGCGTGAGCTGTCATTGTGGCGCCTAGACTGTTAAGTAACAAATTCTTTTTAAAAAAAGTGGCCACAAGTGGAATTAACCAAATCATGGAATACAACCAGGCCTGTCTGCCAATTGGATTCAACAAAAATAAGGCAATACAAATTGGGAAAATAATAGCTGTTTTTTTTGTTTTGGTTCCAAAATAAATGGCGGCCATCATTGCTGGTAAAAATCTGATTATCGTCAACAAATCTATTTTTTGGTGGAAAATTAAGATATTTAATGCTCTGACAAAAAACGCAGAAACAGCTCCCGCTACTGGTCCCAAAAACATTCCTCCAACTGGAGCTAAAAATTCAAACAAAGTAAAATTCTGCCCAGAGCCAACAATTTTGTTAATTGTTACTTGAAAGGCCAAGAGACCTAAGATTGTAAATATTACTGAAAATAAAAATTTTTTTTTGTTCATATGACTTTAGGGCTTAATATATTGTATTCTCTTTATACTCTATTTATTATAAAATACAACAATGTCACTAAAATATTTATTATTACTTTTTTTATTATTTCCTGTCTTTGTTTTGGCTATAAATAAAATCGATATAAATACTGCTAGCTTGTCGCAATTAGACGAGCTGGCTGGCATAGGACCAACTTATGCTCAAAGAATAATTGATAGCAGGCCCTATTCTTCGATCGATGATTTAGAGAGGGTAAAAGGCATAGGGCCAACAACTATACAAAAGATAAAAGAGCAGGGTTTGGCTTGTGTAAACTGTGCTTCTAGCCAAACAAATCCAGAGCCCACACAAAGCCCCACAACAAACGCAAATTCTACGACGATTAACAACACCGCTCCCAGTCAAACACCTACCACAGGGCCAAATCTGGCCCTAAGTGGCGTTTTTATTAACGAAATTCTGCCAAACCCCGAAGGGGCTGATGAAACTAATGAATGGATTGAAATATATAATTCTAATAATTTTGATGTTGATTTATCTGGTTGGCAAATTCAAGATAGGACTGGCACAATAGCAACTTTCACAATTCCAAGCATTACAAAAATTTTGGCTACCGGCTTCTTGGTTTTTAAAAGACCCGAAACAAAGATAATGCTTAATAATGATGGCGATGGGATAAATCTGATTACGCCCGATGGAAAAATTATTGACTCTGTTGGTTTTTTATCAGCTCCAATTAGACAATCTTATAACAAACATAATAATGATTGGGCCTGGAGCACAAACCCCACGCCGGGTGCTACGAACATAGTTTTGTCTAGCGTTGTCTTGCCAAAAACCAAAAAATCTGCTAATAATAGTATTATTGAGGCAAAAGATTTAACTGCTAGCCTAAATCAAAATTCAAACCAAAGAAACATTGAAACAAATAACCCTTGGTTTTTATTTTTTGCGGTTTTAGCAACAACCTTAGTCTTAGCCACAGTCGTATTGTTTATAAAATTTAAGTTAAATAAAACAAATGTCAGGACATAGTCATGCAAAAACAGTTGCCCACGTAAAAGAAATGGCGGCCGCAAAAAGGGGAGCTGCTTTTTCTAAGTTTGGCAGATTAATTACTATAGCTGCCAAAGAAGGTGGAGGCGATCCAACCAAAAACTCAAAGCTTAAGGCCGTTTTAGAGCAGGCTAAAACTGTTAATATGCCCAAAGAAAATATTGAAAGGGCAATTAAAAAAGGTACTGGCGAGCTGGCTGGCGAGGCGCTAGAAGTTGTTTCTTATGAGGCTTTTGGCCCAGGTGGAATTGCTCTGATAATTGACGGCGTAACCGATAACTCAAATAGAACATTGGGTGAAGTAAGAACTATTCTAAACCAAAACAATGGCAAAATGGCTGGCGAGGGAGCTGTAAGATGGATGTTTGAACGAAAAGGCTCTATTGTAGTTTTGCCAGAGGGCAAAGTAAAGGACGAATTAGAAATGGCAGCAATAGACGCCGGAGCTGACGATGTGAAATGGTATGAAGAAAATATGGAGGTTCACACAAAAATAGAAGACTTAGAGGCTGTTAGAAAATCGCTAGAAGATAAAGGATTTAAAATTGATGGCGCTTCATTGGATTATGTCGCCAAAGAGGAGGTTGTTTTAAGCGAAAAGGAAAAAGAGCAGGCAGAAAAATTATTTGAACTTTTAGACGATAATGATGCGGTTACTAATATTTACTCAAACATGAAATAAAAAACTGCCCTTCGGGGCAGTTTTTTGATATATACGTGCTATAATCTAAATATGATTATTTTAGGCATTGATCCTGGATCAGTTTTAACAGGATACGCAATATTAAAAAAGGATAATAAGAAATGCCTTGAGGTTTTAGATTTTGGTTGCATAAATGCCGATAAGTTTAGTGCAACCGGTGAGCGCTTGCAAAAAATACATAAAGATATTATAAAGCTTATTGAAAGATATAAGCCAAATTTATTAGCCATTGAGACTTTGTTCTTTTTTAAAAATTTAAAGACAGTTATGCCAGTGAGTCAAACGAGGGGAGTAATTTTATTGGCCGCAGCCGAAAAAAAAATACCCATTCTAGAATTTACTCCGCTGCAAATGAAAATGACAATTGTTGGCTACGGTCGAGCGGAAAAAAAACAAGTGCAGGAAATGATAAGAAATTGTGTTGATTTGTCAAAATTTGATTTAAAAAAAAACCATAGAAAAAAAGATGATAGCTTTGATGCCATTGGCGTGGCTATCTGTGCGGCTTTTAAAAATTATTGAGATGTGGAAAAGTGTATCTTGACATTAATTTATGAAAAAATATAATGGATATAATTTATATCGCTGCAGTAAAAAATAAAAATTAAATTTGAAAAACAAATGGAAGAGGAATTTTTAACCCGCTTAATTAACACAGACGACGATTTTGAGGATGACAACTGGAATGATGACGACACAGATGAAGATGCTGGCATGGACGACGATGAAGATGTAGGTGACGATGACGCCCCGGGAGAAGAGGAAGAATAATTTTTTATTAAAACAAAGAAAAAACACTCAATCGAGTGTTTTTTCTTTACAAAGACGATCCCTTGCATTTTTCTTTTTTTTGCTGTTTAATAAATAAATTATTATGAAAAACAAGATCAATAAAAAGAAAATTTTATTAACCGCTGGCAAATACTTGGCCTTTTTATTTTTGGGTGGGTTTTTGTTAATTTTGTTGCTGTTTTTTTATTACACCTGGAATCTGCCTCAGCCAGAAAAATTTACAGAGACGCCTTTTATCCAATCGACTAAAATTTTCGATAGGACTGGAAAGGCGCTATTGTATGATATTTATGGTGAAGAAAAAAGAGAAATCGTTTCTTTTGATAAAATATCTGACTACTTAAAAGACGCTGTCCTAACATCGGAAGACTCTAGATTTTACCAGCATGGCGGCATTGATTTTGGGGGAATTTTAAGAGCAATTTTAGTTGATCTAAAATTTAAGGCGCCAAGCCAAGGCGGCTCTACTATCACTCAGCAACTAATAAGATCTGTTTATCTAACCAAACAAAAAAGTATTGCCAGAAAAGTTAGGGAGATTGTTTTGAGTATTCAGCTAGAGCAAAAATATTCCAAAGACCAAATTTTTAGTTGGTACTTGAATGAGATTCCTTTTGGCGAAAATGCTTATGGCGCCGAATCTGCGAGCCAAACATATTTTAATAAACCAGCCCTAGACTTAACTTTAGCTCAAGCAGCCATTTTGGCCTCCTTAATACCCGCTCCAAGTTATTACTCGCCATATGGTTCGCATAAGGCAGAACTATTACAAAAGAAAGATGCTCTTTTAGAAAAGATGCAAAAACTTGGTCATATTACAGAGCAACAACTAAAAGAGGCAAAAGGGGAGAAGCTAGAATTTTCTGAAACCACAATTTCTATAAAAGCTCCTGCCCTTGTGATGTATGTTAAAAAATATCTAGACGATAAATATGGCGAAGATTATTTAAAAGAAAAAGGATTGAGAGTCTACACAACCATAGACTATGATTTACAGCAGTTTGCCGAACAAACAATAAAAGATAGTGATGAAGTTTTAAAGACAAAAGGCGCTAATAATGCGGCTCTAGTGGTCATAGATCCAAAGACTGGCGAGATTTTAGCCCTAATTGGCTCTAAAGATTATTTTGCCGACCCTTATCCAGCAGGTTGTGATGAAAAAGTTGCTGGAAGGTGTTTATTTGATCCCAAGTATGATGTTGCAACTATGGGGCAGAGACAACCTGGTTCCTCTTTTAAACCTATTGTTTATGCTACTGCTCTTAAAAAAGGTTTTACTCCAAACACAATTTTATGGGATGTAAAAACAGAGTTTAACCCTTATTGCGACCCTAGCGGCAACCAAGAGACAGACAGATATGGACAAATCTGCTACCATCCACAAGACTACGACGGAAAAAACAGGGGGCCTGTACGGCTAAAAGAGGCCTTAGGGTCATCTCTAAACATACCATCTGTGCAGACTCTTTATTTAGCCGGCATACCAGAATCCCTGCAAACTGCAACTGATTTTGGAATTACCACGCTCACTGATACAAAAAATTATGGACTTTCATTAGTGCTTGGCGGAGGGAGTGTAAATCTTTTAGAAATGTGTTCTGCTTATGGAGTTTTTGCCACCGAGGGATACTATATTCCTCCGGTTAGTATTTTAAAAATCACCGACGCCAATGGCAACATAATTGAACAAAGCCAACGCCAACCTACAAAAGTTTTAGACACTCAGGTGGCCAGACAGATTAATGATATTTTATCAGACAATAATAATCGTGCTCCAATTTTTGGATCTAATAACCCTCTCTATTTTTCAAACTATCAAGTTGCAGCAAAAACTGGAACTACTCAAAATTTTGTAGATGGCTGGACAATGGGATACACTCCCTTTGCGGTTGTTGGAGTTTGGGTAGGTAATAGCGACAACTCTCCAACAAAAGATGCTGGCGTGGGAAGCGCTGCTCCTGTTTGGAATAAAGTTATGGAAAAAATACTTTCATCTCATACAATAGAAAATTTTACCTTACCAGATCTAATAACTAACAGAACTCCTGTCTTATTAGGCCAGTTACCACCAGACGACACCAACACTATTCTTTACTATATTAACAAAGACGATCCCTTTGGACCACCGCTACAAAATCCTGCCCAAGATCCGCAATATCTTTTATGGCAAATCGCCATAAATAATTGGCTCATAGTTAATGGCAAAACAACGGGCGCTCAGACGTTGCCAGAAAGCACTTCTTCTAATCCATAGTATTTTAAAAACACCCTTGCTTGTTGAGCAAGGGTGTTTTTGTTTGTTCTAGGTTGATTTAATGGGCATAACTACGTATATATAGCTAGCGTCTCCGACAGGTTTTAATAAGCACGGCCCCTCTTCTTTGCTGATATCAAAAATTATTTCTGAGCTTTTTATGTTTTGCAAGCCATCAATCAAAAATTTATGATTGAAAGAAGCCTCTATTAAGTCGCCCTCAATTTTAGCTGGAATGCTAGATTGGCTTTCCCCTAAATCTGGATCCTGGGCGGAAATTTGGACATCTTTCGTGGTTGGATCTATTTTTATTTTTACTTCATTAATACGACCGGCAAAAAGCGAGGCTGTTTTAACTTGACTCAAAAATTCATCCCTTTTTACTACTACTTGTGTTTTAAATTTTTTAGGAATAATCTCTTCATAGTTAGGGTACTCTCCTTCTATCAAGCGTGAAATAACTTGAATCTGGGGATGGGAAGCCTCTTTCATAGGAAACTCAAACATTGTTTGGTTGGGTAAAAAATATATTTTTACCTTGCCATCTTTGCCATCTAAAATATTTATAACTTCTCTGGCTGGCTTTTGTGGCAAAATAAAAACAACATCTTTTTTAACTGGGGAGTCTAAAACAATAGTTTTTTCCGCTAGACGAAAACTGTCTGTCGCCGCTATTTTAATTGTGTTTTTAGAAAACACAAAATAAACACCTGAGATCTCTGGTCTTGATTGAGATGGGGAAGCAACATCAACCACCTGGGCCAACCCCTGACAAAGTTTTTTATTATCAACCTCTAAAAAATCAGCGTCTTTAAACTCTGGAATTAAGGGAAACTCGTCAGGATTAAAACCCTGAACCTGTGTTTTAAAGCTCTTACACTCAATATAAAGGCCCTGTTTTTTCTCCTCTAAAGATATTTTATCTTCTGGCAACAGGGCAACAAAACTGGATAAAAACTTGGCTGGCACAACAACCTTACCCTTTCTGACTATTTTCGTTAAAACCCACAGCTTTATAGCTGTTTCTAAATCAGTAGAGCTTAGGTTTAAAAAATTATCTTCTGTGCTAATTAAAACGTTGTCTAAAATTGGCAAAGAGAGGTTTTTACCAACAATTTTTTCCACAACTCCTAAGCCATTCTTTAAATTTTCTTTCAAAATTTCAACTTTCATATTTTTATATTATTTATTTTTTAAAAAATAATTGTTATTATGTTTGATGTTTTTTTATTTTTTATTTTTTAAAATAAAGGTGATTTACTCTTATTTTTAAAATTGGAAAAAGTGTGGATAAGTTAGTGGTATAAAAAGCGTAAATTATTGTGTTTTATTTTGTCTATAAAATCTATTATATTTTTAAACACTGTTTTTTATTATACTTATCCACTATATATCCTCTGTTTTATAAGGTTTAACTCTTCGGTTAATTTATTATTTTCTTCGTTTTCCTGCATAATTTTTTTATAGGCATAAATCGCCGTTGTGTGGTCTTTGCCGCCAAACTTTCTAGCAATAGCTGGAAAAGAATATTTTAATTCTTTACGGAGTAAAAACATGGCTACTTGCCTTGGTTTAACTATCTCTTTTCTTCTTGTTGAGTCAAAAAGATTTTTTTCTTCTAAATTATAAAATTTTGCCACAGTTTCAATAATTTTTTTATAACTAGCCACATCAAATGGAGAAAAAATAAATCCCTTTAAAAGCTTTTTAACAGTTTCTAAATTTAAAGTTTGATTAATTTTGTTGTAAACTAATAATTTATTTAAAGCCCCTTCCAGTTCTCTTATGTTTTTCTTCACATTGGTTGCTATATAATCTAAAATATCCTCTGGTAGGTCCATATTCTTTTCCTGTAGTTTTGTTTTTAAGATAACTAACCTAGTTTCATAGTCTGGCAAACTAACATCGGCTATCATACCTCCTTCGAATCTTGATCTTAACCTATCCTCCAGTTCCGCTATGGCGTTAGGCGGCCTATCTGAAGAGAGAATAATTTGTTTGTTTTTTTCGTATAAAGAATTAAAAACATGAAAAAATTCTTCTTGGCTTTTGTTTTTACCAGCTATAAATTGTATATCGTCTAAAATTAAAACATCTATTGGCGCCAAACTGGCCTTAAATGCCTCCATAGTGTTTGTTCTAATTGCGCTAACAATTGAAGAAACAAACTTTTCAGAGGAAATATATTTTACCTTTTTCTTTTTAGAATCTTCATTAATTTTATTACCTATAGCCTGTATTAAATGTGTTTTACCAAGTCCTGTTCCTCCGTAAACAAACAAAGGATTGTAAGTAAAACCAGGATTATCGGCCACAGCCAGTGCTGCAGCGTGGGCCAATTCGTTAAAAGAACCAACTACAAAATTTGAAAAAGTATAGCGCGGGTTGAGGTTGGTTTCTTTATTTATTTTAAATTCGTCAAATTTTAACTGTACGTCCTCTATCTTTCCATTATTTGCTGGGGTTTTGATTGCATTTTTAGTTGCCTGAGGTTTTATGATAAATTCTAGATCTTTTATAGAGTCGTCTATGTCGTGCAGTGTTTTTAAAATTAATTTATTGTATTTATTACTTAACCACTCCTTAGAAAAAGCATTTGGGACAGAAATTATTATTTTTTCGTTATCTTTAGAGATGATTTCAGTGTTTTGAAACCAGGTAGCAAAATTCGCCTTAGAAATATGAAACTGCATTTGCGCCAAGACTGATTGCCAAAGCTCTATGTTGTTCATGATAAAAATTTTTATAATATATTCTATTTTTCCCTTTTATAGTCTACTTGTCAAATAAAAGGGAAATTAAAATATATGTTATTAAACTGTGGATAACCTGTGTTGCCCGTTTCTGGGCAGACGCACAATAGAAATCCTCGCGGGCTCCGCCCGCTCTGTCGCAATTTTTTTGAAAATTTATTTTTCTGCGAAAAGTTTCAAAAAAATTGCTGGATTTATATAATCTCCTCGCTCCGCTCGGGCGGGCATTCGCCCGAAATTATAAATATTTATTACTTGTAATTATAGGTTTTTCAAGTTATACTGACTGTATTATACTAAAATAAAATCTTTACACAAGATGAGCTTTACTTATCACCCAAAAAAGAAAAAAAGAGCCAACACGCATGGTTTTTTAAGAAGAAAAAAAACCAAAACCGGTAGGCAGGTTTTAGCTAAAAGGCGTCAAAAAGGACGAAAAAGACTAGCGGTCTAAAATGTTAGCAAAACTGAACAGGATAAAAAAGAAAAAGGATTTTGAAACAATTTTTAAAAAAGGGAAAAGCCTTAAAAGCGGTTTTTTAGTCTTAAGGGCCCTAAAGAACGACTTAAAGCAAAACAGGTTTGCTTTTGTGGTTAGTCAAAAAGTTTCTAAAAAAGCCACAGCCAGAAATAAAGTAAGGCGTCGGTTGTCAGAAATTATTAAAACCAACCTAAAAAACATAAAAGATGGTTTTGACATCGTTTTTGTGGCCCTACCAGGCATAGAAAAAAAAGAATTTTTAGAAATTAAAGTTGCGGCAGAAAAACTCCTAAATCATGTTTGAAGCAATTGCGCATTTTTTTTATTTAACACTTTATCAGCCTCTTTTTAACGCTCTTGTTTTGTTGTACCAATATATACCCGGACACGATTTTGGTATAGCTATTATCTTTCTGACGCTATTTATAAGGTTAATATTGTTTCCAATATCGTTGCAGGCAGTTCATTCTCAAAAAAGTTTACAAAAATTGCAGCCGAAAGTTCAAGAACTACAAAAAAAATACAAAAACGATAAAGAAAGAGAGGCTAAGGAAATTTTAGAGCTCTATAAAACAGAAAAAATAAACCCTTTTTCTACTATATTTCTCGCCCTGATACAAATTCCTATTTTAATAGCTCTTTATAACGTTTTTTGGCACGGATTAAATCCAAAAGAGCTGACAAGTCTTTATAGTTTTGTGGCTAGCCCTGGGCAAATCGATGCCATCTTTATTAGCCTAATCGATTTGTCAAAACCAAATTTTATCCTAGCTATTTTATCTGGATTGACCCAATATTGGCAAACAAAAATGTTATTGCCAAAAGAAAAATCTGGCAAAAACACAGATTTTTCACAAATAATGCAAAACCAGATGGTTTATTTTATGCCTATTTTTACAGTTATTATACTGATTGGGCTACCCTCGGCCCTGGGTTTATACTGGACAGCTAGCGGATTATTTTCTATAATTCAGCAGTACATTATTTTACGTAAAAATGACAACAATGGAACAACAGGAATTAAACAAAATTAAAGAAGCAGCCGAAGAGTTTTTTGGCAAAATGACAATTGCGGTCGATAAAATAGAAGTGATTCCAGGTAGCGATGAGGCTGAACTAAATATAAAACTTCAAGAACCACAGGTTTTAATTGGACAGGGAGGCCAAACTCTTTTTGAAATTCAACGGCTATTAAGGATAATTTTAAATAAAAAATTACAAAAATCTTTTTATCTTAATTTAGATATAAACAACTATAAAGCTCAAAAAGTAGAATATTTAAAAGATTTAGCTAAAAGTTCAGCAGACCAGGTGGCGCTAACGCGCGAGGCTAAAGAGCTTCTACCCATGCAGGCTTATGAAAGAAGAATTATACACGCTGAATTATCGCAGAGGCAAGATGTTGTTACGGAAAGCCAGGGCACAGATCAAGATAGACACATTGTTATAAAACCTAAATAAATAAAAAAAGCCCCGCCTAGACGGGGCTTTTTGAATTCTATTTTTGCGCTACAGGCACAATCATTACGCAATTTGGCACAACGTTTTTATTGTTTCTTATTTTTTCCCATTTTATTTGCGGGGGCCCCATTTTGTTTATATCATCTGGGGTTGGAAATCCTTGGCAGGAATCATTAATTACTGACTGGCAGGTTTGTCCGGGGCCAGCATAAGAAAGCATGACAAAATAATTTCCATTTATAGCAATAGAAGAAATATTTTCTCCTGCTAATGTTGCGGGCTCTCTTTTAACGCATTCATGATTTTCATCATATTGAACGCAGTCTTGAATTAAAATACAATCTTTATCACCTGGTGGGCATTTAAATCTTAATTTGTTCAAGTCTTGTATATAGAGAGAGCCAATTTCTCCAGAAGAAATATCGTAGTAACCTCCTTGCGGGTTAAAAAATGATTTGCGAAAAAAACGAATACCGCCACCAAGAGCCGAAAAGCGTTCATAAACAGAAGCGGAAGCAGGAAAAGCTGTGGCAAGGTTTGTGCATTGTCCAGCATTGATATACTGACATTTTCCTCTAAAATTTATATCCTCATATAAAACTACCACATAACCATTACTACCACTAGCAACACCAACCGAATTAACGGAATTTCTTTTGTCGCCCAAATCAGGAATACTTATTTTTGTAGATGAAAAGTTTTTGTCATCTTGAGGACAGCCGGGCTTGGTGAAAAAATAAGCCCCTGGGCTTCTATTATCATAATTTGTTGACGTAGCGGCCTCTGGTGGCATGGTGTCAAATTTTATAGTACTTAATTGGGGATTGATTGTTGTCATTATCAGGTAAAGTAGAGCAAATATTAAAAGGGCTGTAACAGCCCCAGAGACCCTGTCCTTGGCTCTGGCCAATAAGTCTGCGCTAGGGTAAGCGGGCGACATCATGTACATTGCTCCAGCTATAGCCAGGGAGATAACAATACTAAAAAAACCAAGCGCTATGCCAGCATTAAAAAGATAAAAGACATAATCAGGCAGTTTAGAACTTTCATTTAATGTGGCAGGTGTAGATGTTAGATTTATTGTTGGGTAACTTTTTACCTCAAGCGCGGCTTTAACAGGATTGTTTTGGCAACAAAAAACTCCAACCCATAAAAGCAGGGTAAAACAAAGTATTGTGTATAGTTTTTTTAGTTTTTGTGGCATCTACTTACTTATTGGATTGGTATGATTTCAATATCGTCTATCTCTTTAGCTGTTTGAGCTTTGTATGGTTGAGTTTTCAAATTTTCTACATCTTTAAGGAAAGTTTGGCAGTAATCAAAATTTCTACCCTGGTCATCTCTCCCTTTAGAATAAATAGCAACCAGATAACTTCCTTTTATTTGTATTGAGCCAGGACAGTCTTGGAATGTTTCACAAGCATTGGGTGAGCAAAGGTCTTGTCCGGTTTCTGCGTCTACACAATTGCCCGCACCATTGTTCTCTTTTTTACATATTTCCCCTTCATAACAATCAGAATCGTCTTCACAGCTATATTCGCCAATATCACATTCGTCGCCGTTTGGATGCGTACATTTATGCATATATTGTTCTGGCTGGTCAATAAAATAATATTCAAAACACATATTAGGAGCAAGTATATTTATTGCAGATTGTATATCTTTTGCGTCTACATCATAATAGCCGGCGCTATAAGCTCCTTCCGAATCAGCATTCCAGCCGAAGGGCTCGCTATAAAAACTTACTCCATCTCCAGAAGTGGTCGGTGAGGCTTTGTTGATTAAAAAAATATCAGCCGCCGACGCCCAAGAAAGATCTATGTTATTGCACCCATCTTTCCAAACTGGATTGCTACACTTGCCTCCATTTTCCAGGCCTCCTACCTCATGAAAAATAGCACCATAATATATGTTATTTTTTGGATCGTTTACTATTTTAACCGATCTTATTCTCTTATTAAAAGGATTTAAAATTTTTTCAACGCTACCAATAATTGCAGAAGATGCATATCCTTGGCACCCGCCATTTAAAAAGTAATAAACCCCTGGCTTTTCAAAGTCTGTTCTAAAAGACCCAATACCTGAAACGCTTTCTGTTTCGCCACAATTTTTTCTAATTAGTTTTGCCTGAGATAAGTCGCCATTACCAGCTTCTAGACCCGGCCTAGGAAATTCCCAAATTAAAAGTGGCTGTCCCGAGCCGCCAGAACAATTACTGTTGCAACAATATCTTATTTGATCATACCCCTTTGGCCTACTAGATGTGTCAGAGACTTCTTGATTAACTGGCTGTTGATATTTACCATTTGTATAATAAACTCCAATACCACCCTCTAATGATGTGAGGGCGGTTGAGGCAATGGAGTTGTTAATAGTTCTGATAAGAACACCGGAAACCACTGTCAATATTAATCCTAAAATTGCGCCCCTCATTCTATCTATGGCGTCAGACCTTCTATCTGGGCTGTCGCCAGAGGCTACCAACTCAATTGCACCAATAGCAAAAGATATTAAAGCTAAAATGCCAGCGAGATAAATACCCAAACCAAAAAAATATCCAGCAAATGTACTCAAATCTGGATTTTCTGGGTCCATATTTTTTATGGATGGCAGCCCCGGAACAGCTGGAAATTTGTCTAAGACCTCATAAGCAAAAGCATATCCAGAAAACAAAAAGAAACAAATAAAGATGAAAATAGCGAATATAAAATATTTATTTTTTTTCATCATATTTTTTAAAATTATTTTATTTTAGTTTAGTTGTTGGCGTTGGATTTGTTGCATGTTGCTCGGCGCAAAACCAGTTATCAGTTAATGGCACGCCTATAATCCCGCCTAATTTTTGGCCATAGCAATAGCCTGGCCAATTTTGATCGCCAAAAGTTACAGTATCTGAGCAAGGACTTATTTGTTCGTCTTCTGCTCTAGTGCAGCTCAATAGCCTTGTTTTTACTCCGTAATTGTTAGCCACTAAGCTACAAGTATTCATTTGTTGTCTCGAATAGTTTAATTGTTTCATAATATCAGATCTTGGCTCCTGAACCATAGTAATGAAAAAGTTCATATAACTATTCTTTAAGGAATAGTAACGGCTCCAAATTTCTTGTAAATATTCTATAAGTTGTTTGCACGGACTGCCGTCGCATTCTATAAATTGACATCCGCATTCCCACCATTGTTTTTCACCAATTACATTGCCGTCTTTATCAAGTATGGGGGCCTTTCGTAGTTGTTGCCAATACTTGCAGTCTGTAGAACAAATAACTTCTGAGCTTTGCATTTTAGCATTACATTTACAGTAATCTAATATGGGCTGGGTTTTGTAGGCATCACCAATTTTTTTCATATTGGTAATCATGCTTTGTATATCTCGGCTTGCGCCCGAGGCAACACCTATTATTCCATTTGCCCACATTCGAGCATTATCTACAGTTTGGCCCACAGGCACCTCGCCTGCCAAGGGGCAGTTTCTTTCTGAACCTATTGGAATAGGGCTATTTCCTTCACGCTCCGGGTCTTTTATCCAATTACTTTGGCAATAAAAAGTTAAGGGGTCGTCGTTATACTCATATTTATTGCACTGGGGTCCAACCAATTGATAAGCAGAAATTTCTTTTACAATATAATTATCGTCACCCTCTGAAGTAGCCACGGAAAACCCAATTTCCTCTTCGTCATATTCATTACAAGAACAATTTGGACACATTGAGGACGGCGGACACTTGGCTGTCTCTGGGCAAAGGGATTGGCAGGCCGATTGGTCGTCGTTATTTTTTTGGTTGCCACCTTGGTTTTTAGAAAAACAAAGGCTTTTTGGCGATGGCGGATCAAGAGAGCTCGGACACTTCAAACAATCTGAGTTTTCATATAGAAATGATGAAGAAAATTTGTCCATTGAGCAGGTGTCTTCTCCAGCAACAATATCTTTACTATTAACGCAATCTACATAGCCAGCATATTGGTTTGATCCATTTTTGCAAAGGTAAGCATTATTTAAACAAAATTTTGCATTACCCTCGTCAGTTATTTTTTTTGTGCAATCTATAAAGCCTTGGGCCTTACTTCCAAACAAACAATTTCTTGTATTATCTAGAACACACTGTCCATTGTTTTCACACAAATTTACACAAGTTTCGTAATCTTTGGTGCATGAGGAATATTTTTTTGCACAAAGGTTTGAGCAGTCGTTTTTGCAAGCGCTCATGCAACCTTCAAAGTTTTTATAAGTGCCATCGCCAAGCGGACACGGCCTTTGAATATAAACGTCTTTTACGCAAGCTGCCTGATCATTGTTGCCGCCGCATCCACTGTAAAGTTTTATAGCATTAGCGCTGTCGTCGGGGCACTCGTCGTTACAGCGTTTTAAACAATCGGAATTTGCATAATTAAATCCTTTACAATATTTGGTGGCATCCATTGCGCCACCAGTTACTGGGTCAGAAAATGGTCTTTGAACAAGAATCATTTTTTCTTGTTGATTGGTGCTTTTGTAAATTTTTAAAAGATCAATATACGGCGTAGACAGGTAGCACTGTCCTAAGGCAAAACTTCCCTGGGCTAAAGCATTGGCATCTTGTTGTATTTTTGTTTTAAGTTGGCTTATTTTTTCCTTATAATATGTTAATTGCTGATAAAGAGTTAAGTCGGTCCATTTTTTTGGAGTTCGCACTCCTTGATTGCCATCGATATTAATTATAGTAATAGTTTTTTTCTGGTATTGATGTGTTGTATCCTCAACCAGGCTAGCAATATTGTAGCATTGTTGAGTCGAAGAGTCGCAACGGTATTCATCTAGACCTCTATAGGTGCGTTTAGGCAAGCCACAGCACGCAGGGTCGTCTTCGCAAATAAAATCTTCACTGCAAACCTGTTTCTCGGGGCAGTCAACGTCATCAAGACACAAATCTTCACCGGTTGCGTTATTGCCACATTTGCCCACCACAATTGGTCCGTGCTCAATTTGATCTTTTACAGACCATGGCTTGCCTTTATTGTTTTTTATAGGCTTGCCATTCTTATCTACAAATTGTTCGCCATTTTCATCTACGGCTATTTCTGGACAACAATCATCAACTCCTTTAGCCTGCTTGCACCTTACTTTATAGGGATCCTGCCATTTAGCGCACTCGCCCGTACAAACAGCGCTTGTGCCTGGAAGCATCGGAGAACAAGTGCCATCAGCTGCCATGTTGGCGTTAAAAGGTTCGTCGCATCCAGCTTGTCCACCGCAAGTATTTTCGCACTTATCTGGAGTGCATTTGCACTGATTCATTAAGTCGATTATTTTTTTTGAAAGTTCAGCAATAACTTGGCCCTTTTTTTGCGCGCCATCCATTAACTGCAACAAACAATCTGCCCGATCGCGGCGCAAGTAGGTGGGACTCATTACCCTTTGATCGTTATCATCAGACAATTCAAAGCCACTAATAGGATTTCCTTCTGGGTCAAAGCCATAACAGTCAATGGTTCTTGTTAAAAGATTTTCTGTCAGACTACCTATGGGTATTTCGCTATAACTGGCAAAGTTTGCGCCTCGAGAGCCGCCACCATTAGAACTTGGTATAAAATTAATTAATTCTAAAGCCCCAATGTTGCAAGTTTTTAAGCTTGGATTAAGCGTGCTAGCCAGCATTCCAGAACAGACAATTATCAAAAGTCCGTAAATTCCAGCTTTTATTATTTCTTTAGATTCTTCGGGGCCACCCTTACCAATTGCTTTCCCAACAAACACAGAGGACATGTAGCGAATCCCGCCGTAAACTAGAACAATTACAGAGATAAAAATTCCTAAATTTGTTAGCAAGCCATAAAGATAACAACCATAGTCTGCAAAAGTTGAGTTGTCATTGATTGTTAAGCCAAAAATAGTTGGATAATGCACCTCAAGGGCAAAGACAAAATTAGCGCTTGTAATCAAAACAAGAAAGAATGTAAAAAAAATAATTATTTTTTTGTATTTGTGTTTTAAATTCATTATCCGTTTTTTAAAGTTCGGTAAACGAAAATAATCCAAGACGGAGCAACGCTACCTAAAACAGGAATAGCTTCGAATCCAAAAGCCAAAAGAAGTTTTGGCGCAACTTTTTTAAGGCCGTTAATACCGTCGGTCACAAGCAATATAAGGCCAAAAATCAAACATCCTAAAATATCTAGCACTCCATAATCATCTATGCCCAAAAAAGAAACGAAAAATAAAAGCAGACCAACGCCGTCCAAAATACCTGCAAGGATAAACATAAGGACGCCCTTTGGCGACGCTAGAGCTCCCATTCCCTTTTTGGCACTCCCTTTACCGCTTTCGTCGCCCTCTTCGCCAGAGATAGCATTTCCTGCTAAATTTCCCATTCCCCTGGAAGCTTTGCCAGCTGCTTTACCACTCTGTTCTGCTGCCTTGCCAGCAGCCTTGCCAGCAGCTTCTACTCCTTTGCCAGCTGCCTTGCCGATTCCTCCGCCAATTTTTTCACCAGCTTTTGCGCCGGCTTTTGCGCCAGCTGCAGTCCCAGCGCCAGGGACAACAGATCCAACTGCAGCCCCTACGGCTGCCCCCGCGCCAGTTCCAGCTCCTTTGGCGCCGGCCTCAACTCCCTTACCAGCTATTTTTCCAGTTGTTCTAGCGGCTGTTCCAGTAGCCTTGCCAGTTGTTTCTGCTGCTTTACCTGCGGCATCGCCAGTTTTTTCGCTTATTTTTCCTCCAATATCGCCAATGTTTTTGGCAACCTCTGCGCCTTGCCTTAATTGATTTTTTTGAGAATCGTCTGCCATCTATTTAATTTTTAAGAAGATTGGCTTTGCCTTCTTTTTTCCTCTTTCATGCGCAAAACTTCTTGCGGGTTAGTGGTAACAATCTGGTCTTCTGTCTGGCTAGCCACCACTGATACAGCCACGTGTTTTTTTCCAGCAAAGAATAAGCCTTCGCCAACAGCAGCCTCCAAGAGCAAGAATTTTTCTTGGTCTGTTAAATTAAAAGTTTTTTGCACAGTATCAATATCGGCAGTAGACTGTTTCATTAAAAGTTGCAAAGAAGAGTTAGTAATAATTGCTCTGCCATAATCAGATCTCATAAAATCGGCCACGTCTTGAGTAATAGTTGTTACTCCCAGCCAATATTTTCTACCCCTTTTTACTAGTCCAAAAAGGAAAGAAGCGCCATCTTCTGATTGCATTAACCACCAAGCCTCGTCAATAACTAAAATTCTTTTTTTCAAACTTGTTCTGACAATATTCCAAACATATCTCATAATAATATACAGAGCAATCGGTCTTAAAGATTCTTCCATGTCTCTAATGCCAAAAACAACAAAGCTTTTTTCTACAGAAATGTTAGAATGCTGGTTAAAAAAGTCAGCGAAAGTTCCCTTGGTGAATTTTTTTAAACGGTTAACCAAGGATTCTGTCCCCGTCATACTGCTCAAAACCTCTTCAAAATCAGACATTAAAGGAACATTATTTTGCCAAGTTTTTGGGTCTGATTCTGCGGTAATATCCCTTATGGCATAGGTTTCTGTTAAAGCTTCATCTAAAATACTGTCTTCTTCTGGGCTGAGTCCGCCAAGCATAATTCTTAAAAGACCAACCAAGTTTATAATATTGGACCTTAAAATATCTTCTGGGTTGTCGTCTGGTCCTGGCAAGGGCAAGTCAAAAGGATTAACATGGTTTGGCGAAGTTAGAGAAATTTTCATAAAAGCTCCGCCAACAGCGTCGGCCAAAAATTCATATTCATTTTCTGGGTCAATAATTATTGTATCAACGCCTTGCATTAAATACCTTAAAATTTCTAACTTTATAGCATAAGATTTTCCAGAACCAGATTTGGC
>Ga0233425_10003960_pt1 | contig 25773 bp, 25 predicted proteins | sample Watercolumn_Towu_2_FD_181712 | JGI IMG/M metagenome (GOLD analysis project Ga0233425, IMG submission 181712) | Freshwater microbial communities from Lake Towuti, South Sulawesi, Indonesia - Watercolumn_Towuti2014_140_MG | ecosystem: Environmental > Aquatic > Freshwater > Lake | place... | reverse complement strand
TCATTCTGTGGTGTCCTGGGGACCACCCGCGAGGCGAAGAGTCAGAGGCTGAGCCATGCCAGGTTTTCGCACTGAAGCCTGTAGTCTGTAGCCTGCAGCCTGTCGGCGAAGCCGACGATCAGGGGCCGGAGCCGGGGCTGGAGCCTGGCGCCCGAGTGGCGTAGGATGTCGCGGGGACCGATGCCGAAGTCGAGCCAGAAGCAAGCCGATCCAATGATCGGCCGGACCCTGAACGAGACCTACGTCCTCGAGCAGCGGATCGGGTTCGGAGGCATGGGGAAGGTCTACGCGGGCCAACACCTGCGGCTCTCTCGGCCCGTGGCCATCAAGATCCTGCTGTCGAAGTACTCGTCCAACCCCGACGCGGTGGAGCGGTTCCGGCACGAGGCGCGGGCCGCCTCGGCCCTCGGGCACCCGAACATCGTCGAGGTGTTCGATTTCAACAAGAGCGAGGACGGGCACTGGTACATCGTCATGGAGCTCCTGGAGGGCGAGGACCTCCGGGGCCTGCTCAAGAGGGAGCGGCGGCTCTCGCCGACGGCCTGCACGCCCATCCTGCGCCAGACCTGCGACGCCCTCGACCTCGCGCACTCGAAGGGCCTCGTCCACCGCGACCTCAAGCCCTCGAACATCTTCCTGCGGCGCCTGGCGGGACGACGAGAGGTCAAGCTCCTCGACTTCGGCGTGGCCAAGGTGCTGGGCGCCGACCTCGGGCTGACGATGGACGGGGCGATGCTGGGCACGCCGCACTACATGGCGCCCGAGCAGGCGGCGGGCGAGGGCGGGCTCACCCCGCGGGTGGACGTCTACGCCGTGGGCACGGTGCTCTTCGAGATGCTGGTCGGCCGGCGCCCGTTCGAGGGCGACTCGCCCCTCGCCGTGCTGCACCTGCGGGCCACACGCGAGGCGCCGCCGGCCACGTCGATCGTCCCCACGCTCCCCGCCGAGGTCGACCCGGTGCTCCGGCGTGCGCTCGCGCGCAACCCGTCGGACCGGTTCGAGTCCACGACCGAGCTGGTCCTGGCGTTCGAGCGCGCGCTGGCCGAGGCCGGGGTCGACGTCTCGGCGCCCGACCGGGACCGCACGCTTGGCGCGGTCTCCGCCGCCGAGTGCGGCGAGGCGGAGACCATGCTCGGCACGGAGGCGGCGGACCTCGCGTCGGTCGGAGACGGGTGCTCGTCCCAGTCGATCGAGAGCCAGGCCGTGGCTGCGACGCCGTCGCACACGTCGACCTCCGCTGTCCGGCTCCAGAGCTCGGACGAGCTCCGGATGGCCACCATCGTGGTGGTCGCCTGCTCCGCGTCGGACGACGAGGAGGCAGATCCCGACGAGCTGCTCGAGCAGACGGAGGCGGTGCTGGAGCAGCTCGCGCCGGAGGTCACGACGCGCGGCGGGGTCATCGAGCAGCGCCTGGGCGAGTCGCTCACCGCGGTCTTCGGCGTCCCGGCGGCCACGGGTGACGACGCGCTCCGGGCGGTCCGTGCCGCGCTCGCGGCGCGCGAGCTGGGGCGCAGGAGCGCGTCGAAGGGCATCGAGCTGCGGATCGGCGTCCACACGGGCCGCATCCTGAGGAAGGCGGGCCGGACCGGGGTCACGGGCGACGTGGTCAAGGTGGCCGCGAGGCTGGCCGACGAGTGCCCCGCAGGCGACGTCCTGGTCGGCCACGAGACCTTCCTGCACATCCGCGGACGCTTCGACGTCAGCTTCCGGGACCAGGTGCACCTGCGCGGCATGCGCAAGCCCCTGCGGACCTACCGCGTCACGGGCGAGCGCGATCACGGCGTCGCGCTCGGCCCGCGGGGCGGCGCGGAGCACGAGGCCGCGATGGTCGGCCGCGAGCCGGAGCTCGCCTTCCTCCAGGCGCTCTACCGCCGGGCGACGCGCGAGCGGCAGGCGCAGGCGGTCGTGGTCGTCGGAGGGCCGGGCACGGGCAAGTCCCGCCTGGCGCACGAGCTCCTGTCGACGCTCGAGGAGCGGTCCGAGCGGCCCAGTATCTTCCCGGCCAGGGCCGGCGAGATGGCGACGCCGTCGCCGTACGGCCTCCTGGCAGAGGTGATCCGGGTCAAGGCGGGCAGCTCGCGAGCCCTCACTCCGCTCGAGGCGGGGCAGAAGCTGCTCGAGCTCGTCTCGTGGCCCTTCGGCGCCGGGACGGTGACGGCCACGGCAACGAGCCGTCACGTCGACCGGCAGTCGCTCGCGCCCCTGGAGATCGCCAACGCGCTCGGCGCGGCCATCGGCGTCCAGGTGGCGCCGGGGAAGGGCGACGAGGCCGCCGCCGGGCCCCAGCTCGAGCGGCTGACGCACGCCCTGGGCTCGTACCTGAGCGCGCTCGCCGACCGGGAGCCCGTCCTGCTCGTGCTCGACGACCTGCACCGGGCGGACGAGGAGTCCCTCTCACTGCTCGAGCACACCCTGCTCCGGCTCGAGGAGCTCAACTCGCCGGTGATGCTGCTGGCGCTGGCGCGGCCGGAGCTGCTCGAAGCGCGCCCCGGCTTCCTGTCCGGGTTCGAGCACGTCGCGCAGGTCGTCCTGCACAGCCTCTCGGAGGTGGCGGTCACGGCCCAGATCGCCACGCTCCTCGGCCACGCGCCGCCGCCCGGCCTCGGCGCCGCCGTGCACAAGCGGTCTGGCGGCAACCCGCACCTCGTCGAGGAGATGGTCCACGCGCTGCGCGAGTCCGGCGCGCTCACCGAGGACAGGAAGTCCGGCGCCTGGACGTTCATCGGCGACCTCACGAACCTCGACGTGCCGAGCCGCGCCGAGGCCCTGCTCCAGGCCAGGCTCGACCAGCTCCCGGCAGAGGAGCGCGAGGTGCTCCGGTGCGCCGCGGTGATCGGCGCGGTGTTCTGGGAGGGCGCGCTCAGGCACCTCGGCCTCGAGGCGGTCGGAGCCCGGCTCGACGCCCTGGCCCAGAGCGATCACATCCACCTCCGTCCGACGAGCCGGTTCCCCGGGACCCGGCAGTGGGCGTTCAAGAGCGAGCTGATGTGCGAGGTCGCGAGCGGCAACGTCCCGGCGCGCGACCGGCGCCGCATCCACCAGGGCATGGCCGAGTGGCTCGAGCGGCAGGGCCGCCGCGACCCCGAGTCCCTGTCGATGCGGGCGCGCCACCTCGCGGCGAGCGGGGAGCGCGCCGCCGCGCTGGACCTCCTGTCCGAGGCGGCCGAGCAGGCCGAGCGCCAGCAGCGCTGGCAGGTGGCCCTGGCGTGCTACCAGCAGGCCCACGACCTCGCCCGGGCCGAGGAGGACAGGGCGTCGCAGCTCTTCTTCGCCGCGTTCATCGGCCGGCTCGCCGTCCGCGCGCACGTCCCGAGCAAGGGGATCGCCGTGCTGGACGAGGCCGTGGGGCTCGCCGAGTCCAGCGGCGAGGAGGTCACGCGGGCCAACTTGCTCCAGCTCCTCGGCCGGAACCTCGCCATCCAGGGCGAGGCCGCGCGGGCGCGCGAGGTCACGGAGCGGGCGCGGGAAGTCGCGGAGCGGCTCGGCGACCTCCGGCTCAGGTTCGAGACCGCCAAGGCGCACGGCTTCGTGCTGTACTACACCGACGACTTCGCCGGCTCGTCGAAGGCGTTCGAGCAGTGCATGGAGATGGCCCGCGAGCTCGGCGATCAGGAAGAGGTGATCATCAACCTCTACAACGTGGCCGACTCGAGCCTGTCGGCCGGCGACGCCGACCGCGCGCTCGAGTTCGCCGAGAAGGCCGATCGGGCGGGCCACGGCCTCGAGGGCCTCCTCTTCATCCGGCAGAAGGCGCGCGGCATCGGCGCCTACCTGCGCGCCTTGCGGACCGGCGACCCCACGGCCATCGGGGAACTCCAGGGGTGGATCGCGTACGCCGACGAGAAGAGCTACGTGGACCAGCGGGTCGAGGCGCGCTACTTCCTGGCCGAGGTGCTCGCGCGGCACGACCGGCGCGACGAGGCCCTCGCGGTGGCCCATTTCGCGCTCGACCTCGCCCGCTCGAGCGACGACAGCCAGTCCCAGCGCCGCATGCTCGAGCTGCTCGCGCGCCTCGAGGCCGGGCGCTCGGACCAGGGGTGAACGCACAGCGAGGAGACCTGGGATCTGTGCGGCCGAAGCTCGTTCACGACATCGGGTCCTGGCCCGGCGGTCCGAATGGATTGAAGACCTCGACTCCCAGCGCCTCGAAGTCACGCACGTTCCTGGTGACCACGGTCAAGCCGTGCACAAGGGCGGTGGCGGCGATCATCGCGTCCTCGATGAGGTCGTCCGAGCGTCGATGCATGAGCTTGGCCCAGGTCCTGAAGGCGCGAGCGTCCATCGGCAGGACCTCGTGGGTTTCGGCGACCTGGTCGGCCCATGTTTCGATCGCTCGGGCCTTGACAAGGTCTTGCTCCCTCATGATCTCCACCCCGGCCTGGATCTCTCCGAGAGTGACGGCTGAGAGGTAGATGTGCTGGGGTTCAACTCCGCGCAACCAGGCGACCACCCTCGGATCCGGACGAGGCCGACGAAGCTCCGACACCACGTTCGTGTCAAGCAGGAACATCGTCTCACTCCGCTCTCGAGGATCGGCGGTGGAGTCTCCCCCGCACTGGGATCGGGATCTCGGTCCTGACCTCGTCGCTGAGCAACAGTTCCTTCAAGCTCGGCCTGGTCGCACGCGCCAGGCGCCGCCACTCCTCGATGGGCACGAGCACGGCCGCCTCCTCGCCACGTCGCGTGACGAGCTGGGGGCCTTCATCGATGCACCGGTCCAGCAACTCGCTGAACTTCGCCTTGGCATCCTGGACTGGCCATGCACGCATGTTCCTCATGCCTTCAGCATATGACCAGTTCGCTGACCAGTCCAGGCCCTGGACAAAGGCGAGGGCGTTCGTGACCCAGGCCGGGCCGTGCATCTCGACGTTCGTCTGCCACACCTTCAGCTCGCGGGCGACGACAGGTCCTCGCCAGCGCATTCGTACACCTCGACGGTGACGTGGACGAGGTCTCGATCTCCGGCGAGCAGCTCCTTGTAGTGGTCGGGGCTGTGCGGCGTCCGGCTCACCACCGAGAGGATAGCCGCGAGGTGGCTCGGTCCAACGCGCCAGATGTGGAGGTCGGCCACCCTGCATCCGGCGTCGGCCTCGATGGCGGCACGGACGGCGGAGCGTCGCTCGGTGTCGGCCTCGGCGTCCAGCAGGACACGGCTGGTGTCCCTGAGGAGGCCGTACGACCAGCGCGCGATGACGAGCGCGCCGACCATGCCCATTGCCGGGTCCATCCAGCTCCAGCCGAGGACCTTTCCGGCGATCAGCGCGACGATGGCGAGCACCGAGGTCATGGCGTCCGCGATGACGTGCAGGTAGGCGCCGCGCAGGTTGTGGTCGTGGTGCTCGTAGTGAGTGTGATCGTGCTCGGCGTGGCCGTGCGTGTGCTCGCGGCCCCCCCGCAGGATGAGCGCGCTGACGATGTTCACGACGAGGCCGATGACGGCGACGCCGATCGCCTCGTCGAAGCGGATGGTCGTCGGCGATACGACGCGCACGACGCTCTCGATGAAGACCAGAAGGGCGACGACCGCGAGCCCGACGGCGCTCGCGAAACCGCCGAGGGCTCCGACCTTCCCCGTTCCAAAGCTGTACTTCGGGTTATCGGCGTTTCGGCGAGCGTACACGTAGGCGAACACGGCGATCCCCAGGGCGGCGGCGTGCGTACCCATGTGCCAGCCGTCCGCGAGCAGCGCCATCGAGCCGAACACCATTCCCGCGGCGACCTCGACCGTCATCATGGCCGCGGTCAGCGCGATCACCCACCACGTGCGCCGCTCGCCCGCCTGGCGCTCGTGCGTCCCGAAGGCGTGACGGTGTTGCCAGCGATGAGAGGTCTCGGTGTGCATCGCCATCGCTCCCGCTCTCCATGGTCACATCGGAGCTTCGTTCACGAGTGCGCCCATGTCGAGGGGCGGGATGTGCGCGCGCTCCCGAAGCGCAGGTAGAGGGCGGGGATGACGAGCATGTTGAGCGCCGTCGATGTGAGCAGGCCGAAGAGGATGACGATCGCCATCGGAGCCTGGATCTCGCTCCCCGGCTCACCGCCGGCCAGGGCCAGCGGCACGAGCGCGAGGCCGAGATCAGCTCGTCCTTGCCACGGTCGCCCCGACCTCCTCCGGTGCCATCCCGTGGGCCTCGGTCATCACCGTCACCCGTCGGCGCCGTGAGGTCGGGGAAGACGTCCACGGGCATCCGGAGCGTCTCGTAGCCGCCCCAGAGCAGCACGGCGGCGCCGGCCAGGACGATGATGAGCCGGTTGTGGAGGGACCACCTGATGATGCCGTCGATCATGACGTGGCCTCCGTCAGTGGGCGTGCCCGTGGGAGGGGGCGTTGGTGGCCGAGCCGGCGAGGCGCACCGCGTAGGCTCCGCGAGTGACCACCCGTTCGCCCGTCGCGAGCCCGGCCAGCACCTCGACTCGCCCAGCGTCGCGGACGCCGAGGCGCAGCACCCGCCGCTCGAAGCCCTCGCCATCGACCTGCACAAAGGCGACCGGCTGGCCGCCGTCCCGCACGATCGCGCTCTCCGGAGCCACCACCGCGACGACCGGCTCGCCGATCACGACGTGGACCTGCGCCGCCATGCCGACCCGAAGCCGGTGGCCGTCATTGTCTACCTCGAAAACGAGTGGCACCGTCCTGGTCCGCGGATCGACCACACCGCCCGAGGCGACGAGACGATCCCCACCGACCTCGAAGGTGGTCTCGAACCCCTCGACCTCGAACCAGGCACCGGAGGGGCGCTCGAGGCGTCCAACATCGGCTTCGGGAACGTCGACCTCGAGCCAGAGCCGGTCGAGGTCGATGACGTGGAAGAGCTCGGCGCCCTCCTCGACGAATGCGCCGGGCGAGGTCTGGACGCGAACCACCGTGCCGGCGAGCGGGGAGACGATGTGTATGCCGCCGAGCCCGGAGCCGGCCCGCTGGAGCCCATGGTGCTGTGCCAGCCGCCTGCGCGCGGCTTCGAGCTCCGCCTCGGCTCGTGCCTCGGTGGTGTGGGCCTCGGCGAGCCTCCGCTGGGGCACGGCGCCGTCGGCGAGGAGCCCTTCGAGGTGTTCCAGCTCCCGTCGTGCCTGCTCGAGGGCGAGGCTCGACGTGGTCACTCCCAGCTGGAGCGTGGCGACGTCGGACTGACCTTCCAGCCGAGGCGCGATCGTCGCCAGGAGGGCGTCGCGCGCAACGCCCAGACCGAGGCGAGGGAAGCTCTCACCCGCCGTCAGTACGCGGCCGGCCAGGGGAGCCGAGACGATGACCTCGCCGTCCGACCTGGCGCGAAGCTCGCCCAGGGCCTGGATCGAACGGCGAAGCGTCGCCCTCTCGACCGGAGCGTTGGCGAAGTCGATTCGCCACTGCTGCTCCTTGAGGAACGAGATCTCGGGCTCACCACCCTCCTCCCGGGCAGCCGCGGCTGCGAGTGCGGCCGCCTCGTCGGCGTGGACCGTCACCTCTCCCAGGTCGTGCACGGACGAGAGATCCCCGCTCTCCAGCCGGAGTGACAGGCGCCGCGCCCCGGCGTGGCGAGGCATGACGACCGGCCGGAAGATGCCCGGCTGCGCCGGAGCGTCCGCCGTGAACCGCTCCTCCGGTCCGTTCCCCGAGAGGACGACCGTGACGCGTCCGGTCTCGACGGCGCGGAAGCTCTCTCCGAGCAGTGTCAGGTGGGCGGCGAACGCGGAGTCGTGTCCGACGACGAGCGGCGGATACTCGACGAAGAGCTCCGTCCGGTCCGTGTAGTGGGTGATCGAGATGGCGTCCTCGGCGTGGCCGTGACCGCTGCCTTGGTCGCCTTGTGCCTGATCCCCGTGCGCTCGTTCGTCGTGACCATGGACACCATGAGCACCCTGCGAGCAGGCGCCCAGGATGGTGAGGACGCCCGTGAAAAGCGTCGTGAGTCGAACTGTCATGGCTGAATCCTCCCGAGTGTGAGATCGAGCTCGATCCGGGCCCGGCGGGCCGCCATCTCCAGCTCCAGGACCTGGAGCTCGTCGTCGAGGACACTGAGGCAGCGGCGTCACCCGACCGCTCCCGGGCCTCGACGATGGTCAGCGCGTTCGACAGTCCCTCGAGCCAGGACTCGAGCGCCTCGGTGCGTCGTTGAGCCAGCAATGTTTCGAAAAAGATGAGCCGAGCCCTGCTGGCGAGATGGACGCGCGCGATGTGGCCGGAGCGCTCGGCTGCCTCGGCGCGCTCCTCTCCCGCGCGCAACCTGAGGCTTCGCGCCCCTGACAGGGGGACAGTCTGGGAGAGGGTCAGGTAGTCGTCCGCGGCTCCCGCGTCGCTGCCGAAGACCTGCTCCCGCGAGTAGCCGACCTCGGGGTTCAGGAGCTTCGTCGCCTCGAGCGATGCCGCGCGCGCTTGCTCGGCCTCGCCACGGGCGACCGCCTCGAGAGCCGGGTTGGCCATGGCTCGCGCCACGACATCGGCCTCGGTCACTGGAGGTGGTATGGCGGCCGGCTCTGCCGTGGCCTCGAACGGGAGACACACCGTGAGGAGCGCTCCGGCCAAGGTCGGCATCGGCAAAAACCGACGAGCGATCGGTTTTTCAGGCCGAGGATACCCTTTTGTTCGTGGATACATGGAGACCTACCTTCCCAGGAGTCCGAGCAGGGTCTCGGCGGCGTGATGGAGCGATGACGCGAACCTCAGCGCCAGGGCGACGAACAGAACGATGAAGATATCCAAACGGACCGGAGCCGAGGTCTTCGTTTCCGCGAGGAGAAGCTCTACACGCCGGACCGCCGGGGCGTTGTCGAAGGCCGTCGTCACAGTCCGGTAAGAGGCCGTGAAACCGTTGAGCAGTCGCTCCATGAACAAGATGGCCTGGGCGACCTGTATGCGGTTGCCGATCTGGTCGGCAGCGTCCTTGTCGCAGGCCTGCTCCGCCGCGAGCACGAGGTCTGCCAAGAGCACGCGACGGGTGGCAGGGAAAAAGACGAGGCTCAGGATCGATGCCAGGACCTTCCACAACGAGTCTCGTCGATGCACGTGGGCCTGTTCGTGGGCCAAGACGACCTTCAGGTGCTCCGGCGGGAGATGATCGATGAGGCCCCGAGACACGACGACGCGAGGGGCGAAGATGCCTACCGTGATGGCGAAGGGAGCACCGCTATCGATCACGTTCAAACCCTTCTCGACGGAGCTGCGCGCGACCAGGGCGTTCGCGTTTCTCGACGCCCTCAGGAGGGCGATCCCCTGGGAGATCGCAAACGGTCCGATACCCGCTACGAGCCCGGCGAGAAGGAGCCAGACCTCGAGACCAAGCGACTCTGGGGTGTGAGTGAAGCACAGATGGTCATGGCCGAGGTGGTGGTCGGAGCAGTGGTCCAGCTCGGTCAGAAGGAGCCCTCCGACAGAAGGCAGGAGCGTCGCGGTCGCGATCACGACCCCCACGAGGAGCGGCGAGGCGCAGATGAAGAGCGTCACCCGGAACCGCTGCTCGGGTTCGAGAAGCCCAAGCCGGGGCCGCAGCCAACGGTAGGAGACGGACACCACGACCGACGCGGCAATCCAGACCGCGCTCGCAACCAGGAAGAGGTGTTGATGAAGGGCCGAGCTCATGCCGCGCCACCCTCGCCACGGCGCCCGAGACGATGCGTGACGAGCTCCTCGAGCCGCTTGAGCTGCTCTTCGCCAGCGCGCTCGGTCAGGTCAACGAACGCGCTGATCATCGCCTCGGCCTTCCCGTCCATGAGCTCGCCGATGACGTCACCGAGCACATCGCAACCGAAGGTCCTCCGATCGGAGAGGGTCTCGTAGACGTAAGCGTGCCGGATCTTGCGGCGCTCGAGGATGCCCTTCTCCCGCAGCCGTTTGAGCGTCGACTGGACCGTGTTCAGCGTGATGCCGCGCCGGCGTCCGATCGCCCGGTGTACGGCCTTCGCGTCCGCCGGGCCCTCGGTCCAGAGGTGCTCCATCACCGCGCGTTCGAGGTCTCCCAGGAACCTGAAGTGAGGTGATGTCTGCGGTGGCACGGCCATCCTCCGGAGCGCTCGGGAGTTATTGCGCAAGAAAACCGATCGTCAATCGGTTTTTGGGGAGCACTGGTCGGGCGGGAGGCTGCCCTGGGCACACTGCTGGCGGATCCGCATCCTCGTGGCGTCGAGCAGGAAGCACTGAGTCTCGCGGAGCGTCATGGATGTCTCGTCTTCGATCCGCCCCGAGAGCGCGGTCGCGTCGCCCCCGCAGTCGAGACCCGGGACCCAGACGACGACGGCCGTGCCGCAGGCGTGGTCCTCGTATCCCACGATGCCCGCCATCTCGAGCACCATCTCGATCTCCATCTGCTCGGCCCGCTGGCCGTCGAAGACCATCACGACGCCGCCACGCCGGAGCGGGAAGGCACGGATCCACCGGTGCAGTGGGTCCGCCTCGGCGGTGTCCTCGCACGCGCGGCACGCCGCAGCGGTGTCGCCCAGCGGGGTCTCCACGAGGGCCACGTCGTCCGCGGGAGCCGGTGGCTCGACAGGCGCCGGGAGATCGAGGGGGGAGGCTTCGGGAGCGGGAGGGGGAGGGGGAGCGGGAACGGGAGGGGGAACGGGCTGCTGCGGACCGGAGCATCCCGCGAGCGTCGAGAGCACGACGACGGCCGCGCCGAAACGCCAGCTCGGACGCTCCGGCGCGTACCTACAGTTCCGGATCATCCACGACCTCGACGACCCGGCCCCTCGGACGGACGATGACCTTGTGGCCGCGGGCCCACCCGGTGGACACGATCTCCACGCGCACCATTGTCGCCGTGCGAGGGATCGACCGATCCAGCTCCACGTCCTCCGTCGCCTCGTCGGGCCACAGATCGACGACGTCGCCGGGCGTGCCGGTCCGCCTCAGCCCGATCGCCAGGAGGCACTCGGCGAGCCGTGCCGCGAGGTCTCGACCCGAGCCGTCGTCGTCGCCGGCCTCGAGGCGGCCGAGCGCGGCGATGGCGGGCGCGAGCTGATCCAGCACGTCCTGGACCGTGGCCTCGCGCTCGAGACGAGCGATGCCGTCGACCTCGCGCCGCAGGCCGCGGAGCTCCTCGTGGAGCGCCGCCAGGTTTCGCTCGAGCCGGGCGATGTCGGTCATGACTCCGGACCGCCAGCCATTCTACACGACCGACGGGAGGCGGAGCGAGGTCACGAGGCCCGCTTGACCTCCTCGAAGTCGGCGTCGATCGTGTCGTCGCTCGGCCCGCAGCGGCCCGTGGCGCAGCTCGGTCCGGCGGCAGGGCCGTTCCCCACCGCGCCGTAGACGGCCCTCGCCATCTCGTGCGCGGCCCGGTTGAGCGCGTCCTCGGCGCGGCGCAGGTCGTCGGCCGAGCCAGACTCGAGCGCCGTCCGGGCACCCCGGAGCGCGCTCTCCACCGCCTCGCGGTGCGATCGGTCCAACCGGTCGCCCATCTCCGCGAGCTGCCGGCCGAGCTGGTAGACCAGCGTGTCGAGGCGGTTGCGCAGCTCCACCTCCTCCTTGCGCCTGCGGTCGTCGGCCTCGTGCTCGGACGCCTGTCGGACCAGCTTCTCGACCTCGCCGGGCTCGAGGCCGCTCGACGCGGTGATGGTGATCTTCTGTTCTTTCCCCGTGGCGCGGTCCCTGGCCGAAACGCTGACGATGCCGTTGGCATCGATGTCGAAGGTCACTTCGATCTGTGGCACACCGCGCGGCGCCAGCGGGAGTCCCTCGAGGTTGAACTTGCCCAGCGTCCGGTTGTCCTGCGACATGGACCGCTCGCCCTGAAGGACGTGGATGGTCACCGCGGGCTGGTTGTCCTCGGCGGTCGAGAACACGTCGCTCTTGCGGGCCGGGATGGTCGTGTTGCGCGGGATGAGGGTGGCCATCACGCCGCCCATGGTCTCGACGCCCAGCGACAGAGGAGTGACGTCCAGGAGCAGGATGTCCGTGACCTCCCCGGCGAGCACGCCGCCCTGGATGGCGGCGCCGAGCGCGACGACCTCGTCGGGGTTGACGCCCTTCGACGGCTCGCGGCCGAAGAGCTCGGCGACCTTGCGTTGCACGAGGGGCATCCGCGTGGCGCCACCCACCAGGAGCACTTCGTCGATGTCGCGGGGCGTCTTCTTCGCGTCGCTCAGCGCTTGCCGCGTCGGCCCCATCGTCTTCTCGACGAGGTCCGAGACGAGCTGCTCGAGCCGCGCGCGGGTGATCTTCATCTGGAGGTGCTTCGGGCCCGTGGCGTCCGCGGTGAGGAACGGCAGGTTGACCTCCGTCTCGAGCGTGGACGAGAGCTCGATCTTCGCCTTCTCCGCGGCCTCCTTGAGCCTCTGGAGCACCATGCGATCACCTGACACGTCGATCCCCGTGTCCTTGCGGAACGTCTCGATCAAGTGGTCCTGGAGCCGCTGGTCGAAGTCGTCGCCGCCGAGGTGGGTGTCGCCCGCGGTGGCGACGACCTCCACGACGCCGCCGCCGACCTCGAGGATCGAGATGTCGAACGTCCCTCCGCCGAGGTCGAAGACCGCGACGCACTGGTCCTTCTTCTTCTCCATCCCGTAGGCCAGGGCCGCGGCGGTCGGCTCGTTGATGATGCGTTTCACGTCGAGGCCCGCGATCCGGCCGGCGTCCCTGGTGGCCTGACGCTGGCTGTCGTTGAAGTACGCCGGCACCGTGATGACCGCGTCGGTGACCTTCTCGCCGAGGAAGTCCTCGGCAGCCTTCTTGAGCTTGGCCAGGATCTTCGCGGAGACCTCGGGCGGGCTCATCCGCTTGCCGTTCAGAACGACGTGGGCATCGCCGTTGTCGGCACGGGCCACCTCGTACGGCACTCGCTTCGCCTCGGCCTCGACCTCGTCGCGCCGCATACCCATGAAGCGCTTGATGCTGAACACGGTGTTCGCGGGGTTCGTCACGGCCTGCCGGCGCGCGAGCGCGCCGACGAGCAGCTCTCCCTTGTCGTTGTACGCCACGACCGAGGGCGTGGTACGGCCACCCTCCTGGTTGGCGATGACCACCGGCTCGGACCCATCCATCACGGCGACCACCGAGTTCGTGGTTCCCAGGTCGATCCCGATCGTCCTGCTCATGACACCTCTCCTTCCGGGGCTCCGTGGATGGATAGCCCCAACCCGTCAGTATTGTTTGCGAATCCCCCGGATTTTCGCTCGCTGACGGGAAGATAAGCACGGCGTCCGGGCTGTCAACGCGGAGCGCAGGAAAGGGACGTGAGCACCTGCGCCGACATCTAGGGAGCTGCCCCCGGGCCGGCTCCGTGGTATCACCGTGGCGTGCAGGACGAGCTGAGCGAGGTCATCGGCGCGCCCATCAGGGTCGATGCTCCCCTGGCCGAGTACACGTCGTTCCGCATCGGTGGACCGGCCCGGTACCTCTGCATCGTGCGCGACGCCGAGAAGGCGTGCCGGGCCCTGACCACGGCGCGGGCGAAGGACCTGCCCTGCATGCTCCTCGGCCACGGGAGCAACGTCCTGTTCCCCGACGGCGGGTACGACGGCCTCGTGGTGTCGTACCAGGCCGACCGGATCGAGGTCCACGGCGGCAGGATCTGGGCCGAGGGCGGCGCGGCCACCATGGACCTCGTCACGACCGCGGCGCGGCACGGCCTGGCCGGGCTCTCGTTCGCGGCCGGCATCCCGGGGACCGTCGGCGGCGCGATCAGCGGCAACGCCGGGGCCTACGGCCGGGCCGTGGGCGACTTGCTCGTCGAAGCCGTGCTCGTGTCGGCCGACGGCGCGAAGCGGAGACGCGCGACGGCCGCCGAGCTCGACCTCGCTTACCGGTCCTCTGGGCTCCGCAAGACGGGGGAGCTCGTCGAGTCCGTGACGCTCGGGCTCGAGCAGGGCGACCAGACGAGCGAGTGGACCGAGATCGAGGAGATCCTCGCGCACCGCGCGAGCCGCCTCCCGCCGCCGGAGCTCCCGAGCGCGGGCTCGTTCTTCCGCAACCTGCCTCCGCCTGAGCCTGGAGCCCAACGCGTCCCCGCGGGGAAGCTCCTCGACGAGTGCGGATGCCGTGGCCTCCGCGTCGGTGACGCGGCCGTGTACGAGGGGCACGCGAACATCGTGGTCAACCTCGGCCGCGCCACCGCCCGCGAAGTGCTCCGGCTCGCCGAGGAGATGCAGCGCCGCGTGCGCGAGCGGTTCGGCGTCCAGCTCCGACCCGAGGTGAGGATCGTCACCCGCACACGGTGAGGACTCACGGGGGAAACCCCTCTCTTCAGAAAGTGGTTTCCCCCGGACCCCCATCCCCAAAGACTTCTCACAGGTTTTTTATCGCTGTCAGTCAAGGTTTCAGAAAAAATATCTGAAGTCTTTTGGGGAGGGGGCTCGGGGGAGGAACTTTTGTCCAGAAAAGTTCCTCCCCCGTGAACCTCTTCAAGAGCTCGTCGCGGTCACACCACGGCGATCGCTTCGATCTCGACTCGCACCCCGCGGGGCAGGCCTGCCACCTGGACCGTCGCACGCGCCGGCGGAGCCGACGGGAACCGCCGCCCGTAGATCTCGTTGACCACGGCGAAGTCGCGGAGGTCCGTGAGGAAGATGGTGGTCTTGACCACGTCTTCGAGCGTCGCTCCGGCCGCCGCGAGGACCGCCGCCAGGTTCGACAGGACCCGCTCGGTCTGGGCCGCGATGTCGTCGCGCCCCACGACCTCGCCCGTCGCGGGGTCCAGCGCGATCTGTCCGGAGACGAACAGGAGCCCGCCGGCCACCACTCCCTGGCTGTACGGCCCGATGGCCGCGGGCGCGTCCTTGGTCTCGATGACTCGCTTCATGCGGGGAACTGTGTCACAGGCCCGCCCAGATGTCAGCAGCGCTCCCGGAACGCCCACTCGCACCACACCGGACCCTCATGCGGGCCGGGCGGGCACCGGCGACACTCGACCGTGGCTCCGAACGACTCGGCGAAGGCCTCGAGGTATCCCAGCCGGACCGGCTTGCACGGGAACTCCGCGAGCCCTTTCTTCAGGCGCGTCGTCTGGGTCCGGCAATCGATCACACGGAAGACCACCTCGTCCGATCGCTGCTCGAGCTCCTTCGCCTCGTGGTCGAGCGCCCAGCTCGTCAGGAGCAGCCCGCGCGCGAGGTCGTCGAGCCCGGCGCCCAGACCGAGCAACCGCTTGAGGCTCTGGGCCTCGAGCTTCGCCATCGTCCGCCAGCACTCCGTGTCCACGTCGGTGGCCGCCCCGGTCCCGAAGCGCTGCTCGATGCCCAGGAAGTACAGGCCATCGACGCGCCAGATGTTGCGGATCTGGTGGAAGAAGAGGTCCACGAGCTGCTCCCGGTCCAGGGCGAGCAGCATCTCCCGGTCTCGGTCACGCGCTCCGCTCATCTCGCATCTCCTCCTCGTCGGGGTCGATCGTGCCGGGTCTCCGGCCCGAGCGGGTTGTGTGTCACGTCCGGCCGCCGTTGACAACACCCGTCGAAGCGATCGAGCATCGCTCCGTCATGACGCACACATGTCCGATCTGCGGGCGGTCGTTCACCGACGTCGAGGACCCTCCGCCGCCGCTGCCGTTCTGCTCGGTGCGGTGCAAGATGGTGGATCTGGGCAACTGGCTCGACGAGGCGTACCGGGTCCCGGTGAACCACGAGTGGGAGAAGCCCGATACGTCGCGCGACGACGATCCCGACCCCGGCCCGGGGCTCGTGCACTAGCCTCAATGATCCCACGCGATTCCATGGAACCGGATCACGCGGGCATTTCCGGGCCCCTGGTCAGCTCCGTTCTCGTTTGATCCGCTCGAGCTCGGCGAGGGCCGCTGCGAGCTGTCGTTCGGCCTGCTCGCGGGCGGCTCGCTCCTGCTCGCGGGCGGCTCGCTCCTGCTCACGGGCGGCTCGCTCCTGCTCGCGGGCGGCTCGCTCCTGCTCTCGGGCCTGCTCGGCCTGCTCGCGGGCCTGCTCCAGGGTCGGCACCAGGTCCAGACCCCCGGCGTCACGGGAGACCCCCAACGTGGCCACATCACCCTCACGTATCACCACGAGCCACGCTTCCAGCTCCTCGCTCCGTGCCGGCCCGGCACCGTGATAGGCCCGGACGAACCCGCTGTCAGCCTCGCGCCGGAATACATGCAGCGCCTCGCGCTCGGCCCCCCTCGCACGACCCGCCGCGGCCTCCGGGTCGTACACAACGAGCTCTCGGGTCCCGAGCTGGGCGTACTTCTTCGGGGCATCGCGGTAGTCCTTGTGCCACGTCTCCTCGCTCACGATCTCGAACGCCAGGCGCGGCGGCCGGTGTCCGGGCAGCCAGGTCTGCCAGCTCGCGGGCAACGGCCGGGGTGGGGGATGGTCCAGCAGGTAGACGTCGGGCGACACTCGCACCAAAGGCTCGCTCTCCACCCATGCGAAGAACTGATCGGCGCCGATATGGACGTTGCGCCAGCCCCGCTCGCTGGCCAACTGCGTCAACACCTGCTTGAGCACCCAGATGATCTGTTCCTGCTCGCCGCCTTCGCCCATGTCCTCCTCGTCGGTCAGGTACCAGCTCGACCAGTCGATGCGAGCTTCGAGGTCCTGCGGGTCGGGGTCCCAGACCACATCCAGCGCACGCGGCGTCCGGGTCCGGCGCAGGTGCAGAGGAGATGTGACCGATGACATACGAGGAGTATAGCACGGGGGGAATTGGGTCCTCCGGCGCGGCACGGGGGGTCCCCTCCGACGCGAGCGCGCTCACTCGACAACGACGAGTGTCCCTGGGTCGCTCTGTGTCGGCAGGACACCGGTCCAGCCCGGCGGCAGCAGAGGACGGGCCCACTCGAAGATGAACGCGGCGTCGCGCGGCGCGAGGTTGACGCAACCGTGACTGCGGGCGATGCCGAACTCGTCGTGCCAGTAGGCGCCGTGCAACGCGACGCCCTCGTTGAAGTACATCACCCAGGGCACTCCCTGCATGAGGTACGGGCTTTCGTCGACCGAGTCGGTCTCGTCGCTCATCTCGGCAGTCGCCAGCTTGGCCCAGATCCGGAACGTGCCGTCCGGCGTGGCGACCCCCTGCCGGCCAGTCGACACGAGCGTCGCGTAGACCGCGCGCCGGCCCTCGTACGCCGTCAGGACCTGCCGCGACCGGTCCACGTGCACCCAACGCTCGTCGGCACCGACCGAGGGCGGCGGGGCCGTTCGATGGACGAGCCGCAACCCCTGATCACGGATCCACTCCTCGACGCCGATGCGGAGCCAGAGCATCCGCCCGACCGTTGACTGCTCCAGCGCGACGACGCCGGTGCGGTGGCCGAGCCGCCGGAGTATCCGCCCTCGCCCCGCCGCTGGCCTGACCTGGACGGGCCGGCGCCACACCCAGCCCACGGGCTCGTCGGTGTCGATGGTCGTGCCCGCGAAGCCGCTCGGGCGCGCGGGGACCACGTCCTCCGCCGGCACGAAGCCACCACCCTCGACCGTGCGGTAGTACTGACGGCCCTGGTGGTCCACCAGCTCTCGCAGGTGCAATCCCGTGCGCGGATCGAACTCGCGCTCCCAATCTTCGTACTCGATGTCCTCGACAGAGCGGTAGAACCGCGCCCCGTCCGGCCCGGCGAAGGCGTACCGGTGGGGGACGATCTCTCCTTCCTCGAGAAACGGGAGCTGCCGCGCGCTCGGCTCGGCGCCGCTGCGCTCCACGTGCTCGCCGCAGACCCATGCCTCGGCGCCGATGCGGTACCAGGGTGCCGCGCACCCCTCGGCCTCTCGCGCCTCGAGGGGCTGGAGGCGCGCGCCGAAGCTCAGCGTGCCTCGCCGCGAGCCCTGCACCGACGGGCTGGTCCGCACGTACGCGCCGGGCACCCGCACCTCGATGCTCCGGGGCAGCGACAGCTCGGCGCGGGCGAACGACGGGCTCGCCAGCAGGACCAGCAGGGGCATGACTGTCAAACGGCCTCGCATCGTGCTCACACGCCCGGCTCGATCACGCGGAAGAGGTTTCGCAGCATCAGGTACGTCAACCCCCACACCACCTTGCCACCCACGTGGTAGCAGGGCAAGTTCACCGTGCCCACGTCGGGGCGGGACACCGCGTATGTCCCGTCCACGCGGCCCGAGACCATCTCCTCGAACGGGGCCCACAGCACTCCGGCGACCTCCTCGTGCTGGAGGTCGAACGACACGTCGCCGGCCATGAGCTCGAACACGAAAGGGCTGATGACGAGCGGCATCGGACGCCCGCGGGCGATGGCGCGCAGGTCGTCGCACCGGCCGAGGAGCCGCGCCGCGCGGGAGAGGTCCAGGCCTACTTCTTCCCGAGCCTCACGGAACGCCGCGGAGAGCGCGTCCTCGTCGCCGGGATCGAGCCGTCCCCCCGGGAACGCCATCTGGCCCGCCCAGGGGTCGTCGGGCCTCCGAGTCCGCTCGATGAGCAGCACGCTGGTGGACTCCGGGCCCTCGGCGCGCAGGACCATGCACACCGCGGCCCGGCTCTCGGCCTCGAGGCGGCCTGGCGCGCGGCTCGAGAGGGCTCGCTCGATCCGGGAGATGGTCGTGTCTGGAGACGCCTTCGAGCTCATCGCCGGACGTAGACCCGCGTGCCCGGGTTGTCCGCGGTGGACACCACGCCGTGCCAGCCCTCGGGCAGCTCGGGCCCGACCCACCAGAACAGCCACCGGGCGTCAGCGGGCGCGAGGTTGACGCAGCCGTGGCTCCGTTCGCGGCCGTACTGGCTGTGCCAGAACGCCCCGTGGAGCGCGATCGCCAGGTGGAAGTACATGGTCCAGGGCACGTCCTCGATCAGGTACGGCTCGTCCACGTCGGTCGTCTCCGCCATGTCGCAGGACACGTACTTCGAGTGGATACGGAACGCCCCGACCGGCGTGGGGTGGCCCTGCTTCCCGGTGGAGACCAGGGTCGCGAACACGGGCCGCGCACCCTCGTACGCCACCAGAGTCTGCTCGCTCAGGTCCACGTCGATCCAGCGCTCGTCGCCGGCCACGTCGGGAGGAGGATCGATGCGCTCGATCCGCCGGGACAGCTCGGCCGACACCAGCTCGCCGCCGCCCACCGAGTAGTAGGCCTTCTCCGCGATCTTCGTCGTTCCGAGCATGGGAAACGCCGTGAACTGCGGGACGTCGCGGCCAGGCTCGATCCGGCCGTCGGCGCCGATGCGGCGCGACTTGGTGTCCCGCGCCGTCAAGACGATCGGCAGGGTGAGGTCGGCGCCGAGCTCGGCGCCGCGCAGGTCCGGCACGGCGCGCTTGAAGATCGCCGGGGATTCGACGTAGTTCAACCCTGACGTCCGCACCCAGCGGCGGCCGTTCTCGATGATGATCCGCTCCACCGTGACGTAGTACCCGCCCTTGAGCCGCGTGACGATGGGCCCCAGGGCAGGGTCCTCGCGTTCTTCCTCCTCTTCTTCGTCTTCCTCTTCTTCCTGCGGTTGCTCACCGCTCCCGCCGTCGGGGGCGGCGGTCGGCCCCGCCCGCCTCGCTTCCCGCTCCAGACGCCGCCGCTCCATCTCGGCCGCGTACTCCGACGGTGTGGGCGGGCGCCGGTAGAGCGGCGCTTTGTCGAGGCGGTTGCGTCCGTAGTCGTACGGCGTCGGGGAGTCGAGCCGGGGCGGCGTGGGCGTGAACGCGAGCGGAGGGGGCTCTTCACCCACGCGCATCGTCCGGCCGGAGCAGATGTATCCCGCGGGCTGGATGGGGTGCCACCGGCCCTCGCGGCAGCCCCGGCCCTCGAGCTCGCGGCCGAGCCTGACCCTGGTCCCGCGGCGCAGCACGCCGAGCCTCGGAGAGCGGCTGCTGGGCTCCGAGTAGATGTTGACGTTATGGAACAGGGCCACGCCGTGCATCGGGAACTCGGTGTGGTGCAGGACTCGCCTGATAGACAGGCTCTCCTCGACGGGCGCGTCGCCGTCGGGCTCGACGGCACCGGCTGCATCGCCGACCCGTGCGTCGGCTTCGTCCGTGACGACCGCGCCTCCGTCGGCTGATGCTCCGGCCTCAGACGTGGGGGCCGTGCTCGCGGCTCGCGCGGCCGGGTCGTTCGGTCCGGCGTCCCGTGGAGGAGAGCTCCGATGCTCCGAGCATCCCTGGACGAGCGCGCCGAGGAGCGCGAACCCGGCGATCCATCTCCCGCCACTCGTCATCATGTCGGCGTGGTAGCGCACTCCTCGGCGCGGAGCAAGCATGAGCTGGATCGTGGTCGGTCGTGGTCGCCAGGCCAGGGTCCCTTGACTCGGCAGTGGCGCTGGCATACGGTCCGGGCATCTTCGCACCGATGAGGAGGACAGGAATGAGATCGAGCACTCTCGTGATCGCGGGTCGGTTCACGATCGTCGGCGTCGTCGCGCTCCTGGCGTCGGCCTGTTACAAGGGCCGCTTCGAGGAGTGCACCCGGCGGGGCCAGGAGCTCCAGGGCCAGCTCGACCAGGCGAACACACGCAACCAGGAGCTGGACGAGCAGGTCCAGGCCCTGACCGCGGACAACGGCACGCTCTCGGACCGGCTCCGGGCGCTCGGCGAGGACGTGTCGGAGCTCAGGGCGCGCGAGGGGCAGCTCTCGACGGACCTCGAGGCGGCCCAGCGGCGCGCCGAGGAGCTCGCGCGGCGCGAGCGGGCGGCCGCCGACCGGCTGAATACCATGAGGTCCATGCTCGGCCGGTTCCGCGACATGATCGCGTCGGGACGGCTCCGGGTCCGCATCGTCCGGGGCCGCATGGTCATCGAGATGTCGTCGAACATCCTCTTCGACTCGGGGAGCGCGGACCTGAGCACCCAGGGTGAGGAGACCCTGGCGGAGGTCGCCGCGGTGCTCAGGGACATCCCGAATCGCGAGTTCCAGGTCGCGGGACACACCGACAACGTGCCCATCAGGTTGAGCCGCTTCCGCGACAACTGGCACCTCAGCACGTCCAGGGCGCTCGAGGTGGTGCAGTACCTCCAGGAGCAGGGGGTTGACCCGCGTCACCTGAGCGCGACGGGCTACTCCGAGTTCGCGCCCGCGACGTCCAACGACTCCGAGGACGGCCGCGCGGCCAACCGGCGGATCGAGATCGTGCTCATGCCGAACCTCGACGAGCTGCCCGACCTCTCCTCCCTCGAGCAAGAGATCGGCTCCACGCCGTAGCCTCGTACCCGAATCAATAAACACCGACCGTGGTCGTGGACGAAGGCACCGCGAAATCACTCGACCACGACCACGTTCCGCTACTGGACGATCATCCACGAGTAGCCGATCGTGAGCAGCAGGCTGGACACGTCGTCGCCCGAGCCCGTGATCTCGAACTCGGCGTCCTGCCAGAGATAGGCGAGATCGATCCGGAGGAGGCCCTCGTCGTCGTTGAACGCCACGTCGAGCCCGATGCCGGGCCGGAAGCAGAAGCTCATGATCATCTCGGACACGTCGATGCCCTGCGTCTCGGCGGTCTGGAAGGTCAGCATGGCCCCGAAGCCGACGCCCGCGCGCAAAAGGACGCGGCCGGCCGCGATCCGCAGCCCGATCTCGAGCGTCAGCGGGATGCCGTAGAGCCCGGTGACCGTGACGTCGTGCTCCGGCGCGACCACCGTCTCGGTCCCGTCGAGCTCCGTCTGGCTCGTCGCCGCCACCGTGATGGTCCGTGGCAGGAGGTGGAGGAAGCCGAGCTCGAGGTTGTAGTAGAAGTACCGCGGAGTGCGGTAGCTGAGCTCCAGGCCGGCGAGGTACCCGCCCCGGGGCCCGCTGATGCCGAGCGCGGGACCGAGGCGTGGGCCGAGGTAGAGCCGCCCGTACTCGCCCTCCTCGGCCGCTGCGGGCGCCGCGACCGCCAGGGACGCGAAGAGCGCCGCGAGTGGGATCAGGCGCCGCATCATTGTCCCTCCTGCGGGATGGCGAGGATCAGGGAGAAGTCCTCGCTCCAGGTCGCCTCGCACCCCGTGGGGTTGACCACGCGGACCCGCGTGACCAGCGCCATCTCGGTGATGAAGTCCGGGATCTCCATGTCCATCCCGTACATCGACGCGCCGGACTCGATGTCGCTCCAGGAGACGTCGGGCAACGTGACGTCGAGGCGGCTCGAGGACACGTAGACCACGCGGTCGGCCTCCAGGCTCATCTCGCCCATCGCGGCCAGGGCCGCCTGGTCCTCGGGGGTCAGCAGCTCCTCGGGCACCGAGTCCTCGAGGCTGACGTCGAACCACACCTCGGGGGGCGAGGCCGGCCCCTCGTCCCAGAGGCCCTCGTGGCCCAGCGCGAAGCTCCGGCCCTCGACCACGACGGGCTCGGTCGCCTCGGCGTCGGAGCTCGCAGGCGTGACGGACTCGACCTCGGGGCACGCCCCGTCGATCTCCTGGCAGCCGAGCATCAACGGGAGGAGCAGGACTGAGAAGCGAGCGCTCATGACGGTCGCCATTATACCCCTCGCGCCCGGAAGGTGAACGCTCCCGGTTCGGCCCATAATCGTCGGCTCCAGGGTCCGGCTCACGGGACCACGCGCCGGGCGACGACGGCTCGGGCCTCGTGGCCGTAGTCGCGGCGTACCCGGACGAGCTCGAAGGCCGGGTCGAGCATCGCCTCGACCTGCCGCGCCTGCTCGGCGTCGGCGACCTCGAGCACGAGCCAGCCTCCGGGGACCACGACATCCGCCGCCTGCGGGACGAGACGTCGGAACACCGCGAGACCGTCCTGACCTCCGTCGAGGGCCAGGCGAGGCTCCCAGCGCGAGACCTCGGGCTCCAGCCCGTCGATCCGACCCGACGGGATGTACGGCAGGTTGGCCACCACCAGGCCCACGGGTCCGGCGACCGGGGCGAGGAGGTCCCCGACCGCCACGGCGACGCGGCTGTCGAGCCCGAGCGCCTTCGCGTTGCCCGCGGCGACGAGCGCCGCGCGTCGGTCGATGTCCAGCGCGAGGACGCGCAGGTCCGGCCGTTCGCTGGCCACGGCCAGCGCGATGCACCCGCTGCCCGTTCCGACGTCCACCGCGACCTGGGGCGAGCCCGCGGGCACGACCGCGAGCGCCTCCTCCACGACCACCTCGGTGTCGGGACGCGGCACCAGCACGTGCGGATCGACCACGATCGGGAGCGACCAGAACTCACGCTCGCCGGTGATGTGGGCGACGGGCACGCGCTGCCTGCGGGTCTCGACGAGGCGGCGGTACACCGCGCGCTCGTCCGGATCGAGCGGGCGGTCGATGTCGAGGAACAGGCCGAGGCGATCGGTCCCGAGGGCGTGGGCGAGGAGCACCTCCGCGTCCAACCTGGCCGACGCGACTCCCCGCTTCGAAAGGTCGCTCGCCGTCCACTCCAGCACGCGTCGGATGGTCCAGATGTCCATGGGCTTGCCCGATCGTGGACACGAGGACTACCATGATATCCACGACGGTGGAACCGGCCTTGCTCCCGGCCATCGAAGACGACTAAAATGCGGTCGTCCGTACGCGCGAGAGGATGCTGCCGATGAAGAGGCTCGCAACCTGTGTCGCCCTGTGGGCGCTGGTGGTCCCATCGATGGCCGCTGGTCAGACGACCGTGACGGTGCTCGGCCTGAGGAGCGCCCCCGCGGAGGAAGACGTGGCCCGGCAGATGACCGAGGCGCTGAGGCGCGCCGCGCAGGCCGCGTCGTCCCCGGAGCTGACCTACTCGGGCCGCACGAACGACCTGGCCCAGCTCCTCGTCCTCTTCGACTGCGACGGGCCGACCCCGCAGTGCCTCCAGCGGATCGGCGAGAGCCTGAGCTCGAACCGGCTCGTCTACGGGCTCCTGGAGCCCCAATCGGGACGACCCGACGCCGACTTCCAGATCGATCTCGTGCTGTTCGACGTCGAAACCAGCGAGGACGTGCGCACTCTCCGGGAGGTCGTCCCGCGGAGCACGAACGCCGAGGGCATGAACGCGCTCGCCTCGCGCTTCTACCGCGCCCTGACCACGAGGGTCAGCCAGGGGAGCCTCTCGGTTCGGTGCAGCGTGGCAGGGGCACACGTGTTCCTCGGCGACCGCGAGGTGGGCACCACCGGCGCCGACCCGCTCGTATTGAGGGAGCTCGAGCCGGGCGAGGTCCGGCTCAGGGTGACGCACCCCGACTTCCAGGAGTTCACCCGCGAGGTGACCATCGCGGCGGACCAGCTCCTCGAGGTGGACGTCGCCATGACCCAGGCGGAGGAGGTCCCCCCCGACGACGACACGGACCTGGCCGACACCGAGCCGGAGCCGACCGGCGATACCAACGACCAGCGGAGCCTCGCCTGGCTCGGGTGGTCGTCCCTCGGGCTCGGCGTGGTGCTCGGAGGCCTCGGCCTCTGGGGCTCGCTCGACGTGTACTTCGCCAATACCGACAGTGTGCTCCACACCGAGCGGGAGCACTGGCCCTCGGAGACGAACGTGTGCGACCAGGCCGATGACGGGACGATCCGCAACGAGTCCGGCGACTACACCGCGCAGGACGTCGCCGACCGGTGCGGCCGCGCCCGGGCCTGGCAGGCGCTCCAGTTCGTGATGTACGGGCTCGGCGCCGCCGCGATCGGCGTGGGCATCTGGCTCCTCGTCCGGGAGGTGCAGCGCCGGGACGACGACGGCGAGGGGGAGCAGGCCGCGCTCCGGCTCACGGTCGACCCCGTGGTCTTGAACGGCGGCGGGGCGCTGTCCGCCTCGCTCTCCTTCTGAACCGCGTTGCCCCGACGGCGATCCAGCGCAGGCCCGGGAAAGGTCAGGCTCGTGGCCGGGACCGCGGGCGGCCGGCAGGTCCGTGTGCGCTCGGGTCCCGGCGTCAGACCCACTCCGCTGCGGGTGCGCGAGGCGCTCTTCTCGATCCTGGGGGATCAATGCGTGGGGAGCCGGGTGCTCGACGCCTGCGCGGGGACGGGGGCACTGGGCCTCGAGGCGCTCAGCCGGGGCGCCGCGTCTGTGTGCTTCGTCGAGAAGTCCGCCCACGTCGCGGCCACGCTGCGGGAGAACCTGGACCGGATCGGCCTGGCCGACGCTCGGGTGGTCCACGGCGACGTGCTGCGCGTCATCCCGCGGCTAGGCCGCGAAGGATGCCGTTTCGACCTCGTGTTCGTGGACCCGCCCTACGACCTCGGGCTCGCCGGACCCATCGCCGGGGCCCTCGTGGGCCACGGCGTGCTTGCGTCGCAGGCGCTCGTGGTGATAGAGCATCCGCCCGGCGAATTGCCGATGTCCGAGGGGCTGCGTTTGGTGGACCAGCGCCGGTACGGCAACGTGGCGCTGGCGTTTTTCGACGCTCACGAGGGGGCGTGAGGCGTTCCCGGAAGGCCACGACGATGTCCAGCGACGATCCCCGGAGACCGCGCCTGCGCAATGGCCTCGCCATCTACCCCGGGTCCTTCGATCCCATCACGAACGGTCACATCGAGGTGATCGAGCGGGGCCTCGACGTGTTCCCGAAGCTCGTCGTGGCGGTCGCCCACAACCCGCGAAAGACTCCCCTGTTCACGACCGAGGAGCGGACGAAGATGATCCGCGAGACCCTCGCGGGGCGAAAGGGCCTCGAGGTGGATTCGTTCGAGGGGCTGCTCGTCGAGTACGCGAAGCACCGCGGTGCGAGGGTCATCCTCCGGGGCCTGCGGGCCGTGGCGGACTTCGAGTACGAGTTCCAGATGGCGAACATGAACAAGAAGCTCGCGCCGGAGATCGAGACGCTGTTCATGATGACCGGAGAGAACTACTTCTTCCTGAGCTCGCAGAACGTGCGGGAGGTCGCGTCCTTCAACGGACCCCTGGACGACCTCGTCCCCGAGAACGTCGCCGCCGCGCTCCGCGAGAAGCTCGTGCGGTCCAGGTAGTCTGCCCGGCCGCTCCTCGCATGTGCTATCGTAGTAATGGTGTTACGGGTCGTCCTCAAGAAGGTCCGGGGCCGCGGCGCCTCGGCGATCGTGGGGACCATCGGTCGCAGGCCGACCCCCGGTCGCCCGCTGGTCGTGGC
>Ga0233425_10003959_pt1 | contig 25777 bp, 18 predicted proteins | sample Watercolumn_Towu_2_FD_181712 | JGI IMG/M metagenome (GOLD analysis project Ga0233425, IMG submission 181712) | Freshwater microbial communities from Lake Towuti, South Sulawesi, Indonesia - Watercolumn_Towuti2014_140_MG | ecosystem: Environmental > Aquatic > Freshwater > Lake | place... | reverse complement strand
TGAACCCCACGCCTGCGTTCAGGAATCGCGGCCCGATGCGCCGGTCCATGCCGACCGCACGGGACACCTCAACCACGTCCGCATCGGTGCACTCGCACAGCGCCGACAGGCTGTTGATCGAACTGATGCGTTGCGCCAGGAACGCGTTGGCCGCCAGCTTCGACAACTCGCTCGACCACAGGTTGGTCGTCAGGATGCGTTCGCGCGGCACCCAGTGCGCGTAGATGGCGACCAACTCGGCAACCGCTCGTTGTCCGGAGTCCGTCGCGTGGCCGCCGATCAGGACGCGATCCGGGGTCTCCAGGTCCTTCACCGCAGTGCCTTCCGCCAGGAACTCCGGATTGGAGAGCACCTCGAAATGAACGCCCGTGCTGCCGGCCTTCAGAATCCGTTCCATGGCTTCAGCCGTGCGGACCGGCAGCGTGCTCTTCTCGACGACGATCTTGTCCGACTTCGAGTGCGCCAGGATCTCCCGCGCGGTCTTCTCCCAATACTGCAGGTCGGCGGCGCGGCCCGCGCCACGCCCGAAGGTGCGCGTGGGCGTGTTGACGCTCACGAAAATGATATCGGCTTCTTCTATGCCGGTTCCCACATCCGTGGAGAAGAACAGATTGCGCCCCAGCGCCTGGGTGACCAGCGCGTCGAGTCCCGGTTCGTAGATTGGCGGCTTCCCCGACTGCCACGCGGCAATTCGGCGGGCATCGATGTCCACGACGTGGACACGGTATTGCGGACACTTGCTGGCGATCATGGCCATCGTCGGCCCGCCAACGTACCCGGCCCCGATGCACAGTATAGTCGTCGTCATAGGCGTTCCTCCTTGTGGAGCGCTTGGCTCACACGTCTAGACATGTATCATCTTTCCATCCCGATGGCATGCAAAATCCCGCCGGGATGTCGGGGTCCCGGGAGTCGTCCGCTCAGGCGCGCCGCACTTCCCGCCGATGAGGGGGCCCTGCTTGATTCTCCGCAAGGAGCGATACGGCCATGACATCAGCTTCCATCACGCCGCACGAGACAGAATGCGATTTTGCAGCTCTCCAGGTGCGCCTTGGGGCCGGACACACACGCCGCAGGCTGATCCGCCAGACCACGCACATCGCCCGCATGTTCGGCGGCGGCCGGGCACGCTTTCACGTCGAGAACATGATCTGGCTGCACCACCTCCTCGCCGTGGTTCTGCGCCTGACGGGACTCTACCGCCGCGCGTGGCTGAACGCCATGCGTCCGGTCGTGCGCTGCCGCGCGGTGCGAATCAAGGGCCTGCCCGCGGCGTTCGACGGCTTTCGCCTGCTCCACCTCTCCGACCTGCATTGCGATGCGGACGCCGCTTTCGTGCCCGAGGTGATCCAGCGTCTCGCCGGCGTGGAATACGACGCCTGCATGATGACCGGCGATTTCCGCCTCCAGACCTTCGGCTCCTACGCGCAAGCCATCGGCGGGATGCGCAAGCTGAAGGCCGCGCTCGCCACGCCCGCCTATGCCGTGCTGGGTAATCACGACTATTTGGAGATGACCGCCGATCTCGAGGCCATGGGCATCCGCGTCCTGCTCAACGAGGCGGTTCCGATCGAGCGCAGGGGCGCGCGGATCTGGATTGCCGGCGTGGACGATGCGCACTATTATGAAACTGCGGATATCGAAAGGGCATCCCGCGATATCCCGCCGGGCGAAACCGCCATCCTGCTGGCCCATTCAGCCGACGTCTATCCGGATGCCGCGAAGAAGGGGTTTGCCTTGATGCTGTGCGGCCACACACACGGCGGCCAGATGTGCCTGCCGGGCGGAGTCATGGTGATCAAGAACAGCCGGTGCCGGCGACGATTCTGCAGGGGTGCCTGGCAGCACGGCGAATTGGCCGGCTACACCTCCAGCGGCACGGGTTCATCCGGCCTGGCCGTCCGGCTCAACTGTCCTCCCGAAATCGTGGTGCACCGACTGGAAAAGGACGGCTAGCCATGGGAAAATACTCCATCAAGGGATCCTACGCGTTCGACGAGCGACTGGATCGCGACTTCGCGCGAGTCATCCGCGCGCTGACAGAGTCGGAAGACGGTGCCCTGTGCCGCGCCCTGGTCCTGATCGGCGGCTATGGGCGCGGCGAGGGCACTCCGCTGATCGTTGACGGCCGCCAGGAACCGTTCAACGACTACGACTTCGTGGTCGTGTCCGTGCCGATGAACCGGCGACGCCGGAACACCGTTCAGGCCCGGCTGCGGCGGATGGAACAGCAGCTTTCAGGAGCGCTCGGCCTGCCGGTGGATTTGCAGCTCTATCCGTCCAACGGGTTGCCGCGGGCCGAGTTCTCGCTGCTGAACTACGAAATGAAATATGGGCACAAGGTCGTATGGGGCGATCCGGCCGCGCTCGACGCCATGCCGAACTACCCTCACGACCGGATTCCGCTCTCGGAGGGAACACGGCTTCTGCTCAATCGCGGCAAGTTGCTGCTGGATGTCCGGCGCGCCTTGCGAACCGGGCGGGCATTGAGTGCGGACGAGCGGCTGCGCTGCGCGAAATTCCTTTTCAAGGCGCAGCTCGCCTTCGGCGACTGCGCGCTCCTGATGTCGCGTGCCTATGACCTGAGCTATACCGTCAAGAAGGAACGCATCAGGAACCCGCTCCCGCACGCCGTGCCGGACGCCCCATTCCTGGTCGAACGCTACCGCGCGGCCATCGCACTCAAGGAGTGGGGCGACTACGCCTTCCTGCCGGAATACCCGCTGGCCGATGAATTCGAGCTCGTTCGGAAGTACTACCTTCGCTTCTTCCGGTGGTATGAATCCGCCCGGCTGCAGACAGAGACGTCCGGTTCGGCCGCCTATACCCGCGCGCTTCTTCGCGGCCCGCGCGAATGCCCCCCCTGGAAGGCGGCCCTGTTGAACGCGCGGGTATTCGGCGGTAAGGCTGCGGCGCCCGACGTCGGCTTCCTGTGGGCGCATCCGCGAACACGGCTTTACCTTTCGCTGCCGCTTCTGCTGGCGGACGACCCCCTCGACACCGCCGCGCTCGCGGAAGTATTCCAGATGACCGATCCGCAACGTGACGGAGCAGAAGAGCGGTTCTATCAATTACAAAGGAGGTTCTCATGACACATAGCGAATGCCGGGGGAGTCGCGACAACCTGCACTCGGTCATCTTGGCCGGCGGAAGTGGCACACGATTCTGGCCCTTGAGCCGGGAACTGATGCCCAAGCAGCTTCTCCATATCCTCGGCAACCGAAGCATGCTTGCCTGCACACTGGACCGTGCGATGAACCTTGTTCCTGAAGACAGGGTTTGGATTGTCACCACCGCGCAACAGAGCGTGGCGATTCGTCGCGAACTTCAGTTCTTGGGCATGAATCGAGTGCGAGTTATCGAGGAGCCCGGGGGGCGGAACACGGCAGCGGCCATCGGCCTGGCAGCCGTCCACGTTATGGCGCTGAACCCCGCAGCTGTCATGGCGATTCTTCCCGCTGACCATCATGTGGCACGCCCCGAGCGGTTGGGCGATGTCATCCTCTCGGCAATCGGCATGGCCGAAGACGACTGGTTGGTTACCGTGGGCATTCCGCCCACAAAGCCGGAAACCGGTTACGGCTACATTCATCGCGGCCATTCTCTTTCCCGTACAGGGGCGTCCCCGTTGGAAACCGAAGCCTATGCCGTGGAACGTTTCGTCGAAAAGCCGGATCGTGGAACGGCGGAACAATACCTGGCAAGTGGTGAGTACTACTGGAACGGAGGCATCTTCGTGTGGACGGTCCGGCGGTACATGGAAGAGCTGGAAAGGCACCTGCCCGCCCACCGGCGCGCTCTTGACCGCATCGCAACAATGCTCTCCGGCGCACGGCCAGACGCCCGGGAGATCGGCAATCTCTACAATGGGATGGAGTCCGTTTCGGTTGACTATGGAATCATGGAACATGCGGAGCGTGTGGCTGTCATCCCCGCGGACATGGGGTGGAGCGATGTGGGGAGCTGGGAATCCCTGCGGGAGGTTCTCTCCAAGGATTCCGACGGCAATGTTATACGGGGAGATGTGATTGCCGATCGAACCCGCAATTCACTGATCCATGCCGGCCAGCGGCTCGTGGCCGTTCTGGGGATGGAGGGGATTGTGGTCGTCGAGACAGCGGATGCCGTGCTGGTCTGCCCGGAGGCGCGCAGCCAGGACATCAAGCGGATTGTCGAACAGCTTCGCGCGAAAGACCGGCCCGAAGCCCGTATCCACACGGAGGTACATGAGCCTTGGGGGACCTGCCGGGTGTTGGATCGCGGCGAACGCTATCTGGTGAAATGCCTGGATGTGCGCACAGGCGCATGCCTCAGTTGCCAGAGCCATGAGTTCCGATCCGAACACTGGACGGTAGTCCAGGGCACCGCGACCGTGACCCTCGACGGCAGGGTTCTGCAAATCCACCCCGGGGAAAACCTGCTCATCATGGCCCGGCAGAAACATCGTCTCGAAAACCAGGGCGGAGAGACACTGCGCGTGATCGAGGTTCAGACAGGCAGCCACCTGGGTGAAGACGACATTGTTCGTTATCAGGACGACTGTAGGCGTTCCGTCACGGACGCGGGAGACGCATCCCATGCCCCTTGACGTCGGCAAGAGCGGCGGGCGCGAATCAATCCCGGGAATAGCACTGTTGCGCGGAAGCTTCCTTCCGGGCCGGGGCCGAGAAACCCTGCGCGCGCGCCTTGCGCATGCTCGAAGGGCATCCCTCCAGCCGTGTCCGCCTCCCGGGAGCAACCACATGGCGTCCATCGGACCACAGCCCGTAATCAACACCGGAGTCTCACCATCATGAGCGCATCCACAACAACGCGGAAGGCGCGGAAAACGCCGTCTTCCATTGGATTGTTCTTTTTCATTGATGCGTTCGGCTGGGAAGTGTACCAGCGGAACCGATTCTTCCTTGCCGATCTTGTCAAGGACTCGAAGAAACTTGAAACCATCCTGGGCTATTCCTCCGCCTGTGACCCGTCCATCATCTCGGGTCTGCTGCCCTCCGAACATCGGATGTGGTCCTCGTTCTACTACTCGCCGTCCACCTGTCCCTACCGCTGGCTGCGCCATCTCCGGATCCTGCCGGACGCGCTCTTCAACCGCGGGCGCGTCCGCTACTGGATGAGTCAATGGATCAAGCGGATCCACGGATTCACGGGCTACTTCATGATCTACAGCGTACCGTTCCGCGTCCTGCCGTATTTCGACTACTCCGAAAAACGCAGCATTTGGCGCGAGGGGCTGCTGCGGGGCAAAACGATCTTCAACCGCCTCGACGAGCAGGGCAGGCCCTATTTCGTTCATACCAGCGGAACGTCCGATCTCCAAAGGTTCACCGAGTTGCGCGGCAAGCTTGAAGACGGAGCGATCGAGTTTGCCTATGTCTCGCTCGGTCGGCTGGATGCCCTCATGCACCGGGTCGGCAACAGCGGCGAGGAGGTCACCGCTCTGCTGCGTTGGTATGAGGAACAGATTCGCGCCACCATCGCCGCCGCCGAAGCCTCCTACGAGCGGGTCTCCTGGTATGTCTTCACCGATCACGGCATGCACAACACCACTGGCGGCCACGATCTGATTGCCGATGTCGAACGGCTCGGGCTGGAATACGGGAAGGATTACGTCGCCTTCTACGACGCCACCATGGGAAGGTTCTGGACGCTGACCGACCGCGCCCGCACGGCGCTCACCGGCCTTCTCGGGGCCCATCCGCAGGGCCGCCTCCTGCCTGACGAGGAATTGAAAGCCCTCGGGGTCTTTTTCGAAGACCGCCTGTATGGCAACCTGATGTTCTTGATGAACTCCGGCGTCCAGATTGTCCCCAGCTATATGGGAGCGACCCGCATGCCCGGCCTGCACGGGTTTCATCCCCAGGACGCCGATTCTTACGCCACGATGCTCAGCAATCGCCCCCTGCCGGAGTCCTTGCAACGCATCCATCAGATCTACGGATTGATGGAACGTGAAGTGGCCGGGCGGCCTGACGACGCGCACACAACCCCGGAACGGACCTGGCCCTAGCACTGCCCTTTACCCAATGGGTGCGTCAAGGCCCTGCGGGAGTTGGAAGCGGCGGGACACTTTACACCGCCGGTGGCGCAAGCGGAGAACGGCGCCAAGACGCCCAGGCGGTTGGCGGAGCCGGTAGCGGAACCGACCGGAGTGCCGGGGTTCAAGTCGCTTGGCGGTGCGGGAGTGCCCGGGGTCGGTCAGGAGGGTGTTCTTGCACCCGGCCTTGATGGCGGACGCCAAAAGGCGTATGATGTGATCGTTTTCAGGTCGGGGAACGTAAGTCGGTCGGACGTGCGGGCGCGGGTGCCCTCGGAGCCTCATGGCAACGGCGGCTTCGGCTGCGATCCGGTCTTCGCGCCGGAAGGAATGGATCGAACCTTCGCCCAGCTCTCTATCGACGAGAAAAATGCCATCAGCCACCGCGGTCGCGCCGTCGTGGCGGCTGCACAGCGCATCGGCGAGTTCCTCTCGCAATGCGGAATTCAGTAACCGGAGTCACAAACCCCAATGAACCTCATCCAGGCCATCACGCTCGGCATCGCACAGGGACTTACTGAGTGTTTGCCCATCAGCAGTTCAGCCCATCTGCGCCTCGTGCCCGCTGTCATGGGCTGGGAAGATCCGGGCGCGGCCTTCACGGCAATCGTGCAGATCGGCACGCTCGCGGCGGTACTGATCTACTTCGCCAAAGACATCGTCTCGATCAGCGACGCGGTGATTTCAGGAGTGCTGAAAGGCAGGCCGTTCGAAACGGATGAGTCAAGAACGGGATGGATGATCGCTGCGGGCACCATCCCCATAGTCGTGTTCGGACTCGCTTTCAAAGACCAGATCGAAACCACCCTGCGCTCGCTCTACTGGGTCTCGGCTGCGATGATCGTGCTGGCTCTCGTGCTCACAGTGGCCGAGCAGCACACCACAAACCGCGCCCGGCAGGGGCAGCGTGGAAAGGCAATCCGCGAGATCGGCTGGCTCGACACAATGATTATCGGCTTCGCTCAGGCTCTGGCGCTCATTCCCGGCTCGTCGCGCTCAGGGGTCAGCATCACGGCGGGGCTGTTCCGCAATCTCGACCGCGAAACCTCGGCACGCTTCTCATTTCTGCTCTCCCTGCCTTCGGTCTTCGCTGCGGGCGCCTATCAGCTCTACAAGACATGGGATGTCATCACCGCCTCGAACGACAACATGATCGCAATTGCCGTTGCGACCATCTTCGCATTCGTTTCCGGATACCTCTCCATCGCTTTCCTGCTCACCTATCTGAAGCGCCATAGCACCGGCATCTTCATCGCCTACCGGCTGTTGGTCGGAATCGGACTTCTTGTCATGATCGGTACCGGCCATCTGCTGCCATAAAAGACATGGCTGGAATTGCAGGGGCAGACCTGCCTGTCTGCCCTCATGAAGTACTGGAGCAAACGGATAGGACATACAAACCGCATTTGTAACTGCTCAGCGGAGGTAGCCGCCCCAAAGCGGGCGGCTACCTGAGAGGGTTTCGGAGCATGGGCGCGGCGAGCGCGCAGATGTGCCGCCCCTGCATGACCATGACGCTTGCCATGCAGAAACAGGACGACACCCAGCCCGGTTGAGTCCAGCCCAAAAAGCGGGTCTTCTTTCGGTTGCGTTTCGGGGGAGGGAGTAGACTGTGCTTCGTCAGCGCGAGGATTGGCTGGGGTCAATTCTCTCAGGTGCCCCCCCGTAACGGTCGCTGAGTAGTTACCTGTGGTGAAGACTTTCGCCTCTTCCACCCCAGAATCATTGGCCTTCCTCGCTCCTCACACCCTCAGCAGAGAAAGTCGGCCTAGCGCTCTGTTATCGTAACCGTGACGAGTCCCCATCCGTTTGGCCCAGCATCCTGGACTTGGTGTCTTTCCAGACCCCCGCGAGTTGGCCGGTTTTGAGTTTCCGGTTCGCCGCCGCGAGCACCACGACATCCATCAGAAACGCCACTGTCGCGACGGGCAGCCTCAGGACGGCTTGCAGCGGGGAGAAACTCCTGAGCCGGCGCCAGCGCACGGAAAAGGCGCCGGGATAGATTATCCACCATCCGCCCCGCTCAGCCCGCTCCCGGATCAGCGCGCGGAACCAGTCCGGATCGCGGGCGTTGTTCTCGGCGATGATCTGCCCGGCGTCGTTGTCCCCGACATGTTGCTGAAGGTAATCGCGCAGGTAGGTGTAGACCGTGTGCCCGATCTGTTGGCGCCGCTGGTTGAAAAAGACATCCTTCACACCCGTGTACGCTTCGAAGATGTGCGATGCGTCCGGCGCGCGAACGACGCGGCGGTTGTCTCCGGGTTCACGCAACAGGTTCGTGCAGAGCATCTGTTTGAGAAATCCGTCTTCCACCAGCAGACCAAGCGGCATGTGAACGCGCCGCAACAACGGCCCGCGTGCGCAGTACAACTGGCCCGTCAGTTGTCCCGGCGCCGCCTGAGTTATGCCCGATACCGCGAGGGATATGCGGTCGGACACGCTCTTGCGGCGTTTCGCGCCAATATGCTTCTGCGGCAGATCCGTGGATACCGCAGCATGAGCGTGCCGCTCAAGGGCGAGCACCATGTTCTTCAATGTGTCGGGATGCCCAAAGCGAATGTCGGCGTCCATCAGAAAGATGTAGTCCGCCTGTGGATCGCTGAACCGGTGAACGAAAAGATTCCAGGCATTGACCTTGCCGGGCTCGGCCACTTCCTCCACGCGCCAGGAGAAAACCCCGTCCGGAAGCGAGACCGCGCCCTGTTGCAGAGTCAGGGACGCCTCCCCTGCCGTGCCGTCCGCGCAGCCGTTGGGAACAACAATGACCTCGATCCGCCGATCACGAGCCGGCGATAGCTCCCGGATCAGGCTCTGCGCCAACAACGATCGCAGCGTTCCCCCGATGCACTCTTCCTCGTTCCACGCCAAGATGCCGATGCTGATGATCATATTACTCGCCCCCGTCCTCCGCCTTCTCGTCCGCCCGCCCCTCCGCTGCGCGGGGCGGCCGAATCACATTCCACAAGGTCAAGTTCCTGCGCCCCACCTCCTTGACCGACTGAAGGCCGTTCCAGAGCAGGGACTTCGCGCCGGGACGCTGCCAGCGAATGCGCCAATGCGGCGTCGGCACGGCGCCGAGATAATCCTTGAAACGCGCCAGCGAAAGATTGGGCGAGCCGCCGAAATTGATCGTCCACTCGGCGCCGAACTCGCGTTTCACCGCTTCGCCCGCGCGCAGGTAAAGGGCCGGGATCAAGCCGGAATCCTCGGTGCGGTAGGCCACGCGCCAGAGCCAGGCGCAGCGGTGATCGGGCGACAAAAGGACGGTGACCAGCGCGCAGGGCTCGTGCGGCGCCGACGAGGGCGCGGCCGCGAACAGGCGGCAGACTCCTATCCTCTCCAAGTCCCGGATATTGTCGAGAAGCGTCGCGCGCCAGGCGCGCGAGGCCACCCACTTGAACTTGGTCAGCGTCTGGTTGTGCATCCGGTCGAACCGGTCGAGGGTTTCCGCCTCCGCCGTCTTCCAGCCGAACACATGGCGCCCGGCGGCGCTCGCCGATTCCTGGCGTTTGCTTCGGTTCAACTGCCGGACCAGATCATCGGCGGGACAGGCCGGCCAGACATGGGTGTAGATCTGCTCCGCGCGGCAGCCCGCATAGATCAACCCTCGTGCGTCGGGCAGGCCCGGCGCCGACTCGGTGTCGATGACGTCCAGCCCCCGTTGCAGTTCCCTGGCCAGACCCTTGAGAAGGTCCATGCCCTGGGTCACACGTTTGGGCTCGTTCCACTCGGGCGCCAGGATCGGGCCGGCGTAGAACAGGGGAAAGCTGCTGCAATAGCGGAGGCCGGCCCTGCTTCGCGCAAGCACCGCCCATCCCGCCGCCAGCGTCCCATCCTCCCGAAAAGCGCCGACCCGCCACACACGAGCCGCCGGGTGCTCATGCGCGGCCAGCGCGCGAAGGGTACCGGCTCGCAAAAAGGCGTTTCCCTGCGGCGAAACGCGGACCAGCTCATCCCAGGCCGCCTCTTGCGTCGGCTGTATCTCGCGAAAACCAAACACCATCCCTCTCCTGTTTCCTTTCAGCGGCCGCAAAGTCGCAGCCAATAATGAATCGCCCGCGCTTTGCTCTTGTCAGCGCAAGCGTGGTATAACCAGTGGCGCTTGAATAACGTCGCGGGCAGCGAGCGGCAGCGCAGGAAGACCTGTCGGTTGAAACGGGGGTCGATCATCGTTTCCATGCCGCGCTCACGCATGACTCGGGAAAGCGCCCGCTGGTCCCAGAGGGGATCGGTATCTTTCAGGGCTTCCGCAAAGCACTCGGCAACGGCCCGGCCCGGGGCATAAACCAGGACACCGCTGTTGATCTGATCGGGCAGCTTGTCGGGCACACAGCCGATCTGACCGGCGGGGATGACCGGCAGAGCCGGAGCATCGTTCGCAACGAGAACATCGGAATCCATGACGCACACTTGGTCGTAGTCCTGCCACCAAGGCAGTTCGGGTAGCAGGATCTTCTGCCAAGTGAGTTTCTTGCCCGGCAGATTGCGAATCACCGAAGACAGAACCTTCAGGTCATAGCCGTGTCGGGCGCAATAGCGTTCCAGCCGGGAACGACAAGAACGATTGAAGTCCCGCAGGTAAGCGTCCCCGATAACAATGGTCGCCACGCATGTGTTGGCTTGATTCATAGCCTGCGATTCTCCAGAATCGGAGAGTTTGTGCCATGACAACTACCATTATCGTTGGCATTGCGGGCGGTTCCGGCTCGGGAAAAACAACCCTCGCCGAGGGACTGCGCGATCTGACGGCGGATTCCGGCAGTGTGGTGATTTCCCAGGACGACTACTATCTGGGGTTGCCGGCCGGCATGGCGGCGACGGACTACAATTTTGACGAACCTGCGGCGCTGGATCTGGACCGGCTCGCGGATGATCTGACGGCGTTGAAGGCGGGACGCGCGGTGCGGCGGCCGGTCTACGATTTCGTACGGCATTGCCGATCCGATACGACACAGGAGACAGCGCCGGCGCCGCTGATCATTGTCGAGGGACTGTTCCTTTTCACTTGCCCAGCGCTTCGGAATCTCTTCGATGTGCGCTTCTTTGTGGACGTTCCCGCGAACGAACGACTGCGCCGCCGCCTCCGCCGCGATCAATTGACCCGGGGCCGGAGCGAATCGGACATCCGGGATCAGTGGACGCGCCTGGTGGAGCCGATGTACCTGAAGCATACGCTGCCGACGCGCGCATGCGCGCATTTCGTGCTGGACATGCCCCATCCCGACGATCTGGCCTACAGCGAACAGATCGTTGTCATGTGGGGCATGGTTGAAACCCGGTTGCGCGCTGGTCATGGCTAGAAACAATCCTTCAGGTGCCTGTCCTCGAAAATATCGAATCCCAGCGCTGACTTGACATAGTAGAGCAGGAGAAACACCCCGATCCCGGCCAGCAGTACGACAACGCCTGTGATGACGCAAACGCCGACACTGCCGACGAAAGCGCGCACGAACACGGATGCCGCGGTCTGAAGGCGGTAAAGCCAGTACGGTGTTGAAAGGACCTGCCGGTCAATCGCCGCTGCGTTCCGGACGAGCATGCTTTCGACCCGCTCCATCTCAAACCGGCGGATGGCAACCCGAATGGCTTCATCCAATGCTTCCGTCGACACCGGTTCCATCAGGCAGCGAAACAGGCAGTCCTGATTGAAGGCATCGATCAAGCGGAGGCGATCACTCCCCCCGGAAATCAGGATGATCTTGCTCTCTGGATGGCTGAGATGCAATGCGCGGCAATACGCCAGGCTGTCTCCCGCGTCTGACCGATCCCAGACGATCCCCACGGGAACCGGGCCACACGAGAGGTGACCGTCCGCCTCTTCCGGGGTCTCTGCAACCAAACAACGGTAAGTGAGGCGGAGCCGATGAAGCGTTGGCGCGAATCCCGGCGCAGCCGATTTGCGCAACAGAAGCGCGTCCTTCTCCTTCACGGGGCACCGCCTGAGGAGGCGGTCATGCACGCCAACAATCTGCCGAACAGGGTCCGGCAGACAATCCGCAGATCCTCGAGTACGCTTCGATAGCGTTCATAGTAGAACGCGTCGGCGGTCGTCACCGGCATGGCAATATCATCCACCGTTGCATGGAAAGTATGATAACCGAAGGCAGCCGGATAATAGCGGCGCAACCGCTTTCGCAGATCGGCGTCCCGATCCGGATGCAACGGCGCGTGGCCGCAGAGCCAAAGCCGCCCCAGCGCGGCAAGCGCGATCAGCGGAAACAAATCCAGCGACAGCCCCGTGAATACGCGGTTCAGCCGTGGGGATTCCGCGGTTGGAAACCAGTATGGCAGACGCCGCACCCGTGAACCGGCGGAAAGCCTCGGACTGAACCGGAAACGGCCTTTGTCGAGCGCTCTCAGCGCCAGATAAAACAGGCAGAAGGGAAGGGCCTGACATAGCGCCAGCACGACCGCGCCCACCCAGCCCACGACCGCGCGCGCCATGTCGGTCGTGCGCAATGGCGCTTCCAGCGGGGCCAGCAGCCAGGGATCGGCGATGTCCACCATCGTGCCGTCGGCCGGATCAATCAGTCGCGCACCCGAAACAATGCGGTCCCTGATCTCCAGATTCCGCCCCACATAGGTGTCATCCATGACGACAGCCCCGGACAACGCCGTTTGGCGATCCAGGATCACTCCGCTGCCGATCACTGCGTTGGGTCCGACTATGGACATGGGATGAAGGCGGCAGTTGTCACCGATAATCAGCGGCGGGCGTAGATCCACGGAAGGGGGAATGACGACATTGCTGCCGATACAGGCGCCTTCCCCGCCACCGAAACCCGGCCGCACATACCGGGCAATCTCGCCCCCGACCAGCCGCATGTTCAGTTTGTAATAGGCGCTCAAATCGTCCAGCCGCACCGGATCGAGGCCCAACGCTGTCCATTCATTCGATGTCGCGTTCCACTTGCCGTTTGCAAGGGCGCTGACCGCCGCCGCATCGCGACTCAGGAAACAGGCTATGCCGCCGGCCGGGTGGCGCAGATGCCAGGCGCCCTCCGCGCCGGGAGTGGATCGAGCGGCATCCCCGTCCGTCTGCGGAGCTTGCAGCCGCCGCGGGAAGACCGGACCGGCGATGTACAACAGCCCGTCTTCCCATCGCCGGGGTGAGCGTCGCAGATAGGCTTCAGGATCGGATATCTTCTTGAGAAACCCGTAACTGATCCGCAAGCCCCATCGGCTGCCGTCGCCGCCGTACGCTTCGATCTCGTCGGCCCCGTCGCCCAGCACCAGGCACACGTCCTTGGCGTCCAGCGCGGCAGCCCATTCCAACCAGTACTCCAGCAGCGGCTTGCCGCCCACGGGCGCCAGACACCAGGGGCGACCGTTGAGCGCGTTGCCCCAATCCACCGGAACCCCGGTTTGGAACACGGCTTTCATGCTTCCGCTCCGAGCGCCTCCTCCACGGTATCGAATATCTCGAAGATCTTGTAGGCGCGGGTAATCTCGAACACCATGCGGGCCTTGTTGCTCAGGCGGGCGATCCGGATGTCGCCGCCGCGTTCGGTCGCGCGCTTCAGCAGGGCAATCAGCACCCCCAGCCCCGCGCTATCGATATAGTCCATCTCTCCCGCATCCAGCACAATCTGCCGAACGGCATCGTTCTCGGCCATCCACTTCTGCATCTGCCCACGGAACGTATCCACTCCGGCGGCATTCAGCGGTCCGCCGATCGCAGCGACTCCCTTCCCCTCCCGAATCTCCATACGCATGTTCATCACGGGCTCCTTTCTAGTATGCACCGCGGCCTAACAGGACCGCTGGCACGGTTTTCAACATGATCACAATGTCCTTCCGCAGACTCTGGCTTTGGATGTACTGCAAGTCCAAACGGACCTGCTCTTTGAAGGGGATCTCCGAGCGCCCCTGGATCTGCCACAGGCAGGTCAGGCCAGGCTTGGCATGCAGGCGTTTGCGGTCTTCCAGCGTGTACTCGGCCACCTCGCGCGGAACCGGAGGGCGGGGACCGACAAGCGCGAGATCCCCGATGAGAACGTTCAGAAACTGGGGCATCTCGTCAATACTGAAACGCCGGATAAAACGACCCACCCGTGTGATCCGCGGATCGCGCTTCATCTTGAAGATCACGCCATCGCCGGACTCATTCTGCTGCACGAGCTGGTCTTTCAGTTTCTCGGCGTTCCGCACCATGGAACGGAACTTATAGAACTTGAACTGCCGTCCGTTCTGCCCGACGCGCGTCTGGGCAAACAAGACCGGCCAGCCGTCCTCGATAACGATGGCCAGCGCCACGGCAAAAAAGAGCGGCGCCAACAGGATCAGGCCGACCATGGCGCCCACGATGTCCACGAATCGCTTGCAGGCAAACAAACTGCGCAGGCTGATTTCCCAGATGGCCAGCTTCACGGCCTGCCGCCGGCGCAGCCGGCGGACATCCGCCTGCGAAACCGGCAGGTTCAGCGTCTTGAACAACTCCATGCGCGCCCGATAGATGGCTTCGCTCATGATTCGTCTCCCATGCGCTTCAGGTCATCTACCCGAAATGAGCGGCTCACATAGTAGCAAGAGGTATTGCAACCGTCTGCCCGAATTAAATCGCTATGCCTCGCAATCGCCTCGATGATGCGCAACCCGCGCCCGCGCGCCGAGTCAACGGGCTGTCGCCTTGCATGCGCCAGCCGCTCGGCGAAGTCCCATTCCCGGCCGCGATCGCGAAACAGGAGTTCGACGCCCACGGGCAACAGGCGAAGCCGGAACTCGATGTGCTCCCCCGGCGCCAGCCGTCCATAATCCACCACATTGGCGCCATGTTCCATTGCCACTAATTGCACAGCGCCGGCGCTTTCCTCGGGCCATCCTTCGTTCCTTAACAGACCCTCGACTTCCGCCGCAAGGGCCGCGACAGCCGCGTGCGTCGGGGCGACCGTGCGCTTCAGACGCAAGGATGCGGGATCGAGCGCGCGGACCACCATCAAGGTGCAGTCGTCCTCCACCAGATCGTACCCCTTTGCCGTCAGGCGGTCAAACACGGCGCGAGCCGGGTCCACGGCGTCAGACAGTCGCACCGCGTCCGCGAGCGTTGCGGCCAGAGTCCCGACCCCGCAAGCATCCGCGGTTCCCTTGCACCGCGCCTCAATCAATCCGTCGGAAAACACGGCGATCACACCATCCCGGGGCAAGGTGACGTGGATTTCGTCACTGGCATCGTAGGCGGATGCCGCCGCGGCATCCGGCAGGCCAATCGGCATGCCGCCACGGTCGTCCATCGCCGGCAGCACAGAACCATGTGCATCAATAAGCAATGGCGGTGGGTGGCCGCAATTGAAAGTTGCGCAACGACCATCGGGCTCAATGATCGCGATAAACATCGAGGCATAGGATTCCGGATTCGTCACGTAATGGCGGAATCGGCGGTGGATGTCACTGCACATCGCCGCCGGACCATGATCGGCCTGCTCGCGCGCCACATCCTCCACCAACGCCTTGAGCAGGGTGGCAATCATGGCCGGGGCGACGCCGTGGCCAGCCACGTCGGCAACATAAAAACAGACCCGGTCACCGGACAGCGGAATGGCATTGAACACGTCGCCGCCCACGCTCATGCTCGCCTGGTGCGCGAAGCGAATCTCAACGGCGGTCCCGAAGAAAGGCTCCCGCGCGAGCAGCTTGCGCTGCAAGGCGCCGGCGGCGTCCATCTCGCGTGTCATGCGCGTCTGCCACTGGTGAAGCGCGTCGCTCTGGCGCTTCAGTTCCAAAGCATGGCGCGTGCGGGCCAGCAGTTCCCGCGCATGGAACGGCTTGCGGATGTAGTCGAACGCTCCAAGCACAAAGGCGCGCTCGACATCCTCCGGCGCTGTCCGCGCCGTGACCATGATAACCGTGACGTCGCGCGTCGCCGGGTCCCCCTTGAGTTCCCTGCATACCTCATACCCCGACAGCCCCGGCATCATCACATCCACGAGCGCCAGTTCCGGCATTTCCGTCTTCGCCAATGCCAGCGCTTGTTCGCCGCTCTCGGCTTCGATCACCGTGCCCCCCCGAGCGGTGAGCAGCTTGCGGAGATAGAGCCTGTTCGGGCGCTCGTCATCCACAATGAGAATGCGCCCCCGGACTTCCGGTGCGTTCGACAGGGACTCAATGAGAGGGAAGGACGGGCCGGCAGAAGTGCCGCTCTGCAAGCCCGACCAGTTCGCAAGCCGCGCCGCCAGCGCGGCGCATAGCGCGAAGTCGCCTTCCCTGGCCAACCGGCTTAACTCCTCGCCGACCACCGAGATCTCCGGTGCGCCGGCTGCGCCGCCCATACCCTGCAACGAATGCGCCTGACGCCGGACGCCCGCCTCGTCGGCCATGTCCACCGCGACCCGCAATTCCTCCACGGTCGATGCCATCTGCTCTTCAAAGGCGGCCAAGACCGCATCGTCCAGGAATTCGCCCGACACACAAAAAGCCTCGGCACGCTCGGACAGATTCGGAATCAAGTCCCGAAACATCTCCGCCAGGCTGCGCTCCGCGCCCGGTGTTGCCGTCTGGTCGGCGCTCATACCCCGACTCCCTGCTTCGCGACTCGTCCCGGTCGCAGGCGCCAGATGGTTTGGGCGTACTCTTCCACCGCGCGGTCGCTCGAGAACCGTCCCATGCGCGCGATGTTCAGCGCCGCGCTGCGCGACCAGGCGGCGGGCGCGCGATAAAGATCAGAGACCCGCCGCTGCGCCTCGACATAGGAACGGAAGTCCGCCAGGTGAAAGAAATAGTCCCGCCCGGTCAAAGCCGCACGCAGGCCTTCGAACAACCCGGCGCACCCGGGACACAGCGCGTCGCCCCGCAGAAGATCCAGCACGGCTGCGAGTTCGGGATCCCCGGCCATCCACACGGCCGGATCGTATGCGGCCCGGAGCGCATCGAGGTCTTCGACCCGGTTTCCAAAGACAAAGAAGTTGTCGAGACCGACGGCCTCCGCGATCTCGATGTTGGCCCCATCCCATGTGCCGATGGTCAACGCGCCGTTCAGCGCCAGCTTCATGTTCCCGGTGCCGGACGCTTCCGTGCCCGCCGTCGAGATCTGCTCGGACAGGTCTGCCGCCGGGATGATGCATTCCGCCAGGGAGACATTGTAGTCCGGCAGGAACACCACGCGCAGGCGGTCGCGGACACGGCGGTCCGTTTCGAGCAGCCGGCCTATGTTGTTGATCAGTTTGATGATGTGCTTGGCCGCCGAATACGAGGGCGCCGCCTTGGCGCCGAAAACGAACGTACGGGGAACGGGATCGGTCTCAACACCATCGCGCAAACGCAGATACAAGGCCAGGATATGCAGGACGTTCAGCAACTGGCGCTTGTACTCGTGCAGGCGCTTGACCTGGACATCAAACAGGGAATCCGGGTCGACGGACACCCCAAGCCCCCCCCGTATGCGTGCCGCCAGCCGATCCTTGTTCCGCCGCTTGATGCCGCGCAGTTCATCGAGGAATCCCGGATCGTCCACATGTGCCTCGAGTTGCCGCAACGCCGCGGCATCTCGAAGCCAGCAGTCGCCGATGCGCGCGGAGAGACACGCGGCCAGTTCGGGATTGCACTGCCGGATCCATCGCCGGTGGGTGACGCCATTGGTCACATTCATGAAGCGCTCCGGCCAGAGTTGCGCAAAATCGGACAGCAACCGGGTGCGCACGAGGTCCGAGTGCAGGCGCGCCACGCCATTCACAGCATGGCTTCCCACCACGGCGAGGTGGGCCATGCGCACCTGCTTGACATCGCCCTCCTCGATCAGTGACATGCGTCGGAGACGGTCCGTATCGCCCGGATGCAGTTCCGCCACATGGCGAAGGAAGCGCGCGTTGATCTCATAGACGATTTCCAGATGCCGTGGCAGAACACGATCGAATAGCGGAACCGGCCAGCGCTCCAGCGCTTCCGGCATCAGGGTGTGGTTGGTATACGCCAACGTGCGGGTGGCGACATCCCACGCCGTTTCCCACGGCAGTTCCTCCTCGTCCACCAGAACACGCATCAGTTCCGCCACGGCCAGCGCGGGGTGCGTGTCGTTCATCTGCACCGCCGCGCTCTGCGGCAGGCGCCGCCAATCGCGGCCGCTCCGGCGAAAGGCGCGCGTGAGATCGCGGATCGCGCAGGCCACCAGGAAGTACTCCTGAAGCAGGCGCAATTCCCGACCCGCGCCGGTGCCGTCGGAAGGATAAAGCACTTTTGTGATGGTCTCGGCCCAGTTCTTTTCCTCCACGGCGCGGACATAGTCGCCCTGATTGAAAACATCCAGGCGAAAGCCCTGCGCGGCCCGCGAACTCCAGAGGCGCAGGGCGTTGATCCGCCCGCCGTCCCAGCCCATGACGGGCACATCGAAAGGAACGCCCTCGATCATCTGCCAGTCCATCCAGACGGCTTGGGCGGACTTCCCCGCGCCCGCGACCGGCACGGTACGCCCGTAGGCCAGCACGCTGACAGTATCCTCGGGACGCACAATCTCCCAGGGCGTTCCAAGCCTCAGCCAATCGTCCGGCCGTTCCACCTGCCAGCCGTCGTCGAATTCCTGCCGGAACATGCCGTGCTCGTAGCGCAGGCCATGTCCATACGCGGCATACCCCAGCGTGGCCAGCGAATCGAGATAACAGGCGGCCAGCCGGCCCAATCCTCCGTTGCCCAATCCGGCATCGGGTTCGACTTCCGCAAGGCGCTCCCTGTCCGCGCAGGGCCACCCTGCGGCCTGGCCCACATCGGCGGCAAACCCCATAGCCAGCAAATTGTTCTTCAAGAGCCGGCCAATGAGGAACTCCATGGAAAGATAGTGGACGGTCTTCTCGTCCCCATCCGGCGCCATTCGCCCGCCTCGCTCCTCCAGCGCAATCTCACGCAGCGCCAGACAGGCGCAGACCCATTGGTCGTATTCCGTGGCCTCGCCCTTGCGTTTTCCACGAACGGACATCAGAAACCTCTGCATGCGCCCGTCCAGCGATTCTCCCGCCTTGGCACGAGTCGCGCCTCCGTTCTGCTTCGACTTTCGGATCATGTTGTTGTCTCTCCTCCCATCTTTCTTTCGCCCCAGAGCCACTTCGCCAGGATGTCCGCCAGTGCTTTCGGCGATATGGGCTTGGAGATGTAGTCGTCCATCCCCGACTCCAGGCATTTCCCGCGGTCGCCCTGCATCGCATGGGCCGTCATGGCGATGATGGGCAAACGCTTCGGATCCATCGTCGGCTGACCTCCGGCTTCGGCCTTCTGCCCCCGGATCCTCCGCGTCGCCTCCAGCCCGTCCATCACGGGCATCTGGACGTCCATCAGGACCAGGTCGTAACGCTCGCGCGCCAGCGCGGCCAACGCGGCCGCGCCGTTGTCAACCGCGTCAGTCCGCACACCCAGCTTCTTCAGTATGCCCTCGGCGACCAGCCGGTTAACCCGGTTATCCTCCACCAGCAGAATCCGCGGCGCATCGGGATGAACGGGCGCGGACTCCGCGACCGCCGGCGCTTCCGCGGCCGATGGCGCCACCCGGACGGCGAGCGCCTCGTGCAGAACGTCAAAGAGCGTCGAGGCGCGCACCGGTTTGGGCAGCCAGGCGTTGAACCCGGCCTGCTTGAAACGCCGGCTTTCACCCGCATGCCCCATGGACGTCAGCAGGACCAACCGCATGGCGGCATAGGCGGGTTCGCCCCGGATCACCTGCGCCAGCGCCACGCCGTCCATGCCCGGCATCTGCATGTCCAGAATCGCCGCGTGAAAGGCGGGCATCTCCCCCCGCGCTTCGCGCAGCACCGCGAGCGCCGACGGCCCGTCCTCCGCGTCCCTCACGCAGAACCCCCAGGCGCGGAGCTGCAGTCCCAGCATCTCCCGGTTGGTCTTGTTGTCGTCCACCACCAGAATGCGCGCGCCGCGAATGTCCGCGTGAATGTCCGCCGGAGCGCCGGCAACCTCCGCGCCTGCTTCGCTCCCCGCCCGATCGTCCGCCGCGCCGCGGTTCAGGCGCAGCGTGAACCAGAACGTCGCCCCGCGCCCCTCTTCCGATTCCACCCCGATCCGACCTCCCATCAGTTCCGTCAGTTGCCGGGCGATCACCAGCCCCAACCCCGTCCCGCCGAACCGCCGGGTGCTGGACGTGTCCACCTGGCTGAACTTCGCAAACAGCAATCCCTGCTTGTCCGCCGGAATGCCGACCCCCGTGTCGCTTACCGAAAAACGAAGCGCTACGCTGCCTGTCTCTTCCTGGCTGCCGGTTGGCTTCCGATCTCCAACTCCGGTCTCCGGTCCCCCGCCCCCTGACTCCTGGTCCTGGTCCCGCTCCACGCGCACCGCGATCTCCCCCTTCTCCGTGAACTTCACCGCGTTGCCCGCCAGGTTCACCAGAATCTGCCGCAACCGGATCGGATCGCCGCACAACCGGCCCGGCACATCCGGCGCTACCGCGCAGATGAACTCGACACCCTTCTTCTGCGCCCGCAGACCCAGCGGAGACACGCTTTCGTCGAGCAGCTTGCGCAGGCTGAACTCGCTTATGTCCAGCGTCAGCTTGCCGGCCTCCATCTTGGAGAAGTCGAGAATGTCGTCCAGCAGGGCCAGCAGCGATTCGGCGCAGCTCATCGCCGTCTCGGCAAAACGCCGCTGTTCGGCGGTCAGCGGCGTGTCGAGCAACAGACCGGTCATGCCGATCACCCCGTTTATCGGCGTGCGGATCTCGTGGCTCATGTTCGCCAAAAACTCGCTCTTCGCCCGGTTCGCCTCCTCGGCGCGAATGCGGCCCTGTCGGATCTCCTCCTCCGCGCGATAGCGCGCGCTGACGTCACGGATCATTACCACCGCTCCGAACCGCCCCCGCAAGCGGGAGGTCACAATGTCAATGGGGAACCGCGTTCCATCGCGCTTGATGCCCGTGCCGGTCCCGACGTGGAACCCGGTGTTCTCAAGCCTCTCAAGAATGTGGCCAGCCTTCTCCTCGGCGGGCCGATCATAGAGCGTTTCCGTGCGGCGGCCAATGATCTCATCGTCCTCGTAACCAAACATCTCTTTCACGGACGGGTTGACCATCACGATGGTCCGGTCCCGCGCAATGACCATCAACGTATCGGGGGTAATCGCCGAGACGATCTTTCGGAGTTCGTCCTCCTGCCGGATGGCCGCACGCCATTGGCGGTAGGCCGCCCAGAGCAGGAACAAAAGCCAGAAGAACAGGAAGTCGGACAGCCACAGATCGACCGGCCGCTCGGTATAGCCGTCCGCCAGCCGCCGGACAGTCGCACCGAAAGAAACGGACAGCCGGTAGCCAGCCAGAGTCAGTGCGATGAGAATGCTCAACCACAGCCGACGCTGGTCCTGCCGATCATCGTAAGGCTTCCTGGGAACGGTGTGGGGAGTGCCGACCCGCTTCTCCCTGAGGCTCATAGCTCGTTACTCCTTCAGACAACCGCCGCCTTTCCCGCTTTCCGATCGAGCAAGCATTTTCCGCAATTTCTCGGCCAGAACCGCCTTGCCGAACGGCTTCTGAATGAAGTGCACACCTTCATCCAGGATGCCCTGACGGGCGATAACATCGGCCGTATAGCCCGACATGAACAACCGGCGGATGCCCGGACAAATGGACGTCACGGTCTCCGCCAGATCGCGACCGTTCATTCCCGGCATGACCACGTCGGTCAAGAGCATGTCGATACGGCCGGCGTATTCCCTGGCCAGACGAATGGCCTCCCCCGGCGTGGCGGCCGTCAAGACGGCGTAGCCCAGGGATTTCAGCGTCATGGCGGTGACTTCCAGAACGCTCGCCTCGTCCTCCACCACCAGGATCGTCTCGCCGCCGCCCGCCATCTGCGACTTGCATTCCTCCACCACAGGCGCTGCCGCGACCACGTGGCGCGGCAGGTAAATGGTGATGGTCGTCCCGCGGCCCGGTTCGCTGACAACATCAATGAATCCCCGGTTTTGCTCGACCACGCCGTAGACGGTGGCCAGGCCCAAGCCAGTTCCCTTGCCTGTTTCCTTTGTGGTGAAAAAAGGTTCAAAGAGGTGAGAGCGCGTCTCGGCATCCATGCCGCAACCGTCATCGCGGACGGCCAGCCACACGCAGTCGCCGGGAAGCCTGCCCGTGTGGCGGAAACCATTGTCCGCACCGAGGACGATATTGCCGGTTTCGACGGTAATCGTGCCTGTTCCGGTGATCGCATCGCGGGCGTTAACACACAGGTTGGCCAGAATGGCGTCCACCTGGGCGGGGTCCATGAGCACCGGCCACAAGGCGCCCCCGGGTTTCCAGTTCAGGGCGATGTCCTCGCCGATGAGTCGTCGCAGCATCTTGAGCAGGTCCGCCACGGTCTCGTTCAGATCGAGCACCTTGGGCGCCACGGCCTGCTTGCGGGCATAAGCCAACAATTGGCGAGTGAGGTCGGACGAACGGCTGGCAACCTTTACGATCTCCTCCAATACGGGACGAAGGGGATCGTTCGACCCCATCCGTTCCAAAGCCAACTCCGCGTTGCCCACGATGGCCTGGAGCATGTTGTTGAAGTCGTGGGCCACGCCGCCTGCCAGCCGACCGACAGATTCCATCTTCTGCGCCTGGGCAAGCTGCGTCTGATACTTCTCCCTCTCCATCTCGACCCGCTTGAGGTCGGAGAGGTCAACATCGATGCAAAACAGTTCAGGGTCCCGCCCTGGAATCTTCACGATAGCGTAGGACGAATAGACCGGAATCGACGAACCGTCCTTGCGCATCACCACCAGTTCGGAAGCGGGAATCACCTCTCCGGTTGCCACCATGTTTCGCATGGCGGCTCTCATGCCGTCGCGCATGGCGGGCGGAATGATGAGGTCCAGCAGGTTCCGGCCCATCGCCTCCTCTGCCGTGTAGCCATAGAAGATCTCCGAAGTGCGGTTCCAATAACGGACGATCCCATCCATGGAGTAGCCCTGCACGGCCACGGTGGCCACGTTCCGGAGAATGCCCCGGAAACGCTCCTCACTACAGCGCAAATCCTCGTCCGCCCAGACTCCCATCAAGATGCGCACCGCCTCCGCAAGCAAGGATTGCTCCCTCGCCGTCCACTCGCGCCGACGTCGGCATTCGTCAAGCCTCATGTAACCGCAGAACCGGGTGCCGATGAACAGCGGGATCACGAAAACGGATTGGATGCCCCGTGCCCGCATCACGTCAACCGCCCTCCCGTCAGGAATATCCGCAACATCCGTAACCCGGACGGGTTCTCCACGCATCAACGCCGCCATTAACCACAAGTCTGCATCGGGGGGAACACCTTGAAGTCCGTCACTCTTCGGCGCCACGCCCGGCGCCGTCCATTCAGCCGTGCTGTCCATCGTCCTCTTGTCGTGGTGGTACACGCAAACCCGGATGCGGCTCACGTCCAGCGCCTCACCGAGCAATCGCGACATTTCCTGCTGGAAACGCAGGATGTCTTGCACCTGAATGGCAGCCGTTGCCAGGCGGCCGATCAATTCCCGGTCGGTCCGCGCGAGGCGTTCGGCCTCTTCAATCTCCTTCTGCACGGTGATATCGGCGAAGACCACGATGCCGGCGGTAACGGCGCCGGCGGCGTCGCGGATGGGGGCGGCATTGACGGACACCCAGCGATCCTCGCCGGAGGCATGGCGAATAACCACCTCCTCGCCGCGGGTAGTCTCGCCCTTCAAAACCGCCCGGGACAGCGGCAAATCCTCGGAGGGATAGAAGCGACCGTCGGGCCGGAACGTCTGCCAGCGAGAGGCGTGGCGCCCGACCTCTATGCCCGTCAAGGGGAGACCGGATTCACCCCGGATGCTCAGCGCGGCCGGGTTGGCCCAGCGGATGGCAACGTCGGGCGCATCGGCGATGATAATGCCCGCCGGGCTTTGGGCCATCGCGGATTCCAGCAGGGCCTGGACCTGCCGGTGCTCCTCCGCCACCCGCTTGCGCTCAGTGATGTCGCGGGATATGCTGAGAATCGCGGCGCGGCTTTCCCACATAATTCGGCTCTCGTGAACCTCAACCTCAAAGGCCATGCCGGTTGTCGAAAGATGGGTGGTTTCGAAGACGTGCGCCCGGCCATCCAGCACACCCCTCACATTGTCGGCCATCCCGGCGGCGCTGTTCGGCGTGATGAACTCCCGGATATTTCGGCCGACGAGCGCCTCGCGGGGCAAGCCGATTCGTCGGCACATCGTCTCGTTTGCGTCCAGGATGGCGCCATCCACTCCGTGCACCCAAATGCCGTCTGGAGACGCGGTAAATACGCTGCGATACTTCTCCTCGTTCTCGCGCAGTTCCCGTGTGCGAATTTCGAGCAGGTCCTCAGTTCGCAACAGCGACCGCTCACGGCGTGCGCGGTCGCACAGTTCGATGAGCTCTTCCGGGGAGAAAGGCTTGCGCAGGTAGGCGGCGGCCCCGCGTTTCATCCAGTTCAGGGCCAGCCCCGGCGACGCATCGCCCGTCACCATCACACAAGCACAGTCCGGCCGGGCGGCCCGAAAGTCCTCCAGCAACTCATCGGCCGCGCCGTCAGGAAGGTGGTAATCCAGCACCACCACATCGTATGACTCCTTGGAAAAGGCCTCCTTGGCCTCGCGAATCGAGAAGGCTGCATCCTCCTGGTAGCCATGCGCGGCGAGAACCCTCCGGAGCAGATCGGCCAAAGCCCTGTCGTCCTCGACAATCAGCACCCGGGGCAGGCGGCGATCCTTCTTCCCCGCGATCAACGCCAACACCATGGCCGTAAACACCTTGCCGTCCACAGGGGAAGACAGAAAGGCATCGGCTCCCACATCGGCGGCGATGCGTTCGGAATGGTCTCCGGCAAACGTGGCCGAAACAACCAGGATAGGAATTCCGTTGAACTCCGCATACTCGGGTGAGCGTAAGAGACGACAGAAGCGCCAGCCGTCGATACCCGGCATGTAGAGATCAGTCACAATCAGATCTGGAGGATTGGCGGAACCCATGGTCGCCAACGCCGCCTCGACGCTCACAAAGGCTTGCGTCTGGATGCCCGCCTTAACAAGCAGACCCACCAGGAGGTCACACTGCGTCACATCATCGTTGACCACGACCGCCACGGGTTTTGTCTCTTTACCTTTCATGACGGATTCACCCATCAGGAGAACGCGGCATCCTTGCTATCATCCTTCATGGCCTTCTTCAGCCGCTCGAATTCATCCTGCAAGTCCTGCCGGCCCGCTTTCAGGCTCTCCAAGTCTCCGGATTTGGCAGCCTTCTCCAGTTCAGCAGCCAGGGCGCGCAGGGCCTCGCCGCCCACGTTGGCCGCGGCGCCCTTGATGGTGTGAACCTGACGCTCGGCCCCGGCGACATCACCGGCCTCCAAATAACGCCTCAGAGCCTCCATCTGCCGGGGCAGGTCACCCAGGAATCTCTGGAGGATCGCCCCAGCCAGTTCCACGTCGCCCATCAGCCGTCCCAGCATCCCCTCCCGGGCCCAAGTCACCGGCGAAACGCCTTGCTCCCGTCTTAAACTCCCGACTTCTGCCGGCTGACGTCTTTCCTCTTTCTCTCCAGGCAGCCACTTCGCCAGGATGTCCGCCAGTGCTTTTGGCGATATGGGCTTGGAGATGTAGTCGTCCATCCCCGACTCCAGGCACTTCTCGCGGTCGCCCTGCATCGCATGGGCCGTCATGGCCACGATCGGGATGCGGCGGCCCGTCTCCTGCCCCCGGATCCTCCGCGTCGCCTCCAGCCCATCCATCACGGGCATCTGGACGTCCATCAGGACCAGGTCGTAACGCTCGCGCGCCAGCGCGGCCAACGCGGCCGCGCCGTTGTCAACCGCGTCAGTCCGC
>Ga0233425_10003958_pt1 | contig 25779 bp, 25 predicted proteins | sample Watercolumn_Towu_2_FD_181712 | JGI IMG/M metagenome (GOLD analysis project Ga0233425, IMG submission 181712) | Freshwater microbial communities from Lake Towuti, South Sulawesi, Indonesia - Watercolumn_Towuti2014_140_MG | ecosystem: Environmental > Aquatic > Freshwater > Lake | place... | reverse complement strand
CAATCTAACTCTTCATCAGCAAATCCAAATTAATTTCAATAACAGAAACAGGAAGTTTAATATTCCAATCCCTTAAAGTTCCAGGATGAACCTCTCCAATAATTCCAACAGAACTTCCATTAGCACAAATAATCCCAGTTCTTCCTTCAATTAAGTTGTTATTGTGCCCCTCTTTCAATTCATACTTCATATTAAGCATCTTAAACAAATAATCCAAAATCTGCTTAATTTCTGTAAAATTCCCAGGAGTTGAAGCAATAAATAAATGATTAAACTCCTTTATACCTGTATCTGTTTCTCCTCGTTTATCTCGGATGAAAACTTTTCCTATTTCAAATATCTTTTGAGGATATTCATTATCTTTATTTTCAGATAGAATTCTCATCCCAGGAATAAGAAGATTATTTCTAAGCAATTTATATTCAGATTTAGAATTTTCAAGTTCTATTTTATCATCATCTGAAGTCTTTCCCTTTACTGCTTCTTCAGGACGTATCAAATGGAAACTCGAAGTTTCAATTAATCCCAAACCAACAAGAATTTCTTCTATCTTTGCGGAAACCTTGCTTTCTTCAGACTCCTCTCCAATTGTAGCTACTTTAGGAATCTCTGGAACCAATTTATCATAGCCGTATGCAATAGCAATATCTTCAATTATATCTACCTCATGAAGAACGTCTGCTCTCCATGCTGGAATAGCAACTTTTCCCTTAGAATAATCATATCCCATTTTAGGAAGTAACTTTTCCAAATCTTTTTCTTTCAAATCCAATCCAATTAACTTATTCACATTATCTAAACTAATCTTCATTTTCTCCGCTTCGAGGTTTGGAGTAATCTCTTTCTTTCCATAATCTAACTCCATAGAATAAATCTTCCCGCCCATTTCAGCTAAAGAGGTAACAATAATATTCAATATTTTATTAAGAACATTAAAATCAAATCCCGAACACTCTACAAAAACAGAATCCGTCTTCTCTCCAACTTTCCCAGTATCATGACTATTTATTATAGGAGGCATTGAAAGTATCTTCCCAGAAGCATCGACGAAAACAGGGAATTTTCCTTTTCCCTCCAAAAGATGAGCATACTCTCTCCCAGTAGGATGTCTCTGCAATATCTGTAATCCATTCATCTCCTGAGGCATTTCCAAAGGTTGAAATTTAATATCTTCTGGCTTCCTCGCTTCAAACCTAATAGGTAATTTTATTTTTTCAAGTGGATATATTCCAATTGCTGCTTTTTTTCTTCCTCTTCCTAAAGTAGTGTGAAGTTTTTCCTGCATATCTATAATTTCTTTTATCCTCTCATCATCAAACTTCAATCCTTTTACAATTGCACAAGCAGTGTAAGGTCTTACTTCTCCAACTGACTTATCAATTATTACTCTATAATCCTTATCTCCCTGATTCACTTTATACTTTTTCAATCCAATTTCTTTTCCAGCGTATGCTTTAAAAGCCCTCAAAAATCCCTGGACAGATAAACAATCAGATCTATTTGGTAAAATTTGTATTTCAATATCATTTTCATCAACTCCCTCAACAGGAGTACCCATAAGATCTATTTTTTCAATTAACTCTTCCTCATTCTTCACAACTTTCTTCAGCTCACTTTTAGGGACTTTTATGTTTGCCATTTTATTTCACCCAAAAAGGTTTCTCCCTTAAAACTTTTAGATCATTTGAATATAATTCTCGCATATCTTCAATTGCATATGCTGCCATCATAAGTCTGTCAAAACCTGGGCCCCATGCTAAAACCGGAACAGCAGTACCTAATAATGGAGCAGTAACTTCCGGTCTGAAAATTCCCGCTGCTAAAACTTCAACCCACTCTTTTCTCTTCTCGTTCCAAACATAACCTTCTACACTAGGTTCAGTATATGGGAAGTAAGAAGGTTGTATCTTTATTTTCTTATATCCCATTTTCCTCGCGAATTCAGTTAAATAACCAATCAGGTGCCTTAAATTCGCGTTAGGATCGATTACAATTCCCTCTGTTTGATTAAATTCAAAACCATGCTTCCAGTCAACAGTCTCATTTCTGAAACATTTTCCTATTGCAAAAAACTTCGCAGGTAAATCTTCTTTCCTAAGCTTAGCTAAAGTTTTGGAAGATAAAACTGTTGTATGTGTTCTAAGCAAAACTTTCCTCGCAGTCTCGCTATCCCATTTATACTGCCATCCCTTGCTTCCTGAAACTCCCTTTTCATGTGCTTCCTTTACTGCATCAATTATTTTTTTATCTTTAGGAAGTTTTCCAACTGCATTTTTAATAAAAAAAGTATCTTGCATTTCCCTTACTGGATGATCCTGCGCAGTAAATAGAGCATCAAAATTCCAGAATGAGGTCACTACACTATTCCCTGCCATTTCCTTAAAGCCCATCTCCAACCATATCTTTCTTCCTCTAGATATTGCCTCGTTCACAAAATGCTTCTTCCCACCATACATTCTAGGTACAGAAGCATTAATATCATATTTTCTAAACTTCTTATTCTTATTCCAATCTCTTATAACCTCTGAAGTAACCTCTTCAATCAAATCAGACTTTATCTCCTTCCCAGCAATCTGTTTTCCTAATTCGGTAAGCTCGAATGAAACTATTTGCTTCTCTTGAATCTCAATAATCTCTTTTCTTTTTTTCAAATTCTCAAAAGCAAATGCCTGCTCATCTTTTATTTTCTCCATTTCAATAGGCAGAACATCAAGAAACTGCTCCTCAAAGCTCTTCTTGACCAACTCTTCCTTTTTAGCATTAAGAGATAATTTCCCATTGCTTAGAGTTATTAATGCTTTCCCTTTCAGTACTCCCAAAGAAACCTTAAACTCATTATCACTAAGTTTTGATAATTTTGCCGCCTCATCCAAAGAAAGATGATTCTTACTTTCCAAAAGAATAAGTAATTGCCTCTCAGGCAAATGATGTTTCTTATAATAAATCCCATTTACCCCTAAATCAATTATCTTCTTTGTCTCTGCTTTTACTTTCAATAATCCCTTGCTCTCCAAGAATCTAAGAGCTCTAAGCACAGAAACATTATCCAATCCCGTCTTTTTCTCTATCTCTTCAATTCCCAGTTTCAAAAACGGCACAATTTTCCTTTCAAGAGGAGATAACTTATCAGTTATCTCATTAATCTTATCAGCCATGTTTTAATAGAGTTTTAAGGTATTTTAAAGATAGCGATTTCTGACAGTTAAATTTAAATAACTTCCTCCTTTTAAAAAAATATGAGTCTTGAAAGACCAAATACCTTGGATGCAGTCTTAGCACTATTTCATATAATGCCCTCTGAGCGGGCAATAAGCACAATCAGTAGATCTGAAATGCAAGCCATAGAAAATTACGAAAAAAATTTTGGAAAACCTGCCGGACCAACCATCCCAAGTGCAAGAGCCCTGGCATATGAAAACAGAACATCATATCGAAATTGGTTAATTCTAGGCCTTAAGGGAATTGTGCAATCTAAACTATCCAGAATAAGAAATTACTTTTTTAGCGCTCAATCCTAGTCCCTTTAAAAGAACGCCCATTAAAGAGATTATTCAAATTGTCAATTTCAGGACCAACAATAATAGTCCTAATCCTATGTTTTCTTATAATCCTCGAAGCATTTTGATCTAAAACAAAATGCTGTCCTGCCTTGAATTTCATCTTATTAGCAATCTTCTCAAAATCCTTCCAAGAAATCTCTTCAATAAGTTTAGCATTTTTATTCTTCCTAGGATCAGAAGTATAAAGTCCAGAAACATTTGTTATATTTACAAAATCACACTTAAGATAATTAGCTAATTTTGCAGCAGTTCCGTCGCTTGTTTCCTTGTCATCATACCTTAAAGCACCGCAAATAACAACTTTATTCTTATGAATATTATTCTTTACGTGTTCCATATCTAATGGAAGAGAATCATTTGCTTTTTTCCCAAAAAACTGCATCAAAAATAAAGCATTTAATCTTGTTACTCTTATTCCTGCGAGAGAAATAGCCTTCTCATCTTTTCCCTCTTCCTTCAATGCCTTAATATATTTTCTAGCCACTGAACCTCCTCCTGTTACAATAACAAATCTCATTTTAGAATAATTTTTTTCCAATAATTTCTTAAATTTCTCAAGAAAAGAAAAATTAATTTTATCAGGAACTAAAACTGAACCGCCAAGGCTTATCACAATTACTTTCATTGCTTCTCTCCGGAAGACGCGGAAGGCAACTTTTGAATTACAAATCTAGTCCCAACAAAATCTGAAATTACTGCTGAAACAATAAAATTACCTATTGCTGCTTTAACAAAACCTGAATCAAATTTCTGCCCAGTTTTTCTAGAAATCTCATCCATAACTGCTTTTATATCATCCTGAGAAAAAGTCATGCTCGAATTTTCCATATTTCCTGATTTGTTCAAAACAATTGGCTTTCCTGGACCAGGACATTCCAAACTTGAAACACTTGAATCTGAAAGAAGATAAATCAATGAACCTAATTTAGTATTATCTATTTTAGTTTCAGCAGAACCAGATATTTTGCTCCCTAAAGAAGGCATCATCTGCCCATCTGAACTATTTAACTGAACAGCAGAGCCTTTTGCAGGAATATTAATTGTGGGCCATTCTTTATTCTTAGCAAAATATTGCTGAATTTTATATGATGGAATTGGAACAGGAAGTATTCCTGGAGCAATCTGCCTTGGCCCCCTAAACTGTCCTTGTTGTACAGAAGGCTGAAAATTCATTGGTTTAATTGTCGGCTTAAAAGCAGGCAGTTTTATTATTTTTTGTCCTGCCTGTCTTGAAGAAACAAACCCTGAAGATTGAGAATTTTTAGAATTATTATCTTTAACATCTGGCTGAGACATTATTTCAGGATGCAAAACTAAAAAAATAGATTTAACAAACTCTTTTAAAAATAAACCTGCTAAATCATTCCCTCCAACATTCAAATTAGAATCTTGGGAGAGGTCTTGAGACCGGCGGTGTTGGGTTACCATCTTCTTTATTAGTTTCTGCAGATTTATTAACAACAGATAATTCTTCTTCCTGTGCTGGCTCAGACTGCGGTGCTTGCTCAATTTGCCTAACTGGCTGTGAAGGCATCATTTGCCTTGACATTTGAAATTGAGAAGATTGCTGTTGAACCGGCTGTGCTGGCATCTGAGGCATCTGCGATTGAGAATTACTCTCATTCATTCCAGTTCTCTCCCTTATCCTTTCTTCCATCAAAGTCAAACCCTTCGCAATCGTTTTATTTTGATCCAATAATTTATCAACTTTTTCAACAAATTCCTTATCTCTGTCAGTTATTATTGGAGATATTTGCTGTTTAGAGAAACTTCTTGCAGCCATTTCAAATAAAACCAACAATTCAGAAATTTGTCTGGATAATTTATCAAACTTTTCAGCCATATCAGTATGAACTTTTTGAAGATGAATCATATTCTCAATAAGTTGTTTTTGAACAGAATCTTCCTTACTATTTGCCTTTTTCCCAGCCATAGGCTTTAAAATTCTAACCCTCTCCTTTTTAACCATCTATTATAGAATAGAAAATTGTTTATAAAGATTTGCTTCAGCAAATCTTTAATGTTCGTTTGTAAAACTTCACATATGAATGTTATTCCTTCAATTATTTAAGAGTAGTAAAGCTTAAAACAGCATTTAATATAACATATTTAAGGATCCGTAGTACAACGGTTTAGTATGCTGGTCTCCAGAACCAGCGACGAGGGTTCAACTCCCTCCGGGTCCATGCCCTAAAAAGGGGTTCAACTCCTCCTAGGCCCATTTTCTCAATTTAATTAATCCTAAAATAATCCACTAATAAAATATAATTATCTCCTTAAATTAATTCAGTTTCATCGAACATTAGCTAATAAAATTATGTCGTTATCGCAAAGTATAATTCAAAAAAGCAAACCTAAAGACTTTTAAAGCCCCTAAAACGCATTTAAATGTAGGCACTCTAGATCCCAAAGACAGCGTGCCTACGCTTATATTCCCTCTTTTAATCGTTAATAGAAATAATAATTATCTCATTAAATAATTCAACTCCATAGAACATCAAATAATATAAAGAAATTGATTACAACTTTTTAAGTTGATCAATTTCTTCAAAGGAAACAGAAGCGCCTTTAAACTTCGTCGCATAAAGCAAAGCTTCCAAAGCTTTCTTATCCTCAATAGCAATCAATCCCAGCTTAAATGCAGAATATACAAGTTCAGTAGTTCTTATAAATTTAAAATTAGAAAACATTTTCAGCTTTGAAATATCTGTCTGCAATCTCTGATGCAATTTAGCAGACATTATTCTTTCCAAATTCCTTGGCTCCTCACACAATATTCTTGTTGTTCTTTCATCAATAGAAATAATATTATCAATTCCTTTAGAAGTTAATTCAGAGCTCAATGCCAAGCAGGACATTTCACCAGCGCTAACAATCTGAACTGGCTGTCCTCTAAACACTAAAACCTTATTTGCATTAGTCATAAATTCATTAGTCCTTGAACTTATCAAAGAAGATGAGATTCCCATGCTCTCAGGCATCTCCAAAACTCCAGACTCTAATAAAGCCTTAACTCTCAAAGCCCCAAGTTCAAACTTAAAAATTCCCATAGGCCTATCAATTACCTCATACTTAACCTGCTCGGTAATAAGCAATTTCCCCTTAAATCTTTTCTTTAATCCCTCTAAAACATAAAGAAGTCCATTTAAAGATAAATTAATTAATGTTCCAGAATCAAATATTACTGCTTTCATATTATCACCTCTCGATTATCTAAAGTAAAAAGCACAGAGGCGCCCCAGCTGGGAATTGAACCCAGATATCCGTCAGGATACGGTGTATCAGGCCGCTGCATTACCTTTAATGCTTCTGGGGCATCCTCTGCACTATAAGAAAAGTTTATATAGTTCCATAGAGTAGAACACTTGTATCCCGTCAGGATATATTGCATTACCTTTAATGCTTCTTTTGAGGCCAAATCAAAAGCCTCTTTTTTGATTTTAATAGTTTTATTTTGAATCATGAGAAAAACTCCAAAGCCATTTTGGCTCTTTTTTTAACATCTACAGTAATACTCTGCTCATTTTCTGCAGCATTTGATTGAGAAGTATATTCTGCCAATTCCCATTGTGTCAATCCAAGCAAATCTGCAGTGTGCCCAAGAGAAATTCCATGTTCGTATATCTTACTTGCCTTGTTAATAGATGCTTTTTTCAAAACTTCTTGCACATAATGTTTTATACTTCCTAACCCAGTCAAAGACTTCCTTGCCATCATAATATAATCTTCCATTCTATCCATTTTACTTTCTTTCAACGCCTTAACAGCCAAATCCAAAAATGAATTAAACTTCTTTACAAACAAATCCCAATCTCTTACTTTAACTCCATCCTTTCTTTCAATTATTTTGGATAGTGCATAAACCAAAACAGCAATTGTCAAACTTCCTGCGTCTTGTATTCCACATGCCGCATGCAACGTCTCATTAGATAACTCCTTCAATTTAAGAGAATCTCCTTCAACTAATCCTCTTTTAGTATCTTCCAATACTTGAATTGTATGTAAAACCTCTTGGTCCATCTTTTTATATAATTAGTAAGATAAAAAGAGTATAAAAATCTAGGGGTTAACTACTAAAGGTTCTTGTTCTAAGAAAGAAGGCAATTTAACTCTTTCCCTTTTCGGAAGAACAGGCCCATATTCCTTCCATCCAGTTAAACAACATTCTCTTTTCTTAGCAACATAACTAACAAGAGCAGAATAAATTTTAATCTCTTGCTCATTAGCCACTTTTCGAGCTAATCTCCAATGAGATAGACTGACTGGACAAGTTCGAACCAAATCAAAAATAGGAAAACTTGAAGTAGAGTCAGATAAAATGTATTTTGATTTTTTATCAGAACCAAAACCTCTCTTCAGAACTAAAGGCTGAACAAATTCAGTCCAAATTTCTCCCCAAGACCTAAACTGAAGAAGCCCGTCACTAACTTTCACACTATCTCTATTATTAACAAAATCTAGAGCTGAAGAGGCAACATAATATTCAGGAAGAACTAAGCCATGAGGAGAAGACATAGTTGGATTACGATGTATCATTTTATACCTTAAAATAACAGGTTTATAAGTATATCTATAAAAAGTTGTTTTATTCCAATACAATAAAATATTAATACTAAACAAATAATTAAAGAAAAAGAGAAAACATGAATATACAAGATAGTTTAACACTTATAGAAGAGCAATTGCCAATTTTAAAAGCAATATTTATTGCAATAGTTTTTTTGCTGTTAATTAATTTTTTAACCAAAAAAATAAAAAAGAGTTTACTTGAAAAAGCAAAGTCAAAAAGTCAAATATCAAATATAAAAATTCTTACAAGAATAATTGAGATAACTCTGTCAGTTATAATAATTGCATTTGTTTTCTTCTCTTATATAGGTTCTTGGACTGGCTTAGGAATAGTCGCAGGACTATTAACTGCTGCACTTGGATTTGCATTACAAAAACCAATAACTGGAGTAGCTGCTTGGATAATGATTATTGTAAAGAGGCCCTTCCAGATAGGAGACAGAATAAAAATAGGAGAAATAAAAGGAGATGTCTATGATATAAGCCCTACTCATATTTACATTGATGAAGTTGGAGGATTAGTAAGCTCTGAAGAGCCATCAGGAAGACACGTTCTAGTTCCAAACTATTTGCTTTTTGAGCAAAACATAATCAATTACTCAATGGTTAATGAATTTGTAATAGGCGAAACTGCCTTTGAAATAACTTACGATAGTGATTTGGACAAAGCAATAGAGCTAATTAAAAAAATAAGCTATGAGATAGTCAAAGAACACTTGAAAAACGCAAAAAAAGAATTAAAAGTGAATATTTCAATGGAACCTTCAGGAATAAGAATAAAAGTCAGATTCTTCGCTCCAATAAAAATAGTTTCCTCTCTATCAAGCGAAATAACTGTAAAAGTATTCAGAGAACTAAAGAAATCAAAAAAGATTGCTCTCGCATACACGCATCACAAAGGCATTTTGGAAGATAAAAAATAGAGCGTATATAGGAAAGTTAATTGTTTTTTATCACCTATATCTTCTAAGACAACAAATTCTCTCTTTACAGAATCGGAGTATAACTACTGCTCATATCTGCTTGCATTACCTCTCTGCCCCCTAAAGCATTAAAAGCTTCTTGCATCGTCTAGGCATTTTCAAGTAAATTAACAAGTTTATCTATATTTCAATTAAAACTTATTTGTCTTATAAATATTGTTGCTCTTAAAAATAATTATTGGTTCTCAGCCAAACCCTTTCTTTGTCTAATCTTTCTTATAACTTCCGCCTGCAAATCAGTTGGAAGTTTCTGGAAGTCCTGATCCATCAAAGATGAAACTCCTCTTCCTTCTGTAGATGACCTTAAATCATTTGACCATCCAATCATTTCAGCGACAGGAATTTTAGCTTTAATAACAGTATCATTTCCTTCCTGTTGTACATCTAACAATACTCCTCTCTTGCTTCCAACTAATGTAGTAACTGCTCCCATAAAATCAACAGGTGCTTCAATCATATGCGTCTGAACCGGCTCAAATATGCTTGCTCCAGCTTTCTTCATTGCGATATACATTCCTTCTCTTACTGCAGGATAAATCTGCGCAGGCCCTCTGTGCATATGGTCTACGTGCAATTTAGCATCTTCCAAAATAATCTTTGTCTTCATAACTGGCTCTTTTGCTAATGGTCCTCCATCAATAACTAATTTCCAACCATCAATTATTGATTCTATAACTTCAGGAAGTAAAACTAATCCTCTTGTTCTCTCCTCAAATACATTTCCTTTGTATATTTCCTGATATTGCCTTGCTTCTTCATTTGAAACTCCAAGCTCAGAAAGTTTTTTCCATACATCTTCAGCTCTCTTCTTCAATCTTCCTTCAGATAACTCTCCATTTTCAATCGCATTGAAAACTGAATCTTCTAATGGCTCCATTGTGAAGAAAAATATGTTGTGTCCGTTAGGAGTTCTAACTTCAATTTCTCCAGAATTCTTTATTACTGTCTCTCTATAAACAACAATTGGGGGTCCAGTCTTAACTTCTAATCCTTTCTCATTCTTTATTCTTCCCTCTATAATTTCCAAGTGCAACTCCCCCATTCCAGACATAAGATTTTCTCCAGTTTCTTCATTAATTTCTATTTTAATTGATGGATCTTCCTTTCCAACTCTTCTCATAACTTCAATCAACTTAGGTAAATCACTTGATTTCAATACTTCAATGGATTTTGTAATTACTGGCTTGAATATGTGCTTTATCTCTTCAAACGGAGTTTGAGGACTTACAGTAATTGTATCTCCAACTTCTGCATTTAATCCAACCATTGCAAGAACGTTTCCAGCAGGCACACTTTCCAATTGTTCTGGCTTTATTCCATTATATACAAGAACCTGCTGCACTCTCGATTTCTTTTTGGCGTTGTTAGCATAAATTTCCATTCCATTGTAAATTGTTCCAGAATATAATCTTCCAGCAGCAACTTCTTTCCCAGATCTTTTATCAATTATAATATTTGTAATAACGAATGCCACTTCTCCTTTTGGATTACAGCTAACTAAATCCTTTCCAAATTGACTTTCAGTGTCTCCTTTCCAAATCTTAGGAATTCTATATTTCTGAGCTTCCAATGGATTAGGCAAATGCTTTACAGCCATATCTAGAATAACTTCATTCAAAGGAGCCTTTTCCCATACCCACTTCTTTCTTTCAGCCTCTTCCATTTCATAAATTTTATAAATATCCTTGAATGAAACTCCTCTCTTCTTCATGAAAGGCAAAGACAAAGCCCAATTTTCCCTTGCAGAACCAAAAGCAACACTTCCATCCATGACACTAACTTTCCATTTCTCTTTGAATTCAGGCTCAGCAATCTGCATAATCAAATTGTTGAAATCTGCAATTAATTTCATGAATCTTTCCTGCATCTGTTCAGGAGTAACTTTCAATTCTTTTATCAATCTGTCAACTTTATTAATAAACAAAACAGGTTTTACTCTTTCTCTTAGTGCCTGCTTCAATACTGTTTCAGTCTGAGGCATTATTCCTTCAACTGCACAAATAAGAACGAAAGTTCCGTCAATCGCTCTCATTGCTCTTGTAACATTTCCTCCAAAGTCAACGTGCCCCGGAGTGTCAATTAAATTAATTAGATATTCTTCTCCCTGATATTCGTGAGCCATTGAAACGTTTGCAGCGTCAACTGTCATTAATCTCTCCTGTTCATCAGCGTGCTGCCAGGTTGTCATTCCTTCTTCTAAGTCTCCTGCGTTTTTAGCAGCCATCATTCCTGCTGCGGCAAGAAGATTATCAGTAAAAGCAGTTTTTCCATGGTGAATGTGCGCACTAGTTGCGACATTTCTAATTGTCTCTTGCTTACTTGTCAATCTTTGAATTTTTTGTAAACTTGTTTCTTTCTCTACCATTTTGTATAAATAATCTCTATAACGAGAATAAATGGTGATAATAAATATGCTTTTTAAACCTTTAGATTAATAATTAAAAATCCAAAAATATCTCTAAAAAAATAACATGAAAGCGAAGGGTTATTTGGTTCTGAAATACAATTCCAAATCATTCAGAATCGGATAATCTGCACTGACTAATTTTAATTTTTTAGCATCACTTATACTAAATAACTCCATTGAATCTCCTTCGTTTTGTTTGAACTTAGACAAATTAGACAACTTAGAAAGAAAGACAAAGTGAGTTACCTGCCAATCGCTCTCTTTATAAACTTTAGGTCCATACTTTTTAAAGAATTTAAAATCTTCTAGATTATACGATAATTCTTCTTTTACTTCTCTGATTAGAGCTTGTTCAGGCGTTTCCCCTTTTTCTATGTGCCCCCCGAAGAAGCCAAATTCTTCTCCATATTTGCTCATAATTTTTCTGCTTTGTAATAATAGTTTTCCTTCTGAGTCATAAAAAATAATTATAGATACTTCTTTACTTTTTACTTTATTTTCCATCCTATCTGAGATTTGTTGTAAAGCATTTAAAATTCTATTAATTTGCCTTTTTCTTTTAACAACAACATCAATTTCTATGTCTCTCTGAAGTTTTTTATTAACATGCATTATAACATTTCTGAAAGAGCTAATCGCCTTTAAATCCTCTTTAAATTCGCTTCTAGAAATGTATTCTCTTTGAAGATTTATTAAATCAGAATCAACTAGTTCTCTGATCAGGTCATTAATATTTGATTCATTTAATTCTTCAATTGGTTTTCCTTTCCACTGATGAATTCTAAATAAATTTTCCTCAAATTGAACAAGTAAAATAAAGAATAAAGACCTTACTTGAATCTTAAAGAATTTGGATCTTGGTACAACCAATCCATTCCCGATATCAACATATTGAGCATCTTGCAAGCTGTCTAGAGTGTCCCAGATAGGAGTATTAGGATTTCTTTTTGGAAAATTTCCTTCAACTTCCTTCTTTTGCGCAACACTCTCTAAAGTAAAGCAACTAGCAACTTTCCGAAACATTTCCTCAAATTCTCCAGGGTACATATTATTAGTGCTTATTTAAAATTTAAATAATTATCCTCCATTCAAGAAATTTTGATTTTGCACCATTAAAGGCCCGAAGATGCTCCAAGGATTAACAATTTGCCAAAACGCCAAGGCCTTTCTGTATTTATACAACTCATGTGCCGGCTTTTGCTCAAGATCTTCATTCATCCTTTTTACAGCATCTTCAGTCATAACCTGAACTTCAACAGGAAGCCTTATTCTTTTTCTACCTATGATATAATTTAATTCAGGAAGATTAGAGAAGGATTTCTCTTCAGAAACATAAGGAATACTTGGCCTTAATATGAATTTATCACAATCAAACCTTGGATCGTAATATTGATCATCTCCAGGAGCTCTATCAATAGTTCTATCAAATCCCTCCATATGGGAGGCGCCCCTAACTTTTTCTGTGGCAGATCTTAAGAACTCAGAAACTCTAAATCTATTCTTCAAAACAAATCTCACTCCCGTCAAATCCTTTATTGTCCCCATATTGTATCCTCTGCAAGCCATTTTAGAAAGAACGGACATTACTTCTTTTCTTCTCGCTTGAAAATCGCTGCCTACCCTCTCGTACGCAAATGCTTCCCCAGACCAAGAAGTTCCCAAGCAGTCCCTAACCCATTCAACCAATTGATCATGATGAGCCTCGTGTAACACAAACTCTGAAGATTGAATTATCTTTAACATGTTATATCCTATTCCTATAGATCTAACTATTCTAAAGGCTTCGGCTATTTTTTGATAATCATGAAATCTGCTTGGATAACCAAGTGGAGTACTCATAGGTTTTATAGTTCTATCCCTACGTATCATTGGCTGACTACCTGAAGGGAATGCTTCCTCATATCTTGCTTGGGCTTCTTTTAGCATAGCGGTTAAATTTGTATCTTCCATCTCTCTAAGTTGAAAAGGCACGGTTGCTTCTCCAAATGATTGGTGAAAGAATTCATTCATTTTTCTTGAACCATAATTTATCGCTGTAATAATCTTCTGTCTAGCTTCTTGAAACTCAAGGTCTGGAAAGAAAGTATTTACCATCTGCCGAGAAACAGGATCCTCATGACCTATAGAGTTTCTTATAATTTCTCCCTGAAAACCCTTCAAATATCTCAAGCTGGGATCAAATGCGAGAAATCGCTTTGCCTGCTCATCTGTAGGAGAAAATTCTAATCTATACAATTTTTCTTGTACTTCCGCAAAACTTATCATAAAAATCCAACTTTAGAACCCTATATAAGCCTTTCTAAACAAATAATCTTCAATTACCTCGCAGAATCTGCCTGTTTCTCAGCATCGTTTGCCTTGTTTCTGGCAAAACTTTCTCCGCTTGCTTCACTTGCTTTCATTATTTCATTTGCAAGTGCTTCAGCCATTTTTGTTTTCTTTCCAAAAGATTTTGCATATGCTCCCTGAACAATCCATCTTATAGCTAAATCAATTCTTCTTACAGGACTACAGTCAACTGCCTGAGGATATCTTGCTCCTCCATGCTCTATTACTGTAACTTCATCTCTTGGAGAACCATTTTCTATCGCTGTAACAAGAACCTGAACTGGATTCTTCCCAGTTTTTTGAGCAATCATATCCATTGTTTCCAAAACCAAAGACATATTCTTATTATATTTTCCAGAACTCCACGCAGTAATTATCTTATGCTTCTTTCCTAAATGCCCTGGAACCTGTAATCTAGAAGCAAGTCTTTCAACAACATTAAAATTAATCTTCGCCAATTTCTGCTTTATCTTTCCTCTTGATTTCAAAAGCAATTTAGGACTTAGATTAAGATAAGGTCTAAGAGCAGGATCCTTTATTTCAATATTTGAAACATCATACAAATCAAATATTTTGAATTGAACTAAATTTTGCTCTGCCATTATGCATCTCTCCTTATTATTAATGAAACAGTCCCTGGAGGCTCAGTAGTTCTGCAAAGAGAAGGCACAGAATATTTCTTATCTCCAGGTCTATGTTGATATGAATTTCCAAAACTCTCAAGTTGGGAATATAATTTATCTCCCTCTCCAGCACTAGCAAAAGGAAATTCAAAATGTCTTTCTGCACCAACATCCATAGAATCTACAACAGCAGACATAGTCAAAGAATCAACACTAACAACAAATCTTTCAGGTTGTCTTGAAGAATATGAAGGTTCATCTCCTACATGTCCAGGACATCTTGCGCCTATCATTATCTTCTTCCCTTCTCTATCTCGCCTTTCCACAAAAGATGCAAAGGCTGATCGTTTACTTTAATTACTGCGAATCTTATTCCAGGAATATCTCCCTTCTGTCTTCCAGATCTTCCACCAATTCTCTGAATTATAACTTCATCGTGTTCATCTACAAATTTTTGAGCCAAATTTCCAGGAATAAATGCTCCAACAGAAATTCCGTTTTTAATTAACTGCACCTTGCAGCACTTTCTCATAGCAGAATTTGGCTGTCTTGCTTCTTTTTGAAATTTAGAGATTACAATTCCTTTAGCCTGATGTTTTCCTTCCAAGGGGTCTGCTTTAACTCTTAATCCAAGAGATCTAATTTTGTGAGCCTTCTGACTCCATCTAAATTTCTTTCTGCCCTTCATTATTTTCCTTGCGGACATTAATCCCATATTTATCCTTTGACTTTTTTGCTTTTTAAAGCTTCCGTTGTGATAATTTACACTTATAGACGATAAACTAGAAAAGAGTTCTTGGAAGAGAGAGTCTATCTCTCCAATTATCCTGATAAGCTGTAGAAAGAACCCTCTTAGGTTTATTCGTCTTGTATCCTGCTTCCCGTAGTTGTAAAAGACATATTTTTCTCTTTTGTTTAGCAACTGGAATATCTTCCTGGGTTGCTTGAATATAATGTAATATTCCTAATGGTGCTGCATCATTTACCTCTTTAATACTTACCTCTAATCCTCCTAAAGGCAAAGCGGCGAGAGGATGTATACCATTATTTCCATCCATTGCTTTTGAATAAACGACTAAAAAAAGCTTGTGCCCCATCACTCCATTTCCACTATACCCTGCATCAACTACATCAATAGAAATAACTTCCCTTTCAGGATTTACTCCTTTAGCTATCTCTGCAGCTATAAATTTTTTCTGCATTTTAAATTCATATGGTTTAGGTTCTTCTGTAGTTTCCATATTAAAATCAACCTGTTAAGATTTGAAAAATGCTATTTAAACCTTTGTCTTTACAAAGGTTTGGGAAATCTTATAATTAATTCACAACTCTTATTTAATCATCTAACATTAGATAATATAACCTTAAATATTTTATTTTAAAGATAATCACTCTCTAGTTTAAATCGCTAAAGCAGTTTAAAATCCAAATTAAAATTATCTTTTATTATTAATTCCAATTCTGCAAACCTTGTTTTATTTCTCCCCATTAATGCTGCCTTGTTCTGCATACTTCCAGCAGTTATAATTAATTGATTATCTTTTATTTCTAAAGATTTGAATTTTATTGGTTCTATAATATCACTTATAAATCTTGAAGCATCCTGAACTCCAGATGATTCAGTAATTATTTTAATTCTCTTTCCAAGAGTTTCCTGCATATTTCTGATATTTGAAGCTCCCGGCCCAATCGCTTGCGAAACCATTTGTTTAGGAACAGCAAACAAAATAGTACTATTAAAATTAAAACATTTCATAGTCTTAACTCTTGAAACTCTATCAAGAAGATTAATGTACCTCATTGTCTGCATGTCTATTACTGCCATTTTTATTTTAAAATAACCTCTAAGTCTATTTTATTAAATGACTATATAAATCTATCTGTTAATTTGCCGTCGGAAAATTAGTAAAAATATATCTAAATTATTAAAAATTCAATAAAAAGGAAAAGTTACTTTTCCTTCTTCCTTACTAATTGCCCTGTAACTTTTACAAGCAATCCAGGAAGTCCTGTTCCAACTGGAATAGGCTGGTTCAATAGAATATTTTCAATAACAGACTTCAATTCATCTCTTCCGCCCTGTATTGTTGCCGTAACGAATTGCTTGTCAGGAGTTTCGAACGTAGCTCTGGCAAGAATAGAAGCCTTATCAGAAATAATTCCCATTCTTGTTACTCCTTTTACTGCTCCAGATGAAGTCATTGCATCTGCAATTAATTTAATATGCCTCTCATTAATATCTAATCCTTGAGATTCAATAACTTTCTTTATTTCGTTCGTTATTGTCTGTCTTGCAGCTTCAATTCCAAGAACATTTGAAACATCGTGAATATCATTAGAACTAATTTTATTCGGATCAACGCCCTTTATTTCTCTAACCTCTTTAAGATTAGAACCAGAAGCAAGAATAATATAATTTCCATCCCTATGTGTAACAAGAACTTGCTCAATGCCCTTTATTCCAGAAACAACTGTCTCCTTCAATTTCTCTTTAATCTTATATATCGCCTTGAAATCCATATCCTGAACTGAAACAGAAATCTTGATATCTGATGCTCTAACATTAAATCCTTTATCTTTCAATCTGTCTGCAATTGTCGAAGCTCCAGCATGAACGCTCTTCAAAGCCTTATTGTCAAGCAAAATTTCAATCTTCTTATTTGCAAAATCAATCTTTATTTCTGAAGTAATCTCCATAAGCTTAACTTCTCTAAGCTTTTCAGCAACAACTTTAGAATCTTTTTCATTATTATAATCCTTAGCCACATAAATCTCCATCATAGGAGTTGAAGGCAGCTTTCTTGCATCAAGAATTTCAATTAATCTTGGAAGTCCTTCTGTAATCTGCATCTGAGAAACTCCCGCGTGGTGGAATACTCTCAAAACCATCTGTGTTGAAGCTTCTCCGAAAGATTGAGCAGTAACAACTCCTGCCGCTTCTCCAGAAACAATATTTGAATCCTTCAAATGCAATTTAGAAGGATCTTTAGCGTCGTCTCCATATACAAATTGAACAATATTTTCAGAAGCATCTCTAACTGTTCCGTCATACTCCACCTTTAAGTCCTGCAATGCAGAAACTAATCTTCTATACAAATATCCAGACTTAGGCGTTCTAAGAGCAGTATCCATAAGTGAATCTCTTCCTGTAATCGCTCCAAAGAAGAATTCAGTTGGCTTCAATCCTTTGAAATATGAGCTCTTTATGAAACCATGTGCTTCAGGACCAAGATCATTTCTCTTAAAGAAAGAAAGAGTTCTGTCATTATATCCGAAGCTGATTCTCTTGCTTCCAAGAGCCTGTTGCCCTACAACACAACCAATCTGAGTAATATTTAACATGCTTCCTGCCGCTCCAGGAGTAATCATCTTGTTTACGTTTCCTTCGGCAGGGAAATTAGCTTTAACAACTTTAGCAACTTCGGTTCTAACTTCGTTCAATACCTGCAATATCTTTGTCTCTCTTGTCTCTTCCATTGTCTTTCCAGGAAGAGGAGTCAAACTACCATCGATAAATTGATTGCTTAACTCTGTTGTCTTCTTCTCTGCTTCATTTATAATTTCCTGAGTCATCTGCTTAACTTTTTCAGAAACATTCAAATCTTCCAGTGCAAGAGTATATCCTTTTCTAGAAAGATAAACTGCTCCAACAGTAAACGCCTTGTTTATAGAATCAACAGTTGCATCTCTTCCAAGCCCTGAATCAATAATCTTAACCATCTTTCCATCTTCAGTTCCAAAAGTGCTCGTTCCAGTTATTTCATTAGGCATTTTAATGTCTGCTCCTTTAGGAATTACTTGAGAGAATACATCCATTCCAGAAACATTTTTTCCTTTAGCAGAATTATTAATTCCAGCAGAATATAACAGCATATCTGCATCCGCCTTAGTCAAAGAATCTTTTCCTAACAAGTAAGCTCCAGTAATTGAATCTGAAATTGTTCCACAAAGATTCATATTATTCCTTGAAGAAATAATATTTGCATTTATGTCTAGAAGCACTTTCGCCTCTGCTCTTGCTTCTTCTGTCTGCGGACTGTGAATGTTCATTTCGTCTCCGTCGAAGTCGGCATTGTATGGTGCAGCAGCAGCAGGATGCAGTCTAAATGTCCTATACGGCAAAACTTTTACATAATGTGCCATAATTCCCTGCTTGTGCAATGTTGGGTGTCTGTTGAACAAAACAATATCTCCATCAATCAAATGCCTTTCAACCTTATATCCTGGCTGTATCTCATTGCATAACTCTTCCATCAATTCTTTTGTAATCTTCTTCCTCTTTCCATCAGGTCTTACAACATAATTTGCTCCAGGATAATTATCTCCTTTCTTTATTATTTCCTTCATTTGTTCAATATTCATAGAAGTAACAGTTTCTGCAACAGTAATTATTCTTGCAATTTCAAATGGAACTCCTATTTCATTCATTTTTATGAATGGGTCTGGACTTACAACTGTTCTTGCAGAATAATTAACTCTCTTTCCTGCAAGATTGTGTCTTATTCTTCCTTCCTTTCCTTTTATTCTTTCAGTGATTGTCTTTAATGGCTGTCCAGATCTATGTCTTGCAGGAGGAATTCTTGTGACATTGTTATCAAAGAAGGTTGTAACGTGATACTGCAACAAATCCCATAAATCTTCAATAATAACTTCAGGAGCTCCAGCATTCAAGTTCTCCCACAATCTCTGATTAGCTCTTATAATATCTGAAAGCTTGTGTGTCAAGTCATCTTCAGATCTTTCTCCAGAATCTAATGTAATGCTCGGTCTAACGGTTACAGACGGAACTAAAAGAAGAGCAAGAACAGCCCACTCGGGTCTGCATGTTAAAGCATTAATTCCTATTTTCTTCAATTCTTCATCAGGAATATGAACTAATCTATCTCTTATCTCAATAGCAGAAACTCTCTTCTTACCCATCATAAACGTGCTTGGCTTTTCTAATTTGATTCTTTCAATAGTTTCATTGCAATGAGGGCACTTCTTTGCGTCTCTTGCTTTCTTTGCTCTCTCAGAAATAGAATATGTCTTCTGCTTCTCATCACTTAATGTCAACTTTCCACAATATGGACAGAAACTTCTCAAACACAACTCAACTAATGGAATATATTTTATATGAAATACTGGTCTTGCAAGTTCAATGCATCCAGGATGACCAGGACATTCTTTAACTCTCTTTCCGCAAGTTCTACATCTTACTCCAGGATCTATTGCTCCCAATCTCAAATCCATTAATCCTCCGTCAACTGGGAATCCATCGATATCGTAAAGTTCAGGTGTAACTATTTTTGCAGTTGCAAGTTTCTTTATCTTGTCAGGACTAAGCAAACTGAACTTCAATGCTCTTACCTGTTTTCTGAAATGTTCGTTCATTGTTCGTATTTATTCTTTAGTTCGAAAGTTGTGTGAACTCCCAATCCAAGAAGTTCGTCAACTAATAATTTGAATGCATAAGAAACTTCTATAGGCTCTGCATCATTGTTCCCGCAAACCTCGCACGCAACTTTATTTCTTATTGTATCTTCAAAAGTCATATGTCCACACTCTTTGCAAATATAAATCGTAGTTTTATCAGAATCATATCTCTCCTTCAAAAGCAAAGATGCACCGTGTCCTGCCAATGCCTGTTGCTCCATCTCTCCTAATCTAAGTCCTCCTCCTCTAGCCCTTCCTTCAATTGGCTGTCTTGTCAATAATGCAACTTTTCCAGAAGCTCTCGCCTGTAATTTGTTCTTTACCATATATTTCAATTTCAAATAATACATATTTCCAACGTAAATCTTTGATTCCATTTTCTTTCCAGTAATTCCGTTATACATTGTCTCCTTCCCATCAAATGCAAATCCTAATTCTTTAAGCTGTGCCTCCAATTCCTCAACACTCTGCCCTGAAAATGCAGTGCCGTCAATTATTTTTCCAGAAGTCGCTGCAGTTTTTCCAGCAAGCATTTCAATCAAATACCCTACCGTCATTCTTGAAGGAATTCCATGAGGATTAAACATTAAATCAGGTCTAACTCCTCTTGCCGTAAATGGAATATCTTCAGGCTCTGCAATCAACCCAACTACTCCTTTCTGTCCGTGAGGAGTAGAGAATTTGTCTCCAATTTCTGGAAGTCTGTTATCTCTTGTTCTAACCTGGGCAATCTTATTTCCTTCTTGATCAACTGTAATAAATACTGCATCAACCGTTCCTCTCTCACCCTGTCTCACTGCAACAGAAGCTTCTTTCTTAGCCTGAATACTAATGTCCTTTGCTTCACTAAGGAACTTTGGAGGCGTAGTCTTTCCGATAAGAACTTCTCCCTCTTTCATATCTGCTTCAGGATATGCAACTCCATCATCTTCCAAGAATCTATACGATGCTTCAGTTCTGTATCCAGCAACATCCTTATCAGGAATCAAAATTTCATCAGCCAATCCTCCAGCATATTGTAACTCAGTAGCACCATATGGTCTGAAATATGTAGATCTTCCCATTCCTCTATCAACTGATGCCTTGCTCAATACAACTGCGTCTTCCATATTGTATCCTTCAAATGGCATTATTGCAACAACAATATTCTGTCCCGACGGATAAACTTGTAATGTATCATAAACGAAACTTCTTACGAGAGGTTTCTGAGGATAATGCAAAATACTTACATCAGTATCTAATCGAGTCAAATAGTTTGCTGCATAAATTCCAAGACTCTGTTTCAACGTCTTGCTTCCTCTGTTCAATCTAGCAGACTGGTCGTGATTTCCATACGGAACTAAGCTTGTAATTAATCCAAACATATCGATTATGTCTACCTCAAGATGAGTATGTTCTTGACCAATTTCCTTGGAGTACAATGCAACAAGAGAATTATCTTCTTCAGCAGCATCAATATATTCTATAATTCCCTGATCAATCAAATCTTTCCATGTAAGTTTATTTTCCTCCAACAAAACTAAATGCTCATCTTTCAATTTGCTCGCTCCGTTTTCAACAACAACCAAAGACCTCAAAACTCTTCCGACTTCAGTAGACATTGTAACCATGTTCAAAATCGGATCAAATCTCACACTTAATTCTTTCAGCAACTCAGAATTTCTTCTTGCTCCTCTCACCCTTCTAGCAAATTCATCCGGATTAGAAGCAAAGCCAATTGCTCTTCCATTCAAGAAAACATCAGTTCCAGAAACATTCTGCAATCCTAAACTCAAAAACTTCTTTATCATCTCCTGCTCATTAATTTCCTGGAATGTAGAAATCTTGCTTAATATCGCTAAGTTCTTTCTCAATCCAATTTCAGTTCCTTCAGGAGTTTCAGTTGGACAGAATCTTCCATAATGTGTCGGATGCAATGTTCTAGCCAAAAAGTTCTCCTGCTCTCCAGGCAACATACTGGATACTCTCTGCAATTGTGAAAGCATTGCAAGATAATTTGTCTTGTCCATATTCTGCGTAACTCCTGATCTTTCTCCAATCCAGCTTCCTGTAGCAATTGCAGACTCGATTCTATGGGTAAATAAAGTAGACTTAGCAATAGTTTTCAAAGAATAAAACTTTTTTCTTCTTGCTACTTTCTGCAAAGAATATTCTATATCTCTGATTAAAATATTTATATTTACTCTGAACAAATCAGACATTAAATCACCAGAAAGCTTTACCCTCTTATTAGCATAATGGTCTTTATCAGTCCTCATCTTAGGATTCTCTTTCGCTCTCAAATACAATCCGAGCAATCTGCAGAGAGTGAAAGCCTTTTCATTTCTAGCAGCCTTGTCTAAACCTGCGTGAGGCAAGAAAAATGAGTCGATTCTCTGCTTAACTCTATCAAGAATTTCTTTTTTCGTTCCCTGAATTCCAGATTTTTCTGCAATATAAATCATCGCAGATTCTGCATCTTGCAAATTAACAAACTCATAAAGATTAACAATCAAGCAATCATTTTCAAATCCTATTGCCTTAGCAATATCTGCTTCCTTAATCATTCCTAGAGCCTTAAGCAAAACAACAGCCGGAATATTCTTCAATCTTGAAAATGAAATCTCTAAAAGTCCCTCTGAAGACTCTGAAATGGTCGTAGGAATTCTATAAGAATTTCTCTGTGAAAATAATCTCAATCCCAATTTTCCTCTTATCTCTTCTATAAATGGCTGATTTGCAGCCAAATCTTCTGACATAACAATAACTTTTTCATTTCCATTAATAATAAAATACCCTCCAGTATCAAGAGGGTCCATATAATTTTCAGTCAACTGATCTCTTGACATCCCATATGTATTGCAGGCAACACTTCTTACAAGAACAGGAATTCTTCCAATCTCTACTTCAGCACTATCGCTCTGCTCCCCATACTTAACTCTTAATTCAACAAAAACTGGAGCAGCATAAGTTAAATTTCTCAATCTTGCAACACCTGGAGTAACTTGCGTAGTCGAACCATCAGCTTCAATTATATTTGGCTTTTCAATTCTTATCTTTCCAATTTTTATGTCTATATCTTCATTCTTAGAAAGAGTTTCATTTATTTCTGAAACAATTTGTTGCATCTTATTCTGGATGAAATCGTTGAAAGATAAAATATTTGACTCAACTAAAGAATGTTGCTCAAGATATTTTTTAACTAGTAAATGTTTTTCCATAATATTAAGCTATAACTCTAAAATAAATATGAGTTTTATCCTCCTCTTTTCTTTCAATTTTAAGAACATCTCCCCTTACACACCCCTCAGGAACACAAACATCTGTTGATTTTATTTTTGGCAACTGAGAAACAGAAATATTAAACTTTTCAAGCAAATCTTTAACCTCTTGCGGCTTCAGTTTAGTATGTTTTGGCTGTAATATGTGCATTTTTGCATAATCCCGAGAGCACATTTATATCTGAAAGGCATTAAGCTCCGGTAAATAATGATTACAAAAATGGCTTTTTAAATGTTTCTTAAAGCTATTTTTATACAACAACAACTAGGAAAAACACCATTCACACATACTACAACTTATCCAAGTAGAACAAGTATTTATATATTTGTTTTTAATCCCATTTACATCATATTCATTCCAGTAAGGCTGGAATGAAGGGGTCCGGCGCACGCGGCGTGTCCGGGCCCACTCATTTTTGTGCCGTGTAAACATTTAAAAAGCAAATTTCTCTCAACAAATAATGGCTAAAGTAAGAATAAAATTGACGAGCATTGACATCAACTCACTGAATAGTGTAATCTCATTAATCAAAGATATAACTTCAAAATCAGGAGTTATGCTTAGAGGACCAATTCCATTGCCAACAAGACATCTCAAAGTCACCACGAGAAAATCTCCGTGTGGAAACGGCACTGCTACATTCGATAATTTTGAGATGAGAGTGCATAGAAGAATATTAGATATCCCTGCTGAAGACAGAGTTTTACATCCAATTATGAAATTACAAATTCCAAGATCTGTTCAAATAAAGATTGAAATGAAGGAATAGTTTCTATTTTCATTTCAATTTGCTCTCCAATCATCCAAATCTTTATATGTGAAGTTTTTGTAAAACGAACATTAAAGATTTCTACAGAAATCTTTATATAATTGTATTCTAAAATAATAAAATGTTAAGAGAGGTTCTAGTCGTTAAAAGAAGTGTTCTATTCAAAGAAGGTTCTTTTGAAGGATTTATACCTGTTGAAGAAAAAGATTTCTACAAAATAATAATGGAAAATTTTGAATACAGAGAACGTGCGGATATGGAAGTAGATGAAAATTATAAGCAAGTCGTCTCATACGTCTGGCTTATCAACCCTGAAACAAAAAAAGTTTTCTTATACCAACGATCTCCTTCAGGTTATGAAAAAAGACTTCATAATCGATATTCTGGAGGAATCGGCGGGCATATTGATAAAGATACTGAAGAAAATTCAGAAAAACCAATTGAAACCGCAATGATTAGAGAATTACACGAAGAACTGTTCATGCAAAAATACCCTGAGCCAAAAGTTGTTGGGTGGATTTCAGATGATTCAAATCCCGTAGGTAAAGTCCACTTAGGTTCGGTTGCAATTGCGGAAACTATTGAAGATGCGAAACCTGCAGAAGATATGGAATTTGGCAAATTTCTTTCAATAGAAGAGATTGAAAATTTATTTTCAAATCCTGAAAATTCATTTGACCCTTGGACAAAACTCTCATGGTCATTTATAAAAAGTTATTTGGCAAAATTAAATTAAATTTATAAACATCTCATTCTCACTTTTCTCAAGCCCATGTGGGACAGTGGTACTCCGCACTAATAGAAAGATATAAATATATGATTGACTTAAATTATTAGTGAATAATTTAAGAGAGGCGGCTCTATTAAGATGGAAGAAAAAGTTAAAAGAAGATTTATCAAAGATTAGAAATAATAAGAAAAACTTAATCAAAAAAGCTGCCGTATGTGGCTTTCTGGCTGGAGACGGCAGTGTCCAAATAAGAAAAGAAAAACCAACTGATAAATTTTATAGATACCAGTTAGACTTTTTCCCAGACGATAAGAAGATGCTTAACACATATCTAAGATTTGTGAAAGAAATATACGAATTAAGTCCAACTATTAGGAGAAGAGATAATATGTTTACAGCAAGAACATCACAAAGAGTTATTGTGCATGATTTAACAAATTTATGTAAATTTGGGTTATACAAATGGAGCTTTCCATCAAAACTATTCAAAATTAAAGGAGCAAAAGAAGCATGGCTAAGAGCTTTCTTTTCAGCAGAAGCATACGTGGGCAAAAAGGTGATTAAAATTCAGAGTGTTAATATTAAATCTATTAAAGAAGTTAGAAATATGCTCTCAAAATTAAAAATAAAAGGAAATTACTACGAATATGTATCAAAAAATGAAAACAATTCAAAAGTAGGGATGATATTCGTAAACGAAAAAGAGTCTCGTTTAATTTATTACAAAAAGATAGGCTTTTGGCACTCAAAAAAAGAAAAAGTATTACGAGAGTCGTTAGGTTTATAATATTGAGATTTTACGTTCCTTTATGCCGACGTTGAGCAGTGGTAGCTCGCTTGCTTGGAGAGCAAGTTTCCTCACGGATATGCGAGTTCGATTCTTGCCGTCGGCGTGTTTCCTCACGGATATCCAGGTTCGATTCCTGGTATGGGCGTTTTCTTATCATCCAAAGAAATAAATTATTGAGGCCTAAAAACCAAAAATCCATGCGCCACGGGTTTAGGAGAAGCAACAGGCACACTTAATTGATACCATTGCGTTTTAAACAAAAATGCGTCCTCAAATCCAGGCTTTCCAATTCTCCACTCTTCATCATAAACAACACAAGCATAGGGAATTTTTGCAGAAGGAAC
>Ga0233425_10003957_pt1 | contig 25780 bp, 24 predicted proteins | sample Watercolumn_Towu_2_FD_181712 | JGI IMG/M metagenome (GOLD analysis project Ga0233425, IMG submission 181712) | Freshwater microbial communities from Lake Towuti, South Sulawesi, Indonesia - Watercolumn_Towuti2014_140_MG | ecosystem: Environmental > Aquatic > Freshwater > Lake | place... | reverse complement strand
GCTTTAAAGGACAGGCTCAGTCCCATTCCTTCGGAATGGGTCCCGGTTTGGGCAACAAAATCCCCTTTGGACAACCACAAAATCAACACCTCTTGAGTCCGCTTTCACGTAACTTTGGGACATTCCCAAAAATTAATTAAACAGAAGCAGGAGAAAAAAGGACGGTATGATTTCAAGATAAGGCCTATTGCAGGAGCGGTTAGTCAGCTAAGATAACAGCAGGGGGCTTTAAAATAGCCGTCGGATCGATCGGATCTGGAGGAAGCCATTAGGCGGATGGCTTCATTTCCGGAACGGAAAATTTCGTCGTTATGGGAGGTCTGTTTTCGGATGTGGTCTACCGCGTTTCCGGGAGGATATAAGGATACCAGTCCTCCTTTCTCAACCGTTCAACTTTGAGGATAATCGCCTCATTACTATCGGTCTTAAAAACGAGTTTCCTACCTTTTGATCCTCCGACATCCTCTGAAGTGACAGCAATGCCCTGTTGAGCCAAAATTCCCTTAGCCGTTTGCACATTTTGCCACCCATAGGTTTCCGATGTGGTTGGATCCAAATCCCCACCCCCGTAAATCTGGGCCTCCAATCCTGACTTTTTTGACCCGTCTTTAATCATTAATCGAATCAAGGTCGGGACGGCCACATTCCCGTACTGAGCAGTCGGCGGATTTTGTTTGGTAACATTAGGATAAAGAAACTGGGATACTCCTCCGTAACGCTTATGTCTATCCCAAAGACAGACGGTTACGGCCGACCCCATAACCGAATAAATCAAGGTAGGTTCATGGGTTAAAAAAATATAACCGGGTTTCAAGAAATATTGATATCGGTCGATCTCTTTTTGTTGACCGCCCCGGGGGCTCACCGTCGGCACTCCGCTTTACAAAAATTTGAAGCTCCCACCATTAAAGTTCAGTTCCGCCAAAGGGTGACGGAAAAGGCACCGCTATCCCTTTTCAATGTTGGGAACTATATGAAGTTGAAGGGTCAATTTTTGCCCTTCGGTTTCGAATTCCATATCTATGTCTGAGTTTTTAAGTCTCGTCAAGGCTTCGCTATAGGACAATTTCTCGGTAATTGGGGATCCCAGGACATAGACGGCCGTCTTATCGTAATGAGAAAACAGGTTGCCGCAAATCATATTGGACAATTCCGAGGCCATATCAAGAAGTTGTGGTTCGGTCACCTCATCATCGAAACCAAGAAAATTCATCGCCAAGGACTCGCCCAGGGAAAAGGGGAGGAAAAGGCGCAATGCTCCGTCAAGGTCGCCCTTAAAAGGGATTTCCGTCAATAAGAACGTGTCAGAGGTTTCATCGGGTAACCCCTCGGAGGACTCAGGCGATTTTGGGGCTTCCACTAATTCCAAAAAAGTAAAAAACATGGTTTCAAAAATATTAAGGGCGGCTTGAATGGCTGCCTTGCGCAGTTCATCAATCATGTGAGTTCTCCATGATACGAGTCAAAACGTCTCGTAACGTCTCCGGGTGAAAGGGTTTCTGAATATATTCTTTTACGCCGAGGTCAAACAACTCCTGGAGTCGTTTTTCACTGCCCTCAGTGGTAATTAGGACAACCGGGATTCCTTGGAACGTAGGATTTTCTTTTAGTTTTTGGATTAATTCCATCCCGTTCATAACCGGCATATTCAGATCGGTCAGGATTAAGTCAACCCACTGGGAGTTCAAGACCTTCAGGGCCTCTTCTCCGTTTCCGGCTTCGAAATAATCCCCCATATCAAACCCAGAGAGAGTTAAAGATTTTAAAATAACCTTCCTCATGGTTTGAGAATCATCTACGATTAAAACATTATAGGCCATAATCGATCCCTCATTCGTCAGCTATTTTCAACGGGCTTCTGGAGTTGAATCAAAGTTTCCACCTTTTGAATCTGATCCCCCAATTGAGCAATAAATTTTTCGATATCCTTTTCTTCCAGTTTAAAATGATACATTACTTCGTCATAACCGGCATAAGATAATCCGTCCGCCCCGCCCCCGATACCGGTCAGCATGGCGATTAAATTGGACAGATAAATCAAATAAACCACTTCCTTATCGGCCGGGGCTAAAAGCGGCGTATGATGGTAACGGATTGCCTGGGTGATTTCTCTCGGAAAATTCCATTGTTCGGCAATTGTGGCGCTCAATTCGGCATGGTCGATGCCCAGAACCTCTTTTTCGGCGGTCAGGAAAGAAATCTTTTTAGTATTAACAAGATCTTTGATCGTCAGGAACTGGTCCTTAACATAGGTGTTTAGCATAACCTTGCCGATATCATGAATTAAAGCGGCGGTAAAGACCATATGATCCTGTCCCCTATTGATGCGCTGAGAGATCATTTGGGATAAAAGGGCCGAACTGATCGAGTGTCTCCAAAGATCACCACTCTCCAGATCATATCCGGGGATGGCCTCCCCTAAAGCGGAACCGGCCACACTTCCTAAGACTATCTCCAGCAGCGGATCAAAACCGATTATGATTACGGCCTCTTGCAGTGAAGATACCGACTGTCGAAGTCCGTAATACGGTGAGTTGCATACTCTCAAGACATTCGCCGTTATCACCTGATCGTATTGAATCGTTTCGACTACTGTCGAAACAGAGGATTTCGGATCGTTGATCAGGGCCAAGGCCCTTTGGATGACCGCCGGGAATGGGGGAAGTTGATGAGCTGATTGTATAATTGTATCTACCAGATTCATAATTCCTTCTCCCCTTCTCCGGAATATTTAATCCAGACTTTTCCGGTTTCGAGATCCAGACGGATGGTCCGAGATACCTGCCCGCCGATATCCTCCGCCTTTATAAGGACATTATTCCGCCAAAGTATTTTCCGCAGGGCCATATAATTTCTCTTCCCGATATTAAAAAACCCGGATTCGTCTAATATCTGGGCCCCTCCGGCCACTTTGACGATAATTCGATTTTTGGTCGCACCATACCGGTAGGCTTCCTTAAACAGCAACGGGATCCCCGTGTCCGCAAACATATAAGGATTCTTTTGGGCCTTCTGAGGATCAATTTGTGATTCCGGCAACATATAATGAAGAAGACCGCCGACTTGGGCTACGGGATCAAAAATAGCTACTCCAATGCAGGATCCCAAGGAGTAGGTGATCAACCCTTCCCCCTGCCCTTGAGAAATCCCCATGTCTGCAATACCAACTATTTTTTTCATTAAACCTCTAACCGCCTATGGCTTGAAGATTCATTAATATGGGACCGGCGACTAAAATATATAAAAAAAGTGTTATAGTCCAATTAATTATTTTCTATAAATTGCCGGCTTTACATATTGGAAAGGATGGTCCAGTCCACTCAAACTTTCCGAATGACCGATAAAAAAGATTCCCCCCTTGTCCAACTGTTCGTAAAACCGGTTGACTAAATTAGATCGGGTTTCTTTATCAAAATAGATCATGACATTCCGGCAAAAAATACAATCAAACGGTTCATTAAACGAAAAGGATTCCATAAAATTGAGCCGTTTGAAGCTGACGAGGGATTTGGCCTGGGGTTTTATTTTTACATAATTCTGCCATCGGTTCTCACCGCGAAGAAAATATTTTCGAATCAAGTCCAGGGGAAGATTCTGAACTTTCTCCCGCAAGTATACCCCGGCCTGAGCCGTGGCCAGAACCTTGGTTGAAAGATCAGTGGCCAGAATTTTCATGTCCCATCCTGATCCCGGCGGCATGGTCTCCAGGAGGGTGATGGCGATGGTATAGGGTTCCTCGCCAGTGGAACATCCGGCACTCCATATCCGTAATCGCTTTGATCCGCCGGCCCTAGTCTTTTTAGCGGTCAAGACCTCCTGTTTCAGAAACTCGAAGTGTTGATTTTCCCTAAAAAAGTGAGTGAAGTTGGTGGAAATGGAGTCCAGTAACTGGATCATTTCCTCTCCGGAATGATCCTGAAGAACATATTCGAAATAATCTCGAAAGGAAGAAAAGTTTCCCGCCCGTATCCGTTTCCCTAACCGGGCCTTGACCAACTCTTTCTTCCCGTCATGGAGATTGATGCCGCATTGTTCATAAACCAGACGGCTTATTTTAATAAAATCAGACTCGGAGAATTCAAGGGAATGGATCATTAAATCCTTTTGACGCTTCTTTCGCCAAGGCCGGGATAATACGGGCCTGATCTACAACGTTTTAAATACGAATATAGACTATTTCTCACCGAAGGGTTAATCTTAGGGATAAAATTTTCCTCCAAGCAATATGGCGACCATTTTGGGAGAACCGGACGGGTCGATCGTCGGAGTTTTTGATAGGACCGGGTTGGTTGGGGCCGACTAATCTCAAAGGCGAAGTCGGCCCTAAAAATAAGTATTTTAATAATTCCCCAACCAAGCCAAATAATAATTTTTTATCACTCCAGGAGATACCATGAAAATCTTTACCCTGGCCAAGTAGGCGATACCATTAGCCCGCACATTGAGCCTCACCTTATCAAAACCCAATCTCTTCATGAAAGTGTCGCCCCCTTTGCATGCCCCTCATCCCTGGGTGCACTCCTTGCCTAAACCACCACAACATCATACTAATTTTCGGACTTATCCTTATTTTTTTTGGCGGAGTTGATACTTCTAATGATCTCTTCCATATCGAAACGCCAAGATTTGCCAACCCTGAATCCCGGGATTTCACCGCTGGCCGCCAATTTATAAATCGTCGATTCAGTTAATTTCAGATATTGTCCTACTTCTTTTGCAGTTACAATATTGGCCATATGCTGCTCCTTGTTAAAAATCTTCCTTCTTCTGCCAATAGGAGTTAGGCCGCCTGCGCCACCCCAAGCAATTCTTCTCCGCCAAAAACTTTATCGATATCCAGTAGAATTTTTACACTACCGCCGGTCTTGGCCATGCCCAATATATAATCGGTGTCCATCTGGGTCCCAAAGGCCGGGGTATCTTCAATTTCGGCGCTTTTGATGTTCAGGACCTCCGAAACCGAATCCACCACGATGCCCATTAGGATATTCCCGAGACCTTCGCGAATTTCAACGACAATTATGCAGGTCCTTTCCGTATAAGCCATTTCCTCCATGTCAAATTTTAAACGGAGATCGGCCACAGGGATAACTTTTCCCCGTAGATTGATGACTCCCTTAACAAAAGAAGGGGTTTTGGGAACGGGCGTGATCGGCATCAATCCGATAATCTCTTTAACTTTTAAGATCCCGATTCCATATTCCTCTCCGGCTAAAGAAAAGGTCAGATACTTACCTTCCCGATCCCTCATGGTCTTCATGTTTTGATGCGCCGGGTCCAAATTCTGTGTCATTTGATAGTCCCTCCTTTTATTATTAAGACCCTATGTTACCTAAGGCCCTGAGGCAAATCTTACCTTTTTTATCGGCTTTTGGAAAAAAAACTTTAATTTGAGCAATAAGCTTTTTTATCAGTAACGGAAAAAATGATCAGTAACCATGTCCACCGGTGAAAGATTAATGGTAAAGTTACCATAGAGGATAATCCAGATAAAAAGTCATAGACGCCTCAGATTAGGAAAGATTGACCAAATTAATAATTTCCGGTGCAACTCTCTCCAAGGAAACAACCTTTTCCGCCGCCCCTAATTTTATAGCCTCTTTGGGCATCCCGAAAACCACACAACTGGCTTCGTCCTGGGCGATAGTCCTGGCTCCGGCCTCTTTCATCGCCAATAATCCTTTGGCCCCATCGGCCCCCATACCGGTCAAGATGACGCCGATTGCGTTATTACCGACATATTGGGCCACGGAAGTAAAGAGAACATCTACCGCCGGTCGTTGGTGGTGAACGAAAGGACCGTCCTTGATATTCACGTGATACTTAGCCCCGCTGCGCCGGATAAGCATATGGAAATTTCCCGGAGCTATCAAAGCCCGCCCGTTGATAACGGAATCACCTTCTTCGGCTTCTTTAACTTCAATCTGACAGATGCCGTTTAAGCGCTCGGCAAAGGCCGTAGTAAATTTAGCCGGCATATGCTGGACGATCACTATACCCGGAGAATTGAGCGGTATATTGAGTAAGACCTCTTTCAAGGCTTCCGTACCGCCGGTGGAAGCCCCGATGGCAATTACTTTTTGGGTTGTTTCACTTAACGATTTGACGATGGTCGCAATTTTGGGTTGAGAAACCGGCACCGCCCGTCGATTCGGATTAACCTTTGCGGCAGCGCGAATTTTTTCTTTGAGCTGGATGCACATGTCGCCCACGGAGTAGGACCCTCCAGGCTTGGCCAACACTTCTACCGCCCCGTTTTCAATAGCCTCGAGAGCCATGGTACTTCCTTTGGGAGTCAGCGAACTGACTATAATGGTCGGCAACGGATAGTATTTCATTAATTTTTTCAGGAAGGTCAAGCCGTCCATTCTGGGCATTTCGATATCCAGGGTAATCACATCCGGTTTCAACTGTACAATCTTATCCCGTGCCACATAGGGATCCGGAGCTGTGCCGATTACTTCAATATCCGGCTCTTTGGACAATTCTTCATTAAAAATCTTTCGAACGATGGCCGAATCATCCACCACCAAGACCTTTATCTTTCGATCAATCATTTTTCGTCATTTTCCCCCGATAGATTTCAAAAATCCCATTCACATCCAGAATTAAACTGATTTGGCCGTCCCCCAGGATAGCCCCTCCGGCCACCCCTTTGACCGATTTCAATTTTTCGCCCAGATTCTTAATGACAACCTCCTGTTTCCCCAAGAGATCATCCACCAGAAGGCCTTTTTGGCTACCGTCATTCTCGACCACGACCACCAATCCTTCCCAGGGATTCTTATGGTCGAAGTTCAGGTTTAACAGGGTGTTCAATCGGACCAAGGGCAGAAGCGAATTTCTCACCTTGACCATTTCTTCCTTTTTCCCGACTGAGAAGACATCATCCGGAGAAGGGCGCAAGGTTTCCTTTATGGTTACGGTGGGGATGATAAAGCGTTCATTTCCAATACGAACTAGAATCCCGTCCATGATAGCCATGGTTAAAGGAACCCGGATAACGAAGCGGCACCCCTTTCCCTCGGTGGAAAATATCTCCACTTTGCCTCTTAATTTTTCGATAACCTTCTTGACCACATCCATGCCAACTCCCCGGCCGGAGACATCGGTAATTTTATCTGCTGTGGAAAACCCGGGTTCAAAAATCAGATTGTCTATTTGGAATTCCGTCAGGGACGTTTCATCGGAAATTATTTTCCTCTCTTTGGCCTTGGCCAAAATTTTTTTCCGGTTGAGGCCCTGGCCGTCATCTTCGATTTCGATGACAATATTGCCCCCTTTTTGATAGGCCCGTAAAGCGATCATTCCGGTTTCAGGCTTATTCATCTCCACCCGTTTTTGAGGGATTTCGATGGCGTGATCCACGGAATTTCGGATCATATGGACTAAAGGATCATAAAGCGTATCCACCATGTTCCGATCAATTTCGGTCTCCTCCCCGCTTAACCGTAGGTCCACTAATTTTCCGGATTTTTTGGACAGATCGCGTACCAGGCGGATCATTTTTTGAAAGGTATGCCGAATAGGAACCATGCGTAAGGACATGGCGATCTTTTGTAAATCGGAGGTAATCCGTTTGAGCTGTGAAAAATCCCTGATCAATTTCTGATCACTAACAGAAGATAATACCGGATTCTGCTGGACCAAAGATTGAGCGATGACTAATTCCCCCACCAAATCGACGAGATTGTCCAGTTTCTTGGTATCCACCTTGACGGAGGCATCAGTGGCCTGGGCGGTCAGCCGCTTTTGGTCTCGAAGGGCGTCCAAGACCTCTTTGGGTTTAGCCATCTGTTCGGTGATTAAGATCTCGCCGATTTTTTGATCATGTTTTTGGTCTGCCTGTGCCAGTAGGGCTCCGTTAATATCTTCGGGCGAAACGATTCCTTTGGCGGTTAAAATCTCTCCCAGAGTCGGAATCTTCGGTTCCTCCGGTTTTTCAGGCTCCTTTTTTTCACTATCGCCTGCTTCCGGACCTTCGCGGAGTTTACCAAGCCGGGCCAACCACGGACCCAGGTCCACTTTGTCCGGTTTGGTTTTACGTCCCTCTACTACGGACTTCTGGTCCAGGATCATGGTTTTCAGGAAATCGACCGCTTCTAAAACAGCATCAATGATCGGTTGGTCGACCGCTACTTTATCATTTCGGGCATCATCCAACAGAGATTCCACGGCATGAGCAAATTTATGGATATTTTGCAAATTGAGAAACCCGGAGACCCCCTTAATCGTATGAAAGGGTCTGAAAATGGCATTGATACATTCCTTATCCTCCGGTGATTGCTCCAGGTTGATGAGATTCAATTCGATGGATTCCAAATGTTCGGTGGCTTCGAGGACGAAATCATTAAAAAGGTCAACATCTTGCACAACATCATAAGCTTCTTCGACGGGCGGGCTTTTTTCAACCACCGTCTCTTCTGGAAGTTCTTGTGTCTTCATCAAAATAGGCCCTACCAGAACCTCCAGTTCCTTTAAATAGGATTCTTCTTCCGGCAAGGATTCTTTAAATTCTCTCTGGGCGATTTTCCCCTGTATGATCCGAACACCCCTATTGATTAGTTCCCAGGCCTCTGAAGGAGAAGAACATTCATTTAATAACATTTTTTCTAAGAGGGCCTTCATTGAGGAAGGGAAAATTTTGATAGTTCCCCAATCGGGACTATCCGTAATCTTTTCTATCTCTTCCACCTGCTGAAGGATAGTTCCAAGGCCCATAATATCATCCGGGTCCAAAGAGATGATGTTCATTGCCATCTGGTCGATGACCTGGCTGAGATTCGTTGTGTCGAGGATCATGATCAATTCCTTTTTATAAAATAATCGATTACTTTTCCCAAAATTTCAGACTGAACCATAAAAACCTTATGTCTCTCTGGCAAACCTAATGCAATAATTATACCCATAAAAAATAGAATCAATAAATTAAATAACTTATGATAATAAAACGATTTTTACCCCTTTTTAAGGCAGACAAAGTCAGGTTTTTGACACGAGGGCCTTTATCGAACCCTTTGGGTATCTCGTAAAAACAAGTACCAGCCTTTTATCGGAAATTTTTCAAATTAACTTAAATCAAGGCAGCAGCTCGGAAACGACCCAAAGAGGTGAAAACATTTTAATCGGGCTAAAAAAGAGAATCATATTTTAATGGGGTGTTCCCCTTGGGATAGTTGGTCGGAGCGGAGGGCAAAATCTTAAGGTTTTTCGGGAGGACACAGGAACTGGTTATTCATATGATAAATAAAGACCAGGATTTCAGCCACGGCTTTGTATAAGAGAGGAGGTATTTCATCATAGAGGTCGAGGGTGGAAAGAATTTCAATAAGATGGGAATCTTCTTGAAGAGGGATATTATGCTCTTTGGCTGTCTGGATTATTTTCTCTGCCAGCCAGCCCGATCCTTGGGCCACGACACGAGGTGCCGGATCTTTTCCATATTTATATTTTAATGCCGCGGCTTTTTTAATATCTTTATTCATAGCTTTTCATATCATTCTTTTAAATCCGAATATTTATTAACGTCTGCTCGGACTCGATTCGATCAGAAGGATCCTTTAGAAATCCGCTATCCGAAATAGAAGATAGAGTTTTCAGGTTCAATCCCGCCCGTTTAAAATTTTCCTTTAAATCGTCAAGATGGGACTGAATAAGACGACTCAAGCCGGAGTGATCCACTTTAAAGGTAACGAAGAAATCCCTCCGTTGCATATAAATAAATGCCGAAACCGCTCCGAACTGCTTCAAATTGAGATGGATACCGCAGGAATAAGAGTTCTCACCGGTCTGGTGTTGCCGTCGTTTAAAGATTAACTCCCCTCTTTTTAACTCCGACCACTGAATCGGCAGATAAGTGTAAAAAGAGTCGGTCACCTTGGAGAGCGTTTGAAAAGTTTGGACATCCCTCAAGAGTGTTTCAATACCTCCCGGTTCTTTTGAAAAAGCCTGGATTTCATCCACTCCCCTTCGACCGGCTCCTTCCAGCCCTTGACTTTTAAGTTCCCAGACTGTATCCCGTGAGAGGTTTTCGCTAAAGATTTCTTTGAACTTTAATAAGACCGCCTTCAAATCATTTTGAATTACATCCAGATGCGGTGACCTTCGAGGTCCCCCTTGAAGGAGGCTCTCGACCATTACCTTCAGCTTGGCCTCTAAAATAATCCCTGAATTCTCCAGAGCCTCTTTAAGTTCGGCCGCCTGTAGCCGCTCTGGTGCAAGAAATCCGTTTTTCAATATTTCAACTAAATGAGGTTCAGGGAAATCTTTCGGCAGTTGACCGAGAATACGGGAGATCGACTGTGGCACATCCCCCCCCCATTCCTTGAGGGAAGCTTGGAGAAGAATCCGAATATCGTTTCGGAGGATACGGGGCAACGATCGAATATCTGCCGGAAGGGACATCAAGAGTTCATCCTGGAGGGGTTTTAATTTGCTGCTAACCGCCGCTTGACCGGAGGAAAGGTCCGGGGCCGCCCCTTCACCAAGGTCAGGAGATAACAACTTAATTATTTCTTCCCGAGCGGCCTTGGTCAAATCTTCAATCCGGGTCAGATCGATTCCCGGTTGCGGGTTCATACCTCTTTCCAATTCCGGATCAATCTTATTTTCGATTAACCGGATGATTAAATTAATCGCCTGATCTTCTCGTATCGGACCTTTTGAAGATGCATAGGCCTGGAGAATCTCCCGGACCGAGGAAATTGTTTTTTCGGATAGATCCCTTGGGACGGCATCCAGTGCTCTAAGCAGGTCAAGGGCAAGAACCTTCACCCGGCTGACTTCAACAGGGAGGAGCCGCTGAGAAGCAAAATTCTCTGACCCATCTGTTGTCTTCGGAGTCGTTTTTACCAACAGATCCGATATATTTTGAGCAAGATTTTGAATATTTTTTTCATTCACCGGTGCCGGAACATTTATTCTGGATTCGGCCTCACCCACCGGAGGTTTCGTGCCGATTAACTGCAGAATGATCTCATTTTCCGGACTTTTCCAACCCACTACCTTTAAGGAAACCGTGTCCAGGCGGTTAAAAACAATATCCGACCTGACGGGCAAATAACTGTCCTTTACTTTAAGAGTCAGGCCGCCTCCGGGAAATAGATCAACCACCAGGGCCTCAATTATTTCACCGGCCTTTAAGGGGATCTCTTTCCCAATAGGCTTAAGAATCGCAACTGTAGGACTACTTAAATCTTGTTCAATGCGCATGGACTCTCCCGGTCCGGATTACTCCCGAAATAGAGGGCCGGAATAAAAATCGTCCTTCCCGGCTTTCCATCAAACAGCTATGATTGTTTTATCGGAAGGAAAAAATAAAACTAAAATATTGGGTTACCATGAATACGTTATTTTCTTCGACGGTTTCCTGGAAGTCAAACGGTTTTTTTTGATCCCCTCTGGCATTCCTTTTTTTGTTCCCTTTCCTATATCCACGGTTATTTTTGACTGGCAAATTAAATTTATAATGGTATACTCAACAAAAAAATAAAGCGCTGGCCTATAGAAAAAATCAATAATTATAAATAGTTCTGACATGAGGCGATTCAAGAACCCTGACGATCAGGGACTTACTTGCCTATATAACGGGTTCAGGCCTGCCTGGCCCTCCTTTTCAGGAAAACTCATTTGCTAAAGGAGAATATAATCATGATAAAGTATAGCAAGGTTTTGGGCCTAATTTCCTTCTTGATGGTGTTTTTAACTTCCTTTGGTCTCCAGGCTCAAGACCAGAATGTAGTTGCCAGAATTGGGGCTAAAAAAATCACCTTAAATGAGTTGAATAAGGTCATTGGGTTTTATGATCAGGAACAACAAAAACTTATTGAAACAAATCCTCAGCTGAAAGAGACGATCCTTTGGCAGCTTGTTCAAAGTACGGTCATCTCCAAAATTGCCAGAGATAAAGGATTTGATAAAAGACCGGATATCCGTGGGCAGCAGGAGATGATGATCAATAATTTTCTGGCGCAACAATATATCCTTAAAGAAGTAGTCGAAAAAGTTTCCGTTCCCGAGGCCAAGGCCCGGGCCTATTACAAAGATAATCCCGATCTTTTTAAAACTCCGGAAATGGTTAGGGCCAGACATATTCTGATAAAGATTGAACAGGGTGCCACAGAGGAGGAAAAGAAAAAAAGCAAAACTAAGGCCGAAGAGGTCTTGGCTAAATTAAAAAAAGGCGAGGATTTTGCCAAACTGGCCGCTGAAGTCTCCGATGATCCGGGCACGAAGACCAAAGGAGGCGATCTGGATTTCTTCCCCCGGGGGACGATGATCCCCACTTTTGAAGAGTCGGTATTTAATCTTAAGCCCGGCGAAATGAGCGGTATTGTCGAAACGGAATTCGGCCACCATATTATCAAGCTGGAAGAAAGGAAAGCTTCCGTCCTGGAACCCTACGAGAAAATCAAGGAAAGGGTCAAAGACCAGGCCCTTCAAGAAATGAGAAAAAGTGCGGTCAGTGAATTTATTGATAGATCATTAAAAAATGCCAAAGTGGAAATCAACCCCGGCCGTTTGGCTAATCCCCAATAAGCCATCAGGCAGGATTTACAGGATTCTCTAAAGGATTTGACTAAATTGAATCAACCCTGTAAATCCTGCTGACCCTATTTCAGACACTAATGGTTCGATGTTAGCCCTCTCCGGAAATCGCCTCATTATTATATGAGCCCGACAAGCCGCCTTATTTCTTGACCATAGCCAGATCCAACACCCTTTGATCCAGTATTTCGGTCAAGGTGCTGCAGTTTTCACCGGGAACGAACCCGAAGACTTTATCCCAGACGGAAGAATTCTCCATACAAAGATAAACGGTTATCTCTTTTCCATGGGCGCGGATCCATTGGACCATTTTTCGATAGACTTCAATCCGGACGGACTGGACATAGCGCATTTTTTTGTCCAAGGCCGGGATAAACTCCTGATGAATATATCGTGAGGAAGGTGATCGCTTCTGAATTATCGGTTTCAGCGTCGGGATGAATCGAAAGCATCCCAGACTGATCCAGACGATGCCTTCCGGTGAAAGGGCAGAAAAAAGGGCTTCAACCGTGCGGCGATAGGCGGCCTCCCATCCGGGGAAGACAATAATCGGATCAAAATGGAATCCTAAAAAATAGCCTCTTTCCTGGCATTGTCTGGCGGCCTCCAGGCGTTCGCTTAAGGAGGCCGCTCCCCGCTCTTCTTTACGGATAATCTCCTGAGGATTGAGAGACCAAGAAACGATGATGTTTGATATCGGGATCTCTTTAAGCAGATTTCCGACAGCTCTGGTCTTGGTTTTTAATTCCACCACTACATTGGAATAAACGGGCAATTCCTGAAACAGATGGCGGCTGAACCCGGTAAGAGGATCCAGGGCCAAGCTGTCGGTGAATTCGCCGGTTCCCAAACGAAAAATCTCTCCGGGATGTTCATGAACATGGGCCTTAAGCTGATCGAAGAGATCGGCCGTGTTGACGAAGAGACGGGTATAGGGTTGATTAAAATAGGCCTGGAGAATGCAATAAGAGCAGTCGATAGGACAATTGGTTCCGATATGCAGGATGCGATAACCGCAACAAATATATTCTTTGGTCCCTGGGCAGGGCCTTATCAATTCCCCTTTAAAACGGGTCAAATATAGTATACGCTTGGATTCGGCAATAGATCCTTGAGGACCTAGCGGCGGAAGTTGATCGACCCGCTCCACCGGAAGATTAGGAAAGGTTTGGAGGATTGCTTCCGTCAGTGGGGCGTAACGAGCACTTTCCTCAACGATTATTTTCTTAAAAGAAAAAGACATTGCGCTGATGTATCAAGGGAGGCCGTCAAATTTTTCTTCTTCTAGCGACGGAAGAATTCTCTCCAGAGATTGACTTAATTCCCGATTACTGGAAAAGGCAACCTCCAGGCGGTATTTCCCCCCTTCAAAGAAAGGCGGCGGTGCAATCTTGGTTCGTTGATCCAGATTCAGTGAGGCCACCGAACGGGAAAAGGCCTTTTCCGTCTCGGTTAAGGCAGGGAAAAGACAGGCTCGAAAATATTTTCGTAAGGCTGCTCCTTTTTGTTGGGGAGACCAAAGGGAATATTGAAAAATCTCGGTAATGGGTTTTGAAAAAAGGATCCCCCGTGGATCCTGTCCACTCCTTTTAGAAAGCTCCAGGAGATCGGCCAGAAACTCTTTTTGCTTTTGATACCCCCACTGCAAAAAAATAAATAGGGCCAGGATACAATTTGTCAAATTGGGAAAATCCCGCATCGAACTTTCAATCGTTTCCGGGAATAACCGATTCTGAAACAGGGCGTTTTGATAGCTGGGACTGAGTTCCCCTATGGTCAAATAGCGCCGTAGGATTTCTGTTTTCGATGCCAGACCCAGCAAGGGCAGGATGTCATCGAGCAGTGCTTTTTCATTGACAAAAGCGGACATTTTTTTTATGGCCAAGACCTGCTCCACCGGATTGAAACCGCGGTCAAGGTTGTCATAAAAATTCCAGATCAATAATTCTCCGTCGGGTATTTCGGCCGGGGCAATACGGCATTGGATGGATTCGAGGCCGATCGACTGGAGGGCCCGAAGGCGTCTCCATCCGGCCACGATTCGGTATCGTTCCGGTCCAACCTCCTGCAGGACCATCGGGTGCTGGATTCCGATAGTCCGGATAGAATGAACCAAAGGAGGCAGCGGTCGATTATAGGTGAGCCGGAAGGAGGTCTCCGTCCAATCAAGCTGAGAGAGATAAATATCTTTGATTTTCCAGTTAAAATTGACTGATTGCATATTTTTCTTGGATTGAAAGGGATCGGGGGGAAATTGCCGAAGTGAGCCCTCAGGCCGAAGGATTCTCCTTCTTTTCAATTAACAGCCTGCGGATACGACGATTGTCAGCCTCCAGAATAGTCATTTCCAAATCTCGAAAAGAGATCTTTTCCCCGATCAATGGGACCCTTCCTAAGAGATGTATAATCAATCCACCTACGGACTCAAAATGTTTCTCTTCAATTTTTAAATCAAAATAATCTTCGAGAACCTCTATATCCAGTCTGGCGTCCACTTCCACCCGTCCATCTTCCAGGGTTTGCAGTCGGGGTTCCCGACGATCATATTCATCTTCAATTTCTCCGATGATTTCTTCGATAATGTCCTCCATGGTTACCAGACCGGCAGTTCCGCCGTATTCATCTAAGACAATGGCCATATGCACTTTAGCGGATTTCAATTCACGGAAGAGCTGAAAAATTTTTTGGGTTTCAGGAACAAAGGTCGGCGGGCGGATGATTTCCGGAGGAATGGGTTGATCCGGCGGTAAGTGCCAATAAGGCAGTAGATCCTTGACGTGAAGCATCCCAATAATATCATCCTGATTTTCTCGATAGATCGGCAGACGAGAATGGCCGTGCTTAAGAGTCAGATCAATAACGTCCTGTATGGTCAGCTCCATATTGACGGCGGCCATTTCCGTTCGGGGAACCATGACTTCACGGACAATCGTATCTTTAAATTCAAAGATACTCTGGATCATGTCCCCCTGCTCCGGGGTAAGAAGACCCTGTTCTTCTCCCTGACCAATTAGTTCTTGGAAGTCTTTTTCCAAAACGGATTCCGTCGGAGATTCCGGTTTCTTTTTAAATAAGGACCGGATCTGATCAAGGAATCCGGGAGGCTGATCGTCGGCTGTTTTGCTCATAACATAAAGATATTAATAACAGATTACTATTAGCGTGTCAATTTTATTCGATCGCCGCCTTGAACGGTACCCAGGTGATGGCCAGCCGTTCCTTATTGAAAATAATATTAATTCGGGTATAGTAACAGCATTCCCGTATAAAAAAATAGAGGAAAGGCTACGGGAAAGAACCTGTGATTGAGATCCCGTCACCCTGAGATAAATCCGGTTTTTTGAGCCGCCGGTACCCCCCGGCGGTCTGAGTGTGAATAATGGATAAAGTCGTTTCACTGGAAATCAGACGTATTCAAAAAGCGGCTAAAAGAGGGTTTCGGGAATGGCAAAGACGTTTCCCCTCTTTGCCGGCTTTAGATGAATCGACCAAGTGGTCCGATCTTCCGGATGAATTGATCTTGTTTTTTGCTGAAGACGACGAGGAGGGTCGAAGGATTATCCACGACCTGCTGATGGGAACCCTCGGTTTGGGAACAGGCTATGACTTCGAATCCCTCCCTTCAGAGACCCTACTGCCTCTTTTGGATATTTATTTTATCCTCATTGATCAGTTGCGTTTCGAATGTATGCGGCGATTGAATTGGGTCCAGGAGATCCCTTTAGGAAACCAACCTCTAATTCCCTTAATAAGGGCTTTACGGCAAGAGAGCAATCTGGCCCTGATCGAACCTCCGAAATTGTCTCCCGGCCATCCGAATTATCCTGCTTATGCGCAGTTGAACGGTATGGAACAAAGAATTTTTATCCGCAAGCTCATTCCTGAAGCCGTTAGGCAATTCAAAGAAAAAAGCCTTCCCTAACCATCCTTTTACGCAAGAGAGTGTTTACCAGCCGGCATCACTTTAATTCTCGTGGGGCAGCAGATTTTTTCCCCGTTCAATGGCGATACGCAAATAGGTTTCCGCCCCGCTTTCAGGTGGTTTGTACAATTCGGTTTCCGGCTTCTTCAATAATTTCATCGCCCCGGTCGTACAAGTAGGCACACAAAGACCGCAGCCGATACATCGATCCAAATCAACCACGGCTTGATCATCAACGATGGTGACGGCCTCCATTTGGCAGCGTTCCAGACAGACTTCACAGCCGACACATTCCTCGGCTGTAACTTGGGCGAAATAATTGCTTTGTACGGCCTTAGCCGGCACAGGCTGTTTTTTTAAAGACTTCAGCATACCACAGCAATCTCCACAGCAGCTGCACATGCCGCCGACCTTCTGGGAATTGAAAGGCTGCATGACCAGACCGGCTTCTTCATTCCTCCGAACAATCTCTTTGGCCTCTTCCTGGGTGATATAGCGACCCATCTTATTTTCCACATAATAATGGGCATGGGAGCCGAACATGAAGCAGGTCTCCATCGGTTTATCACAGGCATTATCTTCCAGCAGAGACATGGTACGACAGATACAGGGGGCAATGGCAATCGTTTTCTGGTTATCGAAAATAGTTAAAACATCTTCGTAGGGAGCAATAGGCCAGTCGGCGACCAATTGACGGTTAATGGGAATGGTTCGCATCACCGGGGTGCTGAAGGATTGAAAGGTCCGGCCCAAGGCGGTCTCAAAATAATTTTGCATATCCTGAACCATTTCCCTGTCAAGCCGTTTGAGCTGAAACTCGAAGATCCCGACGACATAGGGAACCGCGGCATAGCGAACTCCTTTTGAATTACGTTGTCGAAATACCAATCCTTTCCCGGCCATCTCCTCAAGAAGATCGGCGGTAGCGCGGGGGTCCCTTTTCAACCTTTGAGCGATTTGGGCGGGTTCTTCCAGTAACGGCGACAATCCTAGAAAAAGCCCGGCTTCTTCTTCGGAAAAAAGGCGCTTAAGTATTTTCAGTTCCACCCGACTCTCCGTGGACGGAAAGCCGCTGGCCAGATCATCCAGTCGTTTTCTTAACTTTTCATAAATATCTTCCATAATAATTCTTCCTCTCTAAAGTAAAACTACCTTTGCTCTTTACGGGGATTTCAATTCATCTCCTGTCATTCATCTATTACCATTTCAGCCGACCCGGAATCAACCCTCAATTTCGCCCGGCAAATCCGAATCTTTTTTCCTCCCTATTTGACATAAAGACCTAAAAGGCATAAGATACTTCTGCCTGCACACTATCGGAGAATATAGATGAATATCAGTTTATTGTTGGGACTCTTGGTAATCGCCTTTACTTTCCTGATTGACCAATCAGTTGCCAAAGAAGGTCTTGATCCCGCCCCGGAGGCATGGCTCAGGGCAAAACGGGAAGGGATGCTGGCAACCCAGATTAAAGCCAGGGGAATTAATGATTCCAGGGTTTTGCAGGCTATGGGGAAAGTGGAGCGACACCGCTTTGTCCCTTCTCATCTAATCGGTCAGGCCTATGGCGATTACCCTCTGCCCATTGGGCAGGGGCAGACCATTTCCCAGCCCTATATTGTCTCCCTCATGACCGAACTTCTAGAATTAAAAGGCAATGAAAAAGTCTTGGAAATCGGAACGGGATCCGGCTATCAGGCCGCTGTCTTGGCTGAAATCGTCAAAGAGGTTTATACGATCGAAATCGTCGAGCCCTTGGCCCGTTCGGCCAAAGAACGGCTTCAGGAATTAGGATATAAGAATATAAAGGTTAAGGCCGGAGACGGCTATCAAGGGTGGCCGGAGGCGGCTCCTTTTGAGGCCATTTTGGTTACGGCCGCCCCGGACCATATTCCCGAACCCCTGATAAGGCAGTTAAAAGAAGGTGGACGAATGGTCCTACCGGTAGGGACCTATCCCTATCAGGAATTAAAAAAAATTATTAAAAAATCAGGACGAGCCGAGGTCTCCAACATTCTTCCCGTCCTGTTTGTTCCTATGACCGGAGAGGGTGTTAAACAAAAAAGATGACCCCTCTTTCCCTCGATTTACAGAGTATTTTTTTCCCTGAATCCATAGCCATTGTAGGAGCTTCCAATCGATTCGGCAAGTGGGGCTTTAACTTAGCCGCCACCCTCCTGGTCTCCCCCTTTCCCAATCCTGTTTATATGGTCAATCCAAAGGAAAAGGTCGTCCTGGGCAGGAGGGCCTTTCCGGACCTGGCCTCCATACCCCGCAAGGTGGACCTGGCCGTCTTGGCTGTCCCGGCCCTGCAAACCATTTCCTTAGTCGAAGAGTGCGGTCGCTTGGGAATTCCCAATGCCCTGGTGGTGGCCTCCAATTTTAAAGAGGTCGGGGAGGAAGGGGCCCTCCTTGAAGAACGTTTGATCCAAGCGGCCAAGGCTGGAGGGGTAAAAATAATCGGGCCCAATACCATGGGTATGGTCAACACTAAGGCCGGCCTTGAGATCCTCTTCATGCCCCTTGGAGTCAAATCCGGACCGGTGGATGTCATCTCCCAATCCGGAAATATCGGCCTCCAGATCATGGAGTTGGGTATAAAAGAAGGGGTGGGCATCTCCCGGTTTGTCGGCTCGGGCAATGAAGGCCTTTTAGGCGTGGAAGATTATCTGGCCTATTTCGGGTCCGACGAACATTCACGCCTCATCGTTCTTTATTTAGAAGGCATTCGTCATGGAGAACGGTTTTTTGAAGCGGCTCAAAAAGTGACGCCTCACAAGCCTATCCTGGCCCTAAAGTCAGGGAAAACCCTCATGGGATCTCAGGCGGCCCGCTCTCATTCCGGGGCGGTAGCCCATACTCCCAAGATGGTTTCCGATTTATTCAAACAGGCGGGAATCATCGAAGCCCAGTCTACTGAAGAGTTGATAGATCTAGTCAAGACTTTCAGTCTGCTCAAACCTCCGAAAGGGGATCGGTTAGGTGTCGTCACCTTAGGAGGGGGCTGGGGCGTAGCCACCACCGATGCCGCCGCCTTAAAAGGACTTCACTTACCGGCCTTGTCCCCTCCCCTGTTGGAGAGTTTAAACCGTCTGCTACCACCCTTCTGGAGTCATCAAAATCCCCTGGACTTGGCCGGCACAACCAATCGAAAGTCCCATCTGGAGGTATTGAGGACCTTAGCGGCCAGCAGTGAAATCGACGCTATAGTGGCCTTAGGAATGCTCGCCGGGATGCGCAAGTACCTGGGCCAGGTATCCAAATGGAAGGGAATCATTCTTAAACAAAAATTTAAGGTTTTACCTTTCTCACTGTTTAATTTATTAAAAAAATCATCAATCAGAAAAGCAAAGAAACCCTCTTCCAAGAGTACTCCGGATCAAGTAAAAGGATTTCGTTGGAAAGAATTCCGTCTTTGGATGGATGGTCCCTTTGCCCGGGAAACCAAAGGCATCATGAAGGAGACAGAGGTACCGATTCTTCTGGTCACCTTTCTGCCCGGCACCGCGGTCAAGATGACCCGCCGGTTTCGTCAACCGGTCTTCGGAAATCCGGAACGGGCTGTCGGATCAATGAACGGTCTCATTGAATACGGTCGGTTTATCAGAAATGCCCAGGATGGTTTTTATTCGGCGGCAACATCGGAACAAAATCAAAAGACAATTACCCTTCCCGATACTAAAACACTTGATGAATATCAAGGAAAGCAGATCCTGGCCGCATACGGGATCTCGGTCACTCGCGAGTCCCAGGCCAAGACTCGACCGGAGATTTTAGATGAAGCCAAAGCAATTGGTTTCCCTTTAGTCTTAAAGATCCTTTCTCCGGATATCGCCCATAAAACCGATAGAGGCGGAGTGATCCTGAATATCCGAAATGAAGAGGAATTAAAATTGGCTATCCATCGATTGGAAGAACGGTTCCCGGAGATAACCAACCCCCAAAGTCGGGATGGCCTCCTGGTCCAGGAGATGGTCCCTCCTGGGGTTGAATGTCTTTTGGGGATGGTCCGAGATCCTCATTTCGGCCCTCTCTTGGTCCTCGGCTTGGGCGGAATATTGGTGGAAGTACTCAAGGACGTGGCCTTTGCCAAACCGCCCTTAACCGCTTTTCAGGCCGAACAACTCTGGCGTTCTCTCCATGGATCGGTTATATTGGATGGCGTCCGAGGAAGACCGCCGGCGGATTTACCGGCCCTGATAAAGGCAACGGTCAATTTCTCCTATTTGATTAAAGAACTAGGGGGGGAGTTTACCGAGATTGACATCAATCCTTTAGTGGTTCTTCCTGAACACCAAGGAGTCAAGGCACTGGATGCCTTGTTTGTGCGTTAGGTCCGTATCCGCCCTGTTTGCCGTAATAGGGAATAGACCAAATTGAAGATAATTGACTCTGAACTCTGAATATGTTTTACCCTAGGGGGTCTATAAATGAAAAGACCGATTCTTGTCCTGTTCATCGTTTTTGCGGTTTTCTTTGGCGGTCTGGCACCAACCTGGGCCGGAGAGGCCGTTCAGCTCCGTATTCTTTATCTAAATGATTTTCATGGATTCGCCGAACCCCATCGGCCCGTCGGGAGTCCGGATATTGTTGGGGGAATGGCCTATCTGGCCGGAGAAGTGAACCGCCTTCGCGGGGAACGCCCTACCCTTTTACTGGCGGCCGGAGACATGGTACAGGGACACCCCTGGGCCAATCTCTTTGACGGGAAGTCAACGATCGAGGTTATGAACGCCATGAATTTTTCGGCTATGGTTCTCGGGAACCATGAGTTTGACTTTGGACAGAAGTCTCTTCAAAACATCATTCGTTTAGCTAATTTTCCGGTCCTGGCGGCTAATGTCCGGGGTGTTCCGGGCCTCAAGCCCTATATAATCAAAGAAATAGGCGGTCTTAAAATAGCGATTATCGGTTTGGTAACCGAAGAGACACCAACGGCTACTCATCCGAATAACGTTCAGGGACTGACCTTCACCCCTACCAAGGAAACCGCTTCTGGCGTCCTTAAAGAATTAGCCGGAAAATATGATCTGGCGCTCTGTCTTTCCCATCTCGGGTTTCCGGAAGATCGGCGTCTGGCCGAAGTAGTCCCGGACATCCAAGTCATCGTCGGAGGCCATACCCATACGCGGATTGAAAATCCGGTTCGAATCGGAGATACCCTGATTGTTCAAGCCTGGGAGCATGCCAAAGTGTTAGGGGTCCTGGATCTGACGATTAAGGATCGAAAGATAATCAGCTATGAAGGGAAACTGATTTCGATCGGTCCTGAACGGCAACAGCCTGATCCGCCGGTGACCAAAATTGTCGATCATTATAAAAATCAAAATAGGCTCCTGCTGGAAGAGAAGATCGGGACGGCCTTGACTGATCTCCAGGCCGCCGGATCACGCCATCGGGAAACGACCATGGGCAACCTTATAACCGATATCCTGCGGAAGGAAACGAAGGCCGATTGTGCCTTAATGAACGGAGGGGGTTTGCGGGCCGATATCAACAAAGGCCCCATCCGCAAAAAGGAGCTCTTTTCCGTTCTGCCTTTTCCCAACTATACCGTGGTAGTCAAGGTGACCGGCGAAGAACTAAAGGCCCTTTTGGAACACGGCCTTTCCGGCCGGGACGGCGGGGGCCAGTTCCCTCAGATTTCCGGAATTCGTCTGGAATACAGCCTCAAGGCCCCTGAGGGTCAACGCATCAAACGGCTCTGGGTCCAGGACAAACCCTGGAATCCCCAAAAATGGTATTCCCTGGCGACGAATGATTTTATCATTGCCGGTGGGGACGGTTATGATCTGTTAAAAAATCTCTTTCCGATGGAAGCCGGTTACCTGAAAAAAGACAAACGGGTCCTCCTGGTAGATTCCGGAAGGGCCCTGCGTGATCTTGTTATCCATTTCATCAAGGCACGGAAACAGATTTCCGCTAAGCTGGAAAAGCGGATCATAAACATTGACTAGCCCATGAGGATCTGGCTGAACGACAGACCTATCGACCTCCTGACCGGGATGACGGTCAGGCAGGCCTTAATCCGGGCCGATCTGCTGACCTTAGTATCCAAAGGGGCCAGGGTTTATGATGAATGGGACAATGAAATGGGATTGGATGGGGCCCTTCTTGAAGGAATGCGCCTCCGAATTAAGGGGCCGCACAAGGTTAACGACTAAGGAGTAGACAATATGATTCAAGACGATTCAGATATTGATTTTGGAGCACTTTTCGAGGCCAGCAACAAACAGCCGGGGGATCGGGCCTTGTTTCCCGGAGACAGCGTTACCGGGAAAGTCATCTTAATAACCTCGGATACCGTATTTATCGACTACGGCGCCAAATCGGAAGGCTGGGCGGAATTAGAGGAGTTTCTGGATGAAAAAGGACAGGTGGGTATTAAGGTTGGAGCGGAAGTGACGTTGACCTTTATCGAATACGGCCCATCAGGGCCCAGATTAGGCAGTTCTCTTCGCAAAACATCCGGGGGTTCCGGAGGGGCCCTAATCCGCAAGGCTTTTGAATCGGGGGTAGCCGTTGAAGGGGCCGTTACCGGAACCAATAAAGGCGGCCTGGAGGTCACCATTTCCGGAACCAAGGCCTTTTGCCCCGTATCCCAGATCGATCTTACTTACTGTGAACACCCGGAGGAACTGGTGGGGACGACTCAAAAATTTCAGGTGGTCCAGTATGAAGAGGACGGCCGGAATATTGTGCTTTCACGAAAGGCCGTATTACAGGCTGAGCGAGCAGCGTTAGCTGCCAAGACACGGGAGAATCTCATTGTCGGAGCAACCCTTCCCGGTCGGATCAGCCGTTTGACACCTTTCGGTGCCTTTGTTGATTTGGGAGGTCTGGAAGGCCTGGTCCATGTCTCGGAGATCTCTCGCACCCAAGTCAAGGATCCGGCCGATGTCTTGTCCCAGGATCAGGAGGTGACGGTTCAAGTCTTAAATTTGGAAAGGGATGAAAAAGGTCAGGAACGTATTAGCCTTTCTCTTAAGGCCCTGGAACCCGACCCCTGGGAGACGGGTTTTGAATTTGAGGAAGGAGATACCGTCATGGGAGCAGTTAGGAATCTGACGGCCTATGGGGCTTTTGTGGAGATTGCCCCGGGGGTGGAGGGATTGGTCCACATTTCGGAGATCTCTCAAAAGCACATTCATCATCCCAAAGATAAACTTCAAGAGGGACAAGAGACAGCCGTTAAGATATTGGAAATCCATCCGGACCAGCGGCGCATCTCCCTTTCAATCAAAGAAGTTGTCGATCTATTGGACAAGGAAGCTGAAACCTCCAGTCTAAAAACCTACCGGGTAGGGAACATCATCCGCCGACGGACCGAATCCGAGCCGGCCGTGCTCTCCATTCCAGCGGATCAGGCCGCCCCTTCAGACCTGAGTCGAACCGGAAAAGACACTTCTCTTTCCCTTCGACCAGGGACGATCACCAAGGGTGTCGTCCGGACCGTAAAGCCTTATGGTTTTTTTCTGGATCTCCCGGAATTAGGCCCCCATCAAAGCGGTCTTCTCCATATCAGCCAGGCAGCTTCCGGCGGATCCGCCCAAACCAAAAAGGGTTTGAAAGAAGGCCAGGAAATCGAGGTAGAGATCATCAAGATCGATGACCAGGGACGCATCTCCCTGTCGCAAAAGTCTATTCAAGAAAATCAGGATCGGGCCGATTTTAATGCCTTTCAGAAGCAGGACAAAGGGTCGGCCAAATTTGGAACCATGGCCGATTTGTTTCAAAAAAAACCGCGGAGGTGATCCATGACTCTAATGGAATTCTCTATGATTCCTCTGGATAAAGGGGATAGCTTTAGCGACTATGTTGCTCGGATCCTGACCATTGTCGATTCCAGCGGACTGGATTATCGTTTAAATCCCATGAGCACGGTGGTCGAAGGACATTGGGATGATCTTTTGGCTCTGCTGACCCGCTGCTTTCGGGCCTTGGAAAAAGATTCCGGACGCATCAGCTTGACGGTCAAGTTTGATCACCGCCAAGGTCGGGAATCAAGGATAGAAAAAAAGGTCCAAAGCGTTCAGGCCAAAAGCGGCCGTACCTTGAAAACATCTTGAGATACCTTAAATAAGAGTAAAGTAAAAGCACCATGAAAAGAAAAAGTAAGCCCCCGATCCTGGACCGATCCAGCTCATCGGTCAAGGAGTTTTCTCGGCAAAACATCAACAGACTAGAGTTGATGATCACCGACCCCTTCGGACGGGGGACCGGCTTGACCCTGAGCACGGTTATTTTTACTGGTGTTGTCATAGTGATAGCGGCTCTACTTTTTATTAAATCCGCTCCTCCCAAAACTATTATTATGTCCGGCGGCGATAAAGGAAGCCTCTTTCAAAAAAATGCCGAAAAATACGCCGCCATCCTGGCCCGCAACGGTGTTAAACTAAAAATTCTGGATTCCAAAGGGTCTCAGGAAAACCTGAATCGGTTGACCGATCCCAAATTCAAAGTGGACGTGGCCTTTGTCCAGACAGGGATCGTTGCCGGCCGGAAGAGCGAAAAGCTGGTTTCTTTGGGAAGTGTTTCCTATGAGCCCCTTTATCTTTTTTATCGGGCCGACAAACCCTTTCATCTTCTCTCCCAATTCAGCGGCAGAAAACTATCCATTGGTCCCAAAGGCACCGGTGCCCATAACCTGGCCTTGGCCCTTTTAGCCTTTAACGGCATCGAGCCGGGCGGCAAGACCGCCTTATTGGAGCTGGATGATGAATCGTCTGAAAAGGCCCTTTTGGAGGGGAAAATAGACGGGGTCTTTCTGATGACCGATTCGGCATCTACGCAGGTCCTGCGCGAGCTGTTTAGGAAACCGGAAATAAAGGTCTTCAATTTTTCCCAAGCCGATGCCTATATCCGCCGACTTCGTTATTTGAACAAATTAGTTTTGCCGAAAGGAATAAATGATTTTGGCAAAAATATTCCCGATCAGGATATTACCCTGCTCAGTCCCACCGTTGATCTGATCGCCCGTGATGATCTGCATCCGGCCCTTTCCGATCTCTTGCTGGAGGCGGCTACGGAAGTGCACAGCCGGAGCGGCCGTTACCAACGCCAAGGGGAGTTCCCTGCCCCGCAGGAACACGATTTTCCGATAAGTGCCGACGCCCAACGCTATTACAAATCCGGCAAGAGTTTTTTTTACCGCTATCTGCCCTTTTGGCTGGCCAGTTTATTGAACCGACTCGTCGTAGTGGTGGTGCCGATGATTCTGGTTTTGATTCCCGGATTGAAGAGCATTCCGGCCATCTTCAACTGGCGGATCCGAATGCGTATCCTGCGTTGGTACCGTGCCCTCCTTTTTCT
>Ga0233425_10003956_pt1 | contig 25781 bp, 28 predicted proteins | sample Watercolumn_Towu_2_FD_181712 | JGI IMG/M metagenome (GOLD analysis project Ga0233425, IMG submission 181712) | Freshwater microbial communities from Lake Towuti, South Sulawesi, Indonesia - Watercolumn_Towuti2014_140_MG | ecosystem: Environmental > Aquatic > Freshwater > Lake | place... | reverse complement strand
AAGCCCAAAGTTTTGAATTGTTTTCTTTTGAGATAAGAAAAATTGATCCGACAATGAGAATAAAACCCATCATTCGCTGAATGAAAGGATAAATTTTGGGCAGAAGATAAATAAAAATAGGAGAAATTGCAATTGAGAAAATAACTGCATAAAGACAGCCATATAATATATATAAAACAGCTTCATGCCCCCTTCCTTCAAGCAATAATTCGTGGCCCGGAAGAACTGCAAGACTTGATGATTCTTCAGGTGCACCCAAATAAATTGATGGGATAAAATCAAGAAAAATATGAGTAATTGACATTGAAACTATAAAGATAATAAGAGAAAGGGGATTTACAAAAGTCAATAGAAATGCGAGAGAAGAAATTATAAAAGTTGATACGAGGTTTATATGTATGCCTGGAAAGAGGCCTGTAAATGCGCCGCAAATTATGCCAAAAGTTAATGTTAATAAGATATCTAATATCATATTATTTAACGGTTACACTTATAAATAATACTTTCTTTAATAATTTATGAAAAAGAGGAGAAGGATAGTTAAGATTGCTTTGGCTCAAATAAAATATTCTTTGATTAGCGAGGAAAATGTAGAAAAAATAAGAAAGTATATACGGCAGGTAAAAAGAAATGGGGCTGAAATTGTTTGCTTTCCAGAGGCTTGTTTGCATCAGTCAAAGCAATTTGAGATAGAACATAAATTTATTAGTGAAATAAGAGAAGAATGCAGAAAAAATAAAATTTGGGCCATAATTAATGATGATATTAAAATAAAAAGCAAATATTATAATGCTGCACTTCTTATTAATAGGAATGGAAAAATAGCAGGGGTTTATAAGAAAATAAATTCTTATGGAGATGAGGGAACTGAAAAAGGAAAAAAGATATTTGTTTTTAAAACTGATTTTGCAAAAATAGGAATTGCAATATGCTGGGATTTAAGATTTCCAGAAATATTCAAGAAAATGAAGATAAGGGGAGCTGAAATTGTATTCTGCCCTGCAAGGTGGTGCTATGAATTTAAAGCTTATATTGCAAAAAGAAAACAAAAAGAAAAAAGAATGCTGAAATCTCTTGTTAGGGCAAGAGCATATGAAAACTTGTTTTTTGTTGCATTAGTTAATCCCGTAATAAAAGGAAAATACTTTAGGGATTTAGTTTCTTATTCTGCTTTGGCAAGTTCTCAGGGCATTGTAAAGAAAATTGAAGACAAAGAAGGTATAATTTATGTTAATTTAAATTTAAATGAGATAAAAAAAGCAGAGAAAATTTATCCTTCTTAAGATGAAAAAATTTGAGGCAAATTTAAGATGAAAAATAAAATAATGGGCTATATATTCTGCGGAAGCAAATTAGGGGGGGATGAGAAAGCTTTTTTGAAAATTGCAAAAAAGAAAAATATAGAATTAGTTTTATTTAATTTAGAAGAAGATTTTGATAATAAAAAGATTATAGAAAAGATAAATAAATGCGACATTATATTTAATAATAGTGCTGAAGAAGAAGCCTTTGAGTTAGAAAAGACAATAGAAGTTTTTGGAAAAAAAGTAATTGATTCCCCAAAAATTGCATATGAATTTGACGATAAATGGACTTTTTTTCTTGAATGCAGAAAACATGGAATTCCTACAATAAATACTATATTGTTATCTGAAAATCTAAAACTTGCTGAAAAAGAGCTGAAAGAATTTAACCAATGGCCCGTTATATTAAAAAGAATAGAAGGAACATGCGGAGAATATGTTGACAAGGCAGGGAATATAAAAGAAGCAATAAAAATAATCAAGAAATTCTGGAAAAAAGGAAGCCAGAGACTGCCTGTAATTGCCCAAGAGTATATCCTGTCTCCTTGTTATAGGGTTTTAACAATTGGGGATAAGATTGTTCAATCTGCTGTAAAACATAATAATGGATGGAAAAAAACAGGCGTTTATGAGAAAACAAAATCTGAAAAATTCAAAATAGACAAAGATTTGAGAAAAATTATAATGAAAATAATAAAAATGTCTAAAATAAATGTATGCGGCATTGATTTATTAAAAAAAGAAAAAAACTGGCTTGTCTTGGAGATAAATACTGTTCCTGCATTGGATTTCTTTCCAAAAGAAAGAGATAAATTGGCGGGGATGATTCTAGATTTGCTTGTGAGGAAGATACAGAGATAGTGCTTTTCAATTATTATATTGTTAGATTTTTATTAATAACATAATCTTTGGGAATTATTGGATGGGCAATTGTTATTTGGACTTGATAGCAGTTTCTTCTTTATTTTATAATTTCAATCTCATCAACTAAAACTTGTGTTTTATTTTTATAAAAGTCTAATTTGCCGATTACACTTAATTGCTGGTTTTCTTTTAAATCTATAAATTTATTTGAGAAGATTATCAATTGGATGGAAGAATTTTTAAGATAAAAAGAAATTGAATTTTGATTGTAATTTGTCTTTTCAATTATGCCGGATGTTTGAATTGTTTTTTCATTATCTTTGTAAGCCAGATTTTTCAGCTCTTCCAAATTATATGTTTTTGGTTTTGTTTTTATTGAAATGATAAGGAGAATAAAAATTAATAAAATTGAACTAATTAAAAGAGCTCTTTTTATTTGAGTGTTTGGCATTAATTAATAAAAAGATTTATATATTATATATCTTTTTAATAAGTATGGATTTGGCAAAGTTGGTAGTAGCAATGGGGATAGCAGTTTTACTTTCGCTTTTTTTTAATAATGCTGTCTCTACTTTTTATAAGGCCCCAAAATTAGACTATTCGGCATGTTATAATTATAATTCTGGAAGCACTTGTAGTGATTTGGTTAAAGAGCAATGCGGATTGAGTAATTATTCTTGTAGAAATGATTTTTATGACGGCCAAGAATATCGAGATTGTTTAGACAATCAGAGATCTAGCAGCACTAACTGCATTGCAGATCAAACAAAAAAGATTCAGAATTATGCTCTTATTAGTTATATAATCCTTGCAGTGATAGCACTAGTTTTGCTGATGGTTGGGTTTAGATTTATAGACAAGGCGAGTATTGGGAGCGGGTTTATTGGGGCAGGCATATTGCTTATTGTTTTCTCAGGATTCTTATCAACACTAAATAGTCTTTTCTCTGGGTTTTTTGGAGGAGTTTCTAGTATGTTAACTTCAACTCTCTCTAATACTAGCGAAGCAGCAAAACCGGGGCTTGCAGCAGTGGCAATGCCCTATGTTAATCTTGTTGTATTCTTTTTAGCCCTTTTTACTTTGATTAGTTTGGCAAATCTAAGACTGGAGAATAGGCCGAGAGAATTTAGATAATTATTTAATTTGTAGTATATAAAGTATATCTATGCTAAAGCATTTTTGTTGCTGGTGCAATTATATTATACAGAACAAAAACTACAACCTTTAGGTTGTAGTTGGTATTAGCATGTCCTTTGTTTTGTATCCTAAAGTCCTAAACAAACCCTCCACTTTAGTGGGAGGTAAAACGCAGGGACTTTTTGATTTTAAATATAATTAATAAAACAAGTCTTGAGTGTTAGTTAGAAGATCTCTCTAAAATGTATTTGAGGAAATTAATAAGATAGTAGATGATATCAATGTTGCCTCCCCACAGGAAGGTACTATCTTGTTTGAAATTCTACTGTATCTTTGTCTTTTAAAATGTGGTCTAATCCGACTATCTGGCCTGAAAATTTGCTTGAAGGGCCCCAGATTTTTGCACGCTTGATTTTTTTTGAAAATCCTTTTAATATTTTTTCTGCTACTTCTTCTAAAGTTGAAGATGGTTTTAATAGCATAGGAATTGTTGAAATCGGCTTGTTTGGCTCTTTTGTATATATTCTTATTATTGGAAATGTTTCAAATATTTTCTTTTTTAATTCATTTAAGTTTTCTTTTGTTTTAGATGAAAACAATATAAAATTATATTTTTTTGATTTTAGTCTTTCTTCTAATTTTCTTTTCTCAATTTCATTTAATAAATCTGATTTTGTAAAGACAATTATCAGCTTTGCTTTTTGATTTGTTAAAAATTCTTTTGCTTTTTCTATCTGCTCTATGTTATCTACTGCTAAAATAATTGTGTCGGCTGTGTTAATTATGCTTTTGTCTATATTTGGGAAAGGAGGCATATCTATAACCTGAAATTGTGTATTTTCATAAGAAGACATGCCTATATCTGGGCAGGTTGTTGAAAACGGATTGTCTGAAATTGAAACTTGTTTTCCTGTCAAAGATTGAAATAAAGAAGATTTGCCTGAATTTGGAAAACCAATAATTATACATTGAATGTCATATTTTTTTATACCTGTTTTTCCACCTGATTTTGATTTCTTCTGCTTTTCAATTGATTCTTTTAATTTTTTATACCTCGTTCTTAGGTTTGCTCTCATTGATTCTGCGGATTTGTGCTGAGGCATTGTGCTAAGCATTTCTTCCATTGCTATAAGTTTTTCTTCAGGTGTTTTTGCCAAATAGAACTTTTTTTCAGCAGCTATGTACTCTGGATGTACGTTTGTTGTCATATATTTTAGTTGGAAAGTAAGATATAAAAATCTTGTTTATTCTTATCCTATATGAAAATTGGAGTATTATTTTCAGGAGGGAAAGATTCAACTTATTCTGCCTGGCTTGCTAAAAAAGAAGGGCATGAATTAGTATGTTTAATTACCTTGTTTAGCGAGAATAAAGACAGTTTTATGTTTCATACGCCTTTGATTGAATTAACTAAAAAACAAGCCGAATTAATGAATTTGCCTATAATTATAGATAGAACAGCTGGAGAGAAGGAAAAAGAATTGGCTGATTTAGAAAGAGCAATAAAGAAAGCTATATTTGATTATAAAATTGAAGGAATTGTGACGGGTGCTGTTGCTTCAAATTATCAGGCATCGCGAATTCAAAAGATATGTGATAAACTTGGGATTAAATGTGTTAATCTGTTGTGGGGGAAAAATGCAGAAAGTTATTGGAAAGAGATGCTAAAAAATAAATTTGAGATAATGATTGTTGGAATTGCTTCTGATGGATTAAGCAAGGAGTGGCTTGGCAAAATAATTGATAAAGATAATCTTGGAAAACTTTTAGAATTAAGCAAGAAATTCAAATTTCATTTCGCATTTGAAGGAGGAGAAGCAGAAACTCTTGTTTTGAACTGCCCTTTATTTAAAAAAGAGTTAGAACTTCCTGAATTTAATAGGAAGATAGAAAAAACCAATACGGGCAGGATTGAATTAAAATAAATAAGATGGAAAAAGTAGAGCTAATTAAAAAAATACAAGAAAAAAAAGAATTCTTGGAGATACCCGAAAGCATAATTGAAAGGGTTTTGGAATTGAAAGAGATAAAACAGAAAGATAATGAAGATAAAATTAAAAGTGCACGCGCATTTCTAAGAAAATACTTTTCTGTTTTTATGACAAACAAGCTTGTTTCTGGAAATTTAAATGAAGACGAGGTATTGGCAAAACATATTTCAATGAAAGATAGGAATTATGAAGAATTGTATACACGGATTCTTAATGGAGAAAATGTTGTGATTGATTTGGGATGCGGGATGAATGGATTCAGCTATAAGTACCTTGGAGGAAAAAAATATATCGGGGTTGAAGCAATAAATATATTTGTTAAGTTAATGAATGATTATTTTAATAAAAATAAGTTTAATGCCTATATTTTTTGGATGGATTTATTTAACTTGGATAAGATAAAAGAGCTTGTTTTGAATGAAAAAGGAAAAAAAATTGTCTTTATGTTTAATTTAATTGATGCTTTGGAAAATATAGAAAGAGATTATTCTAAGAAATTAATTTTTGCTTTATTTGAATTGGGTATTGAAAAGATTGTTTTAAGCTGGCCGACAAAAAGCATATCTGGGAAAAATAAGTTTAATGCTAAAAGAAGCTGGATAATTAATTTTGTTGAAGAAAACTTTTATGTCTTGGATGATTTTGAGATGAATGGAGAGAGATTTTTGATGTTTGGGAAAAAATAGTCTCACAAACTTATAAATTTCCCTTTCTTAAAATTGCAGCCAAATCTTTTTTTATCCGAGTTCTTGTATTCCTAATTTGAGTTGGAAATTTGGGACGAGTTCGATAGATTAGTTTACCTCTAGAAGCAATTTCTCTGCTTTGCAGAGAAGCGATTGCTCTATAGCGGATAAAACATTCTTGCCCGCGACCATTTCTTGTTGGCCTATATTGGGGATCATAAAAGGTTAACCTAAATGATAATCCAGATACTTCAATTTCATAGGTTTCCATTTACTTTTTTAAAATATCTGTTTTTTAAAGATTTGCAAAATAATAAAAACCCTTGTTTATAGGTAAAAGCATGGAGTTTATTAAAAAAGTTCTTGAAAATGGACTGACAATTCTATTTGAAAAAAGGGACGTATCCGTAACAACTGTTATGCTTGCATCAAAATTTGGCTCTTTATACGAATCTGCTGAAGAAAAAGGAATTGCCCATTTTATAGAGCATTTGGCTTTTAAGGGGACAACAAAGAGATGTGCACGGGATATTGCATTTGAATTGGAAAGGGTTGGGGGGAGCTTGAATGCATTTACAGAAGAAGAGGAAACTGCTTTTCATGTTAAACTGCCTTCTGAACATTTAGAACTGGCAATGGATGTAATATTTGACATCTTCTTCAATCCAATTTATCCTGAAGAAGAGATAAAAAAAGAGGGCAATGTAATATGCGAGGAGATTAAGATGTATAAAGATTCTCCTCAAAGACATACATTAAATAAAATTAAAGAATGTTTATATGGAGAGCCATTTGGGTTGTTTGGAGCCGGATCTGAAAAAACTGTTTGTGCTATAAAAAGAGAGCATATATCAAAGACACATGAAAAATTTTATTCTCCTGAAAACTCTATTTTGTGTGTTGTTGGGAATAATAAGTTTGAGGATGTAGTTAGATTGGCTGAGAAATTATCTTCTAAAAATAAATTTGAGAAGGCAAATTTTCACAAAATTGAATTTAGAAATGAAAAAAAAATGGAAAAAAGGAAAGATGTAGAGCAGGCAAATATAGCAATAGGTTTTCATTTTCCATTTTCAAATAATCTTGAAAGATCTGCTGCAGAGGTTTTTTCAGCAATTTTTGGAGAAGGCATGTCTTCAAAATTATTTACAGAAGTCAGGGAAAAAAGAGGGCTTGCGTATGCTGTTAAAAGTTTTTTGGAAATGGGAAAAAACTATTCTTATCTTGTTATTTATATTGGAACAGAGAAAGCAATGGTTGAAGAGGTAATAAAAATATGTTTAGAGGAATTTAGAAAAATGGCCCTTATTTCTGAAAAAGAGCTTGAAGATGGGAAGAAACAGGTTATAGGAAATTACGAGGTTGAATCAGAAGCATCAGATAACAATGCACTTCATTTAATAATGAGCGAGATTAAAGGAAATGCAGAAGATTATTATAAATTTAAGGATGAAATCAAGCAAGTTTCATTGGAAGATATAAAAAAGCTGGCCGAAATAAAAGAGCATGCGAGTTTTGTTTTGAGCTGAAAATCACATTAAGTAGAAAGATATATATAGTATCGTTTATATTGTATATACATGATAGAAATAAAAACAAAATTAATGAGATGGGGAAATTCATTTGGAGTAGTCATCCCTATAAGTAAAGTTCAGAGTGCTAATTTAAATGAAGGAGAAGAAGTAAGAGCATTAATTATTCAGGAAAATAAAACAAATTTAAGAAAGTTATTTGGAAAACATAAATTCTCTAAGCCAACAGATCGGTTAATGAGAGAAACTGATAAAGAGCTGTATAATGAATGAACAATTTGTATATGATACTTATGCTTTGATTGAAATTTTAAAAGAGAATCCAAGCTATTTACCTTATACCGAATTTAAGCCAATTATAAATGAATTTATTTTCGCAGAATTTTGTTATAATCTGTTTAAGGATAATATAGAAAATCCGGAAATATATATTGAGGAAGTAAAATCTTCTGTTTTGCATACAGATTTAAAATGGATAGAAGAAGCAATGAAATTCAGGCTTAAGTGGAAGAAAAGAAAAGTTTCTATGGCTGATTGCATTGGTTATATTGTGGCTGAGAAGCTTGGAATAAAATTTTTAACAGGAGACAAAGAATTTTATGGCATGGAAAATGTTGAGTTTGTTAGATAAGTTTTTTGCATAAAAAAACTTATAAAGTTTAATTCTTTTATTTATTTGAAAAAGAGTTCTGATAGGAGTTTAATGGAGCATGAAGGAAAGAAATGCTTAAGAATAAGAAATCATCTTGGAAGAGATATTTATGGAAATGATGCAAGGGTTTTGGAGGTTCTGCCAAATCTAAATGCACCTGATTTAAGTGCAGTATTCAGAAAATTTTTTTGTTGGAGAGATAGATATTATGGAATAGTGGACTCTGGGAGTAAGAGAAAAGAAAAGGCAGGAGATATTACTAGTTATCATTTTAGCTTAAAAGAACTTGGGGAGGCATTTTTGGGAACATATACTCCAGATTATTTTGCAGACTTTTTGAAGAAATATTTGCAAGAAGGAGAACAGGAAGAAGCATTAGTTTGTCATGTAAGAAGATTTAGAAGTTTATTTAGGCAGGTTATTGTAACTAATCCTTGTTTGTTTCCTTTGTTTGATGTTATAAAATTTGCAGAAGTTTGTGCAAGGAAAGGAGTAAGGAGAGGTTCAAGAGAGAAGATAATCTTTACAAAGTCTAATCTGACTTTTATTGATGATGCAAGTCCTTATGACTTTCAAAGAAAAGAGGTTCCATGCGCTTTTTTAGACTTGGATATTCATGGAGCAATAAAATCAAGACTGCGCAGATTTAGAAATGAAACATGCAACAAAGCATATAAACAAGGAGAATCAAATCTTGTATTTTGTTTGAATTTTCCCCAGTTATTTGATGATAGGTACTTTGGAAGATATTCGCTGTTAGAAGAAGATTTATACCTTGAACAGACTAAACCAACTGAATCAAATCTTGGCTCAAGAAGAGATATTCCACATGAGTTATTTCTACGGTTATTGTCTGAGGCAAGGCAAGAAATTGAAATGAAGAAAAGATTTAGAAGAACAATTGACTTAATGGATGAAGACTGCCTTCTGGAGCATATTTTAAATCTTTAATTTTTATATGCAAAAACTTAAAAAATTGTGCTTGTTTGATTTGATATGGCAGATGAAAATAAAAATAAACTCCGCTGTTTTATCGCAATTGATTTCCCGCGGGAAATCATAAAAGAAGTTGAAAGAGTTCAAAATGAGATAAAAAAGAAAAATATATTTGCCGGCAAATTTACGGAGGGAGAAAATTTGCATTTAACTTTGAAGTTTTTAGGGGAAATTGACTTGGAAAGAATTGAAGAAGTGAAGAAAAAACTTGCTGAGATAAAATTTGGAAAATTTATGGCTTATTTGGGAGAATTGGGTGTTTTTAATTCTGATTTTATAAGGATAATCTGGATACATATACTTGGAAAGCAGATAATCGATCTGCAGAATGAAATTGATAAAAAAATGGCTGAATGCGAATTTAAGAGAGAGGAAAGGTTTATGTCTCATTTGACTATTGCACGCGTGAAAAACATCAAAGATAAAAAGATATTTTTGGAAAAACTGAAGAAAGTTAGAGTGCAAAATTTGGGTTTTTTAGTTGATAAGCTTTATTTGATTAAAAGCGAGTTGAAGGAAGAAGGGCCGGTTTATTCTGTACTGTAGGAGATTGAGTTGATATAGCTTTTGAAAGTTACTTCTCTTTTTATTGGATCAATTCTTAGAACCCCTACCTTATTTTGTTGAGGTTCTGATATTGAAAGTTCTAAAAGAGATGGCTTAATTTTATCAAATGGAATTTTAACAGAGGGGTTGGTTTCATAGCCTTGCAATTCTTGTTTTCTCCAATATAAGAATCCTTCAGACCAGTCAATATGATCAAATTTTATGTTGGTATCTTCATAATTAAATGACATCTTTTGATTTATCTGCTGATTTTGAGCTGGGAGAGAAGTTTTTGCTTGAGTTGGCTGACCATTGCTATTTTCATGCCCACAGCCAGCTATGAAGACTGATGAAAGTGCAATTGTTTTTAATAGTTTTGATAATCTTGCCATATTATTTCCTAGAAAATAGGTTTATAAAACTTATTTTTTTGTCTTCTGGCATTATTTCAAAAAAACATTTATAAACTATGGAATCTATAAAATACAATGAAAAAAGAGCTTGCATTTTTGTTTATCTTGGTTTTTTCTGTGAGTTTTGTTTCTGCTGTTTGGTGGAATCCGTTTAGCTGGTTTGAAAAAGAGGAGGTTTTACTTGCTCTAGGAGATGATTCTTCTTTAGTTTTATACTTACCATTAAATGGAAATACAAGTGATTTATCTGGAGGAGGCAATAATGGAACTAATTTTGGTGCAACCAATATTTCTGCTGGGAAATTTGGGGGATCTTATTATTTTGATGGAATTAATGATTATATTCTTGTAAATAAGAGTTCCAAACTTGATTTTTTGGCTTCCTCGGGATTTTCATATAGTTTTTGGGTTAAATTGGCAAGTTATCCTGTAAGTCCAAATTCAGTTTGGATTATTGGTAGAGATAGATATCCTGCAATAAGACTTACTTATACAAAAAGGATAGATTTATGTTTTGAAACAACTGATTCTTCAGGAGCTTGTTTTTCTGGAAAAAAAATTTTAGATTTAAATAAATGGTATCATATTTCGGGGGTTGTAGACCCCATATCTAAGAAAGCAAGGATTTATATAAATGGAACATTAGGTATAGAATATTCTTACTCTCCCTTTGGCTCTTTGAAAAATACAAGTAACAAAAATATTATCCTTGGAAATTGGGATACGACTTCTATATATTGGTTTAATGGAACATTAGATGAGGTTAGAATTTATAATCGCTCTCTATCTGCAACGGAAATATCAAATTTATATAAATATAATTCTCTATTTTGTATTGAAAATTGGAGTTGTTCTGCTTGGTCTGATTGTGTTGATGGAAACCAAACAAGAAGTTGTGTTGATGCGAGTAATTGTGGGACAACTATAAATAAACCTGTCGAGAGACAGAATTGTTTATGTATTAATGATAATCAATGTAGCAATTCTTCATTTTTTTGTTATGACGGAGCATGCACTGAGAATCCAATATCATTAACAAATAAGAGTTTTGGTACGAGTTTAATAATTTTTGCTCCCCCAAGTATTGAAGGGGATGACCTAGTTTGGGTAAAGAATGGAGATGTCTATTTATTTAATCTTTTAAGCAAAAATATTATAAAGATTAACAAAATATCTTATGCAAACAATGGAGATGTGAAAATTAGTGGTAAAAGGGTAGTTTGGTTTGGGGGAGATGAAAGTGGTTCAGTGAGCGAAGGTCTAAATGTTTATGATATTATATCTAAAAATGAGACCAAATTAATTTATGGGGCAACCTATCCCTTTTCTCTTTATAAGGAGAATCTTGTTTGGATAGAGAGATGGGGAGGAACAAATAGATATATGATTTATTACTATAATTTTACTTCAGGTAATAAAACAAAGATAGTAGATAATCTTGGGATAAAAAAATCTATTTCTATTTATCAAAATAATCTTGTTTGGATTGATGGAAGAAGCCTAACAAAATGGGAAGTTTATATGTATGATTTGTCTAAAAAACAAGAGACTAAATTAAATATAACTAATGCCTCTAATGTTCAGATTTATGGGAATAATGTTGTTTGGGAAGATTTTAGTAAGGGAGTTCCAGATATTTATTTATATAGCTTGCTTACTAATAAGTCTATACAACTTACTAATGATTCTGTTGCTCAGGCGCATCCGTTTATTTATAAAGATAAGATTGTTTGGGATAATCAATATACCGGAGATGAACAAATTAGAGTTTATGATCTAATAACAAATAAAACAACGATTGTTATGGGTAATCGCTTCCCAAAATATTTTCCTTCTATTTATGAAAATACTCTCATTTGGTGGGGAACAGAAGATTATCCTATAAATGTAATCTGGGATGTTTATCTTTATAAGATAAGAACCTAGTTGAAAATTGTTCTTATTCCAAAATCTCTTTAAACTTGTTAAACTTTTTTCCTAAACCTCCAGAATTATAAACTTTTACCTTACTAAAATTATCAAAAATGATAATTTTAGATGAACGAAAGTTTTAAAAACTCGGTTTTCTTTGGTTTTTGATGAAATCAATAGATTTAATTGATGAATTAAGAAAGATGCAGAAAGTTGTTTTTAGTGTGAATGACATTGCAAAGATAATAAATAAACCAAAAAAATATGCTTCTTTATTTATGCATCGGCTTAAGAATAGGGGTAAAATTTTAGAAATAGAAAAAAATAAATATGTTTTAGAGGGAAGCAATCCATATGCAATTTTTTCTAATTTATGTTATCCTTCTTATATATCTTTATTAGCATCATTTAGTTTTTATGGGTTAACAACCCAAATATCAAGAAATATACAAATAATGACTTTAAAACCAAAAAAAAAGATTAAATTTGAAGATTATGAAGTTGATTTTGTAAAACTGCCCCCAAAAAGATTTTTTGGATATAGTAGAGAGAGAACATTTAACGGATTTATTTTTATTGCAGACATAGAAAAAGCGATAATAGATTCCTTATATTTTCAAAAATATGTGGCATTAGATGAAGTACAAAATGCGTTAAGAGAATCTATAAAAAAAATAGATCAAAAAAAGATGATAAAATATGCATTTAAGATGGATAATTCTGTTTTATTAAAGAGATTGGGGTACATTTTAGAAACATTAGGAATAGATATTTATAAACAAGTAAAAAAGAAAATAAATAAAAAGTATGATTATTTAATGTTTATTGGAAAAAAAGGAATTAAAAACAGAAAATGGAGAATTATAATAAATAAGGACTATCAACAAAATGCTGAATAAAGAAAAATTAAACGATTATAAGCGAATTTTAAATTTTAATCTAGGGCAAGTAGAAAAAGATTATTTACAGCAGATCTTTCTATTATTTTTTTCAAGATATGTTAAGGATGAATTTATTTTTAAAGGCGGAACTGCTTTGCAGAAATGTTATGGGCTTAATCGATTTTCAGAAGATTTGGATTTTACTTTTATGAAAGAAATTGATATAAATAAAATAATAAATAAAATATGTGAAGAGATTAGTTCTTTTGGATTCGATTCCTATTCAGAAGAAACAAAAGGCAGAATTTCAAGAACTTACAGAATAAAAATTAAAGGTCCATTATTTGATGGAAATGAAAAATCAATAGCAAGTTTAAGAATTGAAATAAGCCTTAGAAATGACCTAATTTTACCGCCCGAAACTAAAGAGATTATCTCAGTTTACAATGATATTCCTCCTTATCTAATTTGTACTATGAATTTGAATGAGATATTAGCTGAAAAAATAAGAACTGTTTTGCAAAGACAAAAAGCAAGGGATATTTATGATATCCATTTTATTTTGAAAAAGGGGGCTAAGGCAAATAAAAAGTTAATACAAGAAAAGTGCCAGAAGTTGGGTTTGGATTTTGATAAAGATTTATTTACTAAGAGAGTCAAAGAAATAAAGAAAATTTGGCAACAAGAGCTTTTAGGGTATGTTTCATTTATTCCAGATTTTAATGAAGTTTTAAAAGAAATAATAAAATTTATTGAATCCTTATAATTCTTCAGCTTTCAATCAGCTCCTTAAACCTCTCAAACTTTTTTCCTAAAATCTCTCTTAATTCTTCTTCTTTTGCATTTATTATGCTTTTTATTGTTTTGTATCTGCTTAAAAGCTTTTGAGAAGTTATTGGTCCTATGCCTGGAAAACCCTCTAAGATAAACTGCTTTTGTTCTTCTTTTGATAGGAATGAGCGGGATGGGCGGAGTGAGAAAGTCTTGTTATTTTCAGATTTATTTGCCATAAGAACTATTGTTTCTGCTGTTTCCTGCTCATCTTTTGTGAAGATAATCGGAATTTTGTATTTTGTTATTATAGATAAAATAAGGCTTTTGGCTGCTTTTTCCAAGTTTTTATTCTCCATTTCTTCTTGGCCTTCTATAAGCAGAAAATACTTTTGGAATTTCTTTAAATCCCATAATTGATAGAATATTCTTTTATCAGCCATGCTTGAAATAAAATCTTTCCATGTCTTTCTTTCTATGCAGGCATCTCCAATAATATAATCTCCTATTTGCAGGCTTTCAAACTGGATTTCTGCTTTCTGCTCAATAAGATTTGAGATAACTAAGGAATTTTTCTCCCTGTAATCTGCAATAATCTTTTGATGCTTAACTGGCTTTTCTTCTTTTTCTTTTTTGAAGATGTTATAGAAGACCATTATTTTATTAGGTTTTATGCAGTTATATGTTTTATGCTTTCAGCAAAATAGTTGCTGACGCAACTATCTAATTATTAAGGATATAAATTAATAGAACTGGCAATGGTTAGTTAAACAAGTCTTGATGGTTAAGCAGGCGGATCTGTAAGTAGTTTGGATTGTTATTATTAATTAAAAGTAGATGGTATTGATGATGCCTTCCTGTAGAAGGGCACTATCCTGTTTAATCAAAACAGCCTTTCCTGTTTATCTTCTATTTCTTCAACTTGATTTTTATTCTCCATTTCATTTTTAATCTGGTCTATTGCTTTATGCATCTTTTTTTCTCTTGAGATGGATGCATAATGAAATGATTGATCTCTGGTGTCTTTTGTAACGAGAATTTTTAATGCGCCAGGAATTAATCTGGCTGTTCTGCCTCTTCTTTGGATTGTTCTTATTGCACTTGGAATCGGCTCATAAAATATGACTTCATTCACTTCTGGAATGTCCAGACCTTCTTCTGCAATTGAGGTGGCAACAAGAACATTTATTTCTCCATTTGAAAATTTATTGATAATTTCTCTTTGTTCTTTTTGATTTAATCCTGTTGTCTTTATGTTTTGCCCTGTTCCGTGGATTTTTTTTGATTGGCCTACAAAACTGCTCGCTCTTACATTGCTTATTTTTTTCAAGTTTTCTATAATTTTATTTACTGTTTCCCTATATTGAGTAAACACAATTATCTTTGAATTGGAGTTTTTAGCTATCTGCTCTTTTATTATTTCTATAAGCTTCTCTAGTTTTGGATGCTCAAATGTCATTGTTGCTGCTAAAGTATATGCTTTTAGAAATCTTTTGTCTGAAACTAGACGCTGGACACCTTTTGATTTTCCTTCATTTGCCTGCTTGAACAATTCCTTGAGATAAGAAATAAATGAAGCCAATGTTTGAGTTTCCAATAACTCCAGAGCATGCTGTAATTTTATTGCAACAGCACATGCAGAAGCTGACATTAAAAGATTTCCATTTCTATTTCCTTGTGTAATTGAACGCATTATTTTTCTTTGAGTTTCTAAAAGAGTTGTTTTTGTTGCAAATGTGAATAAGACCTTTCTATTTTTTAATTCTTGTATTTTTTCATTGCATATCTCTTTTAATAAAATGCGGATTTCTTCAAATTCTATTGGGAAATCTACATTTATTTTTTCAAATTCTAATTCTTGCAGATAGGGCTTTACATCTTCGCTTTCACGAGTTCTTATTTCAACTGCTTCTATGCCTAAATTGGAGCATACTTTTGCTATTGTCTCTTTATCAGAGCCGGGGCTGGCCGTTAGCCCGAGAATATGAGCATGCTGTGATTGTTCTTTGTATTTTTGTGCAATAAAATTATAAGAGTAATTTTTGATGCACCTATGGCATTCATCTTCTATAAGAAGAGAAACCTCTTGAAGATTGTATAGTTTATGGCTTATATCATTCGATACACATTGAGGTGTTGAAAATATAAATTCTGCTGTCTGCCAGATTTTTTTTCTTTTCTCAGCTTCTGTTTTTCCTGTAAATAAATCCATTTGAGCCCAGTCTTCTGGAAGATTTTTTTTAAATGAATTTAAATGCTGTTCTGCCAAAGGCCTTGTGGGAGCTAAAATAAGAACTTTTTCAAGAGGAAATTTTTTAAATCTCTCAATCGCAAGCATTAATGCAATAAGTGTTTTTCCTGTTCCTGTTGGAAGAATAACAAGACAGTTTTTTTCTTTGCATGTTTCAAAAATTGCCTGCTGGTAATTCCTTGGTTTTAGATTTAATTCATTCATTTTATCTTTATTATAGTTAGATTTATAAATATTTGAGTTCAATATAATTTATGATTTATGAAACAATTGCCAATTTTCCTGTATGGTTTCTTGTTGTTCTTGTAATCGCCTAAGTTTGGGATATTATCTGCAAGGGTTTTGGTTTATGGAAATCAAGCAAGAACAATCATAAAGCTTGGTTTGCCTGCATTCTAGCATTTAATATTGCAGGAATACTTCCCTTAATTTACCTTGGCTGGTTTGATAAAAAAAGTAAGCCTAAAAATTAATTCTCTATGTTTTTGATATCTTTTATATAAATACCCTAACACTAAAAAGGAAAAATAAAAGCACAATTATAACAAATGAGAACCATAATGGGCGGGAGCCAAAGAACATTTTTGCTCCATCTAACCCGCTTATTGGAAGCAAGGACCAAAGAGCAAAATAAATATTTAATTTAGAAAATGTTTCTCCTCCGGGGATGCTGCCTCCGAGCAAATATCCAATAATTGCAAGAAGAAGATTTGCAATTATCCCCCACATTGCAATAAGAGCGATATGCCACTCAGTCATTTCTACAAAACGATACATTCCTTCATGCCTTCTTGCAGCTCTTTCTATTTTTGGTTTTATTTCGAATTCAATAATAGGCATCCATTTTATAGAACCCATTGTAAATATAGTTAAGAATACGGGGAACCAAAGCATATAAACAGGCCTTTTAAAATGGCCTCCTTCTTTAAACCAATAACGATATATTGACCAAAATTTTGTCTTTACTTCTGCTTCAAAGAAATAAGCAAGATATTTCTTTGTTAAAACGTTTGCTCCGATTATAATAAAGAAAAATATAGAGAACATGGGAATATCCGAAGTTTTTCCAGGATATATAAAACACGGACCCAATATTAACGCTGCAATAATAACCACCCACGTTTCTTTTATTTTTTCCTTTAATTCCATATTTATGTTAGGGCGGGGATTTTTATAAACCTTGTTATTATGCTAAATTCTGGTTCAGATGTTTACCCAAAAAATTTTAATTTACTGAACCTTTCGATTATCTTATTGCTATCGCAATTATTAACTTGTTATTTATCAATAAAACAACTTCTTTAAGAGAAGGCCAATTTATCAAAGGTATTGAAAAAGTTTTATTCTCAATGAATTGGAATGATAAGTTTTATTAGAAAAGTTAAATTTATATATTTAAACAGGTATTTTGGTTCATAGAAATATATTTAAACTCTTATTTTTATAAATAGACATGTTAAAGATAAAAAAGTTAAGTGAGATACTGGGAAAAAAGGTGTTTACAGATACAGGAGACCTTTTTGGAATAGTAGAAGAATTTAACCTCATTGACAATAAAATTGATGGCTGGAGGATTGTTGTTTCCCGTGCTTCTGGGATGAGCTCTATGCTTGGAGGAGCAAGAGGAATTATTGTTCCGCATCAATTTATTAAGGCAATAGGAGATGTTGTTGTTATAAGCAAGAATGCTGTTCCTGTTAAAGAGGAAGATGAAGAACTGCCCATAGAACAGGAATCGCAGGATATTGCATAAACTTAATTAAAAAAGATGGTGAACATTTTTGCATTACCTTTATTTAGAGAGATTATACTGCCATTTTTATTGGTTTTTGTTGTAGTTTTTGCAATACTCCAGAAAACAAAGGTTCTTGGAGATGGAAAAACTCAAATGGATTCACTGGTTGCTTTGGTAATCGGTATCCTTTTGATAATTACCCCTGCCCCAAGAGATTTTATTGTTAATTTTACTCCATGGGTTGCTGTTGGAGCTGCAGTAATTCTTGTTTTTCTATTACTTTATGGATTTGTTGCAGAAGATTCATGGAAGAAAGAAAAATGGGTTAAAATTACTTTTGGTATTTTAGCAGGATTGTTTGTTTTGGGACTGGTTATTTACTTCAGCGGTATTTGGAAATTAGCTGCAGTAAAATCTCTTTTTTCTTCAGCAGGTTCAGAAAGTTTGTGGGCGAATGTTCTCTTGATAGTTGTTGCTGCGGCTGCCTTAACAATTGCACTTGTTTCTAATAGAAAAACAGGAGAGAAAAAGGATAAATCTTAAATTATGCTTTTTGGAGGAGATTTTAATGCAAATAATTTTTTTCAAAAGCAAAAAGCAAAGATATTTAAATAAGAATTTTTTATTGTTATTATGGCTATAGGTGCTCTTGTCGATGTTTTAAACAAGTGGAATGAAATGGGAGTTTTCTCTTATGTTCTGCCATTTCTTCTTGTATTTGCTGTTGTTTATGGGATATTATCAAAAATAAAAATTTTTGAAGGGAATAATGCTGTTAATGGAATTATTGCTTTGGCAGCAGGATTATTATCCCTGCAGTTAGATTTTGTTTCTACTTTTTTCCAGCAGATTTTTCCTAAATTTGGAATGGCTCTTGCTGTTTTGCTTGTTGTAGTTATTTGCTTGGGCTTTTTCTTGAAAAATGATGCTTGGGATGATTATAAATGGATGGGCACATTCGTCGGAGTCGCAGTAATATTGTGGGCTGTAAGTACTTGGAATTGGTCTGGAGATTCTTCCTCAGTGGGATTTTGGCTTGAAGAAAACTTTTGGGCAATAGTTATTGGCATTGTTTTAGTTGTATTGGTTTATTTTATGACTAAAAAGCCTGAAGAAGAAAAGAAGAAAACATAAAATGGTAGCTGAAGCAAATCCAATAAGCGGTTTAAATTTTTTAATGCCTGTATTTTCATTCTTATTTGTATTTATTGTTGTTTATGCTTTAATTATTAAAACAAAGGTTCTTGGAGAGAATAAGACTATTGCTTTATTTATTTCATTTATATTGGCGGTATTCTTTATTGTAAACCTTGACATGAGGGATTATTTAAGGTCAGGGGCTGCATGGATTGCTATTTTTCTGGTTTGCTTATTTTTAATTATAACTCTTATTACATTTACACACGGAAATATAGATGCAATTAAACAGCCCTGGCTGGCTTGGACATTATTAGTTATACTTATTTTATTTTTTATAATCTCCTCAACATACTTTTTTTCATGGACATTGAATTGGGAGAGAGTTTGGGGCTGGTTTGATACTCAGTGGTTTGGATTTGTGCTTCTGCTGGTTGTTGCAGGAGTTGTTTCTTGGGTTTTAAGCAGGAAGTAATTAAAAGAATTTTCACATTATTTTGGGTTTATTGCCGAGATTCTTGGCTTTTTTCTTCTCTTGATTGATTAAGCTTTTTCATCTCCATATAGCTGTCTATTAGAGGATTCATCATCTTTGACATTGTTTCATGCAGGCTGTTCATATCTTTTTTGACAAAATTTAAATTATCGCCATATTCTCCTATTTTTCCTATTATCGCCTGCTGGAGTTTATCTATAGTTGTTTCTATTCTTTTTATTCTTTCATTAAAATCCTTCAGCTTATCTTGAACTTCAGATTTAAATGAAACTAAATCTCCGGTTCTTTGGGTAAACTCTTCTAATTTTTCAATTACAATCTGCTCTGCTATTTCAGATATTGTTTCTGTATCAAATCCAGAAGAAGGAGCATAATACTGCTGGTTTGGATAAGATTGTTCTGGGGCAGAATATGCTTCAGCAGGAGCTATTTCTGCAGGAGCAGATGCTTGAGACATATCTTCCGGCTGCATAATCGACTGCTCCATATCTGAAAATTGATTGGAAGGATTTATATCCGGGATTGTTCCAGATACAGCTGCCTTAACTTTTGCCTGGTTTAATGCATCATTTATATCCAATGGAGAAATATTTTCTTCTCTTAAAATTCTTATTATATCTGCTTCTTGCATTCCTTGAGATTGTAATTGCAAAACTCTATCAAGTGTTGACATCTTTACTTTTTATGGTTTTTGACCTTTTTAGATTTATTGGGTTTATGCTTTAAAATTGTCTCATGCGTTAGATGGCTCATTGTATGATTTATATGCTCATGCAATTTCTTTTTTTCTTCAGCAATATTTTTATGCTCTTCAGAAGCAATTGGATTATTTTTTATCTCATTTATTTTATATTCTGATTTTTTTGCTTCATGAATCTTATCCAGTTTATTTTCTATTTCTCTGTCTATTTGGTGCTTTAGGTTAAGGATTCTTTGTTCGATTATTTTATCAACTTCAAGATTATTTGCTGCATCTTTTATCTCTAATTGAAGGTCAGATTTTATTTTTTCTTTTAATTGATTTATCTTATTTTCAATAATCCATTCTGTGTCCTTGATTCTAGCAAAGTCCAACGGATAAAAATCCTTTAACATTCTTTCTACCATTGCAATTTCATCCTGTCTTACGAATGAATTTGATTCAGATACAAGATTTTCTAAAAGATTTTTTATATTTGAGATTTCTTTTCTAAATTGATTAACTTCTTCTTTCATAGCACCAATAGAGGAATCAACTTGGTCTTTTAAATTAAGAATATTTTTTCCTAAGATAAGTATTCTCTCTTTTAAGACCCTGTTTTTTTCTTCAGTATCTCTAAGTCTCGCATTAAAGTCTGACAATAAGAAGCTTATTTGATCTTGTTGTTGTTCTTCTGGCATATTTATAAGAGGTTTGGGGGGTTTAAATTGTTTTTGGAAAATAAATTTAATTGAATAAGGCATTAGGGATTAGCAATAATTGGAGTTCTTATTTTTTAACTATTTTAAAAAATGAAAAAAACAGTTATATACTTGGTCTTGCTAGAAAAATCAATGAGAAATGAAAAGAGAGTATTTATTTTTGTATTCTGTTTAGTTTCTGCTGTTTTATTATTGGGAAGCGTTTCTGCTGTATGGTGGAATCCATTCAGCTGGTTTGAAATATAAAATATAATTTGGGTGTGAATTGGTTCAAATAAAAATGGAATTTATTCTTTATTTCAACAATCTTTATATACTTTCTATAACTTGAATGTAAAATGATGTTTAAAGAGGGAACTCCGCTTTATTCTTATGAAATTGCAAGAGAAACAGGCGAGAATGTAATGTATGTTAATTATCTTGGGGCACCATTTGTCCCTTCTCTCGTGGATTACCCCGAAGTTATGGCAAGAACAATAGATATTCTTGGAGAAAATACAAATGTTTCACGGTTAGTTTTTGTCCAGCAGAGAAATTACAACCATAACTTTGAACAGGTTAAAATGCTGGCTGAAATAGCAAGTCTATATAGTTTTTTAGTAAAACAGGAAAGAGTTTTATCTTCAGAAAAATTATTCTTTGCTCGGGATATTTCAGGAGTTTATGCAACTATGAATTATATACTTAATGAAGCATTAAAGAGAGATCCTATTTTTGCATACCGTGAATTGAAATCAATTTTATTTTTGCAGAAAGCAGAGCTTGAAAAAGGAGCTTCAAATGAAAATTATATCCGTTATCTTGAAAGGATAATTTCTTTAATGGAAAATCTTAGTCTGATTAAAAAGCTTAAGGAGATTTCTGAAAAATATAAGAAAGGGGAGAGAGAAATATATAATACTTTATTAAGGGCAGATATTATGCCAAATTTTACATTTACAAGAATGTCCTCTTTAATCCCAGATGATTCCGAGATTGTCAGCCAATATGAAATAGCAGAAGGGTATGATAAGAGTCTTGTTACTATTTATAAAAAAAAGAACGAAGCAAGATTCTTTTATCATTTAAATCCTCCAGAATATGTTTTAGATGAAGATCATCATTTGCTTTTAAATTTAGCAAGAAATGTTCTTATAGAACATAAGCCTACTAATGAGGAATTTAGCGATCCCGAGAGAACAAGACAGATATTTTTTAATATTGCAAGAGATTTGCTTCAAGATTTGTCACAGAATAAAGGAATTCCATTAAACTATAATCAGCTGAATAAGCTGGCGAGAATTCTTGTCAGGCATACGATTGGATTTGGGGTTATAGAAGTTTTATTGCAGGATGATAATCTTCAGGATATTATTTTAAATGCCCCTATGGGAAGTGTTCAGATTTTTATAAGGCATAATGAATTTGAAGAATGTATTACTAATCTGATTCCAAGCAAGGAAGATGCAGATTCATGGGCAGCCAAGTTTAGAATGCTGTCTGGCCGTGCATTAGATGAAGCAAATCCTGTTTTGGATACTAATTTGTCTTTAAATGAAATGAGCGCAAGAGTTGCGATTATACAACAGCCATTGTCTCCAGGAGGATTATCTTATGCGCTTAGAAGGCACAGGAGCAAACCATGGACTCTGCCTCTTTTTATAAAAAACAAGATGATCAACCCAATAGGTGCAGGTTTGATGTCTTTTTTAATAGATGGTGCGAGAACAATGTTAATCGCTGGAACAAGATCAAGCGGCAAGACTTCTTTTTTAGGAAGTTTGATGCTGGAAATAATGCCAAAGTATAGAATAATTACATGCGAGGATACTTTAGAACTTCCTGTTGAGGAATTGAGGAAAATTGGCTATGATATTTTGTCTATGAAAGTTAGAAGTGCATTGACTTCAGAATCAACAGAGGTTTCTGCTGATGAAGGAATAAGGGCAAGTTTGAGATTGGGTGATTCTGGATTAATTGTAGGTGAAATTAGGAGCATGGAAGCGAAGGCACTTTACGAAGCAATGAGAGTTGGCGCTTTAGCCAATGTTGTTGCAGGTACAATTCATGGTGGAAGCCCTTATTCTGTATTTGACAGGGTTGTAAATGATTTAGGTGTACCTGTTACAAGTTTTAAAGCAACTGATTGTATTGTTGTCGCCAATCCTATTAAGAGTTCGGATGGAATGAAATCTTCCAGAAGAGTTTTGCAGATTGCAGAGGTAAGAAAACATTGGACCAAAGACCCCATAGATGAGGGAGGTTTTGTTGATTTAATGAAATATGATGTTGAAAAAGATTCTTTAGAAATGAGCGATGACTTAATTAATGGAGATAGTGAGATAATCAAAGATATTGCTTCAAATGTAAAGGGATGGAGTGGCAATTGGGATGCTGTTTGGGATAATATTGTGCTTAGAGCAAAAATAAAAGAAGAATTGGTAAATAAGTCATTAAAGACAAATAACTTAAATCTTCTTGAAGCGCAGTTTAATTCATTGTCAAATAATGCCTTTCATCAAATATCCGGCAGGATAAAAGATGAAGTAGGTCTTCCTGTTTCTGAAAGAGTTTTTCCTGAATGGAAAAATTGGCTTGAGAAAGAAGCTTTGAAGTTTGGGATGAAGTGAAAATTTATAATTTATTCTGGGGGCATATATTCTTTTTTATACCCGCCTGTTTATAATAAGATTTATATAGTTACTTTTGGTTACTTTTTGTAACTATGAAAGATGCTGTTGTGAAGATTGATGGAAATTTGCTTAAAAGAATTGAAGATTTTGTTAAAAATAATAAGTTTCAGTATTCCAGTAATAAGCAGGTTGTAAATCTTGCAATAATTGAATTTTTAAAGATGCATGAATTAAATAATAGCGAGAAAAAGAGGTAAAACGAGTGGTTTTATTTATGAAACAACATGGATACAAAAGATATACTTAAAAAATACAGTGCAAAAATAGAGAAGGAGATTTCTGGTTTCAGCCCAAACATTTCTTCTAATACAAATGAAAGTTACAGCAAATCTTATCAGGATTTTAGAGAATCAATGACTCCTCAATTTTCCAGCTATGAAAAATGGTGCAAGTCTCTTGGGTCTTTTTTTAAAGTCGGTGTTTCTCAAGCAGACAGTATAAGAATACAAAAACAAATAGATTCAGCCCATATAGATGCAACTCCTTCAGAAGTTGTGTCTTTTGCAGTTGCCTGTTTATTTATTTCATTGTTTGCAGGGATACTTATTGTAGTTGGAAACTGGCTGTTATTTACTGATGGAGAGATACAATCATTTCCAGTTTTATTATCTTTTTTGGTTGTTTTATTTTCTATTTTTATTTTCTATTTTACTTATACACAACCCCAAAGGCTTGCATTGCAATGGAGATTAAAAGCAAGCGCTCAAATGGTGCCTGCTATACTTTATATTGTAATTTATATGAAACATACAAGCAATTTAGAGAGAGCTGTTGAATTTGCATCACAGCATTTATCTCCTCCATTGTCTTTTGATTTCAAAAAAATATTTTGGGACGTGCAGATAGGAAGGTATTCAAGTGTGAAAGATAGTCTAGACCGCTATCTTGAGACTTGGAGAGAATACAGCTTGGAATTTATAGAATCATTTCATTTAATTGAATCAAGTTTATATGAACCTGATGAAGCTAGAAGAGTAGAGATATTGGAAAGATCTTTGCAAGTTATATTGGATGGAGTTTATGATAAGATGCTTAAATACACGCATGATGTGAAAGCACCCCTGACAAATATATATATGCTGGGTATTGTTTTAACAACATTGTCTTTGGCTATTCTTCCTCTCGCTTCCTCAATGCTTCAGGGAGCTATTAAATGGTGGCATGTTATGATTTTGTTTAATGTTCTTGTTCCATTTGCAGTTATGTATATGACTTGGAATATTATGATGTCTCGTCCAGGAGGGCATGGAGAGACAAGCTTGTTTGAAAGAAATCCCCTATATGAGATTTACAAAAGCAAATACCATTATTTTAAAGCAGGATTTGCTGTTTTTCCAATTTTTATTATAGGCATTATACCTCTTTTATGGACATATACTAATTTGCCTATGTGGATAGGATTAAAAAGAGATTATCTCTGGTCTGAAATTGGAATTCCGTTTTTAGGCAAATCAGGGATATTTGGAATTTCTGTTTCAGATACTGGAAAAGTTATTGCAGGGCCATATGGGATCTTATCTCTTGTATTATCTTTATTTGTTCCATTGGCTTTTGCATTGTTTTTTGTTATTGCTAATTCGTCAAAAACAAAAGAGATAATTAAATCAAGAGACCAGTATAAAGAAGTTGAGAAAGAATTTACAAGCTCTTTATTTCAATTGGGCAATAGACTTGGAGACGGCCTGCCTGCTGAAATTGCATTTTCAAGAGTATCTGATTCTGTGAAAGGAACAGCTACAGAAGGATTTTTTAAAACAGTCAATCAGAATATTCAGCAATTGGGGATGTCTTTGGATGAATCTATTTTTAATCCAAGAAGAGGGGCACTTATTTTTTATCCATCTGAATTAATTTCAATGTCTATGAGGGTTTTGGTTGAATCTGTAAAAAAAGGATTAAAGGTTGCTGCAAGAAGCTTGATGTCTATATCAGAGTATGTTAAAAACATAAGAAAGATTGATGAAAGATTGAATGACTTATTAGCAGAGATTATTTCAGATATGAAATCCAATATGACTTTTTTAGCCCCATTGCTTTCAGGAATTATTGTGGGGCTGGCTGGCATGATTACAAGTATTCTTGCTGCACTGGGGGCAATGATTGCTTTTCAAAGTAATATGGGCGCAGGTGCAGATTCATTCAGTAATTTTGGGGGATTAGGAACATTTACAAGATTATTTAAAGTTGAAACAATGATTCCCACATATTTTCTGCAGATTGTAATTGGAATTTATTTAATAGAAGTTACATTTATCTTGACATCTACTCTTGTTACAATTAAATCCGGCCAGGACACATTGCAGAGAACTTCTGAAATCGGAAAAAATTTGAAAATATCTATTTTAATCTATTTTGTAATTGCTCTGCTTTCTATCATAGGATTAAGCTTGATTGGCAGTGTTGCT
>Ga0233425_10003955_pt1 | contig 25784 bp, 23 predicted proteins | sample Watercolumn_Towu_2_FD_181712 | JGI IMG/M metagenome (GOLD analysis project Ga0233425, IMG submission 181712) | Freshwater microbial communities from Lake Towuti, South Sulawesi, Indonesia - Watercolumn_Towuti2014_140_MG | ecosystem: Environmental > Aquatic > Freshwater > Lake | place... | reverse complement strand
TGAGAAACGAAGGGGCTTTCTTCAGTTCAGCCCCGGAGAGCAGAAATCCCCTGTTCATGGCAGAGACAGTGGCAATCAGCTGTATGGAATCGAGATCAAAGACCCCTTTGGCTTCTGGCTGGTCTCCGAACTTCTGATGGTCACCGGTCAGGCAAAGCACATTCTGGATACCCAACGCTGCGGCCCCCAGGAGATCGCTCTGGATCGCCAACCGGTTGCGGTCCCGGCAGGTCATCTGCATGATCGGTTCTACACCCGCTTCGAGCAGCATTTTTGCCGACGCGATGCTCGAGAGTCGAACGACAGCGGTCTGGTTGTCCGTGATATTCACCGCATCGACATATCCTTTGAAGTGCTTTGACTTCTCGCGGATGACATCGCCATCGCAGCTCTGCGGAGGACCTATCTCGCCGCAAACGATGAACCGGTTTGACTCAATCTTTTCTTTTAACGTCATCAGAGACGAAGTCCTTTACTTGCTGTTCATCATGACGAACAAACCAGACAGGCGGCTCAATCCGCTTTTTGAACGCATTCAACCACGACGACGTGCCTTCAAGATTGTAGTTGTGGATGCGCTTGATCCGGTAGAGCATGCTGATGCGGCTCAAGAGCTGCGAGCGGAAATATATTCTGTACCAGACGCATTTCCGATCAGGATACACTTCACATGATCCATCTTCACCGGTCCCGCCGCATGGACCATTGCGCAGACGTTTTGGACAGTTCTGAGAGCAGATGAAGGCCGTCGAGGACAAGATGCACTCGCCGCATTGCTGGCACCGGAAAAGAGGAACCTTGAGGACATTTTCGAAAAAGAGCACGATGCGTGAAACTGCCCGTTCACGTGCCGTGAGTGGTGGATTGTCGTATGTGACCAGGTCTTGTGGCAATGTGATTTCCCGAGCGTGTTGTTCCAGCGGATCTACCACCGATGGCCCACCGATTGACACCGAAAGCGATTTAGAGTATACGCCGGATTTTCTCTAACTTCGAGGCTCCAAAGTTGAAGAGCAATCCGACACGCAATCCCGTTGTCTTGAGGTAGTTGAACAATTGTGCTTCATCAGCCGCAGTCAGCGCCGATATCGCCTTGTTTTCAACCAGGATTTTCTCCTCGACGATCAAGTCTGCTCTGAATCTTCTCTTGAAGACTGTGTCTTTGTATTTCACATCCAACTCGATTTGTCGCTCAAAGCGTACATTCAGATTCTCCAATTCTTAGCATAAAGCATCTTCATACACCGATTCCAGGTACCCCGGTCCTAGCACTCTATGCACCTCGATTGCCGCGCCAATAACCTTGTAGGTCGTCTCTTCGTACAATAATTCTATCTTCTTCTTCTCGGTGCTCATCGGTGAGCCATCCGTGGTGATTCTCACGAAAAAAACTTCATCACCCTCATTATAACGTCAATCCCTTCCAGTTTCAACACATCTCTCAGGCATTGCATCGCCGGATCGTCTTCCTTCAAAATCGAATATTTTCGATGGACAGAACCAATGATGGTATTCAATCCCAGCGGCATCGCCATAGTCAGGAATGCGCTCTCAAGTGGGCTCTTGGAGGGAGATCCGTCCGCCCGCTTCGACGGCAACATGGTCGTGAAATTGCTCAAGCCAACCGACATTCCGACGCCGCCGAGATCCGGGTCCTGATGGATCAGCGCCATCGAATCGATGAGACGTCTGAAATCCCCCTTCGAATCGCTTCCGATCGGCATGATACCGGGATCGAGAATCATCTGATCGTTGGCCAAACGTGAAATACGAATTCGGGCTGTTGCCACTATTGATTTGGCGGTCGCGTGAATCTGTTCAGCCGTTTTGTTCATGACCATCTCACCGGAAGCGTCCGTTCCTTCGGTGACGAGCAACACCGGAACAAATGGCTGGCGTGCGTAAAGGTCGAACATCTCCAGACGGGCTTCGGATATCGAATTCAGAATCGGCTTGATATTTCCCGCACGGCCCGCGTTGTATGCTTGCAAGCCCGCAGCTGCGATCTCAGGATCAGGCGTGTCGATGGAAAGCGGGAGTGAGATATGCTCCTGAATCTTCTTCACGACTTCCGCCATGAATCCCGGAGCGCGCGATCCGATATTGACATCGATGTAGGCCGCGCCTTTTTCGGCCTGCGACCTTGCCAGATTCACGATGCCGTCGATATTGTCCTCTTCGAACAGGACGTGAGTCGACGGCACCGAGTCATTGATCGATTCGCCGATGATCGTGAGGCCGGGGATGCTCATTCAGTTGTCTCCTGAACACATCAATTGGAACAAGGCTTTACCAACGATGTCTTTTTCGCGATAACGAGGGAAGTGGACGACGGTGCGATGCACAAAACTACAACTGGATACGCCAAGATGCAACCCGGCGCTGTCCTGCCTACTCGTACTGAACCGATTGCACAAAAGGCCGGTGCACGATCTTCCGGGGCTCATCCACCTTGTACGCCATCCAAATCGCGGAAGCCACGGCAAGGAGGCCTGCGATGAGGAAGACAGCGTCATACCCAAATCGGGCTGCGATACCGCCGGCAATGAGCCCGAACAGAACAAAGGGTGAGGTCACAAGATTTGTGAGAGCAACGTACGTCGGCCGTTCTTCCTCGGAACACAACTCTGCAACGATCGAAAGGCGTGAGATCCCGCTCAATCCGATCTGAAATGCCATTCCCACGAAAACGATGAGATAGAGAGGTTCGATCGGTGCCAGCAGCGCCGCGAAGCAGGAGATTGCGGTGGACACGGCGGCAAGCACCAGGTTCACCTTGTGGCCGTACCGGTCGGCGATGTAGCCAAAGAACATGTTTCCGATGATCGTGCTGCACATGGTCACGACGGTGAATGTGCCGGCAGATGCGTCACTCAGATTGAATTTTTGTATTGCGTGCACGGCGTAGTACGCCCCCGCCATGGTCGCAGCAATCAGCAAAGCGTCCGAAATCAGGAAATTCCGGAAGTTTTCCTGCGTTTTCAGGATTCTGGGGAGGTTCCGATAGTAGTCGAGAATGTGGACTTTGCCTGCGACCGGCGACGGAGTCTCTTCTTTCAGTTTCGTAAGCGACCAGAAGGAGGCCATCATAAAGAGGAAGGCGAGCGTGAACAGCACTCCGTAGCTCAGCGGATATCCGAATTCCGCAAGCACGATCTCCACGACGACTCCGGCAAGGACGCCCAGGATACCTCCCAGCAGATTGCGTGCTCCAAAGAGCCGCCCCCGGAGATCAACGGGTGTCAGCTTGGCAATGAGGTCAAACCAGATCGGGAAACAGATGCTTCCCGTAACAGCGGCAAGCGTGAACACGAAGAAGAAGAGGATTGTGCCGGCGGCCGGACTCAGCCGGTCGAGCACGAAGAACGACAGGAGCACAAAGAACAACCAGGGGATCCGCTGGACGAACGCGGTCTGCAGGAAGAGGTGCATCTTGAACGGAAATCGCTCGGCGTAGCTGGCAATAAAGATCTGAGGAAAATTGAAGCCTGCCGTCCAGAGTACCGGCACAAGTCCGACAGCGAAATCGCTGTCGCTGATACGCTTCACCATCACGGGAAACATCACCTGAAGAGAAACGAACGCGATCCCGAAGGCGTAGCTCCCGCCATCGATGATATTCGCCACGAGATTCCGCCGGAGCGCACTCTGCTTCTCCCCTACCTCCGGTCCAAAAAACCATTCAAGCACATTACACCTTCACGTCAATCGAAACCCGGATGCAGATGTTCAGACCCCTGCTGGAGCGAATCGTCCCCCCGTTTGTAGCATGATCTTTCATAAACATAATGAAGGGTGGGAGGAAATTCAATGCATAGACCATTAGTGAACACTGCGTTTCATATGTGGACCGCTAAGGCTCAACAAGATCCTTCGCAACAAGCACATACTTTTGCCGTCCTAGAGACCATAGCCCCTCCGGCCATTTCCCCATCAACACATGAAGGATGCTCACCATGACCCGTCGATATCCCCTTCTCCTTATCATCGCCTGCTTCATCCTATCAAGCGCCAAGTCCCAGGATGCGAAGCCTCTGACGACAGAATCCAAGAAGGCGGCCGTCGAGCGCATCGGAGCCCTCCTAGTTGAAAACTATGTTTTCGAGGACGTGGCGAAACAGTGCGCGGCTCATATCAGCAAGAAACTCGCTGACGGAGCTTTTGATTCGTTTGAGAACAACCCGCAATTTGCCGAGGCGTTGACAAAAGAATTGCAGAGCATCAGTCATGACAAACACATGCGCGTGATGCCCGCTCCTTCGCGGCCCGCCGCCGGCCAGAGGTCAAATCCAATCCTCAACAATCTATTGAGTCAACAATCGATGGCCAGGCGGAATTTCGGCGTGGCACGGGCGGAAATACTCGACGGGAATATCGGACTCCTCGATCTCCGTAACTTCCCGCCGACAGAGGCTTCCCGCCCGACCGTTGCAGCTGCGCTGAAAGTTCTTGAGAATGTGGATGCCCTGATCGTGGATCTTCGCAAGAACACCGGAGGCAATCCGGATCTCATCCGGTATTACTGCTCGTACTTCTTCCCGGAGAAAACACATCTCAACAGTCTTTACTGGAGGCAGGGAAACAGAACGGAGGAATTCTGGACGCTCGCCTCCATTGACGGAAAGAGGCGTCCTGACCTGCCGGTGTTCATCCTCACGAGCAATCGCACATTCTCCGGAGGCGAAGAATTCGCGTACAATTTCAAGACACGCAAACGCGCAACGCTCATCGGCGAGACGACGGGAGGAGGCGCAAATCCCGGCGGTGGATACCCGGTAAACGAGGCCATTGGAATCTTCATACCGACCGGCCGGGCGATCAATCCGATCACCAAAACCAACTGGGAAGGGGTCGGCGTGGAACCTGATATCGCCACGAAGGCCGATGACGCGCTTCAGACCGCGCTCCCGTTGGCAAAGGAAGCTGCCGAGAAGTACTCCAGATCGCAAACGGAGAAGGCGGAGAAAAGCCTGGAGCCGATCAGCAAGGGACTTGAGAAGGGAGAATCACTCGTACGAGACGGAAAAACAGGAGAGGCCCAGGGTGTGCTTTTCGATGCCCTCGAAACCGCCGTCAGGTCAGGCGTCGCAACAGAAGAGTCAATCAATGGCCTCGGATACAACTACCTGAACTCTGACAAAACCGGGATGGCCATTGTCATCTTTGCTTTCAACGCGAAGCAATTCCCGCAATCGTCCAACGTCTACGACAGTCTGGGCGAAGCGTTGATGAAGGCAGGGCGAATCGATGAGTCGATCCTTAATTACAAAAAGGCGGTAGAGCTCGACCCGAAGAACGAGAACGCAAGAAACCTGATCAGCAAGATGGAAAGAGAAAAGAAAGAAGGGAAGAAGTAGCCACCTCTCTCTGGCAGCGGCACCATGTGGCAGGCACAAAACGGCGGCGCCCTCGTGATGGGAGCGCCGCCATTTTTTCTGAGACGAAGTCTGCGGTCCCCACTTGTACTTGGATCCCACATTCACGAATTACCACTCACGAACCATCTTCCTTCAGTGCTTTGGGAAGAGTTTTCTCGATCCTGCGCAGCAGGAATTCTTCGAAGACTGCCTGAGTCAGAAAGTAGATCACTCCGAAGACCGCCACCCAGTCGGTTTCATTGAACGCAAGAGTCGACCGACCCACCAGAATCGTTGAAACAAGAAGCGCAGGAGCGAAGAACAGGAACGGACCGCCTATTCCACGTGCGAACAACAGGAAGAGCGTTTTGCCCCTCTCCTTCGCCGACCCGTACCAGCTGAATTTCGAAACGAAGAGAACTGCACCGAACAGCACAGGTAATCCTCCCAGACCGACGAGCACAACCGCAGGAAGCACTATTGTCACGAGGAATACGATAACGAGCACAAACCATTCGCTCCACTTTACCTCCGTGAATCCCTCGCTGAACTGCGCAACGACAAGGGCTACGCCCAACAGATTGAACGGCATGACAAGATTGACGAAGAAATCGACAAAGAATAGTCCGCCAAGGTCACTGGAAATTCTGCCCCCGGCCAGCTGATAGATACCAACCAACGCGTACAAACCAGACCAGGCCACATAGCTCCAGGTCGAAGTGTGGCGCGGAAGCAACAGTTTCAGGATCCTATGATGCGAGCGCTCAGCCAATGGGGAGTATCGTTTTTCCGCCGGCTTCGTTCACCACTTCGGCCATAGCCAGGTAGATCGCAGACGCCCCGCAGATAATTCCTTCATAGCCGGCGATCATTCCGATGGCAGCATTGCCGGTCCAGTCTCTGACAGCAAGCAGCATGAACAGGACGGTCAGTGAACAGAAGATGAACTGAAGAACCCTGTTTTTCCCGAAAGTGCCGAGCCACATAAAGAAGGTGAAGAGGCCCCAGGGGAAGAGGCACCATCCCATGAAGACTGCGTCGTCGACCAGTGCGTCTTTGACCATCGTCTTCATGAGGATGATGAATACCAGTGTGAGCCAGAAGAACCCGTATGAAACGAAAGCAGTGAGTCCAAAAGTATTCCCTTTTTTGTACTCCAGGATTCCGGCAATAACCTGAGCCAGGCCCCCGTAAAAAATACCCATTGCGAGAATCATTGAGCCGATGGGAAACAATCCGGCATTGTGAATATTCAGCAAGACAGTGGTCATTCCGAAGCCCATCAGTCAAAGAGGGGCCGGATTGGCCAGTTTTGAATTGTCCATGATCGCTCCAGCATAAGCAATGAACAGGGGATACGGTGAGGAAGGGATTAAAACACTTCAATCAAAGACTGAAGAGTCCGACAGATGATACCGTACGATGTCCTCTTATGCAAGGGATAAACCGGTGCCTCACGTTCGAGTTCTGAGATTTCCGCGCACGCGACAGCAATCTTTTGCGCGGAAGTTCACGCTTCATTGTGATGTGTTTGCGTCGACCGCTTCAAGGAGCAGGTTACGGGCCGTCCGATATGCCGCAACATCCTTGCTGTACTTGTCGAATCCCTGAAGCACTCGGGTGATGATTCGCTGCGCCCGGGCTGAATCGCGCGATTTCAGCTGAGCAAGCAACTCATAGTCTTCCATCCCGATCCTGTGCGCCTCGAATCTATGACTGGAAAGAGGTCCCTCTTTTATGGGATAAAGAATATGTGAATCGCCGGCCGGAAGATATTGCCCCTCCATATGAAACCGGACGAGTTCCTCAAACGGCTTGGGCGTGTGGAAATTCAATCCCCAATGCAGGAATCCCTGCAGATCGTACTTCGCCAGAGCCCAGCCAACATAAACCTGGCGGAGGCGCTCCTGATCCAAAAGGCGGTTTAACCACGGTCCTCCCGGAGACAAGCAAGTGTAAACCCAGACTTTGTCTCCCGCCGCCTTTCGCGTGTCAAAAAAATCCCGGTTGGCTTGGTATTCCTGGACTTGCGGGCACCAGACGTTGACTACGCCGGCGACATTCATCGTCATCGTCGCCTCGAGGATCTGTATGTCCGGCTTCAGTCCCCGCAAAATGGAAATCAGAATCCTGTACCGATCGACGTATGGATCCTCAGGTTCATCAAACACACCCTGAACCCATTGCTTCTCCCAATCATTTTCCCTCATGACGGCAATGATCCGCGAAGCCATCTGCGTGAGCATGCGTTTTGCCTTGTCTGACGTCGCGTGGACCTCCTTACCGTCAGCGGTCGGCACATAAAGAAGCATATCGAGAGAGCCGGTCCAGTTCCTGCGACCGAACATCGGTGCTCCGTGGATAGTTTTGAGTCCGGCCTTCAGGAATACGCGGATGTACCGCTCGAGCCGATCACGCCGGAATTCAGTGACGTTGCCCGCACTGTCAATCTGGAAATAGTCCGGCCAAAGAAACCAAAACGCATTCTGCCTTCCACGAGCCATTGTCTGTGCATACTTCTCGAGCATGTTCCAGAAGGGTTCGCTCCATTTCTCCACACCGTGAGCACTGCAGAGATTGTCTGGATTGAGCCAGTTGATGTATGAAACAGTGGATCGGTTCACCGGGGGAATCACTGCGGGATGCACGACCACAACGAATTCCAGAGTTTCGGTATGTTCACCAACGTCGATCTTAATCTGATGAACGCGCTCACCCGGCGGAGAAGCGGGATCAATCGGGACCTCCATTCGAAGTGCAAGCGATGTGGAGTCAGCCGCAATGGGCGAGCTGACGGGAAGCAACGGATCATAGACCCGGAACGGCGCCCGGCGGATGACATATGGATTCATCTTGTTGCTGAATTTCTCGGTGTTGCGGTCGAGTCCGGTGTTTTCTGCGACGGGAACGTCGATCATCCTGTACCACTGCACTCCCGGTGTCGGCCTGCCGTTCCTCACCGACTCCGAAAACCTGATGTTTTCCGTCCCCTGAAGTCCTGTTATCATCACATGCACGCCAACGATGGTGTTCCGTGCTGTGTGCGCTGTGAGACGTTTCACCACTTGATCCAGTTTTGTGTCGGGGTAGAGTTCCTGAACCTCATCGATGAGCCCAACGACGGGGCGGCCCGCAGATTGCTGAAGCAACGGATTCGCGTCAGCCTGGAACGCGAGAGAAGGCCTCATGACAATGAGGACACTCAATAGTATTGACATTTTCATCGCACACCTTGAGGATGAATGGCACTTGAGAACGTCAGGGGATTTGGAGGGCCTTGTGAGGCGCGGATAGAAGATAAGAAGTGAAGAGCTGAATAGCACGAGGTTACATCGAATCCTTCAAAATTCGGTGTTCGTTATTCCCTCAAGGATGTTCACGGAGTTTGCGCCCCACGATCACTACGATGCAAGGGCCGACTGTCGACGCAGCGCCTCCCTTCTCACGAGCCGCTCAAGACGCAAGTGTTCGTCTGCCGTGACGTTGAGCTGATCGCGCAACAGATCCAGCCTGTCGGATTCCTGCTTCGTGACGACTCCATCCTCCCAGACATCGGCCATCGCCTGGGAGTAGATCTCTAATCGAACCTTTTGAGCCAGACCGACGTGCTCTTTCTCCGTGACCCCCAGTCTCATGCGCAGTAACGAGAGAATCTCCTCCTCAGTTTTTCCCAATGCTCCTTCGCGGTACGCCAGAAGAAGAACCTCCCGATAGACCTGGTTTGTCTCGGTTTTCGATGGTACATCCGACTCTGGAGGGGGGAGTATTGTATTTTTGGTCGATACTTCAACCTCCCCGGCCCGCTTCCGTTCTGGCTCCTGATTCCGCTTCTTCAGTTCTTCCGCCCGCAACCGCGCTCGTTCCTGGAGTCTGCGATTCTCTTCGTCACGAAGCTCGAACTCAAGAGCTTCCAGCCTTCGTTGACCCGCCTCGGTGGCGATCTGATCCGCGTCGAGTTCTGTGTGACTTCGTCCTTCCCACATGATGTCCTCCCTCCTCTCTTCTTCCTTTACCAGCACATCCTTTTCCATCGCGCTTTCGCCATCGCCGGCGCGATGCCCCTCTCCCCGCCCTCCATGGTCGTACAACAAGCTCCTGTGCGCGAGGATCTTCCTTTTCAGTTCCTCCACTTTTCTTTTTTGGTGCTCGGTGTCGATGATTTCATTCATTGCGCGGCCCCGCGAGATCTGCGTCCTTTCTGAAATAAGATATCTCCGGGGAGGGGGCGGTACAGTGAACTGGCTCACATGCCTTGATTGCAAAACCCAACCGCAATACGCAATACCCACGCCTGCCTGTAAAATCCGGGGGCGTCGATCATGTGATGCAGATCATCCCCCTTTCCATCAGAGTTCCCGGGGGGGCCGGTTTCGACGAATCCGGCAATACCCGCGCGATCGGAGTTATTCTGCTTGATTCGCTCGCGAGGGTTCACCATCTTAAGCGAGCACTACTCACCGAGAGGTCCGGAACATGGCCCGTGGCAAGCGGTATGTCAGAGCGATCGGAGTGCTCTCCCTTCTCCTGCTGCTCGTCAACCTCTATGTTTTCTTTACTCGTGAGTGGGAGTCCTCATTCTCCCCCACCTCGTATGCCACACTCTACTATCCTCTCGATGTCCCGACCATCCGTTCATGGAAACTCGTGGACCGGGACAGGCTTCGGCTTGACCTCGCCATCGGCCGGGAGGTTGCCGAATGGAAGGTGCTGACTGACGGAAAAGAGGAGCAGATCGCGACCGGAAACATACCATCCTTTCGAATCGACACCACCTTCGCCCAACTCCACACGTACAGGCTGGTCCCGGCGACCGGCACTCCGATGCAACCAATCGAGATTTCCATCAGATTCTACAGCCAAGAGTTCTATGCTTCACAGGGGATGAAGCACAACGATGTCTACATCGTCCGTTCAAATGTCCCCTGTGGAGAATTTGAGCAGTATCCGGTGAATGACTGGGTTGACGATTACCGGTATGTCGGCGAAGAAGGACTGGCGGAGGTCGATGACATTTTGCACAACGAATTGGGGATACGTGATACGGATCCAACCTTCACGCGCATGGAAAAGCTCATGCCGTATCTGAGGAAGAAGCTCAGTGGTTCAAGCGGCGTGCCAAAAGACGACGAGCGTTGGATGAATCCCTACCAGCTCTACGGTGAAATGGTTGCCGGCACGGGAAAAGGGTGGTGCACACAGAATGCACAGGTTTGGGTATTTTGGGCGAATCGCGCCGGAATTCCCACGCGATTTGTTTTTGGCGCTCGCACAGAGGACAACACGATCGTCTACACGGGCCACTCGTGGGCAGAATCATTCATCCGGGAGCAAAACCGCTGGGCTTACGCGGACATCACACAGGGTCAGATGTATATCACCGACAAGCTGGGACACGTACTCAATACGGTCGAGTTGTTTCAGCTGAACCAGCACAATGCATTTGACAGCACGCTCGTGCGGCTGTGTGTTGGCAGGCAATGGGAAAACCATCCTGGTATTCCCGGCAACGACACGGTGGTGACCGTTCCGTTCACGCTCGTCAATAGTCTCATTCGGGACGAATTCACTTCTCATTCGATTTTCAAGTTTCGCCGGCCGCCGAATGTCGAAGATGTGAGAGAAATCTACACCGGTTTTGTTCGTGACTGGACGTTCCTTGCCGGAAACCTCGAACGGTATCTGTTCAAGCCTCCGCTGGCATATTCCCTCTACCCTACGGAAGGCGGGCAGACGTACTTTGTGCGCAGAACTCTGTTTTTCGGCTGGCTTGCGAGTGTTGCAGTCTGGCTGACGCTTCTGCTGACACGCAAACGAAAAGGGAATGCGGAGTCGCCTGGCGCATAGGGCGCCAGCGGCAGGCTACCAGGAAGGCGGAATCCTCCTTCCGGGCGCGATGCCCGGAAGGAGTTCAGGTTTCGAGTTCAAGGCTTCGAGTTCCGAGTTTCACGAGTACGCCGCTGATAGCTGACCCCTCGGCTCGCACAATACGCTCGCTCGGGGCAGGCAGTTGACCGCTGATTGCCAGATGAAACCGTGCCTGATCATGGTGTCCATGATATTCCACCTCGTCTCTTCCTATTGCTTCACCAGCTCAACGCGGCGATTCTTGGCTCTTCCTTCCTCAGTGTCGTTGGAGGTAACCGGGGCATAGGGGCCGTTGCCAAAGGATTTCAGGCGAGATGCCGGGATGCCACCGTCGAGCACAAGCGCCTGAACAACGGCATCCGCTGCACGGTCTTTCCCTGCCCGAGATCGAATGAGTAAGCGTCAAATCCCTTCTCGATACAGAAGGACATCCAAGGAAGGATTCCGACCAACGCAAGCGACGTCGCCTTACCTGACGGGCGGAATGCGCCAAATCGTCCCAAGTATTCCGGGCTTGGTCCGATGCGGATCCGGAGGATGCATCCGCTGGGTCGCACCACGCGGCACGTCGGGTTGATAGTAGACGGTCAAGACGGTGTCCCTGTCGAGCTCGACTGACGCAGGATATCCCAGATCGCCGTTCGGTGCGTCGTCCCGCAGAACCACCTCATCATCCGGGCGCCATGTCACACCGTCATTGCTCAGGCACGCACGTTCACCATACGGCGGGCGACGATAGCCGTATGTGCAAAGAACTCTTCCGTCGGAGAGAAGTGCCAGGTGAGGCGGAAATCCCCAGAGCGGCGTTGCGAACGGCGCAGCCCATGTCTTCCCGCCATCGTCCGAATATGATTCCCACAATACACACCGCGGATCCTTGTCATTGTAGGGACGCGCGGTCGCGCGAATCATCATGATCACACGTCCGCTCTTGAGCTGCAGAATATGCGGCTCGCCGAAACTCAGGCTCTCCGGCTGAGGGGATGCAATCATCGCCAGCCGACGCCAGGGGCCGGATGCAGAATCTGCCATTTGAACGCTGATGCTTCCAGCATCTTCCCGGTACGAGGCAAGAAGAAGCCCCCCGGTTGCGAGCTCAATACCACCGTGAACTGAGTCATGTCCCCGTTTCAGTCTCAGCCAGGTCCGTCCGCCATCGCTCGACAGCGCGGTCGATGCGCCGGCGTCTTCTGTTGCATCGCGATATCCGGGCTGCTCGACAACATCAATCCAGCGGTTGAGCAGATCGCGGCCGTAGGAATCGGGCGCAAGATTTTCGTACGACTTCTTCGTCCACAAGGTCGACCAAAAATGCCCGACGATCGGTCCGTCACGAAGGATCGTGATCCCCGATTCACGGTCATCGATGGGAGAGTCGAGGACAACAACCGGCCGCAGCCACGTCGTTCCGTTGTCGGTCGAGCGGCTGAGGAGGATTGAACCGTTCGGACCAAGATGCTCATCCGTTTTTGTGAAGAGGACAATGAGATCGCCTTCCGAGGTCCTGGCAACCGAGGGCCAGGCGCAGTACTCAGTTGGCGACTGATAGATGCTGACATGTCGAATGACCTCAGCGCGCCCTTTGGTTACCGCGGCGTCCTGAGGACGAACTACTGACGCGCAGAGCAGCATGGTGATCGATGCCTGGTTGAGGATCTGTCGTGTCGACATTCGGTTATACACTCTGAATGCAAAGACCTCTCACCGGATATCCGGGATATCATATTCACCCAGGTTCAGCGGGTACTTTCCGTACTCGCGGACGAGTTTCACAACGAGATCGTAGTTCTCACCCGACACATTGCCCGGCACAGAGTGGTCCGATTGAACAATGTAGCCGCCGCCTTTTGCGGCATTCAGCTTGCTGAGCACCATTTTCCTGATTTCCTCTTGTGTGCCATTCGCCCAGGTAATGACGTCCAGATTCCCGCAGAAACCTATCCGGTGTCCGTATTGCCGTCGCAAGGCGATCACATCCATTCCCGCTTTCGCCTCGAGGGGATTGTAGGCATCCACCCCGATGTCTATGAAATCCTGGAAGATCCTTCGGACGTTTCCGCATCCGTGATAGATGACCGGGAGTCCGTTTGCGTGGCACACGTCGACTATCGCTTTCACAACAGGTTTGAACCAGCGTCTCCAGTACTCCGGTGAAAAGAACAAATCGTGGGTGTAGGCCACATCCCCCCAGATGACCATTCCATCCAGCATTCCATCCGCCGCCTTGATCTGAGCCTTTGTCAGCCCGAGTGCAAACTCACCGATGCGCTCGATAAACCTGGCAAGCTCGTCAGGATAGAGACATTGCCAGAGCATCACGTTTTCCGATCCGATGATCCTCCAGAGCATCTCCTGTGCTTCGCAGACGCTGCCGTACACCGGGAAGTCGGGACAGAGCGACTTCACACTTTCGACCCACGCCGGCGAGTTCCTCGCAAAGCCATCGCCGACCCCGGCGATCTGGTTGTCACCGGCTTTGAAATATCGCCGGTCATCCCATGGATCGTCGAACTGGAACGAAGCCATCTTGCCAACCGTATCGGTCTCGAATCTCATGAAGGCAGGCATGGGATCTGCAAACTGCTTTCTGATCACAGCTTCAAATCCCGTGCGCAGGAGTACGTGGTGGGAGGATTCCTCAATCAATTCAAACGGCTTGATATGAGGATCCATATTGGGAACGGTGACGATCCAATCGAGATCGTAGTATTTGTAGATGTCCGCGTCTTTTGCGAGCCCGAGGTCGCGGCGCCACCGATCGAGGAAGCTGCCCCAGAAGAAATCGCTGATCGGAACACGATCTGCCTCTTCGTGGCGCAGAGTCTTGTTCATCCTGTGCAGCTTCGCAAGACAGTTCGGACTTCGTTCCATGCCAAGACCCGGTGTGGTTCGGGAAAACGGGATCGTGATCGGCTATCCCGTCACTCCGCGAATTTCAATCCTTTGAGCTGATTCCACGCACCGCGGGTGAAATCAGGGATTTTTACAGGAACCGAACCGTTCAGCACGGACTGCTCGGAAAGATAAATGATCGAGGACCACTCTGCGGCATCATAGACATCCTGGTCCAGTGGGAGACCTTTCCTCAGACAATAGATCAGCCGATAGTCCATAATGAAATCCATTCCGCCATGTCCACCCACCTTGCGGGCAAGCTCGCCGATCTCCTTCGAGAAGGGATGTTCATAGACCTTGAGTACCGAATCGAGGCGCGCGCGTGTCAGGAATCTATGCCCGTCCGGTTCGAGTGCGATATTCTGCACAGGATATTTTTCCGCGTATCCCTTCGTGCCGCTGATCCGGTGAATACGGCTGTACGGGCGGGGACTGGTCACATCGTGCTGAACCATGATCGTTTTCCCCTTCTCTGTCCGGATCACAGTTGTATTCATGTCACCGAGCTTGTAGGGGGTCTTCGCATACTTCGAATCGGCGCCGAATTTCTCTTTCGCGTACGCCGTCATGCCAACCTGGTCTGTCGACATGGAAACGAGCGTGTTCATCTTGTCGCCGCGATGAATGTTCAGGACCTGGCATATCGGACCCAGCCCGTGGGTCGGGTACGGATCTCCCGTGTGCGCAGTGTTGTATTTCAGACGCCACATACCCTGGTATCCGGTTTTCTCATCGAACATCAGCCAGCGAAGGTCGTGGATGTACGCGCCTTCGACATGCATCACTTCACCGAAGACACCTTTTTGAGCCATGTTCAGTGTTGCCATCTCAAAGAAATCATAGCAGCAGTTTTCGAGCATCATGCAATGGCGGCGCGTCTTCTCCGCCGTATTCACAAGCTGCCAGCATTCATCAAGCGTCAGCGCAGCCGGAACTTCCATCGCCACATGCTTTCCGTGCTCCATGGCATAGACGGCAATCGGTGTGTGCAGCAGCCAGGGGGTGCAAATGTAGACCAGATCGATATCGTTCCGTTCGCACAGTCGTTTCCAGCCGTCCTCGCCTGAATACGCCGCAGCAGGCGGCCGATTGTGCGCCTTCAGAACGGTCTGGCACGAATCGACCCTCTCCGGCAACAGATCACAGAGAGCGACAACCTTCACCCCGTTGATGTACATGTACCGGGCAAAGCTGTCGGAGCCCCGCATTCCGAGTCCGATAAAAGCCATTCTCACCGTATCGATCGGCGCGCACGCAAGCTGAAGGACGTTCTTCTGCCCTTTTGCCCGCGGCGGCTCCGGGAATGTCAACATCGACTTTTGTTGGGCAGAGAGTATCGCGCTCACGGCAGCGACGAGACAGATGATCAGATGTATTCGCTTCACGTTCTCACCTTTGTGTAGTTCAAGCCAGTGGTTGATTGCGGTGGTGATGGTCGTATCGGTAATTCCGTTTGAATGGCGCTGGAAGGAGAACTGCGACAAGATGGTGATGTTTCCGTTCCGGGTCAAGCTCCGTGCACAATGTTCTCACGTCACCCGCGGGCGACCCCTTGTCACGGTTCAGAGCATTTCGTGAACGACCTTCGCTTCTTTCAGGAGATCCTCGGTGTGAACCATGCCGAATCCCGGTCCCATCGGCAGATCGAGAAATCAGTCCTTGTTCTTCAATACCCCGCTGCCTGACCGTCCTTCCTGGATTCCGAGGCACCATAATAGACTTTGTTTTTCAAATCGACTCTGATTCCCTGGTATCCCCCGTAGTCATCGAGAACGTATCCGATCTTGTGCCCTTTCTTCATGAGCTCCCGGATACTTGAGTAGGGGAATCCGGACTCCAGTGCGACAGCACCGCCGTCTCTCATCGATTCACCGGTCGGCCCGGATGATCCGGAGTGTGAAATGCGCGGAGCGTCCCCTGCCTCCTGAATATTCATGCCAAAGTCGACAATATTCATGACGATCTGAACATGTCCGAGCGGCTGAAAATCGCCTCCCATGACTCCAAAGCTCATCAACGGACTTCCATCCTTCGTGATGAAGGCAGGGATAATGGTATGAAAGGGGCGTTTGTGCGGCGCGTAGGTGTTGTTCTCCCCTTCTTTCAGGTTGAAGAGCTCACCGCGGTCCTGAAGCATAAATCCCAGTGAGTCCGGAACCATCCCGCTCCCCATCCCGCGGAAATTGCTCTGAATGAGGGAGACCATCATCCCTGATTCATCCGCGACGGTCAGGTATATCGTATCGCCGTCCTTGAGTACCGGGTTGCCGGCATCGAACCGCGACGCGGCCCGCGCGGGATCAATCAGCGAGCGCCGCTCCGCGGCATAGGATTTTGAAATCAAGAAAGTCACCGGAATCCTGACGAACTCGGGATCGGCATAGAACTTCGCGCGATCCTCGAACGCGAGCTTCTTTGCCTCCACGAAATAGTGGATATGCTCTGCGGAGCCGAATGGGATCTTCGAAAAATCGTACCCTTCAAGGATGTTCAGCATTTGAAGCGCAGCGATCCCCTGGCCGTTTGGCGGGAGCTCCCAGATGTCGTATCCCCGATAGCTGGTGGAGACCGGTTCGACCCAGGTGGATGTATGAGCTGCCATGTCATCGTAGGAAAGGAAACCGCCGTTCCTCTTCATGAAGGAGTCTATCGTGCGGGCAATTTTCCCCTTGTAGAATTCATCGCGTCCATTCTTCGCAATCGACTCCAACGTCTTCGCGAGAAAGGGATTGCGGAAGATCTCCCCCTTTTTGGGCGGATTGCCATCGATGAGATAGGTTTGAGAGAAGTTTGGGTACTGCTTGTAAATGGAAACGCGTCTGGTCCAGGAATAAGCGATCAACTCCGAAAGGGGGAATCCGTCGCGTGCATAGTGGACAGCCGGCGCAAGGATCGAGGGCATGGAAAGCCGGCCGAATTTCTTGTGCAATTCGAACCACCCGTCCACACATCCGGGCACGGTTACCGGGAGCGGACCGAAGGGAGGTATCGTCTCCATCTTGCGCGCTTTGAAATAACCCATTGTGAGCGAATACGGGGAACGTCCGGAGCCGTTGAGACCGTAGAGCTTCCTGGTTTTGGGATCCCAGATGATAGCAAAGAGATCGCCGCCGATCCCGTTCGACACAGGCTCCACGACACCGAGCACAGCGTTGGCGGCGATGGCAGCGTCGACCGCTGTGCCGCCCTGCTTCAGAATGTCCAGGGCTGCCTGGGTTGCCAACGGCTGGCTTGTGGCAGCCATACCGTGTTGCGCAATGACCTCGCTCCGTGTAGCGAAGTCTCTCCCGGTAATCCTGTCCTGAGCGACGCCAGCGGAAAGGTGGAAAATGAGGAGCAGTGAAAATATCTTCGATGTTGTTTTCATTGGATTCGGACCTGCGTGATAGATGAATGATGGGCGGTGATCATGGAGAGAATCTCGATCACTTGCGCTCGAGGTAGTTGCGGGCCTGCTTCGGTCAGCCAAGACAGAGGGGCTGCTCCAAGTGTAATTCTGAGGTCGGCTCGCTGGTGACAGCCACTTGAGTAAGGCCGACTAGACTTTTACCCGCAGGGAACCGTTCTGCTCTCGGGACGGTTCCGTGGCACCATTTGAAGAAACAGGATCGCTGCTATGACCGGGCAACCGGAGTCTTCTTCCGCACGCGGCGGTTGAGGGACCACAAAAGTACGAGTATCACTGCCGCCCCGAGGACATAGACAATCGGTGAAACCGGCGAAATCGCCTTACGCCAAGATTCGAAGCTCTTCTCGATTTCCGCTTTCTGATCTGCCGTGATTTTCCCGGATTGCTCCAGGACCGGCAACCAGGTCGGCTCAAGTTCGGCCTTCCAGACCGAATCATTGAACGTATTGTATCGTTTGAGCCTCACGTCACCCGGCTCCTGTTTTGCATTGCTGATTTCTGAAGCGACGAATTCCCGGAAGCTCCCGGCGAATTCACCTCCGCTTGCAAACGATTTGAGCTCAATCCCGCCCTTTGTCAGCAGTCCCCCAAGGGCCTTCCATGTGGACTGATCAACCTTCGAGGACCAGGTGGACAGCATCGAATCTACCGACGCCGCATCGTTCTTCCTCTGTTTGCCGCCCAGATAGAGGCTTGCGATTTTTGGCCTGAGTCCTTTCCACTGGCTTGAGAAGCGCTGGTGCTGACGTTCAATCTCCGCGTAATCGTTGGCGGAGAGTGTCGTCGACTCGAGGAATTTCAGATTATCGGCGATGCTTTTCTTGATGTTCGTCAAAACGTTTCTGCGCTCAAACCTCACTGAAACTCTCTGCTTTTCCACGTCGTTCATGGACGCGACATCTTTATCGTACTGCATGAAGAGACTGTCGACGAGCGCGAAGATAAGTTGATCCCGCTCTTTCACATTCTTGTGAAGTCTGGCGATCACGCCATTCAAGGAATCAACCAGTGCTCTGTCCGACCTTGCGGCCTCCATGTTCAGTTCATGGGCCCGTTGAAGATTCTTCACCGCTCCGAGGAGCTGTTCATTCTCACCGGACAGGGCTTCTATTTTGCCGGACAATTCCCGCACCTGACTTTCAAGTTCCGCGATGCGGGCGATTTGCGTCTCGATTACGCCAAGATCTTTCTGCCTGACGAGGAGCCGTCCTTCCAGATTGGCAATCGACTTTGCATAGTCGTCGGGATACAGGGAGCGATCCAACAGCTCCTTGTGAGGTGTGAACTCTTTCTTCAATCCTTCGATTGATGCTGCGATGTCCGCGCAGTCAAACGCTGATTTGGCCAGGTCAACAGCCCGATAGAGCTCCTTCACAGACTTCGAGAACTTCTCGACGACGGCCCGATCAGATATCTGCTGAGCGGACATCGAGACGACGGCGACCGTGAGCAACAACACGATAATCTTCATCGTCCTCATTTCCTGCCTCCTTCCGCAATTCCGTCTTTTGTCAGGAGAATCGGCGCCTCGCTTCCTTTTTTCTCGTTTATCAGTGAGATATATGGCGCTCGTTGATTAAGGGCCGGGGCATCGAGTCCTTTCTCCGAGACAAGTATCTTCTTGTGAAGCTCAAGCGTGCCATTTCCGTGTCCGAGCACGTAGACATTCTTGAAGCCTTTCGCGGTGATGAAAAAAAATCCTGCGTTGTCGCGGATGACATGGAGGGTGTGTTTTGTGACAGCCGCAGAATCCTTCAGCTCTTCATAGAGAAGCGCCTTGACGTTGAAGCTCACCTGATACCGATTCTCCCGCACATTGCCTTTCCCGTCCGGCTGAAGCGTGACTTCGATCGGCCAGGAAAAGTCAACAGGCCTGAGCACGAGCGTCGAACATCCCATGGCCAGGAGGGCGAGGATACAAACAGAAATTCCGATGGTTGTTTTCATATGTCTATCGGGGTGTGGTGAGAAATTTGATGGCATCTTGAGAAGACTCGTGTCAATGTAAAGAAGTGCGAAACAGGATTCAAGGATCCGCATCACACCGGATCCCAAGATGCTTCTCAGCTCGAAGCTGGCTCCATGTCTGCTATTTCGGGCAGTTGCCTTTCGCGACAAACTGCATTAATTTGTATGCAAAGAGCATCAGTTGGCTCTCCCCCCCTCGCACCAATGATCTGACGATTCGCCCACGTGAGATTGAACTAGCGCCGGTTCCCGCGTGGAGCGGCAGTCTCCATATGTCCATCAGGAACAATCTCGGAACGCATATGCTTCGTCACCTGCAACCATGCACCGTGCTGAGCACGCTGCTTGCTCTATCCGCTTTTATGTCCGCGAATCACGAGGTTAGCGCCAGACAACAGTACCTCGTCGTCAACATCATACCAGGGGAGCAATATCGGGAGGTGTTTGAACAGGTCCGGCATCTTCAGACCCGCGACAGCCGCTCATCCGTTCGTCTGGGCGTCGGAGCAATCTTCTCATATCTGAGTGAGTCCAGAGAGCAATGCAAAACCCGGGTGCTCGAATTCCTCTCTCTTGCTGAAGAGTACGACATCCCGGTGGTCGTGCAGCTGGACGGTGAACAATGGTGGGAGGCTCGTCCCGACCTCTGGAACTGGTGGGATCCAAAGCGTGAGGGGTACGATCCCGCGAACACGCAAAATGTGGAGTGGACCGGCTGGGGTCCTGAACACGCGATGAAGATCGCCTGGCGAAACTGGGGAAGGCAGATGCGTGTCCTCCCTCCCCCGAATCTCATGAGTCCACGTTACCGCCGGGCCTGTCATGATGAAATGCGGGTGCTCGTTCCGCTCGTCCTCGAGTGGTGGAAGCGGCTCCCGGAGGAGAAGAAGTCTCTACTCATCGGGATCAAAATCGGCTGGGAGAGTTCCATCGGAGTGAATGCATACTACTACCCGAACGGGAACGATCTTCTTGACCGGCCAGAGAGTGAAGACCCTCAGAAAGAGCTGAAGGGCGAGGTGGTGCCCGGACGTGGTGTCATGGCAAGCGGCTATGCTGCGGTTACAACGGCCGGTATGGCCGACAGCGGAGCGCTCGAAGAAAAGCATCTGGCCGAGATCGTCCGGCGTCATCTCGATGACCTCTGTGCCCTGGCTGCCGAGCTGGGAGTACATCGTGAGAAGATGTTTACACACGTCGGCGGCTGGAAAGAGGAGGAATTGCTCTACGACGCTGCACTGAACAAATACTCATGTCCCGGCTGGAGCTTCTACCGTCACGCCGGCGACGTGTCCAAAGACAAAGGCGTACAGAGAGGTTTGCACAACAGTGACGCTCCGTTTTGGGGAGTTGTCGAGTGGATGCTGATGGGGACCGACGACACGAACGCCTGGCATGATGGGATCACCCATGCGTTATCTGATCCGAGATGCCGGTACATGTGCATCTACAATTGGAGCGGCATCAGGGATAATCGCGGGGCGGTGGAGGCGATAAAAGCTGTACTGGACGTCGGGATAAAACGGTAGGTTCATAAGGAACGCATGATGAAAACAATCCGATGGGGAATGATCGGCTGCGGAGATGTTACTGAGGTAAAAAGCGGTCCGGCCTTCCAGAAGGCACGCGGCTCACGACTTGTCGCAGTCATGCGCCGAAACGGAGCCCTGGCGAAGGACTACGCACATCGTCACAGCGTGCCTGTGTGGTACGACAATGCTGAAGCCCTCATTCACGATCGGAACGTCGATGCCGTCTACATCGCAACGCCGCCATCATCACACAAGGAATATGCTCTTGCCGCTGCCCGAGCCGGCAAGCCGGCGTACGTAGAAAAGCCCATGGCCCTCAATTACGCCGAGTGTGAGGAGATCATTCAAGCCTTCGAGACAGCGCACCTCCCCCTCTTTACTGCCTTCTACCGAAGGGCGCTCCCCCGTTTCCTGAACATCAAATCAATGATCGACAACGATGAAATCGGGACGATCCAGAGCGTTCTCATCCGATTCTACCGGCCACCGTCACAGGCCGATCTGACACACGCTGCGCAATGGAGGGTCGATCCCGCGATTGCAGGCGGGGGCTACTTTGTGGACATGGGATCTCACATGATCGATCTCATCCAGTACTTTCTGGGCCCGATTGTATCTGCAGCCGGCTTCTGCTCCAATCAAGGCAATCTGTACGAGGCAGAGGATACGGTGAGCGGAACGTTCAGCTTCGGAAGCGGCGTTCTCGGTGCGGGATTGTGGAAGTTTACCGGAAGCGAGGATCTGGATCTGACAGAAATCAGCGGCTCCCGCGGAAAGATCTCCTATTCGACATTCGCCGAGCAACCGGTGTTGCTGGAGAGCAAAGGGACTGTCAGACAGTTCGAGATCCCCCATCCCGCTCACATCCAACAACCACTCATACAGACGATTGTGGACGAACTTCTGGGCTCGGGGAAGTGCCCGAGCGACGGGAAAACGGGTGCAATGACAAGCCGGGTGATGGACAGATTGTTGGGAAAGATTTGATGGTAGAACGGAGCAGAGTCAGCGGGCCTCCAGGCGTTCCGCCATCTGCTGCAGAAACCGCCGGCTCTCTCCTGCGGCCACCTCATTTGTCTCTTCCAACAAGATGCTGATGCCCGGCTTCTGTCTGACAGCGAATTTCATCACCAGATCGTGCCGAAGCTTTCCCTGCCCAGCCGTTACAGTTCTCAGCTGACCGTCGTCGACCACAAAATCCTTCGCATGTATGACTGCAATCCGGTCGCCGAAGAGGTCGAGCGATTCTCCGATGACCCGCTCCTGCTCTTGAACGTTCCCGAGCGAAAGCAGGTTCACCGAATCGAAGACGACCTGCAGATTGTTCGAGGCTATGCTGTCAAGCATGCGTCTCATCTTCTGCGGTGTCGAAACGACGTGCGACGCCACAGCCTCAATGCCTACGGAAACACCAAAGTGCTCCGCCTCTTCCACCAGTTCTGCGATGCTTGCGAGCGATTGCTGGAAAGCGGACTCGCTGTGGTTTTCGGGATGAGGCGAATAGTCAGCGTTGAGCGAGCCGGTCTCGAGCGCCACAAGCCCGTTCCCGAAATCGCGGGCATGGCGCAGGTGTTCCTTGAATAGTCCAAGCAGCGATATTCGGACCGCAGGATCGGGGTAAATCGGGTTTACGTAGCAGCCAAGCACCGAGATCTGGACACCATGGTCACGAAATGCACTTCCGATCTCAAACGCCAGACCGGGGTTCAGCACGCCGGATTTCAAATTGAGTCCGGCGATGGCCTTGCCGGGTGCGAGCTGTGCGCAGACAAGCCGTTTTGCGGCGATCTTCTGAGCGAGTTCACGTGCCGGAAGGCAGCCGAAATCGTGGGCCCGAACGCCGATGCGAAGAGGTAGAGAGGAACTCAAGCCGATGCTCCAATCGTGTTATGTACGGGCCTTTTCTTGAAAGATGTATTCACTCAACATCAGAAGTGTCAAACCCTGGCCGTACAGCGTCGGATAGCGGGTCAGTTGACCGTAGGCATCGATCGTAGGCATGATCGGCGTGCCGCCCGACACTCCCTGGACAGCACCGTCGGGACCTATCATCGTGATCACTCCCTCCATAGCCTTCAGAGCACGAGCCATCGCTCCGGCTTCAAGCATGCCGAGGCGAACCGACTTCATGATACCGGCCGCGACACCTGCACTGCCGGATGTCTCCTGATAGAAATCAGGCCTGGTCATGACGGTATGCCATAGACCGTTTTCCGCCTGGTAGTTCAAAATCCCATCGACCAGCCGTTTGTATCTTGTATTGAGTTCATCGGGCACTTCCACCAGCTCACGTATCGTCTCGATGACGATCGGTGCGCCGATGACCACCCATGAGTTTCCCCTGGTCCAGAGGGCGCCGGACATGTGATGCTGCCCCACACAATGGTATCCATGATACAGTACCCCGGTTTTCTCATCCTGCAACAGTTGCATATGCGACAGCAACTGTCTGACGACTTCTCCGGCCATCTTCATGTTTGAGGTGAGCTTCGCAGTGCGCGACAGAAATACCAGCGCCATAAACACCGTATCTGCCCACACCTCATCCGAAACGGATGCTCCGTGGAAGAAGACGCCATCCCCGGACCGACCGGCATTTGCCATGACCCAGTCTGCGTAGTCAATGGCCGTGTCCCGGTAATACACCTCATTGGTTCTCAAATACATGTCGGGATAGATGGCAAGCGGCGCCAGGTAGTTTACATGGTCTTTCTTCGCACACTGGTGCTTGTTTTTGGTTATCCAACCCGACATGTACTCCAACACTTCGGGGTCCTGCGTCTTTTCGTAGTAGTCGGAGATGGCAATCATTCCAACGCCGGCATTCCAATCCCAGTCGTCGATATCCATCCCCCAGCTGGCGGGATCATGGTCCACCGCACTTGCCGTTTCCCTCGTCAGGCCGGCATTTCCTCGTTTCATGAACTCGTACACTTTCCTTGCGTTCTCTTGCACGATCGGGAGATTCATTGTATTCACTCCTTTGCCCTCGATGGCGGGCTGGAACATTTACGGAATTCATCGGAAGAGGAAGACATATTTCGAGACAGCTTGATTACTGATGCACGTCGATAGCCGCTTGACGTGATGCAGCATAATCAACAAGAGCACGGACATTTTCAAGCGGTGTGAGAGGCGAGATCTCACACCCGCTCCCAACGATGAATTTCGGACCGACTTTTGAGTGACAGTTTGCGGCGGATTCATAGACGTCACGAGGTGTCCCGGTCAGCAAATGCGTCACTGTCGATACGTTGCCGCTGATGATGTGATTCGGATTGAGTTTCCGGCGCGCCTCGGCCAGGTCGACGGGAAAATCCAGCTCGATGATATCTGCCGGGAGCCTCGCCATGAGCGGAAGCAGAAACGTCGTGTCCCCGCACATATGGACACGGGTAATTGCCTGCGGATGCCTGGCTTTGATGGTTGAGAGGACGCGGATTTGTCTTGGCAGCACGAATCGCTCGTAGTACTCTGGACCAATCATGCTTGCCGCCGCGTCACTCATACCGATGGTGTCGGCACCTGCAGCGATCTGCGCAGGCGCATACTGAATTGCGACATCGGCAGCAAAATCCAGCAAGTCGTCGACAAAGGCCGGGTCCTCGATCAGATCGACCATAATGCGCGAGAGGCCCCGCAGTTCCTGCGCAAGCGCGAGCGGACCTTCGATCCAGCCGACAATCGACAGCTCTCCCCCCGCCTTCGCGTACATCCGTTCGATACCACGCACCCGGTCGTGCATGCGACCGCCTTCTTTCACACCGGGGTTTTTCATCTTCTGCAGATCAGACGCATCAAGGAGTGCCGCCTTTTCCTCGTTGATGACCGGTCCCTGGTCCTCAAGCCAGACAACCGATCCTTCGCCGGCAATATCTACGACCTCGCGTGCGGGATCAGAACAAGTAAGGAGTACATCAATGCCGAGGTCTTCGGCGATTCGGAGCTGGCAATCGGCCATTACGCGGCCGTCCTTTGTGTATTCGAGAAAGGAGACTCCGGCGTGCCTGGCGGCCAGCATCATGACCATCGGCTGAGCTGAGAGATGGTCTGTCTGTTTTCCTGCAACAAGATTGCGGATTCGGTCGAGCGGTTTCATGGAGATGGATATAGCTTGCTGACGATTCTTGTGCCTGGGAGATGAAACGTCCCCCACGGGCTCCGAAGTGGGCAGTTTCAGTAGCAGAAGAAAGCAAAAGATGAGGTGGGATTCAACTCGGAGACGCCAGCCACGGCGCGCCGGTCTGAGGTAATGGAGCAAGATCAGAACTTCTCGATTTCGTCAAAGATCGCCTTTATACCTTCCGGCATCGTGTGTTGCACGACCCAGGCCAGGAAATCAAGTGAATGATCGTGATCCTGGAAGTCAGACACGTGAATATTCATCCGCCTGGCCTTGTTTGCCGTTTCCTGGATCTGGAGTATTCCCTCAACGGGGTGTTACCGTCGGCCGTTCCATGAAAGAGATACACCGGGAGCTGCAATCATGGAATTCTTGTCCCGTCAGGCTCTGGTGTGGGATGCTCTGAGATCCACAAGACTCTCTCACTCGGGCATTCACTCCACCTCCACGCAGACCAGATGATGAACAGCATGCACGCGACTTCTATCGACGCAAAGAAGATATATGACACGCTGGTGTTTGCGCCACCTATGATCCAGATAATAGTCAAATGAGTTCGGTTTGTCTGTGCTGTTGGTACGATCTTCCCCCTCGCGGGCATTTCCTGGTTGGATTGGAAATGATTTTGTACCGGG
>Ga0233425_10003954_pt1 | contig 25787 bp, 18 predicted proteins | sample Watercolumn_Towu_2_FD_181712 | JGI IMG/M metagenome (GOLD analysis project Ga0233425, IMG submission 181712) | Freshwater microbial communities from Lake Towuti, South Sulawesi, Indonesia - Watercolumn_Towuti2014_140_MG | ecosystem: Environmental > Aquatic > Freshwater > Lake | place... | reverse complement strand
TGTTCGGTGGTCAGCTTGTCGAGGGCCTCGTGCCACCGTTTGCGGTCGGCGGCGAACGCCTTGAGCACCTCCACTTCGTCGGTGCAGAGGATTACGCCGGCCGCCTTGTGGTCCTGGGCGTTGGTCACTTTTCGCGCGAGCCAGGCGTGGGGCGAGTCGCGCGTGCCGTCGAAGACACTCTGCGGGTCGTTCTGCTGCGGCTCGTGGCGCAAGAGGACCACGATCTTGCCGGCCACGTCGATGCCCGCGTAGTCGTCGTAGTTCTCCTTTGGGGCCGTGATGCCGTAGCCGGCGAAGACCAGCGGCGCGTCGAAGTTGCCCGCCCCGCTCAGTGACAGCGGCGTGAACTCCTTGCCCAGGTTGACCTCAATGGTTTGCGGTTTCTCGCCCTCCTTGGCGGGTGGGCCGCTGAGGACCAGCTTGTTGTCCTTGGCCAGTTCCTGCCCCGTGGCGACGGTGAACTTCTGGAAGGGCTTTCCGTCGAACAGGTCGGTCTTCAGGCCGGCCTGCGAAAACTGGGCGGCGATGTAGTCGGCCGCCAAGTCGACCCCCTTGGTCTTCAGACCGCGGCCTTCGAGTTGGTCGGAGGTCAGGTAGCGGGCATCGTCGGCAATCCGCTTCTCGATGGCCGCATCTTCTTCCGCGCGCAGGGCCGCGGCCACGGTCAGGAGCAAGAGGAGCGAGACGAGGGTTCGTTTCCGAGTCAGGCAAGTCGAGTCAGCAGGCCGCAGGGGGTGCATCATGTGAAGGCCGGGAGAATAGGCAGGTTGGTTGAAAGGTGCAGGGATGTCCGTAGCCGTCATTGTGCTCCTTCGCACCGAGCCCGTCAAGAATCTCGCTTTGACATGCCGGGTGGAAGTCGCTATCCTTCGCATCCTTCGCAAGGGGGTCGGTGAGGGAAGAAAAGGGGACAGTCCCCATTTGTGCGAAGCACCCTTCGGGCCGTTCCGGCAAATGGGGACTGTCCCCTTTTCTTCCTCAAGGGGGTCGATGGGGATGCTTGCGAACCGCGGGCCGGACAGGGAAGCCCGGTCGGCAACAGCCACGGAGGGCGTATGTTGGACGGCCAACGCAGCGTGTTGATCGTCGATCCATCGGATGAGACGCGGGAGGTGCTCCAAACGGCCTTGGAGCGGCGCGGGTTGCGGATCTTCGCGGCCGGCGCAGCCCACGACGGGCTTGAATTGGCCCGATCCGAGCAGCCCGACCTGATCGTGGTCGATCTCGAGGCGGAAGACTCCGCCCAGGAGGTCGTTTCTGCCCCGTTTGCCGAGCAATCGCGGACTGCGCAGACCCCGCTGGTACTGCTGGGCAGCCTGCGGCGTGGATGGCAGCCGCCGTCGGGCGGGGAATTCGTGTCCAAGCCCTATCACTATGGGCCGCTGATTCGTAGAATCGAGGAGTTGCTGGACACCAATTCCTCGTCGGATGAGTCACGGCCGTGCCGTCGCTGTTCGTGATCCGCGGAAACGACCAGGGAACCCGCTTCGAGCTGGAGGAAGAGACCCTCCGCGTGGGGCGGGATTCGTCGAACGCGATCCAACTCCACGACACCGAGGTCTCGCGGCACCACGCCGAACTCCGCCGCAGCGACCAGCAGTTCCAGCTCTGCGACCTGAACAGTTCCAACGGGACGTTCGTCAACGGCAAGCGGGTCCGCCAGCACGTACTGGAGAGCGGCGACCAGGTGCAGTTGGGCGGCACGTTGATGCTCTTCACCGGCCCGTCGGAAGAGACCGACGAAGATCTGGCCCGCGCCGTCGACATCGCGCCGCCACAGAAGGCCGATGACGAATCGCGGATCATCCGCACGCTGACGCAGGCCGAGGGGAGCCGCATCTTCGAGTTTGGGGCCGACGTGCCGCAAAACCCCTGGCTCGCCCGGGCGCGGAGCAACCTGCAGGTCATGTACCGCACAGCCCTGGCCGTCAGCCACACGCTGGACATCGACCAGTTGTTGCAGCGGATCTTGGAACTGATCTTCGAGTGGGTCGAGGCCGACCGCGGCTGCATCATGCTCATGGATCCGGCGACCAACACCCTGCAGCCGAAGGTCCGCCGCACGCGCGAAGGCGTGCGGGCCGAAGAGCGGATCACCATCAGTAAGACGATCCTCGACTACGTGATCCAGAAGAACGAAGGCGTGTTGACCAGCGACGCGCGGCAGGACGACCGCTGGAACCCGGCGGCCAGTATCGTGCAGGCGGGCATCCGCGAGGCGATCTGCGTCCCCTTGCAGGCCCGCTACGACGTGGTGGGCGCGATCTACATCGACACGTCCACGTCGCCGCAGGAAGTGATCCGTCAGGGCGGCGCCGCGAAGTTCACCGAAGATCACCTGAAGCTGATGATCGCCATCGCCCACCAGGCGGCGCTGGCCGTCGAGGACACCCGCTACTATTCGGCAATGGTCCAGGCCGAACGGTTGGCGGCCGTCGGGCAGACCGTGGCCACGCTCTCGCACCACATCAAGAACATCCTGCAGGGCATCCGCGGCGGCAGCTACCTCATCGAACTCGGGCTCACGGAACACGACGAGACGGTGGTGGGCAAGGGTTGGAAGATCGTCGAGAAGAACCAGAACAAGATTTCCGCGCTCGTGATGGACATGCTCACCTTCAGCAAGGAGCGCGAACCCGACCTGGCCACGGCGAACGTCAACCAAACGGTGGCCGACGTCATCGAATTGATACAGGTCCACGCCGCGGAGGTGAATGTTGAACTGCACTGCGAGCCGGCGGCCGTAATGCCCGACCTGGTGTTCGATCCCGAGGGCTTGCACCGCGCGGTGCTGAACGTCGTAAGCAACGCGATCGACGCGGCGGCGGAGGTCGATCCGCCCGGCCGCGTGGCGGTCCGCACGGAGTACGCGGCTCAACCCGGCCACGTGCGGATCGTGGTGCAGGACACCGGCCCCGGCATCACTCCCGAGCAGATGCAGAAGCTCTTCAGCCCCTTCGTTTCGACGAAGAAGGGCCGCGGCACGGGCCTGGGGCTGCCCGTCAGCCAAAAGATTCTCAACGAACACGGCGGCCGCATCCACGTGCAGAGCGAACCCGGCCGCGGCAGCCGCTTCACGCTCGAATTGCCGGCCGTGCTGCCGAGCACGAGCGCCAAGACGGCGGCGCATTGACAATCCCCGCCGGGGCGGTAGGATAGAGTTAGTTCGGCGAACACACTCTGCCGCGTGGAGGTTGGGACGGTGGATCAGATTGCCGTGTGCAAGAGCGAGAACCTTCAGGCCGACGCCAAGCATTGGGTCGAGGGCCTTGTCGGACGGTCCTTGTCGTCGGACGAGGAAGTTGCCGTATTCGTCTTGCCGAGGCGCTCCGCGCCGTCCGACTCCGATCGCGCAGCGGCCGCCAGCCGACTTGCCGCCCTCTTGGACGACGCGGCGAAGAACGCCCACAACGTTTCGGATGCGGAGTTCGACGCCGCTTTGGACGAAGCGATAGAGCAGTCGCGGGGGCGGAATGCCTGATGCGCGTCGTCTTGGACACGAATGTGCTGGCGCGCGGCGCGACCGGTCCCCGGCCCGGCGCGTGAGTTGCTCTTTCTTCTGCTCGAACCGCCGCACCGCCTCATTACGTCCGCGTTGCTCTTGGCTGAACTCGTGCGAGTTCTGCAATATCCGCGGCTCCTGCCCTTGCACGGACTCACACGCGACGGGATCGAGGAGTTTGTTTTGCAGATCCTCCGGGGAGCGGACGTCGTGCCGCTTGAGCCGGCGGAAGTCACCGCCGTAGTCGCGGCCGATCCCGACGACGTAACGTTGTTGCGGACGTTGCGGCAAGCTTGACAATCCCCGCCGGGGCGGTAGGATAGGCACATGCTTATCGTTACCCCAAGTACACGCCGATGACGCAGCTCCAACAAGCCCGCCTGGGCCGCATTACGCCCGAAATCGCGGCCGTCGCCCGCGACGAGCAACTCGACGCCGAGTTGGTCCGCGCGGAGGTCGCCCGCGGGCGGATGGTGATTCCGGCCAACAAGGTCCACGTCGCCAAAGGGCTGCGGCCGATCGGCATCGGAGTGGCCGCGCGGACGAAAATCAACGCGAACATCGGCAAGTCGGCCCTCAGCAGCGATACGCAATGTGAAGTCGAGAAGCTTCTGCTGGCCGTCCGCTACGGGGCCGACACGGTGATGGACCTCTCGACCGGCGACGAGATCGACGCCGTGCGGCAGCGGATCATCGACGCCGCCGAAGTGCCCATCGGCACCGTGCCCATCTACCAGATGGCCCAGCAGCTCGACGACATCGCCGACATGCGTCCGCGGGATTTCTTGGACGTGGTCGAGCAGCAGGCGCGGCAGGGAGTCGATTACATGACGATCCACTGTGCCCTGCTCCGCGAGCACCTGCCGCTGACCGGGAAGCGGTTGACGGGCATCGTCAGCCGCGGCGGCGCGCTGGCGGCCAAGTGGATGGCGGCGCACGACGAGCAAAACCCCTTCTTCACGCACTTCGACGACCTGTGCGACATCATGCACGAGTATGACGTGACGTGGAGCCTGGGCGACGGCCTGCGGCCCGGTTCGCTGGCCGACGCCTGCGACGAGGCGCAGTTCGCCGAGTTGAAGGTAATGGGCGATCTGACCCGCCGCGCCCGCGAGCGCAACACGCAGGTGATGGTCGAGGGCCCCGGGCACGTGCCGATGGACCAGATCGAGCGGAACATCCGCCTGGAGATGGAGTATTGCGACGAGGCCCCGTTCTACGTGCTCGGGCCGGTGGTCACGGACGTGGCCCCGGGCTACGACCACATCACCAGCGCGATCGGCGCGGCGATGGCGGCCTGGTACGGCGCGGCGATGCTCTGCTACGTCACGCCCAAGGAACACCTCGGGCTGCCCAACCGCGACGACGTGCGGCAGGGGGTGATCGCCTACAAGATCGCGGCCCACGCGGCCGACGTGGCGCGGCACCGCCCCGGCGCCCGGCAGCGCGACGACGCCTTAAGCAAGGCCCGCTTCGCCTTCGACTGGCCCGAGCAGTTCCGCCTCGCGCTCGATCCCGAAACGGCGCGAAAGATGCACGACGAATCGCTGGCCGCGGCCGACTACAAGCAGGCCCACTATTGCAGCATGTGCGGCCCGAAGTTCTGCTCGATGAAGACCACCGAAGAGTTGCGGCGGATGGCGCGCGCGGACGCGAAGCCGTAGCCGTAGCCTCGTACTCATCGCGCTCCGCGTGATGCAAGGCCCTCACGCGGAGCGTGAGGAGTACGGTCCCCAGGCCGCGCTCCAAAGTGGTTGACACGGCCGACCACGGCTGGCCACAATGGTGGAGCCTGTAGCACGGTTATCGCGTCCGTGTGCCACGGCCGTGTCGGCCGTGTTTGGACGGGTAGCCCACGAACCGCCTCGATTTCGCGGCACGGCCGACACGGCCGTGGCACACGAGGAATCTGGAGGCCACCGACACTTTCACCCTAGGAGTCCTGCCATGCGTTGCACCTGTGTTGCCGCGGTCTTGTGGTTCGTCGCCGGAGTAGCCATCGCCGCCGACGCCGATGTGAATCAGCTTTCGCCGGAGGAGGTCAAGGAAGGCTTCGTCAACCTGTTCAACGGCAAGGATCTCGACGGCTGGCAAGGCGCCGTGAAAGGCTACGCGATCGAAGACGGGGCAATGGTCTGCAAGCCGGGCGGAAACGTGTATACGAACAAAGAGTACGCCAACTTCGTGCTGCGGTTCGAGTTCAAGCTGCCGCCGGGCGGAAACAACGGCGTCGGCATCCGCACGCCCACCAAGGGCGACGCCGCCTACGTCGGCATGGAAATCCAAGTGCTCGACGATACGCACCCGAAATACAAGGGCCTCCAGCCCTACCAGTTCCACGGCTCGATCTACGGCGTCGCGCCGGCCAAGACCGGGCACCTCAAGCCGGTGGGCGAGTGGAACTGCGAGGAGATCGTGGCCGACGGCACGCGAATCAAGGTCACGCTCAACGGCACGGTCATCACCGAGGCCGACCTGAGCAAGATCGACAAGACGATGGACCACCGCGAACACCCGGGCCTGCACAATCCCAAGGGTTACATCGGCTGGCTCGGGCACGGCGATCCGGTGGCCTTCCGGCACGTGCGGATTAAGGAGTTGCCGTAGAGGCGGGAGGGGAGAAGGGAGAGGGGAGAAGGGAGAGGGGAGAAGGAGAATCGCGAAGTACGGAGTACGAAGTACGGAGGGTTGGCAGTAGACAGCGCGACGAGCATAGTCCCCCGCACATCGTTCCGTTCTCAATACTCCATTCTCCGTACTCCGTACTTCGTACTCCCATCCACCGTCTCCCCTCTCCCTTCATCCCCTCGCCCCTCCGTCCTTCGTGACCATCCATGATGGCTGCAGCGTCGACAGTACCACAGCAATGCGAACCTCCGCCTGCGGCGCCCGGCAGCCGCGCGGAGATCTTCGCCTGGACGATGTACGACTGGGCGAACAGCGCCTACTCGACGCTGCTGATTACCGTGGTGCTGCACTACGTCCAGAAGGTGGTCGCGCCGGATGAAGCGACTGGCGCGGTGCTCTTTCCCGCCTGTATCTCGGTATCGATGCTCATCGCGGCCGCGCTCTCGCCGATCGTCGGGGCCATGGCCGACGCCAACCGCAGCAAACGCCGCTGGCTGGCCGGTACGGCCCTGCCGGGCGCGGCCGCCGCTGTCTTGATGGCCGCCGCGCCGAGCGACGCGACGTGGTTGATCCTGCCGCTGTTTGTGGTGATGAGCACGCTGTTCGATCTGGCGCTGGTGCCCTACAACGGCTTCCTGCCGGAAATCACCGACGAGCGGACGATCAACCGCGTTTCGACGTGGGGCTTTGCGATGGGCTACCTGGGCGGGTCGTTACCGCTGCTGCTCGTGGCGCTCGTCGTCGGCCACAGCGAGGACATCGGTCTGAGCGATGCGGCGATGGACCGCGCGGGCATTCTCTTGTTGGGACTATGGTGGGGGCTGTTCAGCCTGCCGAGCATCCTCGTCCTCCGCGACCGCGGCGGACCGCCGGCACGCCGCGAACCGCTCAATCGCGCCGCGGGGATCGCCGTGCGGCAAGTGTGCCGGACGCTCAAGAACCTGCGGTCGTTCCCGGTGCTCTTGTTGTTTCTGCTGGCGTACTTGTTCTACAACGACGGCATTGCCACCGTCGTCACGCAGGCCAACACACTGGCCGGCAAGGATTTTCACTACACGCTGGCGGAGATGTGCTGGTTGACGCTCTGGATACAGTGGATCGCGCTGCCGGCGTCGCTGATCGTCGGCTGGCTGGCCGACCACCTGGGCCGGAAGCCGACGTTGCTGGCGTGTCTGGCCGTGTGGATCGTCCTCCCGGTGATCGTGATGTTTATCGAGAGCAAGGAACACTTGCTCTACTTGGCCGTGGTGCTGGCGTTGGTGATGGGCGGCACGCAGGCCGTCAGCCGCGCGATCATGGGCAGCATCACCCCGCCGCGGCACGCCGCCGAGTTCTTCGGCTTCTTCAACCTCTCCGGCAAGGCGGCCAGCTTCCTCGGACCAGCCCTGTTTGCGCTGGTCGCGGGCCTCAGCGGCGGCCAGACCAAATTGGCGGCGCTGAGTATTGTGGTCTTCTTCTTGCTCGGCGCGGGTTTGTTCTCGCGCGTCGATGTGAAGGCCGGCCGCCGCCAAGCCCTCGATGCCGACTCGCCGACACCTGACGCGCCGACGCATTGAAGCCCGACGCGCCAGCGAGGGAACTCTACGCCATTCCCTCGCTGGCGCGTCGGGCTTCAATCCGCCGGCCGTGTCACACCGACACTGCGCCCTCTGGGCAACTTCCGCCCACGCTGCTATGCTAATCCCCAGTCCCCAATCCCTAATCCCTAATCCCTAATCCCTAATCCCTAATCCCTTTCCTGCATGTTCCTCGGCATCGAAATCGGCGGCACGAAACTGCAACTTGGCGTCGGCTTGGGCGACGGTTCGCCGCTGGCTGCGCTGGAGCGTTTCGAGGTCGAGCGGGCCGGCGGAGCGGCCGGCATCCGCGAACAAATCGCCGCCGCGGGGTCGGCCTTGATGGCACGGCACCCGGTCCAAGGTATCGGCATCGGGTTCGGCGGCCCGGTCGATCCGGTTGCGGGGCGAGCGATCAAGAGTCATCACATCGACGGCTGGGACGGATTTCCGCTGGCCGAGTGGTGCCGCGAGGCGTTCTTGCTGCCGGCGGTCGTGGCCAACGACGCGGACACCGCCGGCCTGGCCGAGGCCCGCTTCGGCGCGGGCCAAGGCCACCGCACGGTGTTCTACATCACCGTGGGGAGCGGCGTGGGCGGCGCACTGATCGTCGCCGGCCGGATCCATACCGGCGCGGTGGGCATCGCCGCCGAAATCGGCCACCTGCGGCCCGGGCTGCAATCCGACCTGCCCGACTTGACCGTCGAGGCGGCGGCCAGCGGCTGGGGCATCGCCGCCACGGCCCAGGCGCGGTTGAGCGGCCCGATTTCCCATCCGCTCGGGCCCTGGTTGCACGGCCGTCGGCGGCTCAAGCCCGAAGTTGTGCGCCAGCGGCTGATTGAGTCGGAGGAGGTCGAGGAAGAGTTTGCCGCGGACCTGCGCCAGCGGTGCGACGGAAGACTCGACCAGTTGTCGGCCAAGATCGTGGGGCAGGCGGCCGCCGACGGCAACCGCCTGGCCGAAGAGATATTCCACCACGCGGTGCAAACGCTCGGCTGGGCCGTGGCGCAGGCGATTACGCTCGTGGCCCCCGAGGTGGTCGTTATCGGCGGCGGCGTGCCGTTGGTGGGCGAGGCGTTGTTCTTCGCCCCGCTCCGCGAAGAGGTCGACCGCTACGTCTTCTCGCCGCTGAAGGGTACGTTTGCCATCGTGCCGGCAACACTGGGCGAAGAGGTCGTGGTTCATGGGGCGTTGGCGCTCGCCCGCAGCGGGAAGGTATAGTCGTTTGGCAAATAGCGGCGAGAATGGAGCGGCTTCCAGCGTCCCAAGGGTCGGAACAGAGAAGAGGCATCATACTACCCTGAAGAGAGTATACTGCCTCTTCTCTGTTCGCGGTCTTCCGCGGCAAAGGACTTGTCTCTGGTTCGCGACGGCACCCGTCGTTGCAGGGGAGTCCGTTCGCTGCCACTCACGGATTCTGCTGAGGAAGTAGAAAGCTATACTTGGCTTGCTATTACAAGGAGTGTCCCGTGCGCGAAGTAAAACTTCATCCGGCCGGGCAATTCGGCCGGCATTTCATTCCCGAACAATATCTGCCGGCGGGCGAGGACGAGTATTACCTCCGCAACTGGCAATCGCCCAAGCCGGCCGGCCACTGGCGGCACTTGCGTTCCGACGAGATCGAAACGCTGGTCAAGAACGCCGTCAGTTGCGACGACTGGGACAGCATCTTCGTGGCCGATCCGTTCCATCCGCACTCCGTCCGCAACTGCGAATTCTTCGGCCTGATCCGCATCGGCCGGCTGGAGAACGTGGTCCTCGAACACCACGAGCTGCAGGTACCCGCAGGCATCACCAACAGCACGATCATCTCCTGCGACCTGGGCGACAACGTGGGCGTCCACAACGTCCGCTACTTGGCCCACTACATCGTCGGCAACCACGTGCTGCTGCTGAACATCGACGAGATGAACACCACGAACCACGCCAAGTTCGGCAACGGCATCGTCAAAGAGGGCGAAGCGGAAGACGTGCGAATCTGGATCGATCTGATGAACGAGGCGGGCGGGCGGAGCGTGCTCCCCTTCGACGGCATGACCGCGGCCGACGCCTACCTCTGGGCCCGTTACCGCGACGACCTCAAGCTGCAATCGCGGCTCCGCGAGATCACGCAGCAGCAGTTCGACGCGCGCCGCGGCTATTACGGCACCGTCGGCGACACGTGCGTCATCAAGAACTGCCAGATCGTCAAGGATGTGAGGATCGGCCCACATTGCTACATTAAAGGCGCCAACAAACTGAAGAACCTGACGATCAACTCCAGCGACGCCGAGCCCACACAGATCGGCGAGGGCGTGGAGATGGTCAACGGCATCGTGGGCCTCGGCTGCCACGTCTTCTACGGCTGCAAGGCCGTGCGCTTTGTGATGGGCAACAACACGGCCCTGAAATACGGCGCACGGCTGATCCACTCGTATCTCGGCGACAACTCGACGGTCTCCTGCTGCGAAATCCTCAACAACCTGATCTTCCCCGCCCACGAACAGCACCACAACAACTCGTTCCTGATCGCCGCGCTGGTGATGGGGCAGAGCAACATCGCGGCCGGAGCCACGCTGGGGTCGAACCACAACAGCCGCGCCAACGACGGCGAAATCCAGGCCGGCCGCGGCTTCTGGCCGGGGCTATGCACCACGCTGAAGCACTCCTGCCGCTTCGCCTCCTACGTGCTGCTGGCGAAGGGCGACTATCCGGCCGAACTGGACATTCCGCTGCCGTTCTCGCTGGTGAGCAACGACGCCGCGGGCGGCCGGCTGCTGGTCTCGCCCGCATTCTGGTGGCTGCACAACATGTATGCCCTGGCGCGGAACACCTGGAAGTTTCAAACCCGCGACAAACGCAAGACCAAGAGCCAACACGTTGAGTTCGACTATCTGGCGCCCGACACGGCCGAAGAGATGTTCGACGCGCTCAGACTGTTGGAAATCTGGACGGCCCGGGCATACCTCGCTTCGAGCGGCGCCGGCTTTGCGAACAAGAGCGAGGAGCACCTGGCCCGCCTCGGACGCGAGTTGTTCTTCGACGCGGAGAACAGAACGGCCAATCTGGAAGTCCACGGCGCAAAAATGGAGAATTCGCGCCGGCCGACGGTCGTGCTCAAAGCCCGCACGGCGTACCTTGCGTACCGGGAGATGTTGCACCTGTACGCGGTGAAGAACCTGCTGGAGCATATGCGGAACAACCCGCAGACGAAGCTGGCTGCGATGTGCGACGCACTTGCCGGCCGCCGACAGCGCGAGTGGGTCAACCTCGGCGGGCAACTGGCGCCGGCCGACGACCTGAAGCCGTTGTGCGCCGCGATCCGCTCGGGCAAGCTCGACTCGTGGCCGGCGATCCATGCGGCGTACGACGGCCTGTGGGCCGACTACCCGCTGCAAAAACAACGGCACGCCTACCATACGCTGCTGGAGCTGCTGGGCGTCGAGACGCTCGAGGGCAAGACGTGGCACGCCGCGCTCGACGAAGCCGTCCGCATCCAGCAGTACGTCCGCGATCAGGTCTACGAGAGCCGCGCCAAGGACTTCGACAATCCGTTCCGCCAAACCACCTTCCGCAACGCCGCCGAAATGCAGGCCGTACTCGGCACGATCGACGACAATGGCTTTGTGAAACTCGTGCGCAAGGAAGCCCAGGAGTTCAAGAAACTCGTGAAAGCGGCGAAGGATCTGTAGGGAAGCAGCATGCGGTCGAGGCGTCGGCGCTCATACCGTTGCCAGCGCCCGATCGATGCGTTGGATGGCCTCGTCGACTTCTTCCTTGCTCTTCAAGCCGATCACGACGGCGTGGATTTCGGGGCGGGACATCGCATAGCGGATGGCCTTCTCGCGGTCGTCGGGGTTCTTGAAGTCGCCGTTGCCGATGAGCTTCATGCCGATCACGCCGCGCCCCTTGCCTTGCATGACCTTGAGTTGCTCGAGGACCGGGGCGATGTCGTCGCCCGGTTTGTTCCAGGTCTCCTCCGGGCCGTCGATGTGCTTGGCCTGCGGATTGACGCGGACGAGATGCACTTCGGGCCAATCGGAGGACGCCGAGGTCCGCAACGCAGGCAGGCTGTGGCAGGAAACGCCCTTCGCACGGATCCATTTCTTCGCCTTGGCCTCTTCGAAACCGTCCATGATCCGCTTCCATTGGTCGGTCCACTTGTCTTTGACCATGCAGTGGATCAACATGCTGTCGACATAGTCGGTGTCGTAGACCTTGCGGTGCCGGTCGATGGCCTTGAGCACGTCTTCGGGTTGGCCGGGAATTTTCGATTGCAGGAAGATCTTTTCGCGCGGGAGCTTCTTGATCGCCGCGCCGATCCATTCGAAGGTGGCGTAGCCCTGGGCGCAGTCGATGTAGGTGATCCCCCGGTCGTAGGCGTAGCGGATCAGGTCGTTGAATGCCTGCTGCCCGAGGGCCTTTTGGACGTTGCCGCTGTTGCTGCCGGCGCCGAAGCCCAGGCGGCTGATCTTCAGGCCGGTCTTGCCCAGCGGCACCTGGTCGGCGGCCGTGCGGACCGGCCGCTTGTCGGCCGCGGCGAGGAGGCTGGGGGCGAGAACCGCGGCCCCGACCAAGGCGGCCGAGCGCTGGAGGAACTCGCGGCGCGTGGTGACGCGCGGGGCGCGGCAGGAGACTTGCCGGCTGGAAACATTCGACCTGCGTGCACACATGGGACTGGCTCCGTGATGGCTGCAAGATAGGTCACGACGCCCCGATTATACCCGCCGGCAACAGGATTGTGCATGGGGCCGTTCGCGCCATCCCTCACTTGTGGTATGTCAAATGTGCTTGCGAAGGGAGGCCAGGGCAATCGCCGTGGCATGGTCCGAAACACCTGGACGCTGAGGGGGTTAAATGATAGTGTTATCCTGCCCGTGGTTCCCGCCCTGCCTGCCTGCATTCCGTACGATTCCGGCTCACACAGACGCCGGCCATCCGCTATACTGAATGCTCCCCCGCCGTCTGTATGCCCCGCCCGATGATGCCGTAACCCGAGGTAGACGCCGATGATTTCTACGGCCGTGCTGATGGCGGTTCTGGTTGGTGCCGGTGCGGAAGAGGGCTTCGTGCCGGCGTTCGAGAGCCGCATCGAACTGACTGCCCAGGGTAAGATCGACGAACTGGTGTTCGGCCGGTTGAAGCAGTTGAAGATCGAGCCCGCGCGGGTCTGCTCCGACGCGGTCTTCGTCCGCCGCGTCTTTCTCGACGTGATTGGCACGCTCCCGACCGCCCAAGAGGCCCGCGAGTTCATCGCCGACAAGGATCCCGAGAAGCGCGCCAAGCTGATCGACCGCCTCTTGGAGCGGCCCGAGTTCGCCGACTATTGGGCGATGAAGTGGTGCGACCTGTTGCGCGTGAAGGCCGAGTTCCCGATCAACCTTTGGCCCAACGCGGCCCAGGCCTATCACCGCTGGATCCGCACGGCCATCAAGGAGAATATGCCCTACGACCGCTTCGTGCGCGAGATGCTCACCAGCAGCGGCAGCAACTTCCGCGTGCCGCAAGTGAACTTCTACCGCGCGATGCAGAACAAAGAACCGCCGGCCATCGCGCAGACCGTGGCGTTGACCTTCATGGGCGCGCGGGCCGAGAAGTGGCCGCCGGAGCAGTTGGCCGGCATGGCGGGCTTTTTCGCACAACTCGGCTACAAAATGACGGCCGAGTGGAAAGAGGAGATCGTCTTCTTCGATCCCGAAAAGCCCGCCGCCAAGACTGTCTTCCCCGACGGAACGGCCGCCGATCTCTCGGCGGGTCAGGATCCCCGAGAGGCGTTGGCCGACTGGCTGCTGGGGCCAAAGAACCCCTGGTTTACGCGGAACATCGCCAACCGCGCCTGGTCGTGGCTGATGGGGCGGGGCATCGTTCATGAGCCCGACGACTTGCGGCCCGACAATCCGCCCAGCAATCCCGAACTGCTGGCCCACCTGGAGCAGGAACTCGTGGCCTCGCGGTACGACATGAAGCACCTGTTCCGGCTGATTCTCAACTCGAAGACGTATCAGCTTTCGTCGATCGCGCGCTCCAAGCGGCCCGAGGCGGAGGCCAACTTCGCCTTCTACCCGTTGCGGCGGCTGGAGGCCGAGGTGTTGATCGACGCGCTTTGCCAGATCACCGGCACGACGGAGAAGTACACCAGCCCGATCCCCGAGCCGTTCACGTTCATTCCCGAGAAGCTGCGGTCGATCGCACTGCCCGACGGGAGCATCAGCAGCGCCTTTCTGGAGACGTTCGGGCGTCCGCCGCGGGACACGGGGCTGGAATCGGAGCGCAACAACCGCGCCACGGCCGCGCAACGCCTGCACATGCTCAATTCGAGCCACGTGCAGCGGAAGATCGAGCAGAGCCCGAAGCTGCAATCGCTGCTGCAAACCAAGGGTACGCCCCGCGAGGCCGTCAACGGCATCTACCTGACGGTCCTCTCGCGGTTTCCAACCGACGAAGAACTGAAGATTCTGGCCGCCCGCGCCCAATCGAGCACCGGCAAGGGGCGGGAGGCGGCCGTGGACCTGATTTGGGCGTTGTTGAACAGTGCGGAGTTTCAGTATCGGCATTGAGACAAGAGGGTCTCACCACGGAGACACGGAGAACACCGAGTTCGATGTACTCCGTGCCCTCCGTGTCTCCGCGGTACACTTGATCCTATAGACGAACGACGGAGAAAGACCATGAACGAGCGCTTTGGCGGGAACACGTTCGGCGCGCCGCTCTCGCGGCGCGAGGTGCTTCGCGGCGCACTGGCGGGCGCGGCAGGGCTGGCGGGCGGCCTCGGATCGGCGGCGTGGGCCGGACCGAAAACCGACAAGCCCAAGGCAAAGAGCGACGCCAAGGCCAAGTCGGTGATCCAGATCTGGCTCTGGGGCGGCCCCTCGCACATCGACACCTTCGACCCCAAGCCCGCGGCCGGCAATGACTACTGCGGGCCGCTGACGAACCCGGTCGCCACAAACGTCAACGGCATCCGCATCGGCGAACTGCTGCCGCTGCTGGCCAAGCAGGCCGACAAGTATTCGCTCATCCGCAGCGTGACGCATGGAGTGAACTCGCACGAAACGGCGGCCTACATGGTGCAGACCGCCCGCATGCAAGGGGGCCGCGACGTGTTCCCCAGCGTCGGCGCGGTGGTCTCGCTGTTCCGCGGGGCCGGCGCGGGCTACGACGGGCTGATCCCGCCCTACATCGTCGTAACCGAGCCGCAGGGCCGTTTTTCCGAGGCCGGCTTCCTCGGCGCTCGCTACAAACCCTTCGCCACCGGCGGCGATCCGGCTGCCAGCCGCTTCACCGTCGAGGGCGTGGTGGCTGCGGGCATTTCCGATCAGCGGCAGCACGATCGACGCGAACTGCTCCAGAAGCTCAACACCCTGGAGCACGTCATGCAGGGCGACATCCGCTTGGAAGAGGCGAAGAAGGCCGAGACCCAGGCCTACGACTTGATCCTCGGCGACGCCGGCAAGGTCTTCGATCTGGCGCAAGAGAAGGACGACCTCCGCGACCGTTACGGCCGCACCACCTTCGGCCAGGCGTGTCTGGTGGCGCGGCGGCTCGTCGAACGCGGCGTGCCGTACATCACCATCAACTACAAGGGCTGGGACACGCACAAGCAGCACTTCCAAACCATGCGCCGCAAGCTGCCCGAACTCGACAAGGGTCTGGCCACTCTCTTACAGGACTTGTCGGATCACGGGCTGCTGCAGAGCACGATCGTCTGGTGCTGCGGCGAATTCGGCCGCACGCCGCGCGTGCAGTGGGAGCCGCCCTGGAACGGCGGACGCGGCCACTACGGCCGGGTCTTTTCGGCGCTGGTCGCCGGCGGCGGCTTCAAGGGCGGGCACGTCGTCGGCGAGTCGGACGCCAAGGCCGAATCGGTGAAGGATCGGCCCGTCTATCCCGTCGACCTGATCGCCAGCATGTACGAACTGCTGGGCATCGATCCCGACGGCAAGCTGCCGCATCCGCAGGGCACCGACGTCCGCGTCATGCCCACGGCCGACGACGGCACGAAGATGGGCGGACGGTTGAAGGAAATCATGTAACGACGATTCTTGCACAGGGGAGGGAAGGCACCACGGAGACACGGAGAGCGCGGAGAAGCCAGCAAGAGTAATGCAAAGCATCTCCGTGCCTCCGTGGTGAGTATTCCCCCTGCCGCAATCAGCAAAGGGATAGTCACATGAGTTTGTCTCGCTGGCGCGTCTTGTTTGCCTGCACTGCGTTGTCGCTGGTTGCCCAGAGCGTCCAGGCGCAGCAGTTCGTTCCGCATATCGGCTACATCTATCCGGCCGGCGGCCGTCAGGGCACTTCGTTCCAGGTGACCGTGGGCGGGCAGTTCCTCGACGGCGTCGCCGAGGCGCTCGTCTCCGGCCCCGGCGTGCAGGTCAAACTGATCGAGCACGTCAAGCCCATCACGCAGAAGGAGTTCCAAAAACTCCGCGACCGGCTCCAGGAATTGCAGACGAGCAAGAAGAAGGACGCCGAGACCCTGAAGGAGATGGCCGAGATCCGCAAGAAGATCGCCGGCTTCGTGCGCCGGCCGGCCAACCCGGCGATTGCCGAAACCGTAATGCTGGAAGTCACCGTGGCGCCCGGGGCGGAATTTGGCCACCGTGATATCCGGCTGAAGACGCCCGCCGGTTTGACCAACCCGATGGTCTTCTGCGTCGGTCAGTTGCCCGAGCATTCCGAGAGGGCGGCCAAGACCAGCAGCGAAACGCCGGCGGCGAAGTTCCCGCGATTCGGCAAACAACCGGCCGCGCCCGCGGCCGAGAAGGCGCCGGCCGTCGAGTTGCCGACGGTCATCAACGGGCAGGTTCTGCCCGGCGCCGTGGACCGTTACCGCTTCCAGGCCAAGAAGGGGCAAGACCTGGTTGTCATTGCCAGCGCACGGCAGTTGATCCCCTATCTTTCCGACGCCGTGCCCGGCTGGTTCCAGGCCACGTTGGCCCTCTACGACGCCAAGGGGCAGGAGTTGGCCTACGACGACGACTTCCGCTTCAATCCCGACCCGGTGCTGCACTGCAAAATACCCGAGGACGGCGAGTACACCGTGGAGATCAAGGACGCGATCTACCGCGGGCGCGAGGATTTCGTCTATCGCATCACGCTCGGCGAACTGCCGTTCATCACCGGCGTCTTCCCGCTGGGCGGCCGTGCGGGCGAGAAGACGGCCGTCGAACTTACCGGCTGGAACCTGCCGGCAACGAAACTGACGCACGACGCCAAAGGCAGCGAGCCGGGCATCGCCCCCCTTTCCATGCAAAAGGGTGAGTGGACCACCAATCGCGTCCCCTTCGCCGTCGATACGCTGCCCGAATGCCTGGAGAGGGAAGCCAACGACAAGCCGGCCGACGGCCAGCAGGTGAAGCTGCCGGTCATCGTCAACGGGCGGATCGACCGGCCGGGCGACGCCGACGTGTTCCGCTTCGAGGGCAAGGCCGGCCAACGGATTGTGGCCGAAGTCCTCGCCCGCCGCTTGAATTCGCCGCTCGACTCGGTACTGCGGCTGACCGACGCGGCCGGAAAGCAACTGGCCTCGAACGACGACCGCGAAGACAAAGGCTCGGGTCTGTTGACGCACCACGCCGACTCGTGGCTGATGGCCACGTTGCCGGCCGACGGAACGTACTACGTCCATCTGGCCGACGTGCAGCATCAGGGCGGCCCGGAGTACGGCTACCGCCTGCGGATCGGCCCGCCGCGCGAGGATTTCGAGTTGCGGATCGTGCCGTCGAGCATCAACGCCCGTGCGGGCGCGACGATTCCTGTCAGCGTCTATGCCCTGCGTAAGGACGGGTTTGCCGGCGATATCGCACTATCGCTCAAGAATCCGCCCGAGGGCGTCACGCTCGGCGGCGCCTGGGTGCCGGGCGGGCAGGATGAAGTCCGTTGCACGCTGACCGTCCCGGCCGGCCAGCCGGAGCCCGTCAGCCTGCAGTTGGAGGGCCGCGCGACCATCGACGGCCGCGAACTGGTGCGCACGGCCGTGCCCGCCGAAGACATGATGCAGGCCTTCGCCTACCGGCACCTGGTTCCTTCCCAGGAACTGAAGCTCCTGGTGGGCGGACGGGCCGCGTCCAAGGTCGCCGTGCGCGTGATCGGCGAAGGGCCCACGAAGATCCCCGTCGGCGGCACGGCCCGCGTGCGGTTGGCCACGTCGGTCCGCGGGCTGGCCGGAACGGTACGGCTCGAACTGGACGAACCGCCCGAGGGGATCGCTATCAAGAAGATCGAGCCGTCGCGCGAGGGCCTGGAGATCGTGCTGCAAAGCGATGCCAAGGTCAAGCCGGGGCTGAAAGGCAACTTGATCGTGGCCGCCTCATCGGACCGCGCTCCCGCACCGAAGAGCAAGGGGGCGGCGAAACCTACCCGTCGCCCGCCCTCGGCCACCTTGCCGGCTATCCCGTTCGAGGTCGTGGCGCCGTAGGGCGCGATCCGTGGGGCAGGTTGCTAACCTGCCTGACATTCCTGGTCCATCGAGCGTGTGCCACGGCCGTCCCGGCCGTGTTGGGGTATCTGCACGGCCGAGACGGCCGTGGCACACGGCAGGTTGGTTAGCGGGCTCCACGGATGGAGCCGTTTGCCGATTCTATTCGGACTTTCTCGCGCTTGCCATGCCCCCGGCTGTTCGGATAGACTAGGGGGTAGCGCCGCCGTGCGACGTTACCCGCCTCTTACCCCCTGCCACAAACCCACCACCTCTTTCGATCATCCCCTTCGAGCGAGCTGCTGCGCAGGATGATGCGCAGCGCCGGGAGAGCAAAGACACATGACGTGCCGATGGACGTTCCTCGCGCCGCTGATTGCGGCAGTTCTTGCCACGTGGGTTCCAGGATGGGCCGCCGACTGGCCGCAGTGGGGCGGCCGCGACGGGCGGAACATGGCCGCCGACGAAGGGCCGCTGCCGTTCTGGTTCGAACCCGGACGCAAGAAGCCCGACGGTTCGGGCATCGATATGCACACCACGAAGAACGTCAAGTGGGTCGCGCAGTTGGGCACCGAGAACTACTCCAGCCCGGTGATTGCCGCGGGCCGGGTGTTGATCGGCACGAACGACATGCTGGTGGACGACTCGCCGCACAAGCCGTCGGGCGGCGGCCTGCTGCTGTGCCTCGACGAAGCCACGGGCAAGGTGCTGTGGCGGTTCGTCTGCCCCAAGTTGGAGACCGACCGCGATCACGTCAGCTCCGACTTCGAGTTGATGAGCCTGGGCATTTGCTCCACGCCCACGGTCGAAGAGAACCGCGTGTACCTCGTCACCAACCGTTGCGAGGTCGTGTGCCTGGACCTCAACGGCATGGCCAACGGCAACGGCGGGCCGTTCACCGACGAGGCGCATTACGCCCTGGCGCCGGGAGAGACGCCGCACCAGCCCACGGCGACCGACGCCGACATCCTGTGGCGGTTCGACATGCTCCACGAGGCCCCCAGCTTCCCGCACGACGCAGCGAATTGCTCGGTCTCCCTCCATGGCGAGTTCTTGTACGTCGGCACGAGCATCGGCGTGAACATGCTGGCGCCCCCCGGACAACAGCACCCCTTTGCCGACGCCCCCAGCCTGATCGTCCTCGACAAGCGGACGGGCCGACTCGTGGCCAAGGAAGACGCGGGCATTACGGCCCGCGTGTTCCACGGCCAATGGTCGTCGCCGTCGCTGGGCAAGGTCGGCGACAAGACGTTGGTGTTCTACGGCGGCGGCGACGGCGTGTGCTACGCCTTCGAGGCCTTGACGGGGGACTGTTCCAGTTTTTGTCTCGGCAAAGACGGGACTGTCCCCTTGGGCGGGGGTGGCAAAGGGGACAGTCCCATTTTCGCTGGGGCGAAAATTGGGACAGTCCCCGTTGCGAAGATTGGGGCAGTCCCCGTTGCGAACCTCAAGACCGCGTGGTCGTTCGACTGCAATCCGCCCGAACTCCGCTTCAAGGACGGCAAGCCGATCGACTACTGGGACGGCGACAAGCGGAAGAACCCGGCCAACAAGAACGACGGGAAGTTCCTGAGCCCGTCGGAGATCATCGCCACGCCGGTCTTCCACGACGGGCGCGTGTACGTGGCCATCGGCCAGGATCCGCTGCACGGCCGCGGCAAGGGCCTGCTGCACTGCATCGACGCCGCGAAGACGGGCGACATCACGGCCCGCGGCAAGGTCTGGTCCTACGAGTTCGAGCGCAGCCTCTCGACCGTCTCTATCGCCGGCGGCCTGCTGTTCGTGGCCGACTATCCAGGCCGCTTGCACTGCCTCGATTTGCAGACCGGACGCCCCTGCTGGGTCCACGACACGCAGTCCGACGTGTGGAGTTCCACGCTCGCGGCCGACGGCAAGGTGTATCTCGGCACGCGCAAGGGCCTGTGGGTGTTCGCGGCCGCGAAGGAGGAAAAGGCGTTGGCCCAGATTTCCCTGGGCTCGCCGATCCGCTCCTCGCCCGTGGCCGCCAACGGCACGTTGTACGTCGCCTCGCAGCGCTACCTGTGGGCCATCAAGGATGAAGGCGGCGGCGCCAACCTCTCGCGGAAATAGCAAGGTGCGCCTCGTTCCCACGCTCCCGCGTGGGAACGCAATTGGCGGACGCTCCGCGTCCTTGAGTGCGCCGTGGGATTCAAACCGCAGGAGAACCCTCATGTCGGCCGTTGCACGGTTGCTGTCGAGCGCGTTCCTTATCTTCTGCCTCGCCGCGACCGCCGGGGCCGCCGAATGGCATGTCGCGCCGGACGGCCGCCGCGACGCGGCCGGCACGAAAGACGCCCCGTGGGATCTCGAGTCGGCGCTGGCCGGCGTCCACAAGATCGCCCCGGGCGACACTCTGTGGCTCGCGGCCGGCACGTACAAACACCCCGACCGCAAGCTGGGCGCGCCGGGCTACGTGGTGAAACTGGCGGGCACGAAGGAGCGGCCGGTCGTCGTCCGCGCGGCGCCCGACGCCCGCGTAACGATCGACGGCGGGCTCAGCGTCCAGCCGCCGTCCACCTGGCTTTGGATCCGCGACCTGGAAATCCTCGTCTCCGAGAACTTCACGATACCGCGGGAGGTCAAAGACCCCGGCTCGCACCCCGAGAGCTACGGCCGCCCCTGGGGCGGGCTGACCGTCAACGCCGGCGAAGGCTGCAAGTTCATCAACCTCGTGATCCACGACAACGCCCAGGGGATCAGTTGGTGGAAGGGCTCGACCGACAGCGAGGTCCACGGCTGCCTCATCTACGACAACGGCTGGAAGGCCCCCGACCGCGGCCACGGCCACGCCATCTACACGCAGAACAAGGACGGCGTGAAGGCTATTTCCGATTGCATCATGACCGGCGGCTTCAGCTACACGATGCACGCCTACGGCTCGTCGCGGGCGTACGTCGACAACTATCTCATCGAGGGGAACATCGCCTACAACGCCGGGCCGTTCCTCATCGGCGGCGGCCGGCCCAGCCAGGGCATCCGGGCGACGAAGAACATGCTCCACGGCGTTTCCATGCAGGTCGGCTACACCGCGAAGGAGAACGAAGACTGCGAAATCCGCGATAACGTCATCGTCAACGGCGGACTGAGCATCAACAAGTTCAAGCAAGTGGTCAACGAAGGGAACCTGGTTCTGGCGAAGAACGCCCCGCGGCCCGCTGGGCAGGACGTCCGCGTGGAACTGCGGCCCAACCGCTACGACCCGCAGCGGGCCAACGTGGCCGTCTTCAATTGGGCGAAGAAGCCGGCCGTCGAGTTGCGTTTCGGCAAATTCCTCAAGCCGGCCGACAACTACCGGCTCATGAGTCCCCGCGACTTCTACGGCGAGCCGGTCGCCGCCGGCACGTTCGATGGCAAACCGGTCGCCGTGCCCATCGACGGCGAGTTCGCCGCGTTCGTGTTGCTGAAGGAGGCGGGGAACTGAAGTCAACTGTTGCGTAACCGTCACTGAATCGCCAGCCCCATTTCGAGGCGAGTGAAGTCCGCCAACGTCACTTCTCCGGCATTCGAGACCCATGCCCGCGGATTGAGAATCGCCTCCAGAAGATCGGTCGGGTTAATCGTCCTTTCGAAGTTCGGGCTTCTTCTTCTCCGGCAACGAGACCTTGCCGTCAAGTTCCGGGAAGACCTTTGCGAACTGCTCTTTCGTGAGCGGGCTGATATCTACGAATACCCAACTCTTCCCATCATCCTCGGAAATGCCCAAGAGGTGCGAATCCTGATGTAGCCGACCTGCGGGAACCTTCACCACAACATGTTGCGGTACCAGTGCGATGAGCCATGAACCAATCCTCTTGGGCTCATTCGGCTGGCCAATTGTCGCGTCCAGAAGCTCAATGCCATCTGCCCGCATTTTGGATGTGCCCTCCTTCACGGACGCAATCACCTTCTCTTTGCCACCTACCAGTTCAACCACGCGCTTGTGCGTATACTTCACAAGTGTCTCGTAATCGCCCGCCAGAAGCGCCTTCGCGCACTTCGTAGCCTCCTGCTTGATTGTAGCAACCTGAGTCTGCTGTGCTCGCCCCACCACTGGGATCGCAATAACAAGTAGCGTCAATGTGATGCGTTTCATGTTTTCTTTTCCCTTCCCTAACAGATATTCGACCACGAGGGTGCAGTCGAGTATTCGGGCATTTTCGCAGCCGAGTATGGCGTTGTCAATCCTGATACGTCCTACGGTGTAATGGTGGGGGCATTCCGCACTTTGCATCTCCACGCATGTGTCCGCCACCGCTGGGCTTGTCCCAGCGGAGCGCTGATTGGCGGCTATCATGCGGTCGCAGCCGCCAATCAGCCTTCCGCCGGCACAAGGCCGGCGGTGAGGGGCCGCAGTCAAGAGGCTGTGCGGCAGTCCGCCTAACGATAATCGTGATCGCCGCGGAGCGCGACAACACCGGCAAAATCGAGGCGTAGAGTGTCGCCGCCGTCGTATTGCTCAAGGAAGCGGGGAAGTGAAGTCAACGGCTGGATAACCGCAAAAAAAGACCGGCAGCCCCGAGGGATGTCACTATTACCAACCGCGCCGATGGTCTCCGATTCTGATGCCCGCATTCTGTCTTCTTGAGTTGTCGTCTGTGCCGTTATCGAATGCACGGAGGGGGGGTGGTCGGCCTAACGACCCAGCTCAGCAGCCGCGGGGGCGCGGGGAGCTGTGAACCCCAGAAAGCCTACATGCCCCCGCGGTCTGCTGCAGCGCCTGGTTCGGCGCTCGTGCGCGACAGTCTACTTGCTCGCTACTCTGTGTTCGACTTTGCCGCGCTTGCCGACAAACTTGGCAAACTCGCCGTCGTTGAGATACTTCTTGGCCGTCCCATCGTTAGCAAACACCATTTGCCAGAACGCCACCGCTGCGGCGCGGATATAGGCGTGGTTCTCCACCAGATTGGGGTCGGCCTCCATGCCGGGCAGCTTGCTGGCCACCGCCGGTCGTTTCTCCTGGCCCGACAGGGTGAAATGGCTGGCCCCGTCGAGAACGAGCAGCCATTGGTCCACGTTCGACGTGCGATCGAACGGGATACGGCGGTCGGTCGCCGGGAACGCCTTATCCGGCGGGTTGTCCGCGGTGCCGGTCAAGGAGAACATCGGCATGAGCATCTTCTGGAACGACGTCTTCGCGTCGCCATAAGCACCGCGGGGCGGTGACGGGCTGAGGATGAACGCCCCTTTGAGTTCGGGAACCGATAGTTTCTGGTCGTACCCTTTGATCTGCTGACCGGCCACGACCTGACACGTCAGCCCGCCGTAGGAATGGCCTGCGATCCCGATCCGTTCCCCGTCGATCCGGCCCTTCAGTTCCGCGAGTTGCTCGCCACTCCACAACTGCTTCACCACGAATGCGATGTCCCGAAACCGCGGCTCGGATGCCTCCGGGTCGTTCACGGCCTTCAACGAGAGGGGATTCGCGCGGAGCGCCCGATCATCACTGCCGACGTGTTGGACATGCAGGGAGGCGAACCCGTGGCTGGCCAGGTGCCGCCCGAGCATGGCGTTGGTATCCCGCGTCCCCCCGCCACCGTGCGAGTAGATCACGACCGGAACGGGCTTCTCGGTGTCCGCAGGCAGGTAGCATTTCCAGAGGACTTGGCGGTTGTCGCGGCTGGTGTCTTTCCACTCCCCTTCGACGACTTGCACCTTGTGACTGCCCGGATCAGAGCGACCATCGGCCCGAACCCAGTTGGGGGCCGTAGCCAGCACGAGCAGCGCTACCACTTGCGTTAGTCGAAGCATGTCGCAATCCTCACGAGACTGCCAGGGGGCCTCCACCTTCAACGCAGAAACCCCGACCACATTACACGGCCTGTGTGATTGTCGCCGAACAGGTATTCGATCGCGAAAATGCAGTCGAGTATTCCGGCATTCTCGCGGCCGAGTATGGCGTTGTCAATCCTGATACGTCCTACGGTGCAATAGTTTGCGACCGGTCGCCAGTTCCGAAGCCGTGCTACGCCGCACCGGGGGCCGTGCTATGCCGCGGTTTTCGCAACGACAGGCTTGATCGCCGCGGAGCGCGTCTGTAGCACCGCCAAGATGACACTCTAGCATCGTTATTGGGTTTCTGACTCAGTTCTTGGAATGACGATGCATCTTCTCAGCCCGAAGGGCTGCAACCCGACAGCCCAGGGCAACGCCCTGGGGGGCCGTCACCCCGACTGCACGTCTGGACGCAGCAAAAGCTGTATCCTACGAGACTACGACTTCTTCCCCGCGATTTGCAGGCTCTCCATCGGCAGCACGGCGTTGAGGCTGCCGCTGCGGAAGCCTTCGAGGTCGAGGGCGACGAACTTGAAGCCGGCCGACTTGAGTTCCGCGATCACGGCGCGGCGGAAGTCGGGATCGGCGAAGCGCACCAGCGCGTCGGCGGCCACTTCGATCCGCGCCACGTCCCCCTTGTGATACCGCACGCGGAGCGGCTGAAACCCGCGCTCGCGCAGGAAGCGCTCGGCCCGGTCGACCATCGCCAGCCGCTCGGCCGTGACTTCTTCGCCGTAGGCAATGCGGCTGCTCAGACAGGGCGTGGCCGGCTTGTCCCACGTCGGCAATCCCCAGTGCGCGGCCAACTGGCGGATCTCGGGCTTGCTGAACCCGCACTCGGCCAGCGGGCTGCGGACCCGCTGGTCCTTGGCCGCGCGGAGGCCCGGGCGGTGCTCGCCGTGGTCGTCGCGGTTGCTGCCGTCGGCCACCACGGCCACGCCCAGGCGCGCGGCAAGCTGCTCGACCTTGACGAACAACTCCGTCTTGCAGAAGTAGCAGCGGTCGGCCTTGTTCGCCTGGTATTGCGGGATCGACAGTTCGTCGGTCTCGATCACCTCGTGACGGATGCCGATCAGCCGGGCCATCTCGGCGGCCTCGTCGAGTTCGCCTACAGCCAAGCTCGCGCTGCTGCCAGTCACGGCGACAGCCCGGTTGCCGAGGGCCAGTTGCGCGGCCTTGGCCAGGACCGTGCTGTCGAGCCCGCCGGAATAGGCCACGGCACAACTGCCGAAGCTCCGCAGGAGTTCCAGGAGGCAGTCGCGTTTGGCGGCCAGAGCCGGGGGTAGCTCGGGTACGGGCGAATCGGTACGCAGATCGTGTTGCATAGCACGATTATCGCGCCCAGACGGCCATCGGACAAGGGGCGAAGTCCGCACACCGCGTTTGTTGCCATTGCTCGCGGCTGTTGCGGGAACACGCCCCGTGTTTGACCAGGAAAAACGCCGGCGGGGGGAAGGACCGTGCCCTTCCCCCCGCCGGCGTTTCAAGCTTCAATTCGTCCGTCCCGGGTGCGGGTTAGGACTTCCGACGGCGGAAGACGCAGACCGCCAGACCGAACGCCCCGGCGCCAAGGAGAGCCAAGATCGACGGTTCGGGAACATCGATCACGTCGAAGCGGCTCGTGAGGCTCACCTGGTCGTGAGCACTGAGCTCGAACTTGTAGTGTGCCTGGATGCTGTGGATCGTGGCGGGAATCATCTCGCGGTTTGGCGACACTCCCGGCCGCCGTTCCTTTGAGATTGCCGAGTCGTATGCATCCGCAGTGAAACTACCGACGAGCCGGGTCCAAACGATGCCGGGATCCCCGTTATTGTAGATCGCCTCATAGGCCTTCCCGCCAGGCAGCAACCCCGTGAGCGTTGCGCCGTTGCCGTCACTGTCCGTGAGGGTGAACGCCGCAGTAGCGTACGCCAAGGGATTCACTATTGCG
>Ga0233425_10003953_pt1 | contig 25793 bp, 17 predicted proteins | sample Watercolumn_Towu_2_FD_181712 | JGI IMG/M metagenome (GOLD analysis project Ga0233425, IMG submission 181712) | Freshwater microbial communities from Lake Towuti, South Sulawesi, Indonesia - Watercolumn_Towuti2014_140_MG | ecosystem: Environmental > Aquatic > Freshwater > Lake | place... | reverse complement strand
CGCCGCCCGCCAAGACCGGTGCCGCGGAGGCGCAGGCCAGGCCCGCCGAGCCGCCCTTCCGGGTCAACGTCGAGCGCGTGCGCGTGAGCCAGGGCGAGATGGATTTCGCCGACCTGTCCCTGGCCCTGCCCTTCGGCACCCGCATCCACGAGTTCAAGGGCAACGTCAACGGCATCAGCACCCGGCCAGGTGGCCACGCGCAACTGGAACTGGACGGCCGCGTCGACGAACACGGCCTGGCGCGGGCCGTGGGGCAGCTGGACCCCTTCGATCCCACCGGCTTCATGGATATCAAGGTGGTGTTCCAGAACGTGGAGATGACCAACCTGACGCCCTATACCGCCACCTTCGTGGGCCGCCGCATCCAGTCCGGCAAGCTGTCCCTGGACCTGGAATACAAGCTCAAGCAGCGCCAGATGCTGGGCGAGAACAAGATCATCATGAACCGGCTGACCCTGGGCGAGCGGGTGGAAAGCCCCACCGCCAAGAACCTGCCGTTGGACCTGGCCATCGCCATCCTGGAGGACGGCAACGGCGTCATCGACCTGGACCTGCCCGTGTCCGGCAGCCTGGACGATCCCAAGTTCAGCTACAGTCGCATCATCTGGAAGGCCATCGGCAATATCGTCGTCAAGCTGGTCACCGCCCCCTTCCGTGCCCTGGGCAAGCTGTTCGGCGGCGGCGGCGAGAAGCTGGAGAAAGTCGCCTTCGAGGCGGGCGAGGCGGGGCTGACGCCGCCGGAGAAGGAGAAGTTCAAGCAGATCGCCCAGATACTCAGCAAGCGGCCAGGTCTGGCCCTGACCGTGCACGGCGCCTGGTCGGCGCGGATCGACCGGCCGGTCCTGAAGGAGTTGCAACTGCGCCGCGCCGTGGCCGAGAAGATGGGCGTCAAACTGGCGCCCGACGAAGACCCCGGTCCCCTGTCCACCGCCAACCCCAAGACCCAGGCCGGTCTGGAAGCGCTTTACGCCGCCCGCTTCGGCGAGGGCGACTGGAAGACGCTGCACGCCAAGTGGCTGAAGGCCAATCCGGACAAGAAGCAGGAATCCGCCGCCGGCAAGATGGTTTCCCGGCTGAAGAACCTGTTCAAGCCCGAGGAGCCGCTCTCCCCCGAGGATCTGGGCCGGCTCAAGGATGCCGACCTGCACGCGCTGCTGTATCAGCGCCTGCTGGACAAAGAGTCCGTCGAAGACGCGGCCCTGGTCGCCTTGGGGCAGCGGCGCGGCCAGGCGGTGGTGGACACCCTGCGTGCCCTGGGTGTTCCCGCCGAGCGCCTGAAGTCGGGGGACGTGGCCTCCTTCGAAGGTGAGGGCCGGGAGATCCCGGCGAAACTGGAATTGGGCGTCGCCAAGGCGCGCTGATCGTTTCGGTCGTTATACCCTGCCTTGGCGCCGTCGCCGGGCTGGCGCGTCAGCCACTCACCCCTCAAGAAATGCCGGTGTGTGCCGTTAATCACACCGCCTGGACGTCCTTGCCATTATGCGAGGCCGCATGGCCAGGGATTCCAGCACAACACACAAAGGGAGCGCCAGTATGCGCAACAGAACCACCAGGCAGCCGGAGCGCGACCATACCGCCACTTCGGGAAACGGCGATTCAAAACAAGGCTTGTTCGCCGGTCTGAGCATCGCCACCCGGCTCTGGATCATGGTGGGATTTTCCGCCCTGCTGTTCGCCATCTCGGTGGCGGTGGGCTGGCTGGGCCTGAGCCAATCCCGCAACGCGCTGAAAACCGTCTACGAAGACCGCGCCGTCCCACTGCTGGATCTGAGCCGCATCGATGCCGGCATCCGCGAGAACACGGCGCAAATGTTCCTGGCCTTCCAGCATGCGCCGGGAAGCCCCTCCGCCACCCTGCACGATCATCCCGTGACCACGCACCTGGATGCCATCGCCGCCCGCAAGGCCGAACTGGATGGGCTCTGGGCGAAATTCATGGCCACCTATCTGACCGAGGAGGAAAAGGTGCTGGCGGCGGATTTCGCGGACAAGCGCAAGGCCTGGGTCGGCAAGTTGATGGCCGCGGCCCAGGTGATACGTTCGGGCAACTATTCGAATGACGCCGCTTTCGCCTTCATCACCGCGGTCAAGGCCGAGGGCAAGGCCGCCCACGAGGCGATGTCCAAGCTCATGACCTATCAGGCCCAGGTGGCCAAGGTGGAATTCGAGACGGCGGAAACGGCCTATCAGCGCGGCCAGATCATTTACATCGGCTTGTTCCTGGCCGGCCTGCTTTTCGTCCTGTCCCTGGCCTTCGTCACCGTGCGCTATGTCTCCCACTCCCTGCGCCGGGCCGGCCAAGCCGCGCAAGCCATCGCCGCCGGCGATCTCACCCGGCCCATGCCGCCGGTCGGCAGGGACGAGATCGGCCAATTGAACGCCCGGCTCGCCGAGATGCGCGCAGCCCTGCACGAGTTGATCGCGGCCATCGTCCGCAACGCCCGCTCCCTGGCGCATTCCGCCGGCGAGCTCTCCGCCTCCGCCGCGGGCAGCGCCCGGGCCACCGAGGCCCAGGCCGAGGCGGCTTCCAGCATGGCGGCCTCGGTGGAGCAGTTGTCCGTCTCGATCGACCAGGTGGAGGAACACGCCCGCGAGGCGCGCGCCGTCACCGAGGCGTCCAGCACCCAGTCCGGCGAGGGCGGCCGCATCATCCACGACGCCGCCGAGGAGATGAAGCGCATCGCCGAGGCGGTGAACAGCACGGCCGGCACCATCAAGGAGTTGGAGGGCTACTCCGACCAGATTTCCAGCATCGTCCAGGTCATCAAGGACATCGCCGACCAGACCAACCTGCTGGCGCTCAACGCGGCCATCGAGGCGGCGCGGGCCGGCGAGCAGGGGCGGGGCTTCGCCGTGGTGGCGGACGAAGTGCGCAAACTGGCGGAACGCACCGGCAATTCGACCCAGGAAATCGGCGCCATGATCGGCAAGATCCAGCAGGGTACGCAACGCGCCGTACAGGAAATGCAGGCGGGTGTCGAACGGGTTAACGAGGGTGTCAGTCTGGCCCATCTGGCCGGCGATTCGGTGACCGGCATCCGCGACAGCGCCGGGCGCGCCACCCACGCCGTGGATGACATCAGCCTGGCGCTCAAGGAACAGACCGTGGCGGCCCGGGACATCGCCCAGAAGGTGGAGCACATCGCCCAGGGTTCCGAGGAGAACAGCGCGGCGGTGGCGCGGACGGCGGCCGCCGCACAGCGCCTGGAACACCTGGCCGGGGAATTGAACGAGCTGGCCGGACGCTTCCGTATCGCCTGAGGCCGTGTGAATGGCGCTGTTCGCGTTGAGCGTGGATATCGCATAAGTTGCCGACGTGGTTCTCTTCCGCCTGATTTGGAGGGGGATCGGGGGATTTACTGATCCTTGCGGAAGTAGAGCCACGACCTCCCCACCCCAGCCCTCCCCGCAAACGGGGAGGGGGAGAAGGATGTCGGCGCATGGCATGACTTTCGAGAAATCAGTCAGCATGCGGCGTTGTAGCGTCGCGCCAGCCGTCCGCCTGAACGCCCCATCGGGCGCGTCCAACTGCCGTTTCTAGGATAATCGGGACACCCGCCACCGCTCGCACTTCCCATGCAGGAATACCCTACCCTCGCCGCCGTCGATCTCGGCTCCAACTCTTTTCACCTCCAGGTCGGCCGGGTGGAGGGCGAACAGCTGTTCTATCTCGACGCCTTCAAGGAATCCGTGCGCCTGGCCGCCGGCCTGACCGGCAACAAGCGCCTGGACGGCGCCTCCCAGCGCCGCGCCCTCAACTGCCTGTCGCGCTTCGGCGAACGCCTGCAGGGCATGCAACCCGGGGCCGTGCGCGCGGTGGGTACCTCGGCCCTGCGCGTGGCCAAGAACTCGGCGGAATTCCTGGAAAAAGCCCGTTCCGCCCTGGGCTTCGACATCGAGATCGTCGCCGGCCGGGAAGAGGCCCGCCTCATCTACCTGGGCGTGTCCCACAGCCTGCCGCTGAGCCGCGAACCCCGGCTGGTGGTGGACATCGGCGGCGGTTCCACGGAATGCATCCTCGGCGTCGGCTACGAACCGCGCGAACGCGAGAGCCTGCGCATGGGTTGCGTGGTGTTCTCGCGCCAGTTCTTTCCCCAGGGCCGGGTGGACAAGGCCGCGATGAAGGCGGCGGAGACCGCGGCGCGGGTCGAGACCCGGGTGGTGACCGCGGGCCATTTCCAGGCCGGGGCCTGGAGCGAGGCGGTGGGCTCCTCCGGGACCGCGAAGGCGTTTGGCGAAATCTGCCGGGCCAACGGTTTTTCCGACGGCGCCCTCACCCTGGAGGGATTGAAATGGTTGCGCGAGCGTCTGCTCAAGGCGGGTGATGTCGACCGTCTCGACATCCCCGGCCTCAAGGCCGACCGCCGGCCGGTGGTCGCGGGTGGCCTCGCCATCATGCTGTCCCTTTTCCAGGAACTTGGGATCGACACCATGACCGCTGCCCAGGGTGCCATGCGCGAGGGCATCCTCTGGGACCTCCTGGGCCGGGTACATGACCGCGACATGCGCGATGTCACGGTCAACCAGTTCCAGCGTCGCTACCAGATCGACACGCGCCAGGCCGACAGGGTGGAACAACTGGCGCTCAGTCTGTTCGCCTCCCTCGCCCGGCATGCGGCGGACGACCCCGCCACCGCCCGACAACAGCTGGCCTGGGCGGCCCGCCTGCATGAAGTGGGCATTTCCATCGCCCATGCCAGCCTGCACAAGCACGGCGCCTATATCCTGGAGAACGCCGACATGCCCGGCTTCTCGCGCCGCGACCAGTCCCGCCTGGCCGGCCTGGTGCGGGCCAGCCGGGGCGGCCTGGACAAGCTCGGGCTGACCGCGGACGACGCCAACTGGCCGCTGATCCTCTGCCTGCGGCTGGCGGTGCTGTTCAACGCCAGCCGCAGCCCGGCGCCGCAGCCGGAGCTGGCCCTGGAATGCGCGGGCGGTGAATGCCGATTGCGCCTGCCGTCCGCCTGGCTCCAGGCCAATCCGCTCACCCAGGCCGTGTTGGACGAGGAGATCTGGGACTGGACGCGCGTGGTCCCGGCGCTGCGGCTGGCGGGTATCCGGCCGGTTTGAGGCGCTAAGGAACCACTGATCCCTAGCCCTTTGCCGTCAGCAGATTCAGTAAAAAAGCCTGGGCCTCGAAGCCGCGCCCGCGCCGGGCGTGGTGCCGGTAGCCGCCGTCGGGCTGCATCTCCCAGGCCTTGGTGTTGTCCTTGAGGTAGGGCTTGATGCCCTCGTTGATCACCCGTTTCTTCAGGCGCGGATCGAGCACCGGGAAGCCGGTCTCGATGCGGCGGAAGAAATTGCGGTCCATCCAGTCGGCACTGGCCAGGTAGACGTCCTCGGCGCCGCCGTTCCAGAAATAGAAGGTGCGGTGGTGTTCCAGGAAGCGGCCGAGGATGGAGCGCACGCGGATGTTCTCGGAGACACCGGGAATGCCGGGGCGCAGGGCGCAGACGGCACGCACCACGAGGTCGACCTGGACGCCGGCCTGGGAGGCCTCGTACAGCGCGGCGATGACCCGGGGTTCCAGCAGGGCGTTCATCTTGGCGACGATGAAGGCTTTTTCGCCGTTGCGGGCGCGTTCCGTTTCGTTGCGGATGGCCTGGAGGATGCGCGGGTGCATGGTGAAGGGCGACTGCCACAGGTAGGTGTGCTCGCCGGCGTCGCCCAGGCCGGTGATCTGCTGGAACACGTCGTTCACGTCCTGGCAGAGTTCCCGGTTGCAGGTCAGCAGGCCGAAGTCGGTATAGAGCCGGGCGGTGCGGGCGTGGTAGTTGCCGGTGCCGAGATGGCAATAGCGCTTGAGTTTTCCATTCTCCCGGCGCACCACCATGGCCATCTTGGCGTGGGTCTTGTGGCCCACCACGCCGTAGACCACGTGGGCGCCGGCCGCCTCCAGCTTCTCCGCCCAGTTGATGTTGGCCTCCTCGTCGAAGCGGGCCAGCAGTTCCACCACGGCGGTGACCTCCTTGCCTCGCTGGGCGGCGGCGATGAGATGGCGCATCAACTCGGAGTCGGTGCCGGTGCGGTACACGGTCTGTTTGATGGCCAGCACGTTGGGGTCCTCGGCGGCCTGGCGGATGAAGTCGATGACCGGCTGGAAGGACTGGTAGGGATGGTGCAGCAGGATGTCCGAGGCCGAGATGGCCTTGAACATATCTTCCTGCTTGCCCTTGCCGAGCTGGGCCGGAAGTCCCGGCGTGAAGGGCGGGAATTTCAGGTCGGGCCGCTCCACCCGGTCGGGCACGTTCATCAGCCGCACCAGATTGACCGGACCGCGTACCTGGTAGAGGTCTTCGCGGGTCAGATGGAACTGGCGCAGCAAGAATTCCTTCATCTCCTCGGAGCAGTTGTCGGCCACTTCCAGGCGCACGGCGTCGCCGAAATGGCGATGCGGCAGTTCGCCCTGCAGCAGTTCGCGCAGGTTCTTGTTTTCTTCGTCGTCGATGAACAGATCGGAGTTGCGGGTGGCGCGGAACTGGTAGCAGCCCAGGACTTCCATGCCGGCGAACAGGGCGCCGACGTGGGCGTGCAGGATGGAGGAGAGGAAGACGAAGCCGTATTCGCAGCCGGCCACCTCCCGGGGCAGCTGGATGACCCGGGGCAGGGCGCGCGGCGCCTGCACCACGGCCTTGCCGGAGCCGCGCCCGAAGGCGTCCTTGCCGGACAGCTCCACGGCGAAGTTGAGGCTCTTGTTGAGCACGTTGGGGAAGGGGTGGGCCGGGTCCAGGCCGATGGGGGTGAGCACCGGCATCAGTTCGTTGAAGAAGAACTCGCGTATCCACTCGGCCTGCTCCGGTGTCCAGTGGTTGCGGCGGTGGAAACGGATGCCCTCGGCGGCCAGGGCGGGCAGCACCTCCTCGTTGAGCAACTCGTACTGGCGCGCCACCAGGGCGTGGGACTGCTTCGCCACCTGTTTGTAGACCTGCTTGGCGGTCAGGCCCTCGACGCCCACGTGCTCGGGATTGAGGCGCATCTGTTCCTTGAGGCCGGCCACCCGGATCTCGAAGAACTCGTCCATGTTGCTGGAGGTGATGCACAGGAAGCGCAGGCGCTCCAGCAGCGGCGTCGAGGGATCCTCGGCCTGGGCCAGCACCCGGCGGTTGAATTCCAGAAGGCCCAGTTCGCGGTTGATGAGGTATTCACTGGGAGGCGTGTGGGTCATGGCGGCTGCTGTAACCTGGGAAACAACACGGGATGCTAACCTCAAAGCCCACAGGCCTTCTATCCCAAATCTATTCCCACGCCCCATGGAAATCGAACTCAAGCTTGCCCTGGATACCCGCCATGCCGCCCGCCTGAAGCGGCATCCCCTGCTGGCCGAGGCGAAGCCCCGGCGGCGTCATCTGCACAGCGTGTATTTCGATACGCCGGAATTCGACCTCATGCGGCGTTGCCTCGCGTTCCGCCTGCGCCGCGTGGGTTACCACTGGGTCCAGACCCTGAAGGCCGAGTCCCGCGCGGTGGGCGCCCTGTCCAGCCGACCCGAGTGGGAAATGGCGGTGGCCGGTTCCGAGCCGGACTTCGCGGTACTGCCGGATGAGGCCCTGGCCCGGCTGGCGGACATCGATCTCGCCCGCCTCGCGCCCGTGTTCGTCACGGATTTCCGCCGTGCCACCTGGGATCTGGAAATCGGCGAGAGCGTGGTCGAACTCGCGCTGGACAGCGGGGAAATCCAGGCCGGCGACGGCAGGATGCCCATCTCGGAAGTGGAGGTGGAACTCAAATCCGGTCATGCTCAGGATCTGTTCGACCTGGCCGATATACTCCTGCAGGCCGTTCCCTTGCGGGTCGAGCCGCGCAGCAAGGCGGAACGGGGCTATCTGTTGTGCGAGGCCGTCGTTCCCGAGCCGGTTCGCGTCGTCCGTCCGTCCATCTTCCCCGCCCGGCCCGCCGGCGAGGCCTGGGCGGCGGTGGGCGCGGCGGCTCTGGCGCAGGTGGTGGCCAATGTCCCGGGCTTCCTGGAGCACCCCGAGGACATCGAATACCTGCACCAGTTGCGCATCGCCCTACGCCGGTTGCGAGGCTTCATCGGGCTCGGCAGGAGTCTGGACATCGCCCGCCCGGCCTGGTCCCAGACCCTGGGCGAGGTCATGCGTGGCCTCAACGCAGCCCGGGATTGGGACGTGTTCCAGCATGAAACCCTGCCCTCCGTGGAAGATGCGTTGAGCGGGTCGCCCCTGGGCGAGGAATTTCTCGACAGCCTCCGCCGCTCCGCCCGGCGGGCCCGGCATGAGGCCCAGGAACGGGTCGCCTCGCCCGTCTTCACCCGCCTGGTGCTGGACATCGGCGCCCGGTTGCAGGACATCCCGCCGACGCCGTCGGAGACCGCGCCCTGGGCAACGGACCTTCTGGACGAACGCTGGAAGAAATTGCGCAAGCTGTGCCGCAAGCCTTCCGAACTGGGGCCGGGCGGCCGCCACGAGGCCCGCATCGCGGCGAAGAAGCTGCGCTACGCGGCGGATGCCCTGGCGGGGCTGTATGGCAAGCGGGGCAAGGACTTCATCAAGCGCCTGGCCGAATTGCAGGACTGCCTGGGCCGGGCCAACGACGCCTACATCGCCACACGCCTGCTGGAAGACCTGCGCGGCTCCAGCCTGGCCTTTGCCTATGACGCCGGCCGCATCAGCGGTGTCATGAGCGAGCGCATCGCCCACCACGGCAATCTGTCCGACGTGGTCTGGCGGCGCATGGCCCGGGCGCGGCCGTTCTGGCGCTAGCGCCCAAGGATCAGCGATTCGTTGAGGATGCGGCGGGCGGCGGACAAGACTTCCGAAGCCGCCAGTCCCACCGGCCCGGCACCCGCGGCCACCGCCGCGTCCCCGGCGGCGCCGTGCAGCCAGACCCCCGCCACCGCCGCCTGTTCCGGTGTCATGCCCTGGGCCAGCAGGGCGGCGATGATGCCGGACAACACATCGCCCATCCCCGGCGCGGCCATGCCGGGATTTCCGGTGGTGTTGCGCCAGAGCGGGCTCGCCGGGGTGCGGACCAGGGTATTGGCGCCCTTGAGCACCACGGTGGCGCCGGTCAGCCCGAGCAGTCGTTCGGCGGCGCCTTCCCGATCAGCCTGGAGCTCGGCGGCGCTGATGCCCAACAGGCGGGCGGCTTCGCCGGGATGGGGGGTGATCAGGGTGGGCGCAGTCCGGGTGCGGACACGGTCCGGCATGGTGCCGTCGCCGGCGATCAGGTTCAGGGCGTCGGCGTCCAGCAGCAGGGTGTGCGCCACGGTGAGGACGCCTTGCAGCCAATCCCTTGCGGCGGCGGAGCATCCAAGCCCGGGCCCGGCCACCAAGCAGGCGGGCTGCGGCAGAGCCAGCATCCTTTCCGGGGGGGCGATCATCAATTCCGGCGTCGCCGGGTCAAGCGCGATGCGCGTATCCAGCAGGCCGACATAGACGCGCCCGGCGCCGCAGGCCAGGGCGGCGCGCCCCGCCAGCAGCGCCGCGCCGCCCATCCCCGGGGCGCCGCCGAGAATGCCCACCGCGCCGAAATCCCCCTTGTGGCAATCCGTCGGCCGTGGGGGCAACCGGAAGGGCATGGGATACAAGCCTGTTGTCAGCATGGTTTTCTTTGCGGATCAGCGACCTATAAAACCATTACAGCCCAAATGAAGGAGGATGTCATGACAAACCCGATCATCCCTTCCGGTGGCAAGCCGCTGTCCTGCGAGATGGATGATGCCTGCCCCATCCTGGATTGCGAGAGCGAGTTCGACGAGTACGCGCCCACTGTACTGGAAACCCCGGACGGCGCCGATGCCGTCGCCCACTATTGCGGCCTGGACTACCTGGGCAGGTGGTCGCTCCCGAGCGGGGAGGATTAGCCCTCCGCGCCGTTGGCGTCCGGATCATCCGTATAACTAAAGTAATGCTTCCATCTGCCGATAAAATAAATCCCGGCCGGTTCGGCCTTTGTTTTTTCGGTGTGGACGCAATGGAAAAAGAGACTCGAGTCCTGGTGGTGGATGACGACACCCTGATGCGTGAAGTGCTCAAGGCCCTGTTGCGCGAAGAAGGCTTTACCGTGGCGGGAGAAGCGAAGGATGGCCTCAGTGCCCTGGCGCAACTCGAACGTGCCCAGCCCGACCTGGTTTGCCTGGATGTGAACATGCCCGGCATGTCCGGGATCGACGTGCTCAAGGCCATCAAGGCCAAGAGCAGGGATTGCCGCGTGGTCATGGTCACCGGCGATTCCAGCATGGCCACCGTACGGGAGGCCGTGGGCTTCGGCGCCGTGGGCTTCATCGTCAAGCCCTTCAAGGCCGGCCGCGTCGGCGCGGCCTTGCGTGCGGCCATGAAGGCGCCCGCCGACGCCTTCGGTTGAGATGCATTGACGGCGCTTGTCACGGGACATGATCGTCGCCTGAATAGGCCCTAAAATACGCGGCTTCCCAACCCTGATGGGTAAGCCCATGTCTCGCGTCCTCCATCTGAAGGGCGGTCCCGCCCTCTCCGATTTCCGCATCGACAAACTGCTGGCCGGGCTGAAGGCCCACGGCATCGCCGGCATCGCCGCGGAATTCCGCTATTTTGTCGAACTGGCGGACGAACTCGACGCGGCCGACCTGGCCTTCCTCGGCGAGTTGCTCCATGCCCGCCCCCACAGCCCGGAAGCCGAGGTGGTGCTGATCGTTCCCCGGTTGGGCACGGTTTCTCCCTGGTCATCCAAGGCCACCGACATCGCCGCCAATTGTGGCCTGAGGGGTGTTGTCCGCATCGAGCGCGGCGTGCGCTGGACCCTCGCCGGCAAGAAAGGCCGCCGCCTGCCGCCTGAGACGATCCTGGCCGCCCTGCCGTCGCTGTACGACCGCATGACGGAAAGCGTGCTGTTCGACGAGGTGGGAGCCGACCAATTGTTCCATCATGTGGAGCCGCCGTCCTTCAATACCGTGGACATCCTAAAAGGTGGCAGGAAGGCGCTGGAGAAGGCCAACGCCGAGTGGGGCCTGGCCCTGTCGCCGGATGAGATCGATTACCTGGTGAAGAACTTCAAGGCGGTGAAGCGCAATCCCAGCGACGTGGAACTGATGATGTTCGCCCAGGCCAACTCGGAACATTGCCGCCACAAGATCTTCAACGCCGAGTGGGTCATCGACGGCAGGAAGCAGGATGAATCCCTGTTCGCCATGATCCGCCACACCCATCGTGTGCGGCCGCAGGGCACCCTGTCCGCCTATTCCGACAACGCTTCGGTCATCGGGGGTGCGACCATCGGCCGCTTCTATCCGGACGCGAAGGGCATCTATCGCTTCCACGAGGAGCCCACCCACATCCTGATGAAGGTGGAGACCCACAATCATCCCACCGCCATCGCCCCCTTCCCCGGTGCCGCCACCGGCTCCGGCGGCGAGATCCGCGACGAGGGCGCGGTGGGCCAGGGGTCCAAGCCCAAGGCCGGCCTCTGTGGTTTCACCGTCTCCAACCTGCAAATTCCCGGCTTCGAGCAGCCCTGGGAGAAGGATCACGGCCGGCCCGGGCGCATCGTCTCGCCCTTGCAGATCATGCTGGAAGGCCCCATCGGTGCCGCCGCCTTCAACAACGAATTCGGCCGGCCCAACCTGACCGGCTACTTCCGGACCTTCGAGATGGAGACGCCGGACGGCCAGGTGCGCGGCTACCACAAGCCCATCATGCTGGCGGGGGGCGTGGGCAATATCCGCGAGGACCACATCCACAAGAAGCGCTTCCGCGCCGGTGCCTTGTTGATCCAGCTGGGCGGTCCCGGCCTGCTCATCGGCCTGGGCGGCGGCGCCGCCTCCAGCATGGGTGCCGGCAGCAACGCCGAGGCCCTGGACTTCGACTCGGTGCAGCGCGGCAACCCGGAAATCCAGCGCCGCGCCCAGGAGGTCATCGACCGCTGCTGGCAGATGGGCGCGGACAACCCCATCCTGTCCATCCACGACGTGGGCGCCGGCGGGCTGTCCAACGCCATGCCGGAACTGGCCCACGGTGCCGGCCTGGGCGCAAAGTTTGAACTGCGCGACGTGCCCAGCCTGGAGCCGGGCATGGCGCCCAGGGAAATCTGGTGCAACGAGGCCCAGGAACGCTACGTGCTGGCCATCGCCGCCAAGGACCTGCCCCGCTTCCAGGCGCTCTGCGAGCGGGAACGCTGCCCCTTCGCGGTGGTGGGCAAGGCGACCCGGGATGGCCAACTGATCGTGGCCGACCGCCACTTCAAGAACAAGCCGGTGGACATGCCCATGGAGGTGCTGCTGGGCAAGCCGCCGCGCATGACGCGCAAGGTGGCCCATGTGGCGCCCACCCTCAAGCCTTTCACGGCCGAGGGCCTGGATCTGGTGGAGGCGGCCTACCGGGTACTGCGCCATCCCACCGTCGCCAACAAGAGCTTTCTCATCACCATCGGCGATCGCACCGTGGGCGGCTTCACCGCCCGGGACCAGTTCGTCGGCCCCTGGCAGATGCCGGTGGCGGACGTGGCCGTGACCACACTGGGCTACGACACCCACCTCGGCGAGGCCATGGCCATGGGCGAGCGCAGCCCCGTGGCCCTCATCGACCCCGCCGCCTCCGGCCGTATGGCGGTGGGTGAGGCCGTCACCAACCTGGCCGCCGCGGCGGTGAACGATCTTTCCGACCTCCGCCTGTCCGCCAACTGGATGGCTGCCGCCGGCCACCCGGGCGAGGACGCCGCCCTGTTCGACACGGTGAAGGCGGTGGGTAAGGAGCTGTGCCCGGCCCTGGATATCAGCATTCCCGTGGGCAAGGACTCCATGTCCATGCGCACCCTTTGGGAGGAAAACGGGGAGAAGAAGGCCGTGGTCTCGCCCCTGTCCCTGATCGTCACCGCCTTCGCACCCTGTTCCGATGCCCGTCGCACCCTGACGCCGCAACTGCGCACCGACCAGGGCGAGGGTGACGAAAATGCAAGCGACCTGATCCTGTTCGACCTGGGCCGGGGCCAGAACCGCCTGGGCGGCAGCGTATTGGGCCAGGTCTATGGCGAACTGGGCGACACCTGCCCGGACCTGGAGGAGCCCGCCCGGCTCAGAACCTTCTTCGCCCTGATCCAGAAGCTGAACGCGGAAGACAAGCTGCTGGCCTACCACGACCGTGCCGACGGCGGCCTGTTCGCCACCCTCTGCGAGATGGCCTTCGCCGGCCGCTGCGGGGTGGATCTGGACGTGGACGAGCTCAGGTACCACCGCATCCACGATGACATCATGGAAGACGTGGTCGACGCCCCCGATCCCCACGAGCCCTACACCAGCCGCCTGTTCGGCATCCTCTTCAACGAGGAACTGGGCGCCGTGCTCCAAGTGCGCCGCAGCGATACCCGTGCGGTCATGGACGCCATCCTGGAAGCGGACCTGCGCGACGAGTTCTACATCATCGGTTCACCCAACAAGGAAGACCGTATCCGCGTCCTGCGCGAGGGCGTGGCCGTGTTCGACGAGCGCCGCGCCGATCTCCTGGAAGCCTGGTCCGAGACCAGCCACCGGCTCCAGGCCCTGCGCGACAACCCGGCCTGCGCCGAGCAGGAATTCAAGGGCCTGACAGCGAAGAAGAATCCGGGTTTACGCGCCAAGCTGAGCTATGACCTGAACGAGGACGTGGCTGCTCCCTTCGTGAAAAGGAAGCGGGTCCAGCCCAAGGTGGCCATCCTGCGCGAGCAGGGGGTCAACGGCGAGGTGGAGATGGCGGCGGCCTTCGCTCGGGCCGGCTTCACGCCGGTGGACGTGCACATGAGCGACATCCTCGCCGGCCGCGTCAGGCTGAAGGCCTTCAAGGGCCTGGCGGCCTGCGGCGGCTTCAGCTATGGCGACGTTCTGGGCGCGGGCGGTGGCTGGGCCGCGTCCATTCTGCACAACGAGCGGGCGCGCAACGAGTTCCAGACCTTCTTCGAACGGGCCGATAGCTTCGCCCTGGGCGTCTGCAACGGTTGCCAGATGATGAGCCGCCTGAAGGACATCATCCCCGGCGCCGAACACTGGCCCCGCTTCGAACGCAATCTCTCGGAGCAGTTCGAGGCCCGCTTCGTCATGGTGGAAGTGCCGGAGACCCCCTCCATCCTGTTCGACGGCATGGCGGGTTCGCGCATGCCCATCGTCGTCGCCCACGGCGAGGGCCGGGCGGTGTTCGACACCAAGGCCCAGCGCAAGGCGGCGGAAGTCTGCCTGCGCTACGTGGACAACCGGGGGCGCAAGACCGAGGACTATCCACTCAACCCCAACGGCTCTCCCAAGGGCATCACCGGGCTTACCACCCCGGACGGCCGCTTCACCATCATGATGCCCCACCCGGAACGGGCCTTCCGCGCCGTCCAGCACTCCTGGCGGCCGGACGAGTGGCGGGAGGACGGGCCTTGGCTGAGGCTGTTCCGCAACGCGCGCAAATGGGTGGGGTAAGGCGGCGGCGGGGTTCCCGGCTCAGAACATCTCCACCGAACCACTGGCCTTAGGCATCTCGATTTCGCCGGCCAAGCTCAGGGTCTCGAATTCCCGGACCTGATCGCGGCCGTGGTTCTTGGCGTAGTAGAGGGCACGATCGGCCTCCTCGACGATTTCGGCGGGAAATCGCTGCCCTCCGATCTGGGTGAAGCCGATGCTGACCGTGATGTGCATGGCCTGGGGGAAGACGTGATTGGCCACGTGGCCGCGCAGGCGTTCCAGAATGGTGATCACCTGCTCGCGGCGCAGGTCGTGCAGCAGGATGATGAATTCCTCGCCGCCGTATCGATAGCAGCCGTCCCCCTCTCGCAGCGATCGCCGCATCAGGTTGGCGAAGGCCAGCAGCACCTCGTCGCCGATCAGATGGCCGAAGGTGTCGTTGACGCTCTTGAAGTGGTCGATGTCCAGCACCGCCAGATAGTCGTTGCCCCCGCGGTCGTCGTCGCGCCGCCCCCGGTTGCGGGAGGCGAGCACGTACTCCAGCGTCTTTTCCAGGCGCTTGCGGTTCAACAGGCCAGTCAGGGTGTCCTTCTCGCTGTCGTTGAGCAGGCGCACAAAGTTCTGGTACACCCGCAGCATGCCCTGGGCGATGCGCACCTCCACATCGCTCCAGGCAGCCTTGCCCAGGACCAGGACGCGCTGGCCGTTTTCCGCCATGGCCTCGATGCGCATGAGCATATAGACGTCGCCGGCCTCGTCCGCTTCCAGCCGGATGTCGGTGGCAAGGGCGCGGGCGGCCGCCAACACCGCTTCGCCCAACTGCCCGGTCCGCTGGCTCATGTGCACGACCGCGTGGCCATCGTTTCCGGGCAGCCATTCCAGTGAGGCCAACGCCGTGGGCTGGAAAATCTCCTCGCAGGCTTGGTACAGACTGGTTTCCAGGGACAGCCGATCACGCTGTTCGGTGAGGGCGATGAGGCTGGTCAGCAGCGCTTCGGAGCTTGAGGGTATGGCGCGGGGCGCGGGCATGGACAGGAGTCGGCTCAGAACAGGGGGGCGAGGAAGAGCAGCAGCCACCACGGCATGGTTTGTTCGACCCTGACCGGCAAGACGGCGCTGGGCGGGCTTTCCACCCCTTCGACGCCGAGGGCGATGACGCGCAGCCAGTACTCGCCGGGTTCCGGCCGGGCTGTCGCCAGCTTTGCCTCAGTCAGCGTTTGCCGGGAGACGAGGGAAGTGAAACGGGCATCCCGGGCCAGTTCCACCCGGTAAGCAGCGGCCTCGCCCTGCCAGCCGGCAAGCAGTTGGCTGCCTTCCACCCGTGCCGCCAGGGCGGTGGGTGGTTTCGGCGGCAGGATCACCGGGCTGGCTGGACTCCAGGCGCCGGCCTGGCCGTCCGCCTCCAGGCCGCGGGCGCGCCAGTAATATTTTCCGGGTTGCAGGGCCTCGGCGATGGCGGTCTTGTCGGTTTCCCGGGCCAGAATCGGTGACTTCATCTCGCTGCCGCTGCCGACTTCCACGCCATAGCGGGCCGCGCCCTTGGTCGCACTCCAGGAAAAGCGCGCGAGGCCGCCATCGGCCCGGGCTTCACCGCCGGCGGGGGCGCCGGGCAGGGGCTGAACCTTGATGGCGCGGGCCGGGCTCCAGAGGTGAGGTTGACCGGCCTCGTCCAGGCTGGCCGCCCGCCAATGCCAATCCCCGTCGGGCAAGGTTTCGATATGACGCAGGGCGGCCGGCAGGCGGCGCTCCCGCACGTCGCCGCTGAAGTCCGGTGTGGGCGCTATTTGTAGCAGGTAGCCCTGGGCGCCCACCGCAGCCGCCCATTCCAGGGTTGCCTCATTGCGGTACAGGCGTTCGGACGCCGCCGGCGCGCTGAGCTGGGGTGGGAAGGGGCGGGCGTCCAGGGTAAAGGCATGCAGGCTGTCGAAGCCTTCCAGGCCGGCTTCGTCCACCGCCCGTACCCTCAGGAAGTAATTGCCGTCCGGCAAGTCCGTGTCCCACCGGGCGGTGGGGCCGGCGAACAGGCCTTCCAGCAGAATGCTCCGGAATTCCGTATCGGCGGCGACCTGGGCGCGCCAGGCGGCGGCAGGCATGTTGGGTTGCCAAGTGAAACTGAGCGGCAGGCTCAGCACCTTCGTTGGCAAGCCGGCCAGATTGGGCTTGGGGCGCAGCGCCCGGGGCGGCGCCGGCGGCTTGCCCGCCTCGGCGACGGTGCCGAAACCGCCCTCCACGCGCACTTCCTTGCCCTGGGCGGCCACGGCCACCGCACCTTCCAGCACTTCGCTGGCCAGGCGCCGGCCATCCTCGGAAACATTCAGGCGGAAACCGGTGCCGCGCAGGCCCGCCACCGCCACCGGGGTGCGCACGCTGAAGCCGCCCGCCGGAGCCTGCTGTCGGGCGGCGCTGGCTTCCACCCGGCCGCTGTCGAGGCTGAGTTCGGTGGCGACCATGCCGGTCTTGCCATAGGCGGCGAGACGGCCGAATACGAGCTTGCTGGAGGCTTGCTGGGTCAGGGTGGTGCCGTCGGCGAAACGGAAGGCGGCGCTGCCGCCCGGTCCGGTAAGCACGGTCTCGCCGCCCTTGAGCCGGGTGCTGGCCGCCAATGCCTGGAAGGGACCGTCGGCGGTCTTCACCCGCACGTTGCCGTTCACCGCCGTCACGCTGACCGGAGCCGGGGTGAGTTTGAGCAGTTCGACGGGTATTTTGATGCGGGTATTGGCCGGCAGGCGCTTGGGATCGGCCACGGTGTTGGCGACCTGCACCTTGGGCCAGTCCCGGGGATTTTTCAGGTACTGCTGGCCGATGCCGATCAGGGTATCGCCCGGCAAGGTGAGGTAGAGCCAGTCGGCGGCGGACGCGGTACCGGCCGCAAGGCAGCTGGCGACGGCGATGCTCAGGAACGGGTTTGCGCGCATGGAAAGTCTCATCCGGTAAGCTTCTCCTGTAACTATTGATTTTTGCATAAGAATAGCCACTGCTCTCCCCCTCCCAACCTCCCCCGCGAGCGGGGGAGGGGTTGGCTCCCTCCCCGCTGGCGGGGGCGAAGGCGGGGTTTCACGAAGCATCGCTTCGTGCCGCCGCAGCCGGTGGGCGATGCAGCGCCCGCCGTGGACGGGCTGGGGTGGGGAGAAGAATGCCAACATGATCGTGCGGCATGACTTTCGAGAAAATCAGTATAAGCCGCGTGCTCATTGATGTGGCACCGAATAGGTGCAAGAGAGGAGAGTGTTGATGCATATCGGAACGCCGCTGTCGCCGACCGCCACCCGGGTCATGCTGCTGGGGGCGGGGGAACTGGGCAAGGAAGTGATCATCGCCCTGCAACGCCTGGGCGTTGAGGTCATTGCCGTGGACCGCTACGACGGCGCACCCGGGCATCAGGTGGCGCACCGCGCCCAGACCATCGACATGAGCGACGGCAACGTGCTGGCCCGGCTCGTCGATTCGGAAAAGCCGGCTATCGTGGTGCCGGAGATCGAGGCCATCGCCACGGAAACCCTGCTGGAGTTGGAGGCCGCCGGGGCCTGCCGGGTGGTGCCCACGGCCCGGGCCGCCAACCTGACCATGAACCGGGAAGGCATCCGCCGCCTGGCCGCGGAAACCCTGAAGCTACCCACCTCCACCTACGCTTTTGCCGACACCTTCGAGGAATTGAAGACGGCGGTCGAAGGCAAGGGCGGCATCGGCTATCCCTGCATCGTCAAGCCGGTCATGTCCTCCTCCGGCAAGGGCCAGAGCCGGGTGGACGGGCCGGGCGAGCTGGCCAAAGCGTGGGACTACGCCAACGCCGGCGGCCGGGTGAACAAGGGCCGGGTCATCGCCGAGGGCGTGGTGGACTTCGATTACGAGATCACCCAGCTCACCGTGCGGGTCCTGGGCGCCGACGGCAAGCCGGAAACCCATTTCTGCGAGCCCATCGGCCACGTTCAGGTGAAGGGCGACTATGTGGAAAGCTGGCAGCCCCAGGCCATGAGCACCAAGGCCCTGGCCCGGGCGCGGGAGATCGCCAGGGCGGTCACCGACAACCTGGGCGGGCTGGGCCTCTTCGGCGTGGAGTGCTTCGTGAAGGGCGAAGAGGTGTGGTTCTCCGAGGTGAGCCCCCGGCCCCACGACACCGGGCTGGTGACCCTGGCCACCCAGCGCCAGAGCGAGTTCGAACTGCACGCCCGCGCCATCCTGGGGCTGCCGGTGGACGTGACCCTGCGCAATCCCGGCGCCTCGGCGGTGATCTACGGCGGCATCGAGGCCGCGGGCATCCGCTTCGAGGGCGTGGACGCGGCCCTGCGCGTGCCGGGCACGGACCTGCGCCTGTTCGGCAAGCCGGTGTCCTTTACCAGCCGGCGCATGGGTGTGGCCCTGGCCGAGGGCAAAGACGTGGCGGAAGCCAGGAACCGCGCCAAGGAGGCGGCATCCCGGGTTCGGCCGGTCGGCGACAGCCCCGCCTAGTATTTTTGGCTTCGATCTCCCTGAAGCGGCTCGGGACACGGCGGCGGTGTAGAATATTCGGCTTTGCTGATAAGAACTTACCGTCATGTCCCGCGCCCTCCGCAACATCGCCATCATCGCCCACGTCGACCACGGCAAGACCACCCTGGTGGACCAGTTGCTCCGCCAATCCGGCACCTTCGCTGCCCACCAGCAGGTATCCGAGCGGGTCATGGATTCCAACGACCTGGAGAAGGAGCGGGGCATCACCATCCTGGCCAAGAACACCTCGGTCAACTACGAGGGCGTCCACATCAACATCGTCGACACTCCCGGCCACGCCGATTTCGGCGGCGAGGTGGAACGGGTGCTGGGCATGGTGGATGGCGTGCTGCTGCTGGTGGACGCGGTGGAAGGCCCCATGCCGCAGACCCGCTTCGTCACCAAGAAGGCCCTGGCCCTGGGACTCAAGCCCATCGTGGTGGTGAACAAGGTGGACCGGGACGGCGCCGACGCCGACAACGCGGTCAACCTCACTTTCGACCTGTTCGACAAGCTGGGTGCTTCCGACGAGCAGATGGACTTCCCCATCGTCTACGCTTCCGGCCTCAACGGCTGGGCGGCGATGGAACTGGACCAGCCGCGGGTGGACATGAATCCCCTGTTCGAGACCGTGCTGAAGCACGTGCCGCCCCCCGCCACCGATGCGGACGCGCCCCTGCAATTGCAGATTTCCGCCCTGGACTACAACAGCTACGTCGGCCGCATCGGCGTCGGCCGCATCCAGCGCGGCCGGGTCAAGACCGGCCAGCAGGTACTGGTGCTGTTCGGCACCGACGAGGAGATGGCCGAGCACGAACGTGTCCCGGTCAAGGCCAAGGTGGGACAGGTGTTCGGCTACCAGGGCTTGAACAAGGTGGAACTGGACGAAGGCCTGGCCGGCGACATCGTGCAGATCACCGGCATCGAGGACCTGGTGCTGGGCGCCACCCTCACCGACCCGGAGCAGCCGGAAGCCCTGCCGCTGCTGAAGATCGACGAACCCACCCTGTCCATGCAGTTCATGGTGAACAGCAGCCCGCTGGCCGGTACCGAGGGCAAGTTCGTCACCAGCCGCCAGATCCGCGACCGCCTGCACAAGGAGCTGCTCACCAACATGGCCCTGCGCGTGCACGACACCAAGGACGCGGACATCTTCGACGTCTCCGGCCGGGGCGAGCTGCACCTCTCCATCCTCATCGAGAACATGCGCCGCGAGGGCTACGAGCTGGCCGTGGGTCGGCCCCGCGTGGTGAAGAAGATCGTCAACGACGTGGAACTGGAACCCTACGAGCAGCTCACCGTGGACGTGGAAGAAGGCCACCAGGGCGCGGTCATGGAAAGCCTGGGCCTGCGCAAGGGCGACATGCAGGACATGGTGCCGGACGGCCGCGGCCGGGTGCGCATCGAGTACCGCATTCCCGCCCGGGGCCTGATCGGTTTCCAGGGTGAATTCATGAACATGACCCGGGGCACCGGCCTGTTGTCCCACGTCTTCGACGAATACGCGCCGGTGAAGGAAGGCGGCGTCGCCGAGCGCCGCAACGGCGTGCTCATCTCCCAGGAGAACGGCGAGGCCGTGGCCTACGCCCTGTGGAAGCTCCAGGACCGGGGCCGCATGTTCGTCAACCCGGGCGACAAGCTCTACGAAGGCATGGTGATCGGCATCCACAGCCGGGAGAACGACCTGGTGGTGAACCCCATCAAGGGCAAGCAGCTCACCAACGTGCGCGCTTCCGGCACCGACGAAGCCGTGCGCCTGGTGCCGCCCATCGACATGAGCCTGGAAAAAGCCATCGAGTTCATCGCCGACGACGAGCTGGTGGAAGTCACCCCCAGGACCATCCGTATCCGCAAGCGCTTCCTCAACGAGCACGAGCGCAAACGGGCGGCGCGCGAAGGCTCGTAAGCCATTCACGGACATGGCCGGCATCCTCCAGGCTCTGCTCGGCAAGCCGGCGCCCGTGCCGGCGCCGGCCGACGAGGATTGGTGGGAAGTGATGGAACTGCCTGTGTTCGACGGCCTGGGGGAGGCGGAGCGCGCCGCCCTGCGGGTGCTGGCGGAACGGCTGCTGGGGGAAAAGACCGTCTCCCCCGTTTCCGGCGCCGAGCCAAACGGCCGAGATATCGCCGCCATCGCCCTCCAGGCGGCACTGCCGGTACTGAACCTGGGGGCCGGCTGGTACGGTACCTGGAACGAGATCATTCTCTATCCCGAGCAATTCGTGCCGGAGCGGGAAATCACCGACGACTTCGGCGTCGTGCACCGGGTGCGCCAGCCCCTGTCCGGTGAGGCTTGGGAAGGCGGTCCCCTGATCCTGTCCCTGGACGACGTGGCCGCCTCCGGCTGGCGCGACGGCTATAACGTGGTCATCCACGAATTCGCCCACAAGCTGGACATGAAGAACGGCGCCGTGGACGGCCTGCCGCCCCTGCATTCGGATATGGCCGCCACCGGCTGGGCCGCCGCCTTCGAGCCCGCCTACGCCGACTTTTGCCGGCGCGTGGATGCCTTCGACGCCGGCGGCGAGGAGCCTGTCATCGACCCCTACGCAGCCGAGAGCCCGGCCGAGTTCTTCGCCGTTCTCAGCGAATATTTCTTCGAGCTGCCGCACCTGCTGGTGGCGGAATATCCCGCCGTCTACGAGCAGATGCGCCGCTTCTATCGACAAGACCCGATACAGAGACTGGAGCCTGTGAGCCATGACCCTGCAACACCATGACCACCAGCACGACAAGGCCTGCGCCGACCAGTGCATCATCGACACCGACCTGCACCACTTCGACCAGGACGTCGTCGAGGCCTCCCACTTCCAGCTGGTGCTGGTGGACCTCTGGGCCGACTGGTGCGGCCCCTGCCATTTTCTCACCCCGGTGCTCACCAAGGTCATCCCCACCTACGACGGCAGGGTGAAGCTGGTCAAGGTGGAGGTGGACGAGGGCGACAACATGAAGATCGCCGGCCGCAACGGCGCCCGGGGCTTCCCCACCGTACTGTTGTTCAAAGGTGGCGAGGTGGTGGATCGCTTCCACGGTGCCAGGCCGGAACACTTCGTGCGCGAGTTCGTCGAGCGGCATCTGGACTGATGCCCTTGCAAGCCATGCCATGTTCGGCCTGATCGGGATAGCCCTCCCCCTCCCAACCGTCCACGGCCGGCTTTGCACACCCGGCCGGCTTCGGCGGCGGCGAGACAGGCTCGCCGAATTCCCGCCTACGCCCCCCGCACGCGGGGGAGGAGGAAACACCCTCCCCGCGAGCGGGGAGGGCTTGGGTGGGGAGGTGGGCGCCTACCGCGCGAGGCCTGGTGATTCCCGCCCTGGTGTTGACACAACCGGGGTTTACCGGTGACCGCCCGCCGCGCCCTGGAGATCGAGCCTTTCCGGGTCATGGCCATCCTGGGCCGGGCGCGGGAATTGCAGGCCCAGGGGCGCGACATCATCCACATGGAGGTCGGGGAGCCGGACTTCCCCACCCCGGAGCCCATCGTCGCGGCCGGCATCGCCGCCCTGCGCGCCGGCCATACCCATTACACGCCGGCGCTGGGCCTGCCCGCCCTGCGTCAGGCCATCGCCGGCTACTACCGGGAGCGGCACAACGTCGAGGTGTCGGCAAACCGGGTCTGCGTCACCCCCGGCGCCTCCGGCGCGCTGTTGCTGGTGATGGCGGCCCTGTTCGACACCGGCGAGGAAGTGCTGCTGGCCGACCCGGGCTATCCCTGCAACCGCCATTTCGCCCGCCTGGTGGAAGCGCGGGGCGTGGGCGTGCCGGTGGGGCCGGAGACCGGTTACCAGCTTACCGCCGACCTGGTGGCACGGCACTGGGGGCCCAAGACCCGGGGCGTGCTGGTGGCCAATCCCGGCAACCCCACCGGCACCCTGATCCCGGACCGGGAACTGCGCGCCATCCATGATCTGGTGCGGGAGAAGGGCGGCCGGCTCATCGTCGACGAGATCTACCACGAGCTGGTCTACGGCGAGATGCCGGCCAGCGCGGCGGGTCTGGGCGAGGACGTCATCGTCCTCAACAGCTTCTCGAAATACTGGCTGATGACCGGCTGGCGTCTGGGCTGGCTGCTGGCGCCGGAAACACTGATGCCGGCCATCGACCGGCTGGCCCAGAACATCTTCCTGTCCGCGCCCACCGTGGCCCAGCACGCCGGATTGGCAGCCCTGGCGCCGGCCACGCGCGGGCTGCTGGAACAAAGAAAGGCGGAACTGCGTGAGCGCCGTGACTGGCTGCTGCCGGAATTGCGGCGCCTGGGCTTCCGGGTCGGCGCGGCGCCGCAGGGGGCCTTCTACGTCTATGCGGGCATCGACGCCTTCGGCATGGAGGCGGAGGCTCTGGCGGAGAAGCTGCTGCTGGAGGCCGGGGTGGCCATCACCCCGGGAACGGACTTCGGCGCCCACGCGGCGAGCCAACACGTACGTTTCGCCTACACCACCTCCCTGGAGCGGATCCGGGAGGCGGTGGGGCGCATGGCCCGCGCCTTGTAGCCTGGTCCCTCAGGCTGACTTGCGGCGGCGCAGGGCGGCCAGGCTCAGCAGGCCCAGGGGGAGGAGGGCCAGGGTGCCGGGTTCGGGGACTTGGCCCCCGGGCGGGTCGACCAGGATGCTGTCGTTGGCGCAGTTCTCGGTCCAGTGGATGTTGAAGGCATCCGTGCCGTTCCAGCCGGCCTGTCGCAACAGATCCAGGCTGAGGCCGATCTCGTAGAAGTAATGCACATCGCTGGCCTTGGCGCCGTAGCCGGTCTTGCCGGCGCTGATCGCCAGTTCGGCCAGGCCCACATAGGTGCCCGCGGTCATGGAGGTGGGATGCAGGGGATCGGGGTTGCCTGGGTTGTATGCGCCGCTGCTGTTCCACAGTCCCAGGGCCCAGGTCGGGTTCTTGTAGACGCCGCCGGCCACGCCGAACGTGTCCCAGCCGGGCTTGACGTTGATACCGACCTCGTAGCTGCCGTTCTTGCCGAAGTCGATGGCGAAATCGCCGGCGCCATAGCTGTTGGCCGCCGGGTTGTTGGAAGTGTTCGGGTTGTGGCCGGTAGCCAGCGCGATGAACAGGGTGTTGCCCTCGATCAGCGCGTAGAGCGCCTCGGCATCGTAGGCCTGGCCGCCCCAGCCGGGGCCGAGATAATAGGCGCCCGATCCGGTCTGGTCCTCGATGGCGGTCTGCACGTGAGGCTTGCCGGTCTGCCAGGTGGCGGGGTCTATTTTCCAGTCCTTGACCAGATCGCCGTCGACCTTGATCGACGCGGCGAAAGCCCCCGTGCAAGTCATGAGTCCGGTTATGGCCGCCAGCAGCATATTGGACTTGCGCATTTCGTTCTCCAGCCTTGTGAGTAGTCTGGTGAAACATTAGCAGAATCCATGCCATCTTAATTATTCAATTAAAACAATGGGCTACTGAGTCATGTCGATCGATTGAGCGGGCGTATTGATCGCCCTCGGACATGTGTGTCGAGTTATTGGCGTCGGCTGAGTAGCGGTATTTAGTTGGAGTTGATCGTGGGGGCGAGAAAAAGCGCTGTTCGCGATAACGGGTGATGCGTGGTGGTAGCCGAAAAATCAGGGTTCCCCCCTTTGCCAAAGTGGGGATAGGGGGGATTTTTCCAGGGCTGGCCGGAACTGAACCCGGGCTAAATCCCCCTTGGTCCCCCTTTACAAAAGGGGGAAGACAACCACAACCGCTAAGAGGGTGACATCCATACTCAACGCGAACAGAGCCAAAAAAAAACCGGCCCGAAGGCCGGTTTTTCATTCCGCGTTCGCCGATTACTTGGCGGGAGCAGCGGGGGCCGGAGCAGCGGGGGCCGGAGCAGCAGGGGCCGGAGCAGCGGCGTCGGCAGGCGCGGCAGGGGCTGGAGCCGGAGCAGCGGGGGCCGGAGCAGCGGGAGCCGGAGCAGCGGCTTCGGGCGCCGGAGCGGGTTGTTCTTTCTTACCGCAGGCGGTCAGAGAAACGGCGAGCAGGGCGGCGAGCAGGACGGAATATTTCATTTAAGTGTTCCCTTACGAAGTTGATCAACATGTCGAAAAATCGATTGGCGTACGGTCGCACACCGATCGATCGCGCGGATTCTAGCAAAAAAATGAGCTTGTGCTAGCAATGCCCGCTGAGTGGATCCTCCATCCGCCAAGGATCAGCGGCCCCAGCACTCGGCTACGGTCAGTGAATTGTTGGCCAGACCCCGCGCCCCGGTCTGATCCACGGTCAGGTCGCCGCAGGCATCGGTGGCCATGCTGCCTGTACGGGTGGCGGTGAGCGTGAACGTCTGAGCGGGGGCGGCGCCGTAGGCGGCGGTGATGTTGTATTTCGCGGCACCGCCACCGGGTTTCGGTGAGGTGGCAAACGGCAGCACGGTGGCGTTGCCCGCGCCGTCCAAGTCGTAGCGGTTGGCAACGGTGTAGTTGCGTTCCAGGAACTGCGCGGTTTCCAGCAGGATGCCCTTGGCCTCGGCCCGGTTGGACCGGGCCACGTGCTCCTGGTAGGACGGCACGGCGATGGCCGTCAGGATGCCGAGAACCAGGATCACGATCAGCAGTTCGATCATCGTCACGCCGCCGACTCGCGGCACGATGATCCCGGGAAGGGGAAGGGGGTGTTTGGATTCCATGGTCCGTTCCTTCATTGCACGATTTCCCGCCAGCTCACGCGGCTTTGCAGGTTGGCGCCGAGTGATACCCCGGTTCCGCCCGCGCCCGGGCCCGAGCCGCCGCCGCCGGTACCGGTCAGGTTCTGCCAGATCATCACGCCCGTATTGCCGGAGATGCCGGGAATGAAGGTCACGCCGCCGATGGTGGCGCCCACGTGGAAGCCGCTGACGATCGTAGTGCTGGCGGCGACCGTGGCGGCATTGGTGGCGAACATCGGGAAACTGATCAGGCCGCCGTTGTAGTAGGACAGGGCGTATTCCCAGCCGTCACCGCCCGCGTCGCAGGGCGAAACGGAAGGAATCAGCGAGGTGAAGTTGATGACGCCGTTGATCAG
>Ga0233425_10003952_pt1 | contig 25797 bp, 16 predicted proteins | sample Watercolumn_Towu_2_FD_181712 | JGI IMG/M metagenome (GOLD analysis project Ga0233425, IMG submission 181712) | Freshwater microbial communities from Lake Towuti, South Sulawesi, Indonesia - Watercolumn_Towuti2014_140_MG | ecosystem: Environmental > Aquatic > Freshwater > Lake | place... | reverse complement strand
GAACGCCGTCTTGCCCGGCGTCAGCAGATTCGCCGGTGCCGTATGCTCGGGAGGTTGGGTGTTGGTCCAACGCTCGAAGCGCGAGGTCGGCGTCGGATCGGCTCGCAACGCGGTCTGGCGGACGTCGTGAATCGCCGAATCGGGTGACAGCAGCGTGCGCCATTTCTCCGCGTAACTCTCGTCGAGCCGCACCACCGTCCCCATCCACGTCGCCAGCAGCAAGTCTCCTGGCGGTAGCCACGCGGGGACGGTCAGAGCGCGCAAATCGCGTTCGAACAACACATCGCCGTTAAGAGACAGGACGGAGGCCGTGCCCAGCTCGCTGGAGAACGCGATCCGCTTCCCGTCCGGTGCGAAACGCGGATGATGCACTCGGTCGTCGCCGTTGTATTGCCAGATCAATCCGCCCGTGGAGTCATAGAGCTTGAGCTTCTCCAGATCCGTCAGGGCGATTCGCGAGCCGTCGGGTGAGACAGACAACTCATCGCCCGACGCAGGAATCGCGTTGATCACTCGCCCGTTGCGGATCACGAACAGCCGACCGGACTCGGTGGTGGTGAGGGCGACAAGCGTCTGGCCGTCGGTCGAGGCCACAAGGCGCGTGATCTCGCCGCTGCTCGCCAAGTCTAACCGCCACTTTGCCGTGCCCGTGCGCGGGTCATGGGCGAGGACCGTCATGCCGCGAGTCGAGGCAAGAGTCTCATCATTAAGCCTTGTAAGCAGCACGCCCGTCGGGGCGGACGCCTGCGACCAGTCCTCTGCCCAGAGTTGCTTGCCGTCTCGATTCCATGTGGCCATTCCGAGATTGCCCGCGGCAGTTATCCAGTCGGCATTCGACGAGACCGCAAACTGGTTTGCGCGATCCAGCAACAACGCACCGCTGACAAATTCATGCGGCAGACGTTGCGGCAGGCCCGGCAAGGCGAAACGGCGCGACGGCTTCCCTTCCTGGTCGAGCAGATGCAGGTGATAGCCCTGCGCCGTTGTGAAATCGTAACCCTGAACGGCAAAGCCGCTGCCCGTTGATTGCGGGGCGAAGGCGAAGTAGTGGCCGACTCGGTCGCGCCACTTGATCTGGCCGTTGTCGAGGTCGAGGCCGTAAAGGTTGTTGTCCCAGTTGAAAGCGTTGAGTACGGCGACGTTCCCGGCAATCGCGATGTCTTTGAGGTGCGGACCAAAATGAGGTGCGACTTTCAATGATGGCCTGGCGCGGATCATCGCGTCGATCGCCGGTACTGCCTGGCTCGGCACGATGGCATAGGCGCGCATCGGGAGCGTGCGCAGATCGCATTCCACCCGACCGTTTGCGTCCGGCTGCACCGTCCGGCCTTCGAATAGGTCATATACCGAGCAGCCCTCCAGATCGCGCAGTCCCAGTTTCGTCTTCACCGGCAGACGCGTCGCGATTCCCAGGGTCATCCTCCACAGGTTGCCCGGTTCGACCGGTGTGGTTGTGTTGTTCACGGCGAAGACGTAGCGCACGCCGTCGTGACTCGTGGAGAGGCGTTCGGTCAGCGTCACTTCCGGGTTGTCGCATTCGGCCACGGGGGGCACGCTCGCGGCCAGCTTCTCCCGGAGCACCGCCGCGTGCTCCTTCAAGAAACGCGGGTGCTCCCAGTAGGCGAAGTCGTTGTTGATCGAGTGCATCTTCTCGATCTGATTGAATGACACACCGAGCGGCTGGAAGTCGGCGACCAACTCCGCCCGGCAGGTTCCATCCGCGAACACGGCCACGCCGGCTAGTTTGGCGGCGCGCAGCGCCGCAGCCAGCTTGAGTTCCATCTCCACCGTCTGTCCGACGACCAGCACGGCCTGAAACGCGTTCAATCCGTTCGCGTCGAGGTCGTCGAGAAACACGATGCTCGCCGGTCGATGAGCGCAGAGGCAGGACTGATATGCCTCGAACAGCCGCAAAAAGTACAGACCCCCGAAGTCCTGCCAGTTGTCGATCTTGATTAACCGTGGCGAGACGACAATCGCGACGCGGTCGTTCTTCTTTGTCTTGAGCATCCACGGGCCGTGCTCGTGGAAGAGTTCGCCGGCGGCTCTCATGATCGACGCCAGCCCGTGATAGCCCGAGCGATTGTCGTACGGCTGCGGCCCCCAATTGGGAACCCAACCCGACGAGCCGACGCCGTCGCCGCCGCGCATCGCGATCTGAAACAGCATGGGCAGGATCTGCTCGCCAGTTCCCTGATCGTTCCAGATCTCCGGATGAGACCATGCCGGTTTGCCAGGCCGCTTCTCGAAGTCGACCGCGTGCATGTGCCAGTTCGGGACAGTGATCTGTTCGGCCTGAAATTGCACATCAACCTCATCCACGTCGCGGTACGTCACCGGCGGATAGGCCTGGATGTTGCGGTACGGCCCGCTGTCGGCCTGCTTGAGCTGCGGCGCGACTTCGTCCATCGCCGACTGGAAGACCTTGCGGGAGTCCGTCGGCAGGTTCCATCGCGCCTCTCCGACTTCGTCGAGGATCGGTTCCCACTTGCCGGATTCCTTCGCGACCTTGAGCGCCGCTTCGTAAGCCTTCCACTTCACATCAGCAACGATTTTGTTCGGTTCGTAAATCCACCAGTTGCTCGTCCAACTCCAGCCGCGAAAGCTGGGAAACGGTTTCAGTAGGGACGTGACCAACTTCACGTCGGCTTGATACTGCTCGGGCGAACGACGGTCGTGGCCGGTGCCCAGCGGCAGGCCAGCATCCATGTACGTGAGGATCGACCACTGCCGCACGCCCGCCGCGCCGTACGCGGCTTGCGTTTCCAGTCCCGGCGGGAGAATACGCACTTTTTCCGGATCGACGCCGATCGGGTCGGCGGCCAACCGCCTTATCAGATCAGGAAGCTCCGGTGCATTGTGGTGCGACCACTCGAATTGCCCGCGGAACATGCCAATCCCAAAGCGGTCCACGAACTGGTTGACGCGCCGCTTGTCGATGCGAGCCAGATGCGTCGCCAACAGGTCGCGACTGTCCCACAGATTGCCGTAGCTGGCAGTCAGTCCGTAGTCTCCGTGAACAGTCATGCGAAAGTCGGACGCCGCATGGAGACCGGCCCCGATGATCAACGGCTGCGCCGCGACGGTGAAGTCTGTGACTTGCGCGCTGAGCCGATATCGGCCGGGTTTGAGTGCGGCAATCAAGTCCTCCGAGATCGTCACTTCGCCGCGTCCCTCGGCGTTGATCCCCGCTGCTTGTGTCGTCAGCGTCGATTTTTCATCGCACAACAACACGGTCACTTTCGCGGGGCGCCGCTCGACCGGCGCACGTACCACGACCGCTGCCGTGACCCTCTCACCGTGCGCGAAATGCGTTCGGTTGCCCGGTGTCAGAATGCTGACGGTCCCCACGCTGTCGGGCGCGCGGACTTCGATCATGTCGCGAACGAGGTACTCCGCGGTCGAGCCGGATTGGGCTCCGCGCAGTTCGGGGCTGACCTTGAGCTGGTACAGCCCAGCCATGTCCCCAGGCACGACGATCCGGCCGTCTCTCTGCGGCAATTCACGCCAATCGACATCGCCCCACGTCGCGGCCCAGACTCGCCAGTGCGGCGCGATTGGTCGGCCTCCGGCGTTGAACTCGATCGCAAACGGCGTCGCCTCGCCCGCTTTCCAAAGCGGCGTCGGATATCGCACGGTCAGTTGCTCGTGATCGATCGACACCGTCGTCTTCCGTTGCCCCGTGGCTCGATCGAACGACTGAAATAACTCGGTTGGATGGAACCGCTTGATCAGCAACTCGCCGCCGAAGACTCGCAGCGACATCAGGTGCATCCCCGAAGCCGGCTTCTGATCGCCGAACTGAAGCGCGAAGTTGCCGTCAGGCTGACCGGCGGGATTGAGCGTGACTCCCTTGTCGTGAACTGGTCCGAGAACGCAAACCTTGCCATCGGGATCGACATCGAATGAACCGAGACCATCTGGATGCCGGTAGGTCCAGCGCGACTTTCCCGTCAGGTCCGAGCAGCGCACCGAGTGAGTCTCCATGTGCCAGTAGAATGACTGAGTCTTCTCGCAGACTCGGAAGCCTGCGAATCGCTTCGTCTCCTGCTCATCGGCGAAGATCGGATACGTCGTGACGGTTCGGCCTTGCGCGTCGATGCGCACAACGCGATTGCGGTGATGATCGATGCCATAGAAATCCCCCGATAACTCGCCCGCCTCGACGCCCAGCGGAGCGTCCCAGCCGACCGCATCGCTCACGAGAAATTCGGCGTTCGTCGCGAGAGCCTTGAAGTTCGCGTCGTACAGATTCACCGCGTGAGCGAAGTGAGCGTTCGCAGTCGCGATGACTCCCGCGGCGTTGGCCGTCGCATTGCCCATCGCATACACGACGGTCCCACCCACCTTGTCCGCCCCGTCTCTGCCAAAGCGGAGCACAAAGCCAGGCGACTGCTGATTGCTGAGATAAACCCGCCCGTCTCGTCCAACCGCCATCACCGCGCCTCGACAGTCGAAAGCGGCGTTCTCACGAGAAACGATCTGCGTGAGGTGAACCTGAGCGAACGCAGGGGAAGTTACGAACAAAGCGACAAACGCGCCGAGCCAAGTCTTATACATGGTTAGGATCTCATGGAATGGTCACTGCAGTTTCCCGTGGGATCGGCATCCTGCGCATCCCGCCTGCCGACAGAGGCACGCCGTTCTGGAACATTTCTGACAGGAACACGCGAACGGCGAGTTCAAATAGAGTCCATAGTCCTTCGCGGGACAATTGCACTTGGGTTGATTGTGGCTTCTCTAATCGACCGGGCCATTTCTTCGAGTCGGGTGCGCCGGTGGAACAGCGCTTGGCGCTCAGTACCGTTGGAGCGATTCGCTTTACCTTCGCGCTGGATACACTTACAACCAAAACCCGATTGGGAGCGGTGAAACGCTGTTTAGCGGCGCCCTTATTTTATGAGCACATGTTAAGCGCCGGAGCATCCTGGTTTCTGGCCAACAACCTTTCCTTGAACGCCGCTTATTCCTACTACCTACCCAAAGAGATCAGCGGCCCGGTCGCGCTTCCTGGCGTCGGAGTCATTCCGGGAGCGTCCGTGTCCCAGTCTTTGGACGTACATATCCTCAGCGTGGGCTTGTCAGTTCGTTTTTAGGCGATCAGGTCCAGGCGCCTGTAACGGCACCGGGTTGGATTGCGACCTCCGCATTATCCTTTTTCGGCCAATGCTGACGGCGATAGGCTTGAATCTCATGCGAAATTTTGTTGAGCAGCGACTCGGCTTCGGCGATTTCCTCCCGGCTGTGCGACCCGGAACCGTCGAATTCCAACTTGCCGAGCTCCCCGAGCGTTATGGCCCGCTGGTACACATCGCCGTGCGACTCTGCGGTTTGGATGCTTTGATTTAACTTGGCAATTCCCCGTTGATTGGCTTTCGCTAGGTACAGCAACAACCCTTGTTCACGTAGGACATATGCCCGCTCGCACAGAAACAACCGAGAAAACAATCTCGCGAAGCGGAGGTTCCACCAGGCACGGCGTAACTGTAGCCTTCGTTCCCGCGAACCATCTGCGAGTGAAGTGGCATAGAGGCGTTGTGCGGTAATAAGTGTTGTTAACAAGTTGGCCGTGGCCGGAACGAACAGACAATGTTGGGCCGCACGATTCCAAGCTGCCTGGAGCACGTCCACACTCTGTTTAAGGTTACTGGAATTAAGGTGCCACAATCCTTCCGCCAACCCTGTGAGCGCTCCCGAAAAATGATTGTCCTCACTAATGCGAAAACAAGCCCGAAGCGCCGGAAACGGAAAGTTCCCCTGGCTGGCCAGGGCTATCACCGAAATCATCGGACCGGCTGATGCGTCTTCACCCAATTGGATTGCCCGCTCAAACCCGCGGACAGTCATATCCAATGCAGCCGTTATTTTGCCCAAACGCATCGCGCTGACGGCGTAATGGTATTCAGCAATGAAGGTTAGATAGGGGTCTCCCGAGCGCGAAAGCAATTCGATGCTTTGCGAAGCATCGGCCACTCCAGCCTCGTACTGCGCCGACGTGAAAAAGGCCATACTACGCATCGTCAGGCAATGTCCCTGTGTCAAAAGATCACTCGACTTTTTTGCCAGCTCCAATGATTTATCGCTATATCGCAAACCACGAGCGCAAAGACCAACAGCCGCCATCGGCGCCGGGTGGAGGCCGTAGGCGTACGCCAAGCCGGCCGACGTTCGCCGCGTTTCGGCCAGATTCACTCCCTTAATGTGGGTCCAAAGCATCCGCAGCCCATTGCTGTAGTACGACACGATGCTGTTGCGATTGGCCAACTCCACTGCGAGTGATTCCTCCCTACTCGGTTCTTGGTCTTTGAAGTAAAGCCGCTTCGGCAGGTAGGTATGGCCAATCTGCACGATGGATTCGTGGGCTAGGCCCACCACCAGACCGAACCAAGAAATCGGCGTCCAGTGTTTCAGTTCACGTAGTGCAGCGGCATATTGCCGCACGCCATCGTCGATTTGACCCTTCTTGTGGGCAATTTCAGCGAGCAGACCCAGCACCTGGGCGCGTTCAAAGGAATTTGACGTTAATTCCACCGCGCCGCGGAGCGCATGTCCGGCGGCGTCGTAGCGACCTAACAGGCTTAGCGCCCTTCCTTCGCCGCGGGCTATGCGGAATTGGAGGGCCACATTTCCCGCCGGCGCGTTGCGCTTAGCGATGGTAAATTGCTCTGCCGCAACTTGCTGCGAGAATTGACGCGACGCTTGCTCGGCCGCAAGGAGCGCATAGAGGCATGCCTCGCGGACATCGCCAGCGGCATCAAAATGATAAGCTAGGTCATACAATCGGTCGCTCGGAACAATCTCCGCAAGGGTCTCACCGGACTCGAGTGCCGCTATCCGTGGACGTAATTCCGGATCACCTGATTCGATGACAGTAGCCAAGGCGTGGTGCAGTTCGCGTCGCCGAGCGGCATCCATGCGATCGAGAACTGTTTCGCGGATCTTGTCGTGGTAGGTATCGACCAATGCCGCTTCATCGGGCCCCATCAGACGGACAAGTTTTTCGCTGCGCATATGCATCAGGACGGAGATGGCGGCGGACTCAAGACCCACAGTTGCGACCGCTTCCTCCCAGGTGAGAGCCTGGCCGGAAACCGCGATCCCGTCAAGCAATGAGGCCGCCGCCAAGGGCAGGCGCTTTAACTTCTGGTCAATTACTTCATGAATCGGCATCGCGCGGAACGAGTCCGTGGCGTGGTCGAAGCAGCCGATCAACTCCGTAAGCAAAAACGGGTTTCCTCCGGTCTGCTCAGCGAACTCAGCCGCTCGCCGTCGAATGGTGTCTGAATCCTGTCCGAGCAAGGCGATAGCCAACTGGATGCATTCCGGCGCTGACAAGGGAGCGACGCTGACGTCCCGCGAGCAAATTTCATTGCCTGTCGCCTTGGCGAGCGTGCGCCAATTCACCAGGAACGGGCTTGTGTCTGCTTCGTCGCTGCGATAGCTGCCGATGAACAGAAGCTGCGGGGCGTCCGGCGACCGCAGTACCTGACTAAGAACCTCGACACTATCAGCATCACCCCACTGTAAGTCGTCAGAGAACAAGACCACCGGGGATTGCCGAGTCAGGCGCGACAGTAACGAGCGCAGGGCAGCAAACGCTCGCGCACGTACTTGGAGCTGATCGAGCTGCGAAGTATGTTTGCGCGTCAGTCTTTCGACGGCACTGACGCGCTGCAGAACCGGAAAAAGGTGCGCCAAGAAGCCGATGTCGTCGGGCATTAACAAGGCGGCGTCGGCATCTGGGAGCGAGCGCAAGTATGTCGCCAGAACATCGATCAAATTATCGAGCGCCTTAAAGGGCACCGACTCACGATCGTAACATCGGCCTGCCAAGACGGTGACCGAAGTATGTTTCTTGCGACACTCGCCGAGAAACCGCTCAACTAGTGATGTTTTGCCTTCCCCCGATCGGCCGCATACAAAAACCACAACAGGCTGCCCGTCGAGCTCGACCTGACTGTAGGCTGAGTGCAACGCTGCCAACTGTGTTTCGCGCCCTACCAGCGGTGCCACCACAGACGAATTATTGGAAGTCAGCGCCATGGGGGGCGCGGCGCTGACCCGTTTGGCGATTTCAAATGCATCCGGTCGCCCAAGGGGGTCGCCTCGCAGCAAATCGATTGCCAGATTCGCTAGGTCTTGGAGGCCGTCAGGCAGACCTGCGAGGGGCGGAGGTGCGCAGGACGCCTTGTTTTGTAGAAGCTGCAACGGCGTTGCGCCAGTGAAAGGTGGCTGGCCCGTCAAAGCCTCGTACAGCATTACCCCAACGGCGTACCAATCTGCGGCTCCCGTGACCTGACCCTCCAGCCCTTGCTCCGGCGCCATGTAACGTGGCGTGCCGGCGAAACCATCATTCGCACGCGAGACGCCTGCCCGCTGCTCTTCCAGGACCAATCCGAAATCCAGGACGACCAGACGCTCATTGTTGTCCACCATGACATTTGACGGCTTGAGATCTCGGTGGATGATATATTGTCCATGTAGCGCCAATACCGCGGCGACAAGCTGTGCCAGCGCAGACCGCAGCCGGCTCTCGTCGAGTTGGTCTTGCGGACGAACATACGACAAGAAGTCCTTACCTTGCACGAGGTCCATGGTAAGGAACCAATGGGAACTGTCCGATTCCAGGGTGTGCGGGCTGAGGAGATTAGGGTGGTTCACATTGGTTAGCGCTCGAAACTCGCGCTTGAAACGGTGGAGCCCCGCACCGTCTAGTGCTGGTAACGTTTTCAGTGCCACCCGATGTCCGCGCTGTAAATGTTCAGCTTCGAAAACCGTACCCATGCCGCCCCGGCCAAGCTCGCGGATAAGCCGATACGAACCTAACAGCTTGGCGGCCGGGAGAAATTGTTCAGTTGGGAGTGGTGGGGAATCCACCATTCCGCTAGTGGTACGATATTGCGGCGATAACGACGTCGTCTCGTAAAACACTTGCCGAATGATCGTGGCGAACTCGGGCAACTCGCGTAGATAATCGTCGGCTGAGGGGCTTTCACCCGCACCTCTTCGCCGATCTAGCTCGAAGTGGAGAAGGTTCCGTAGCAGCGTCGGCTGTGCATCACCAGCGACCATGCGGATGTAGTCGGGGATTGCAGGCGGGTGGTTGCCACCACGAGAGTCCTTCACAAAGGACTCGCAAGCGAACCGAATCTGGTCGAACGACGACGAACCGCCGCCAATCGCAGGATCGTTGCAGCGCTCTGCCATTCTTAGTAAGCCCCTAGTACTCAGGCGGGTCGAGAAATGCCAGTGAATTCCCCGTCATTTGCTGAGATTATCGTTGGCTCTCTCAGACCAAACAACTACTCTCGCCTTATTTGTAGAGCAAGTCGCTGCAAACGCAACGCCGTCAAACCCGAGCGATGAAGCTGCGTCTAAGAATACTTCCGCGGGCCGAATTGAAACCAGATGAACTGCATCTCGCATAATTGCAAGCACGGTCTGTGGTCGGGAGAACTCGTCTTCCGAAAGCAGTTGCCTCTGGATTTTCTTGAGGCATGGCTCGCATCAAAGTGACCCGTTGCATGGCGCGAGGGAATTGCGGTCGGTGGTAAATCACCCGACCGCTCGGCGAAACCTTCGCAAGAACCTGGCACGGAAGTGAGCCGCCGACTGCTCAAGATTTGGGCGAGCGCGCGCCGAACCATGACTGGTCGGGCAGCGCGCCGCCAGCTTCACGTCTCTTCGACGCTCGACGGAGTTATCCCTGGCAGGTTGCGTCGCCGCAGAGCCTGCTTCCGTTTCACTCCGCATCGGCAGATTGCCAGAAATCCACTGGCACTTCAAGGCTGGGCAGCAGTCGGCGCGCACGCTGATTCCAAATCGACGCCTGACCTAAGCCTCATCGATGTTGTGCGGTCCAGTTTTGAACATCTTGCTCCAGTATGCACAACCGCTCGGAAGCGTTGCTGAATCTGCCTGCGTTCCGCTGTGGCGGAGATCGAGCGCGTGACAGTTTCCGCGAGTTGTGCTACGGAATCGGCCCTCTGCTTCGGCTGTTCTCTTTCTGTGGCATCCATTCGGGAATTCGAAATGTACTGTGTGCTGGCTCGCAGTGACTGTGGCGGTTCTGTCCGCCAGCCGTCGAGAGCCGGTGGTGATACCAGAAGGTTTGCTGTGAACACTTTTCCAATCGATTCAGTTCTCGACTGCCCAAATGAAAGGAGCGGACTGTGCACAAGATCAATTGCTGGGACGACTTGCGTCCCTTTGGTATCGACGCATTGACTGGAGAGGCTTGCGGTCTCTCGTACCACCTGTTGTGCGACGTAACTCAGAAAGGTAAACGAACTATCGAAAAAGCCTTGGGAGCTGCCGAGCTCGTCCTGCCGGACGCCTCGACCGAAATCGCTGGGCGCCCAGTAAGAAGGGAACTGGTTTTGTCCAGCCGGACGCGGGCATTGCTCAAGCGGCACGGCGTCGAGTTCGATGAGTTCACCCAGGGCGGCGCTTCGCTCTGCCCTGGGCTGACCTGTTGCGGCCCCTTCGGGGCAAGGAAGCGCATGACGTGCCCGCCGGGCGATGCTCCTTCCGGGCGATGGAACGTGAACACCGCAAGTTAGCGGTAGGTTGTATCCGCCATTCGAAAGCAACGGAGTTGCTAACAAGCAAGGGGTTTCGCTCTGAGTTCGCAAGAGTAAAAGAGAGCACACTGCAACCAACCCTTTTCGTAACCACTCTCGGTTTAGCGAATTCCGTAAGGTCTTGCAAGCGGCCGGGTTAGCGAGTTCGACTCCTTGCCGATGGCCGAACAAGTGAAGCACTGTTATAAACTCCCATCCCATCGATGGCAGGCGTTGCCCCACATACCGCCGTGGCTCTGCTCGTCCTTCCTACGATCACTCCGCTACTGCCACATATCGTGTTCGTCGATGGTACTTAAGGACGAGTCTAAACCTGCAGTGGTGGTCGCACCGCGATGACTGCGGGCTCGGTGATCTGCAATTGGGAACCCACGCACTGGGGAGAGATCTGGCCGCTGGCGGCCTCGAGGATGGAATATGCTTCAGCGCATCCCCGTACCAATCGCCACGGTCGAACGTGGTTCAAAACGTTCAACACGACACCTCGGCGGTCCAACATCGCAACATCAATCGGGAACCGCATCCAGTGAGTATGGATCGAGCGGCAAGGCGTCAGAAGCAGCCCTTCATCGGGTGCGAGCGGGCGGCGGAATTGCAGGCCTCGGAACCGTCGCCAGAACGTATCAGCGACTTCCAGCTTGGCGATGATCACTTCGCCGGTCTCGACATCGATTAGTTGGTGCCGAGCGTTCATCGTCAAAAGTTCCGCACTTGGATGAACGTCTCGGCCATCTTGAACAATTGCACAAAGGCAGGGCCGAGCGTCCAGACGAACAAGCCTGGTAAGAAGCAGACCACCAGCGGAATGACGCGTTTGGTAGGCAAGGCGTTGGCAAAGGCGATGGCCCGTTCGCGCCGCCGCGCGCGGACGTCGTCGGCCTGCTGCCGCAGCACGCGTGCGATGCCCATGCCGAGCTGTTCGGCCTGAACCAAAGCGGAAACGAAAACCGAGACCGACGGCAGATCGATCCGCGCCGAGAATCGTCGCAGGCTTTCGACTCTGGCGCGACCAGCCAGCAGGTCGGCCTGGAACATCTGAAAATCGGTCGCCAGCGGCCGGCCCGAAAGCCGTGTCTTGAGAATCCGCGTCAACGCCGTATCGAAGCCGAGTCCCGCTTCGCTCAACGTAGAAAGCAACTCTAACGCCAAGGGAAGATCCTGTTCAACTTTTTCGACACGCTGGCGGCGCGCTCGCCGCACGATCAGCCAGGGAGTACAGCCGATCATCACGAAGATCAACCACGGCGCGACCCAGACGACGGGCAAGAAGGTTTCGCCCACACCGCCGGGGACCAGCACGACGGTTCGTTCCATGAGACTCTGTAGACCAGAGAGGGTGAACACGAGCGCAATCGCCAGTCCCAACGCGATACAGGAGCCTGTCGCCACTAGGAACAGCGGTGCGGCGGCGGGAGCGCGAAATCCGGCCCGATACAGCCAACGGCCCAACGCGCTTCGCCGATCCAGTTCTCCGGCAGCGGGCGAACCGTCTGCCGTCGCCGCCTCACTCTGTAACGGCTCGTACCACCGCTGCAGGGCTTTCAACCGTAGCACAAGCCAGCGCCACGCCAAGGCGACGGCCGCCAGCAGCCCTACCAGGCCAAGAATTGCGAGCATGATGCGGAACAATGGCGACTCCTGGCGTCAAAACCTGGGTTTGCTGATCAGGTTCATCCACACAATGCCGGCCGCTTGCAGGACAACCGAGCCGGCCACGAACCAGCTTCCCACCGACGAGCGGACGAACTCTTCCATCTGTTCCGGCCCGTTGCGCCACACGATGACGGCGATGAAATAGGTCAAGCCGATGATCGCCAGCGTCGAAAACTGCGACTGGGCCGTGTTCGAGCGAATGCGACGCGAAACCTCGATGCGGTCACGGATCGTCCGGCCCACGGTCGTCAGCGTCGACGAGAGTTTGCCGCCCACTTCCCAGTGGACGGAGAGCGCGGATGTGAACAACAGGAAGGTTTCCAGCGGCACACGCTGAGCGAGCGACCGGAAAACTTCGGCCGGTTCATCACCCAAGCGAATCCGACCGGCGACGTCTTCCAAGTACGGTAGCAGCGGAGCGCGGCATTCGGTGATTGCCGCTTCGATCGCCGTCCCGACACTGGCCCCCGCGCCGACCGCGCCGATCATGATGTCGATCGCGTCGGCCAGTTGAGTTTCGAGTCTGGCAGCATGACGCGCGGCGAGAAACGATTCGACCTGGCTCGCCAGCAGCCCGATCATCAGCCCCAGTGCGACCATATACGGCGTGGAGAGCCGAAACACGAACAGCACCATCAGCGACGCAATCACTCCCAGCGCCCACGGCACCCAGATCCAATGGCGATGGAGCCGACGCGTGCCGACGCGAACGCGCTCTCCTTCGGCGAGTGTCCCGCCGACTTCGGCCAACCGCTGCCACGCCAGTTCCCGTTGCCGCGCGCTGCGCCAACCCACCGCGACGAGCGCGATCAAAGCAAACCAACCGAAGAACAGCGTCGCTTGGAACACGGCTTCACGCTCCCGGCTGGAACAGCGACATTGGCACGTCGTGATTCTCGGCCCGCATCTGCTCGACCACGCGAGGCACAATGCCGGTGGCCACAAACTCGCCCGCCAGCCGCTTGCCTTGCCGCCCGCGTGAACGGAACGCGAACACTTCCTGCATTTGCGGCGTGTCTCCTTCCATGCCCGTGATCTCGGCAATGCTTTGCACGCGCCGCACACCATCTTCACAGCGGCGAATATGCACGACCAACTGAATCGCCGAAACGATCTGTTCGCGAATCGCGCGCGACGGCAAGTCGAGTCCCGCCATCAAGACCATTGTCTCCAGCCGCGCGAGTGCGTCGCGCGGGCTGTTGGCGTGGATCGTGGTCAAGCTGCCGTCATGGCCAGTGTTCATCGCTTGCAACATGTCGAGCGCTTCGCCGCCTCGGACTTCGCCCACGATAATCCGGTCAGGCCGCATGCGCAACGCGTTGATGACCAGATCGCGAGCGGCAATGCGGCCCAACCCCTCGACGTTCGGGGGCCGAGTTTCCATACGAACGACATGATCCTGATCGAGGATCAATTCCGCCGCATCTTCAATCGTCACGATCCGCTCGTGGTTCGGTATGGCCTCGGCGATCGCGCCGAGAAACGTTGATTTACCGGAACCCGTGCCGCCGGAGATAAGGATGTTCTTGCGGCCGCGGACCACCCATTCCGTCAACTCCCGCATGGCCGGCGAAAACATGCCCAGCTCCATCAAGTCGTCGCGGCGCAGTCGGCGGCGGCCGAACCGCCGAATGGAAAGGGTTGGACCGTCGATCGTCACCGGCGGTAAAGTGGCATTTACCCGGCTCCCGTCCGGCAGGCGGGCGTCGACCATCGGCGAAGCCTCGTCGATGCGGCGACCAACGCGCGCCGCGATCCGCTGAATGATCCGCACCAGATGTTCGGAATCGCGAAATCGGACATCGGTCGTTTCCAATCGTCCGAAACGTTCGATGAAGACTCGATACGGTCCGTTGACCAGGACGTCGGTCACGGCCGGATCTGCCAGCAACGGCGCCAGCGGTCCGACTCCCAGCGTCTCTTCCAGCAGGTCGTCGACCATCTGGCGTCGTTCGGTATCGTTCAGTGCCAGATCCTGCCCAGCGAGAGCCTGATCGACAAAATCCTCGACCACTTCCGCCAATTGTTCCTCGCCTGCGTTGATCAGGTTGCGGCGGTCCAGGTCCGAGAGTAACTGTTGATGTAGGTCGGCCTTCACTCGCAAATAGGAAACCGCGCCGTGATTGCTGACTGATGGTCCGGCCGCGGGCGGCGCCATGGCGGTCGACGTCGTTCGCTTGGCATTCACACGAACGTGATCGCGCGGCAGGTTCAAAGCGGATCGGGAAAGTAGTTGGCGTGGATCTTGATTCATGTGTCGTTGCGATGCATTTCGGTTTCGTGGCCGCCCGGGCTTTCAGCTTGCGAACCGTCCATGCTGACCGACGCAGCTTGAAGAACTTCCACATGTGGTTCGTTACGACGCAGCGACGCCACCTCATCCACCAATCCTCGCAGCGGCCGAAGAAAGCCGCCGAAGCCGAAGTTGACCGAACGGGCTCCGATTGGCTCACCGCAATTCGCCGCGGCGATCACCTGCTTGTCGAAGGGAAACACGTGGTCGATGGGCCGATTCATCCGCGTGGCGATGTCAGGCATGGAAAGGTTGCCTGCAATCCGCTGCGAGCGATTCACGATCAGTTTTTGTCGTTCCGGCGGAAACCCAATCCGCTCCAGCACGTCCAGCAATTTGACCGCGCCCAACAGCGTGGGCACCACGTTCTCCATCACGACATAGGCTCGATCGCTCAGGTCGAGTGTCGCGACTACGACGCGGTCGAACATCGGAAACGTATCTACGATGACAAAGTCGTAGGTGCGTCGAGCCAGTGTGATGATGCGGGAGATAACAGTGTCATCGACTTCCATCGCTTCGACCGCGTCGCGCGGCGCGGCAAGCAGGTGAACCCCGAACGGTGTCTGTGTCGCAATCTGACGGATCATGGTGACGTCCAGTCGATCACGCTCGGCGGCCGCATCGCTGAGCGTCGATTCAGGCTGGACATCCAGCAACGCCGCGGCAACTCCCATCTGCAACGAGCCGTCAATCAACAACACGCGGCCCGGATGCCGTTGAGCGAGACCGACTGCCGTGTTGACCGCCAGCGTCGATTTGCCAACGCCACCTTTGTTACTGATAAACGTGATCACGCGGCCGAATGTGATTGCTTGAGGCCTAGCGGCATGTCCGTTGGTCGCTCCCAGATTCTCGAGCAACGTTCGCAGTTCCGTCGTCGAAATGGGACGCCGCAGAAAGTCGCGCGTGCCAGCCCGCATCGCTTCAATCAACACGCTGCTCTCGGACACGTCGTCGCGAAACCCGTTGGGCCGAAAGATGGCGGCCAGCGAAATCGGCGGGTCGAAGACGGCCAGCTCTTTCGCCAGCCGCGCCACGTCGCCGGGCGTGTCTCCAAATGGGGCAAGGACCAGTCCGGGCGGCTTGGATCGCACCGTCTCCAACAGGGAGTGCCGGTCCGCCGCGAACCGCAGTCGCGGTTGCCGCTCACCCAACGCCGCCGCGGCCGTTTGCAATTCGCCTTGGAGCTGCGGCTCGTCGGTGAGGACGACAATGTCTTGAATGGTCATGGCCCAACGCTCCTCGACGAGGGGGCCAGCAGTGGTTCCTCCACGTCCGACACCAGCGCAAATACCTCTGCCGCCTCGGCTGCGGACAGATTGACGGGATAGCACCGGACCGCGGAAACATTCTCCGCTCCGACGCGACCTGGTTGCCGAGTGATGGACGCCATCGTGCCGCTGCCGGTAACGACGACCTGCGCCGAGCCAAATCCCACCACACGTTGGGTTGCGGTCGCGGTCAGGTTGGCATAGATCGGCACATAGCCGTCGTAGGTTCCATCGGCTGGAATCACAACCGAGGGGAGCAGCCGGCCGATTGTCAATGGCATGGTCTCCGCGCTTCCAAGCGCGAAGAAGCGACCTGCAGTGCCGATCTCGCCGGCGGTGAGCAATTGAATATCTGCCGAGTCTGTCGTGAGACTGTTCCAGTAACTCAACTCCAATGTCAATGGCAACAGTCCCACTAGCGGCGGTGTGGTCGCCTCTTGGCTCAAGCCGATGGAGAGTGCTTGTGCCGATTGAGCTTGGCCCGTTCCGCGAACCGTAATCCCAGCTTCGATTACTTGCCGGTTGATCAGCGAGCCGCGTGCGAATAGGTAAGGCACGGAAGGACCGTTCGCGTAGAGATCGGCGAACGGTGCGTCGTTCGGGCCGCGGCGCATGGCAACTTGAAAACTGCCAGTGGCCGAGGGAGTGCCGTCCAGCACTTGCGGTTTGTAAACCGGCTTGCCCCGATCGACCTCCATCAGTTGGCTGGCAACGAGTGACGGATCACCGGCGCCGCCGCTGAATTGAACTAATGGCCCCGCTCCAAACCGGCCACTGTCGCTATCGAACGCGCCGTCATCGTCCGCTGGATAAGTGCCTGTCGAATCGAGATCGTCGTCGAAGTGCCAATGGACAAACTCGCGGGCTGCCGTCCGGCGGTCGTCATAATCCAGCACGCCCTCGCCGCGAAGACCTTCAGCCGCCGCGCTATCGGCCGCGATTCGCAGTTGCTGCTGCGCGAGTCGTGCGAAACCAATATCGATCACCAACGCCGCCAACGCCATGATGCCGAACAGCATCATCACGAAGAATACGAGCGTGTAGCCGCGCCGGCGGCGGAACGATCGCCTCATGGCAGCTCCTTCCGTTCGGCTGCGAAAATATGTGTCTCGGTGTTGCGACCCACAATAGCCTCGAAGGTCGGTGATTGCTTCACCGGCAGGCGATCGGTAATCGCCGTCCGAGCGATCGCATCGGTTTCCGTGCTCGGGTGTTCGCTCCGAACCAGTGCGACGGCCACCAACCGCCTACTTTCCGCCACAGGATCGAGCGCCGCAGCCAACGCCGCGGCGTTTGAAGTGGGAACTTCCAATGTCACGATGTCGCTGGTGTCCGAAGCCGAACGCACGATGCGGGCACTCTGTACGACAACTTCCGCCGCCGGACCCAGCACTACCGAACCGTGAAGAACGGCGTTCTGAGGCAATTCCAAATTGCCCGTCAAGACAATCGCGACTCGATCGTTGTCGGCGAAGCGCCCTAGCCCGGCGATCTGGTCCGTGGAGACAGTAACCGCCACGGTTGAGCCGCCGATGCCTGCTGCCACGCCCGGCTCGGCACCGGGCGGCATGAAGTCGTCCGCCGTAAAATGCTCGAACCGCAGTTTGGCGGATTTCAAAACGCGGCCATAGTAGGCAGTGGCGTCGGAGGCCAGAATTGCGTCGCGGAAATTCTCGTCGTCTGCGCGGACCAGACGCGTCGTGATTTCCCGCCGCAGCCCCTTCCAGTTCAAATCCGAAAACAACTCGTACGCGAGCAGTTTCACGGGTGCCACGGCGATTCGCTTGAAACCCGCTGGAGTTTCGTCAGACGTCTTCGCGCGAAAGGCGACCGAGAACAGTACGTCCCTGGTATTCAACACGGCTGCCAGCGATTCGACATCGCGACTATCGACAGCAAACAGGATCGCGGGGCCCGACAAGGTCATGCCGGCACCTCCCGCGGGCCGCCCTTCTCCGATCGCGCGTAGCGCCGCGGCCGGGGCCGGGTAGCCCACAGGCCCGACGACGATGGCATCCGTTGCAATCAGCCACGGTTCACCGCGCGAGCCAAGTGATTCGGACAAGGTGCGATCGGTCTCGCGGCTGACGATATCTTCGTACTCGCTGGTCACCACCGTGTCATCCGCTCGTGTTTCCGACCTTCTCGTTGGCCGTTTTCGTTCGAGTTGATAACTGGCGAGAATGTCGACGTGATCGTCAATCTGAAGGTGTTCCGCTCCGTAGAGCTGGTTCCACGGCAGCGCGATCGCGAAGCGTCCCGGCGGAAGGAATCCGGTGATCGCCGGTCGGTCGCCGACCACGGACGCTCCTCCCGGATAAGGCTGAGCGGTTTGTGCCATCGCGGCAGTGTGCTCGCTGTGCTGCGCCACAAAATGGAATCGGCTGTCGCGGCCGGCGGCCTCGCGCGTTTCCATCGAGGGACTCGGCGGCGCGGCCTCACGCAGCGAGCCGTTCAACAGGTCCTGAGACCGGACAAAACTGCCGGCCGGGATATCGTGGCGAGCTACCGCGCCCAACGTGTCGTCGATGGATAGCATGATGCTCAGGCGGTCGGCTTGTTGGCGGCTGATCGGCTCCATCCGCACACGGCGGGTCGCCGGGCTAACAAAGGCCTCACGCGTCACGACTTCGTAAGCCAGGATCGGTCGAACGGTCACCGGGGCCATGAGTTCGCCCTGAACTGGTGCCGGCGTGGCTGCCTCGTCAGCCCCCGGCTGCATCGAGTGCGCGATGCACGTGATGGCCAGCGACTTGTTAAGCGCGCTTTGCAACGGAATCACGTCGTCCGGAGCAACCGCGATTGCAACTTCGTACTTCGGGACGTTCTGCACCCGCTTGCCTTGCGTCAGCGATGAGGAAGTTGTCGCTTCGTTCCGCACGTAAACCGGCTTGAGCACGACCGCGCCTTGAGCAAGCAGCATCGGTTCGGTTGCTGAGTCCGGCCCCTGGGAAGAAGCGGATGCCACGAGCGCCGCGCTGGGCAATCGGCTGGTGTATTGCGATTGGAACGAGCCAAGTTCTCCGATCGGAACGCTGGCCATCAAGTCGATCTGGTCGCCGGCGTTGAGTGCATGGACGCCGGTCAGCTTGGTCGCGTCGAGCGTGACGGCCCGCATCCCACGCGGCGTCGCACCGGCGATTCCTTCAGGCGTTCCCTGCGGGAAGAACGTGCTTTCCTGAAAGCCCATCCCCGCCCGCTTGTCCTTTTTTACGACGCGGCCGATGATCGCATTGACGTTCATGATCGCGCCGCCCAGTTCCAACGTCTGGCTCTGCGGCACTTCGCGGCCGTCGCTCACCACGAACACAACCTGGTCGTTCACATTCCGTACCGACTCGACGCGGCCTTCCACGTGCGAACCATCTGCTGCGATCCCGGTGATTGACATGCCGACCGCGGATGGCGGCGGTACTCGCTGGTACATTAGTCCGCCAGTCGTGCGATTGAGCAAGTACTCTCGCGTGACCCGTTCGTAGGCCGGAATCGGCTGGCTGTTGATCGGAATCCGCACCATGAACGGATCTTCGCGCTCGCCGGCGAACGGATTCAGGTTCACACCCAGGAATGCCAACAGGCCGACGACCCCGCCGACAGCCGCCATCAGAATCAAGAGCATTCCCAGCCAGAAACTGGCTGAGCTGCGGCGGCGGATTGGTTGAACTGGTCTCATCGTCGGTTGTCTCCTTGTAGGTTGTGCCTCCTTGCCTGTATGGCGTAGCTTCGAGCTCGCGACTTTGGGATTCTTCACGGCAAGCAGGATGCTTGCCCCATTTGCTACTGAAACACCTCGCGCCGATAAATCGCTTGACCCGAAATCACACGGCGATAAGGCCGCGCGGGCCGTCCTCCGGTGAAGTACTCGCTCCCCATCGCACCTTGCGCTCCAAGTCCAAACTGCCCACCGTACGTTCCCGCGTAGCGTTCACCGTCGCTCAGCGGCGCGCCGGTAAGATCGCCTGGCCTCTCCGTCGGATTCAATTCCGTGACTTCGCCGTCATCTGCCGCGTTGGGAAAGCCCAGCGTCGGTTCAAAGGGACCCGCTGGGTTCTGGCGAAAACTGCTCATCGACGCCGATTGGAACGGATAATTGACCCGCAAAGCGACAATGCCTCGATGGTCGATGTCGGCCGGGTCGTCCTGAACCAACTTGAACGGATCGGGATTCGGCGCGGTGTTGTCACCAGGTGAGGCTTCGCTGTCGATCTCCTCCACAACGGGCACCCAGCGGATCGTCTCGAAGCCACCAACCGCGCCTGGTCCAGCTACATCGCGACTGACAACGACCGGAATTCCGACGACGTAAGCCGTCGCCACCCAACTTGGATAGGTGACTCCGGTTGGCGGCGCGATCGCTGTCGAACGGTTCAACAACGCACCTGGATACCGCAGCAACCAAGTGTCTGCGTCGGGCCGATCGACGATCATCAGGGTTGCCAACTGCTGGTTGAGCAGCGGCATTTGCGGCACGGCGTCCTGAAAGAAGTTCGCGTTCGGATTGCCGCCATAGAACGCGTTCAGGTCGATGACCAGGAACGCTTCATCAAAAATACGGCTGCGAACATCGTCGTGGTGCAGGGCACCCGGTTCCGGATCGTCGGCCGGATTGTCCAGTGTGATATTGGCCGGCAGCGGCGTGCGCGAGATCTCGCGCGATCCGACATCGACGGCCGTCTGCAGTCCTTGTGCGACATACAGGGCGTGACCAAACGTCAGGATCGCCGCCAGCAGCATGTAAACCACCACCGCCACCAGCGCAAACTCGAGCAGCGACTGGCCGCGCCGCGATCGTGCGGCAGTCTTCCGGCCGGCCATGCTCGGCCGGCGCACGGATGCTTGACGATACTCGGGTGGACGGATCATTCTTTCTCGGCGGTGTTCAGTAGTTTCTTGCTTGCGAATTCAATAAATGTGAAGAATCTTCATGGCACGAGCTGCTGCAGCAACCCAGCCGGCCAAATCAAATACGCCAAATAGCCCAGAGTGATCGCCGGACCGTAGGCATAGTCGCGCTGACCGCGAGCGATCGCGATCAACGCAAGCACGCCTCCAGCCAGGGCCATGGCAAACAACAGGAACAGCAAACCGATCGGCCCCAGCAACGCGCCGAGCGCCCCCAGCAGTTTCGCGTCGCCACCTCCGAATCTGGCAAATCGGAACATGGCGGCACCAACCGCCAACCCGAGAACTCCACCCGCCGCCACCATCCAAAACCGAATGCCTGCAATTCCCAAGGTTGCCGCGGCAACAGACACCAGCAACACGGCAACGGAGATCCAATCCGGGATTTCGCGCCGTCGAACGTCGCAGATGGACGCGACGACCAGCAGCGTCAGTACGGCGATGAAGAGCAGTTCATTCATGGGCATATTCACGATTTATAGAGAACCCTCCGCGCCCGCCAAGCGAGCGCGGAGGGCGGCACAAATGGCCAAACCGGCTTACGGCTCGAGGATCAACCCACCGAAGCCATCACCAGCAGTCCCGGTCACGTTGGCCTGCAAGCGGCCCGTACCGGAGTTGGCTTCGATGGTGACGATGTCAAGCTCGATACCAGTACCACCAGCAGCCCCGTCGCCGGCGGTGGTCTCAATCAGCTTGCCGCTCATCATCGCTTCGTTGTCGTCCGCGTGAGCACCCGGCAGCACCGTCGCCACGGCCGCGATCAAATCGCTGGTCTTGTGACCAAACACCGAGATCGCCGCGGCGCAGATCAACGCCACGCCGGCGATGATCAGACCGTACTCGACCAACCCCTGACCCTTCTTGCTACGAAACATCTTGCGAAGCATGTTGCTTCTCCTTCTTCAAATCAGACTGAAAACAGTAAACTCAAACACACGTTGGTTGCCTTGTCCGGATGGCTGGCGGCAACCGAGCCAGCCGCATGTCGCGATTGCAATCGCAGTTTGTGGGACGTGAGCGTCATGCCCCTTCCCTGACCAGTTTTCAAAAGGCCGCCGCGCGAGCGCCGGATCAACAGGACTGGTCGGACCTCGTATTCTCCAAACGCCGCGCGCGGCGGTTTTTGCTTATCGATAACGCACATGCGTCACCGTGGGTGAACAGCAAAGAAGCACCGCCATCAAGCTTTCGCGCGGGCGCGCAACAGCCGGTCTGTTACTTCGATACGCGCGTAACCGCGCAGCATCACAGCAAACGAAAGGCGAGTTGCTCAATCCGCGGAAAGACTGCCACGAATTCGTCAAGCGGCAGGAGGCGCGCGGGGACGGAACCCGGCCGAGTGAGGCTCGGGGAAAATGAGGGGCAGCGCGGAAGGCACTGCGGCCACCACATTGCCGATAAGAGTCAGCGATTCCTGAACGACTTTGTCATAAGCTTGTCCCAGAATCTGACAGACGGAGCAACTGGAGGGATCATGCTGCTTACGTTGCGGCGGAGAATGCTCCGTGTCTTGCGAACCGTGGTGAGTGTGTTCACAAGAATCGCCGTGCGGGTTCGTCGATGCGCGAGGACTATCAACACAACAAGCTTCGCCGCAACCGCTCTCCTGCCAGAGGTGGAGTGGCTTCGCCCCTACGGCCAACAGCACGTAGGAGACCAGGACGGCGAAAATGAATAAACGTCGGGCTACTCGCATAGCGAACACCGCTGAGCGCACTCTCAAATTGCAGGAACCCGACCAGTCCTGTGACGACGATTGTACTTGTTACGAATGATCCGGACAATGGGTTCGCATCGTGTCGGGAGGAAATGAGGAAGTTTCCCTGGTCGGCCTCACCGAACTTGCCTTTGCCGCGCGAAACAGCGATCGAAACTGGCAGCAAGCGGCGGCGTTTTGTGGCTTTCCGCCCGCCCGCCTACCGGGGCGAAACTCCTCTTAACTTAACGTAAACGGCCGGCGCGACAGGGACGGCGAGTGAATGCTTGGCATTTGGGCTTCGGAAACCGTGTCCGTTGGATGCCGCGTTGCGACCAACCACTGTTCTTGAATTCCCCGCAACGTTGGCCAATCGTGCGCGAAAGAGGGCTCTTGCAGCGGTCAGACCTCTCTCGCTCAGTTATGGCGAATAGGCAGCCCTCATCCGGCCAAACGCACGGTTTACGGACATGCCAAGCAGGCGAGACGCTGCGACTTCTTGATCCTCGACCTCGTGTTCCAGTAACTCCAGCTTGTCGCGCAGCACGTTGGCTTTGGCGCGGCGATACGGAGTCAGGTCCTCGCCCCGCAGGAACATGCTGACTTGCAGCTTGCGAGTCCAGTCGTCGTAGATTGGAATCCAATACAGGGCGGTATCCCAATCTTGCGATGAAGCGGCCGACGCGACCTCTACGTTGATGATTCGCATCTCTTCAAAGATCTCGCTCGGCGGCGGGTAGTAGACGTAGCAACCAAAGATGCTCGCACCGATCAAGCCGACCAGCGCTACTCCGCCCAGCACCGGCCCCGGCAAGACGATGTCCACTCGTGGTTGCTTTTCCGGTTGCAGCTCGAGCCACTGCTCGACTCGCCCATCCCGGTCCCAGCGAGCCAGCACCAGCCCCAGCACGAGCAACACGCCCGCAACCAGCAAGGCGACGATCTCATGCGGAGCGATCTTCTCGCACAGCATGCGCCAAGCCAACGAAAGGGCATTGCTTGTGTCCGGTTGAAACGGCGCACAGTAAATGTCGAAGGCGTGCGTGTGCCCGGCCGCTTCCACGCCGTGCGGATACAGTGGCTTGTCGACCCCGTAAGCCAATCCCAGCACGACCGCGACCAACAGGGCGAACCAGGCCGCGGAACGCCGCAGCCCGTAATTGTGAATCATCCATGCGACCAGCCCGACGTTCGCCCCCGCGCCGAGCACCAACAATGTGAACGCTGCTCCCACTGAATTGCCATGCTGGAACATCGACGCGAGTTGCACGATCGCTGTCATCGGCGGGACATACGCGGGAATCGCCACGACGGTCATGCACAGAGGTGCCCACGGGTCATCGTGCTCCGCCGCACTTCCCAAGTAGCCCGCGGGGAGGATGAGACTCAGCACGGCCACGCCTAACAGCCCGGCCAAGATGTAGAGACTGCTCGGCCCCGCCACCTCTCGCGCGCCGAAGACGGCGACAGACAGCATACGTCTCGTGCCGTATGCGACGGCCGGCGGTTCCGGCTCGGCGGCGGCCGTGTGCGGAAACAACTTGTCCCAGCCGATGCCCATTACCGTCACGATCACCAGCGAACAAAACGAAAACGTGATGATCACAATCGGATCGGCAAGCGTCAGTCCGTATAAGACCGAGATCGGGTTGAACAGCGGGGCCGTCAATCCGAAAGCTAGAATCGCGCCGCCGGATACCCCGGCCCGCCGCATTTCGCGCACAACGGGAATCACGCCCAGCGAGCAGACGGGCAACAACATGCCGATCGCCCACGCTTGCGGCAGCGACCGCCAGGTGTTGTCGCCGAACAACCGCCGCGTCCCCGCATGTCCCAACAAGCGGCGGAACACGCCGGCCACAATCAATCCAACCAGAATCGTCGGCGTCGCCTGCACGAGCGCCTGTATGAAGCGGAGCGCGGCTCCCCAGAAAAGGCTTTCCATCTTTGTGATTCCTTATGACGATTGATCGGATGCCAAGGCGGTGGCGGCCGGAAACTGCAGCTTAATCTCAGCCAATAGATCCAAGTGTTGTCTGATTTCGGTTTGGTGTTCCAAGTAGGTCTCGCGCCGCCAGTCTCCGGTGCGCAAGGACGACTGGGCCAAAATCGCTTCCAGCCGCTGTGCTGCGGCATTCACCAGATTCCAGGGTTCCTCTTTCAAATCGCTGTCGGCGGCCAGGTGCGGCAACCAGCGGACCAGCTCGCTCATCTCCTGCAACGGGTCCATGCTTACGTGTACATGGCCGTGATCGTGGCCGTGCCCGTGTCCGTGATCGTGATCATGGCCATCATCGTGAGCATGGCCGTGGTGGGCCGGATGAACTTGGCGCGCCGCCAGGGGTCGGGCAAGAATCTCCTCGTGAACCTGCCGCATGCGCACGACGGCTGTGGGATAGTCCACCGGCTTGAGCGCGGGTGCGTCACGTTCTGCTTTTTCGACGCCGCTGCCGTGGCAGCCGACGGTCAGGAACAGAAGACTGGCGAGCAGGACCAGACGGCGTCCCACGGCCGCATGAAGTTGGGTTGACATCATTCTTAAGTCCTTGTTTTTAGAGTCTTACGTCGTCACTTCTGCGCGTTGTGCGCGTACCGGGCGGCTCGCGCCTCACCGCTACTATTTAGTTGCGGCGGTGTTTGCCTCACTCAGCGAAACACCGGAACGTCGACGGCGGCCAGGATTTCTTCCACGATGCGCGGCGCGGCGTCGAAGTCGCCTGCCAGCCGCACCTCCAGCACGGGGCCGGCAACATCCTGAATGTCGTCCGGCGTCACGAAGTCACGCCCGCGCAGGTGAGCGCGGGCTTGTGCGATTCGCTGCCATGTGATCAATCCGCGCGGGCTCAGTCCCAGCGTGACTTCTTTGTGCTCGCGGGTCGCTCGCCCCAGATCGACCAGATACTCGCGGACCGTCTCCGTCAACGGCACCTTCGCCACATGCTCTTGCAACTGGCATAGCTCCGTCGGGGTGATGACCGCCTCGGTTTCGCGCCGCACACCATCCGCGACGCCAACATTCGCGGCCAGCATCTCCAGTTCGCTACGCCGATCGGGATAGCCGATCCGCAGCTTCATCGCGAAGCGGTCGAGCTGCGCCTCGGGCAGCGGATATGCGCCGTGACTTTCGACCGGGTTCTGCGTCGCGATGACGAAGAAGGTTTCGCTCAACGGATGCGTCTGTCCGTCGAGCGTCACTTGTCGCTCGGCCATTGCCTCGAACAATGCGCTCTGCGTCCGCGGCGTGGCGCGGTTGATCTCGTCGGCCAGCAGCACGTCCGAGAAGACCGGGCCGCGGCGAAACTCGAACTCGCGCGTCTTCTGGTCGAACATGTTGAAGCCGGTGATGTCCGTGGGCAGCAGATCGGGCGTGCATTGCACGCGGGCAAAGTGGCC